>ENA-OPMN01000051-OPMN01000051.1-human-gut-metagenome-genome-assembly--contig:-NODE-51-length-65810-cov-6.808151_pt1 | contig 65810 bp, 44 predicted proteins | sample MGYA00241524_ERZ501745 | MGnify/ENA primary metagenome ERZ501745 (study PRJEB25962, sample SAMEA2042567) | human gut metagenome | biome: human gut; feature: human-associated habitat; material: faeces...
GACTCGAACCCACGACATTCAGAACCACAATCTGACGCTCTAACCAACTGAACTATAGCCACCATGTTGATTACCTTTTCAAAAGCGATTGCAAAGGTAGACATTAATTTGAAACTTGCAAACAAAATTCAAAAAAAAGTGCGTTTTGAGAGTATTATTTGTCAAAACGCACTCATTTCATTATTCGTAAATAGCCTTTTTACCTGCTAATAACGTATTTTTCATCAACGAAACGATGGTCATCGGTCCTACTCCACCAGGAACCGGAGTAATGAAAGAACAACGCGGAGCTACCTCATCAAATTTTACATCACCAGTCAACTTGAAGCCAGATTTACGTGTAGCGTCGGGAACGCGAGTAGTACCTACGTCTATAACTACCGCTCCTTCTTTCACCATTTCTGCCTTCACGAAGTTGGGCTGCCCCATGGCTGCAATGATAATATCAGCTTCGAGACAGATTTCTGCAATTCCTTGCGTACGACTATGACATACCGTTACGGTAGCGTCGCCAGGGTTTCCTTTCTGCATCATAAGCATAGCCATAGGCTTACCTACAATGTTGCTTCTGCCCAATACTACGCACTTCTTGCCTCTCGTATCAATTTCGTATCTTCTCAGCAATTCCATAATACCGTTTGGAGTAGCCGAAATATAACAAGGTAGTCCGATAGACAAACGGCCTACGTTAATAGGATGGAATCCGTCGACATCCTTACGATAATCGATGCTTTCGATAACCTTCTGCTCCGAGATATGCTTAGGAAGCGGCAACTGTACGATGAATCCATCTACATCGGGATCTTCGTTCAGCTCTTTAACCTTAGCCAACAACTCATCTTCCGTCACATCCGCTTCGTAACGAATCAGCGACGATTTGAAGCCACACACCTCACACGCCTTAACTTTAGCGGCTACGTAAGTCTCGCTGCCGCCATCGTGTCCTACCAAAATAGCAGCAAGATGAGGACGCTTACCACCACGGGCTACAATCTCAGCCACTTCGGCAGCAATCTCCTGCTTAATCTGCTCTGATACTGCTTTTCCGTCAATCAATGTCATACTTATATATCTTTAAATAGTTTGTTTTCTATACTTATTACCCCAACTACGGCAATTGCACGAAACGCTTCTTACCTTTCAGTTTAGACTGCCACACGATGCTATACTTCTTACGTTCCGAGATATCGTTCACTACGGTACGGCGAAGATTCTCCTCACGGTCGGCTTTAAATAATGGGCGCATACTGGCATATTCCTTACGAGCCTGATAAACCGCAACAGCATTTTTCAAATCTCCTTTAAGAACAAAGACAGCTGCCGCTACATAATCGAGCACGAAACGCATACGCATCACCGCATTCAGTTCGGCCTCGGGCAAGTTTTTATATAACATCAACAAGTTATTTCTGAAGTTGAGAAAGGTTTTACGAGGGTTCTCCTTTTTAAGTGTAGCGCCGCCCACATGATAAACACGGCTCTGAGGCACACATACTATCATTCTGCCACGACTACGAAGGCGCCAACACAGATCAATTTCTTCATTATGCGCAAAGAAGCGGCCATCCAGTCCGCCTGCCATCTGGTAATCGGCCTGACGAATGAGCAATGCGGCACCGGTTGCCCAAAATATTGGCATAACAGTATCGTATTGTCCGGCATCTTTCTCTACCGTCTCAAATATACGTCCGCGACAGAACGGATAACCTAAACGGTCGATGAATCCACCCGATGCCCCAGCATACTCAAACATCTCCTTATGATGCCAACTGAGCAGCTTAGGTTGGCAAGCTGCCACTTCGGGATGAGCATCCATATAATCTGTCAATGTAGACAACCAACCTTCGGTTACCTCTACATCGCTATTCAGCAAAACCACGTATTCAGCCTCAACATGCTGCAACGCCTTATTATATCCGTCGGCAAAACCATAATTACGGTCTAGGCGAACCAAGCGAACCGACGGAAACTCTTTCTCTACCACTTCGCAAGATTTGTCAGTCGAAGCATTATCGGCCACACAAACTTCCACTCCATCGGCTTGCGAATATTGCACCACCGACGGAAGAAACTTGCGAAGCATGGTTTCGCCGTTCCAATTTAATATTACGACCGAGACTTTAAGCATACCTACTATTATTACACCTTATATATAATATACATCACACAATAGTTCCTACGAGCGAAGTCTCGTCTTCGTTAAAGCCTTCCAGACGGACAGTGATAATACGATTATCAAGTTCATTATCGCGCTTTATCTCTACACGAATATAATTATCTGTAAAGCCGTGCATGGGGACTCCTTCTTTAGAATGTTCCATAAGCACTTTCATCTCACGTCCGATATGCTTACGATAGAAAGCCTTTGTTTTTTCGTCCGATATCGCCAAGAGTCGTTGGCTTCGTTCATGCTTTTCATCGGGCGACACCACATGGTCTATCTTGAGAGCCTGAGTGCCCGGACGCTCTGAATAACTGAATACATGAAGCTGAGTTACATCCAAGCCTTTTATAAATTGATAAGCTTTTTCGAAGTATTCTTCTGTTTCACCACGAGTACCAACTATCACGTCTACACCGATAAACGCATCGGGCATGAGCGATTTAATCTTCTGTATCTTCTCTGCGAAAAGAGCTGTATCATAACGACGGCGCATCAACTTCAATACCTCATCGCAACCCGACTGAAGTGGAATATGGAAATGAGGCATGAAACGCTTAGACTTAGACACGAATTCTATAATCTCGTCTGTAAGCAAGTTTGGCTCGATAGATGAGATACGATAACGCTCTATACCCTCTACCTCATCGAGCGCCTTTACCAAATCGAAGAAATTCTCGCCAGTTGATTTACCAAAATCGCCTGTATTGACTCCGGTTATTACGATTTCCTTTCCTCCTTCGGCTGCTACCTCTTCTGCCTGCTTCACGATATCGGCAATACTTCCGTTACGACTGCGTCCGCGTGCAAACGGAATAGTGCAATATGAACAGAAATAATCGCATCCGTCTTGCACCTTCAAGAAGTAACGTGTACGGTCGCCACGCTCGCACGAAGGAGAGAACTTACGTATATCCTTCGACGCAGTAGTCACAGCCTCACCATGCTCACGCTTCTGCATATCGCCCAGATACTTTATCAAATCGCCTTTTTGTTCGGCTCCTAACACCAGGTCTACACCTTCTATATCTGCTACCTGTCCTGGCTTGAGCTGTGCATAACATCCTGTCACCACGATAAACGCCCCTGGGTTCTCTTTAGCCAAACGATGTATGGCCTGACGACATTTCTTATCTGCCACCTCAGTAACAGAGCACGTGTTAACGATGCAGATATCCGCAACTTCACCTTTACGGGCAGTACGCACACCAGCCTCCTTCAATATCTTACCGATAGTAGATGTTTCAGAAAAATTGAGCTTGCAGCCCAACGTATAATAAACCGCTTTTTTATTTTGGAATACAGTTGTATCTATCATAATTACCTTTGTAATATTATAAGGTGCAAAGTTAAAAATAAAATGTTAGAGTATAATCAGAGAAAAGACAAAATAGGGAATACACAAAACGAGAACGCATGTTAAACAACATACTCATTTGGGGTATTTTAAGGGGTTACAACGCTGATCTGTTAATTTAATATGTTTAAAAACACATTTTTTACGAAAAAAGTCGAGTTATGGAGAACAACGTATTAAAAAACTCCATATCTTTGCACCGTCTTCAAAAGGGAAGACAAAGCATTAAAGTATTACAGATTTTTAAAAGCAAAAGAAAATGAAAAAATTAGTATTTTTGTTCGTAGCATTCGCTGCTGTATCTTTCGCATCTTGCGGTAACAAAGCAGCTAACTCTGAAAACGCATCTGATTCTGCATCTGTAGAAGCAACTGTAGTAGAAGAAGCAGCTCCTGTAGCTGGTGATTCTTTGAACGCTGCTGCTGATTCAACTGATTCTACTTCTACAGTAGTAGCTGAATAATTCGCAGAGCGTACGAACGCGAGAGAATTGAAAGTCTGCAAGCACAGCCTGCAGACTTTTTTTATGCCCTTATATGGACACAAAATAAAACTCGCCGCAAGAAGACAACTGAAATCATACTTTGATTCAGCCACTTCTTGCGGCGAGTTTGTTATTTTGATAGCAGAGCGTTTACTGCTTCATCAGGAAAGCCTTGAACGACTGGAAGCCTTTACTCATAGAAACAGACTGCTTGGTTCCGCGCATAAAAGCCTGAAGCTTTTCGGGAATCTTCACTTCTGTGCCGATAATATCTTCTACCGTTTGGAGGAATTTAGCCGGATGAGCTGTTTCGAGGAACACACCAGTTTCGCCTGGCTTCAAGTCTTCCGACAACGCACGATAGCCACAAGCTCCATGAGGGTCGAGCAAGTATCCGGTTTCTTCGTAAGTCTTCTGCACAGTCTCTCTGATTTGATCGTCGGTATAAGTTTCTCCGCTTATCTCGGCAGCTATAGCGTCGTGACTGCCTCCGTATAGGTCGAGAACTCTGGCAAAATTACTAGGATCACCCACATCCATCGCATTGGCAATAGTAGAAACCGACGGACGAGGATTATACTCTCCCGTCTTGAGATACTGATAGAATATATCGTTGCGGTTATTGGCTGCAATGAAACGCTTAACCGGAAGTCCCATACGCTTACCGAATAATCCGGCTGTGATATTTCCGAAGTTTCCGCTCGGTACACAAACCACAAGGTTATCAGCCTTGCCAATTTTCTTCATCTGAGCATAAGCATAGAAATAATAGAATGCCTGCGGAAGAAAACGAGCCACATTGATAGAGTTGGCAGAAGTAAGTTGCATATGATCGTTCAGTTCTTTATCCATAAAAGCATTCTTAACCAACGCCTGACAATCGTCGAACGTACCGTCAACTTCTACAGCCGTAATATTCTGACCCAATGTAGTGAACTGCTTTTCCTGAATCTCGCTGACCTTTCCTTTTGGATAAAGCACATATACATGAATACCTTCTACACCCAAGAAACCATTTGCCACGGCACTGCCCGTATCGCCCGATGTAGCGACAAGCACGTTAACCTGACTTTTGCCTTCCTTACGTATAAAGTAACCCAAGAGTCGCGCCATGAAACGCCCGCCTACATCCTTGAACGCCAGCGTAGGTCCGTGAAACAACTCCAATGAATAGATATTATCTTTCACCTTTACGGCAGGCACGTCAAAGCTCAACGTATCATATACGATATGCTTCAATGTATCGGCCGGCACATCTTCCCCGAAAAAAGCGTCGGCTACGCGATACGCTATTTCCTGAAACGTCATGTTTTCTATCTCTTCGTAAAAAGATGCAGGCAAAGGTTTTATCTCGCGGGGCATATAAAGACCCTTGTCGCCTGCCAGTCCGCGCACTACAGCTTCTTCAAGTGTTGCGTCGGATGCTTGTTTGTTTGTACTGTAGTATTTCATGATGTTCTATTTTATATCCATAAAAAGGTTCATAAATTCATCTTTATCTAGCAAGCCATACTCTCCTTTCTGGCAAGCTACTTCATCGTAGGTCGATACATTATCAGGCTCGATGCCTGGATAATAAATCAGGAACGGTATCGGCTCGGCTGTATGAGTGCGAAGCTCGCATGGTGTAGGATGGTCTGGCAATACAGCTATCGCCACCGGCTCGTCCCAATCTTTCACAGCCTCATATATCGGACCCACAGCCCTGTGGTCGAGGTATTCTATTGTTTTCAACTTCAATGGCACATCGCCTTCGTGTCCGGCCTCATCGCTTGCCTCGATATGCAGATATACAAAATCATCTGTCTTCAGAGCTTCGATTGCCGCCTGCGCCTTACCTTCATAATTGGTATTATACAAGCCGGTAGCTCCTTCCACATCGATGCAACGCAATCCGGCGTAATGGCCTATACCTCGAATCAAATCGACAGCCGTAATGACTGAACCTTTCTTGATACTGGGATACTTGTCCGACAAAGGCTCCATCTTAGGACGATACCCCGGACTCCACGGCCAAATGCTATTAGCCGGATCTTCGCCTTCAGCAACCCGCTTTAAGTTCAACGGATGATTAGCCAGCAACTCCTGCGATTTCATAATCAAATCGTTAAGCAAAGCCGCCGTTTCTTCCGCTTCAGGACGAAGAGCCTTTACCAGGTTAGGGCGGAAAGGTTTAAGAGGCACATCGTGAGGAGGCACGCAAGCCACGTGTTTATCACCACCTTTTATAACCAACAAATGGCGATACTGAACTCCGGTATAAAAATGCACCTTATCACTTCCCAACTTCTCTTCCAGATACTTTATAAGCACATCGGCATCTTCGGTAGATATATGTCCGGCAGAGTGATTCTTCAGCAACTCGCCTTCCACACACACCAAATTACACCGCATAGCCATATCATCGGGCTGCAAATCAACTCCTATGCTGGCAGCCTCAAGCACTCCCCTTCCCTCGTAAACGGTAGGAAGGTCGTAGCCCATTACCGACATGTTGGCAACTTCGCTTCCGGGATGAAACCCATCGGCCACGGTCTTCAACATACCGGTTTTTCCCATCTTAGCCAATCTATCCATATAAGGAGTATCGGCGTATTGCAGCAAGGTCTTGTTTCCCAATGACGGAACAGCCCAATCGGCCATACCGTCACCTAAAATAATAAGATGCTTCATAAGCCTAAATATTTGCAATGCTCATAATATCGGCAAAGACACCGGCAGCTGTAACCCCGGCTCCTGCACCATATCCTTGTATAAGCATCGGGTATTCGTTATATCGTTCAGTTGTAATTAAAATAATATTATTGCTTCCTTCTAGTTCATAGAATGGATGATTATGGTCTACTTCTTCAAGGCGTACTTCGGCACGTCCGTTTTCCAAGCGAGCTACGAAACGCCAGCGTTTTCCTTCTTTTTCAAGAACCTGACGGCGTTCTTCGAAACCGGCGTCAAGCGACGGAAGTTTCTTCCAGAACTGCTCTATTGTACCTTCGAATAACTCGTTAGGTATGAACAAACGTTTCTCTACATCTTCCTGATTAAGACGATATCCTGCCTCGCGCGCCAAGATAACCAACTTGCGCACCACGTCTTTTCCGCTCAAATCAATGCGTGGGTCGGGTTCTGAGTATCCGTCTTCTTTAGCCAGACGTACAGTCTCACTAAACGGAACCTTCGCGCTGATTTTATTGAAGATGAAGTTAAGCGTACCGCTCAATACGGCTTCTATCTTAAGAATCTTGTCACCGCTATTTATCAAGTCGTTAATGGTATTGATTACCGGAAGTCCGGCACCAACGTTTGTCTCGAACAAGAACTTAACGCCACGCTGACGAGCGATGTGCTTCAACTCAGCATAATTCTCGTAATCGGAAGACGCCGCTATCTTATTTGCGGCTACAACAGCTATGTTATGGCTGAGGAATTCCTTATATAATCCAGCTATATCATTGTTGGCTGTACAGTCCACGAATACCGAATTAAAGATATTCATGCCGATAATCTCATCGTGTAGCACCTGAGGCGAAGAAGCCATTCCTTTCTCTTCAAGATCCTTACGGAAGTTCTCCAAGTCTACACCGTTACGACTGAATATCGCCTTATGTCCGTTGGCTATACCCACAACCTTCAAGCACAAGCCACGCTCACTCTTCAGGCGTTCTTGCTGTCCGTGAATCTGCTCTATCAGGCTACTGCCCACAGTACCAACGCCGCAGATAAACAAATTAAGCACTTGGTACTCCGACAAGAAAAAAGAGTCGTGAATTACGTTCAGAGTTTTACGCAAAGAAGCTCCATCTACCACGAATGATATGTTAGTTTCCGACGCACCCTGCGCACAAGCTATCACATTAATGCCATTACGTCCCAGAGTTCCGAAAAGTTTTCCGGCGATGCCCGGAGTATGCTTCATATTTTCTCCTACGATAGCCACGGTAGCCAATCCGCTTTCGGCTTTCATCGGACTGATTTCTCCCATCTCTATTTCCTTGGCAAACTCTTCGTTCAGCACTTCGCATGCTAAAGACGCATCCTCGTTTCTTACACCGATAGAAGTAGAGTTTTCTGAAGAAGCCTGCGAAACCAAGAATACGCTTATGCCGTTTTCAGCCAAAGTCTTGAAGATACGATGGTTTACACCGATAACGCCCACCATACCGAGGCCGGTCATAGTGATAAGGCAAGTATCATTGATAGAAGATATACCCTTGATAGCCTTCGATGAATCGCTTGCCTCCTGCTTAATGATAGTACCCGCCGCTTCCGGATTAAATGTATTCTTCACCAGAATAGGAATATTTTTATGACACACCGGATAGATAGTAGGCGGATAAACTACCTTAGCACCGAAGTTACAAAGCTCCATCGCTTCTACGTAACTCAACTCATTGATAGAATAGGCAGAACTGATAACGCGAGGATCGGCTGTCATAAAGCCATCTACATCCGTCCAAATTTCGAGTACGTCAGCATCGAGCGCAGCCGCCAGAATTGAAGCTGTATAGTCTGAACCGCCACGGCCCAAGTTGGTGACTTCGCCTGTAGTCTTATCCGAAGAAATGAATCCTGGAACCAACGACACCTCAGGAATTTCCTTAAAGGTTTCGCAAACCAACTTATTTGTAAGCTCTGCATCTAGAATATTCTTATTATGCTTTTTCTCTGTTTTGATGAACTGGCGCGAGTCGAACCATTGCGCACCGTTTATCAGTGTAGCCACAATGATAGAAGAAAGACGTTCACCATAGCTCACAATAGTAGCGGAAGTCTTAGGCGACAAGTCGCGAATCAGATAAATTCCCTGGAATATGTCTTTTAGTTCGTTCAACAATTCGTTTACGCAGTCCAGAAGCAACTCTCTCTTCTGCCCGGCGGGAATTACCGTATATACCATTTCAATATGGCGATTCACTATCTCTTTCATCTCCTTCTCGTAGCCCGAGTCTCCCTCTGACGCCATGCGCGAGGTCTTTATCAACTTATCAGTTATACCTCCCAGTGCAGAAACTACTACGATTACCTTATCGTCGACAGATTCGACAATTTTCTTCACGTTTAACATGCTATTGACAGAACCTACGGATGTTCCGCCGAATTTCATTACTTTCATGAGCCTTATATATATGTTTATGCCGCTATTTCTTCGCCTTTTCACCTAAAAGCAAAGTAACGTAACAAATTAAAATATCCGATTAAAAATAAAAGAATGGAACTAATCCCATATATAAGCCTGAATCCACAGGCGTGAATCACATAGAAACACTTATAAAAAACACATCACCCCAGAGGGGTCATCCCTGTCCCGGTAATCATGGTTGAAACAGTACCTGCCGTTTCGCCCAACATAATGATATGATGTAAGTCTCTGTTCATGAATATTTGTTTCTTCGGCCACAAATATAATAACATTTTTCCATAACAATGCGATATGCACGATTATTTTATCGTACAAAGCCTTTTTGCACTACGAAAGCCTGAGCATGAAGCGAAAACCATCACAACATTTGCATATAAATGAAAAAACACATATTTTTGTTCATCAAATATTTCATTCCACATTTTGACAAACTTTTAAAACAGCAAAATATATGGCAGACTCAAAAACAATAATCAGCGAAGCTGAAGAGAAGATGGATATGGCTATTATGTATCTGGAAGAAGCTTTGGCTCACATCCGCGCCGGAAAGGCAGACGTACGCCTACTCGACGGTATACGCGTAGATTCTTACGGAAGCATGGTTCCTATTAATAATGTAGCGGCTGTAACTACACCAGACGCACGCAGCATCGCCATCAAACCGTGGGATAAGAGCATGTTCCGCATAATAGAAAAAGCTATCATCGACTCAGCTCTTGGCATTATGCCAGAGAACAACGGTGAAATTATCCGTATCGGTATACCGCCACTCACAGAGGAACGACGCAAACAGTTGGCTAAGCAGTGCAAAGGCGAAGGCGAAACCGCTAAGGTTAGCGTGCGCAACGCCCGCCGTGACGCTATCGACGCTCTGAAGAAAGCGGTGAAAGACGGAATGCCAGAAGACGAACAGAAAAACAGCGAAGCTAAACTGCAGAAAGTACACGATAAGTACATCAAGCAGATAGACGATATGCTTGCTGCAAAAGATAAGGAAATCATGACGGTATAATACCCGTTCATTATATGATAAATAAGCACGGACCACGATGACACTATGCCTCAGTCCGTGCTTTTATTAATTATAAATATAAATAGCGAAACACAATATATCATTTTGGATAAAGGATTAGTCATAAGAAATACAGGTAGCTGGTATGTGGTAAAAACAGACAGCGGCCTCAGCGTAGAGTGTAAAATAAAAGGCAACTTCCGACTAAAAGGTATACGGAGCACAAACCCCGTAGCGGTGGGCGACAGAGTGCAGATTTCCGGAACCGAAAGCGGAAACTCTTTCATCATAGAGATAGAAGACCGCAAGAATTATATCATTCGCCGTGCTTCTAACTTATCTAAACAATCGCACATCATAGCAGCCAACCTCGACTTGTGCTTGCTGGTGGTAACGGTGAACTATCCTGAAACTTCTACTACATTCATCGACCGTTTTCTAGCATCGGCCGAAGCGTACCGTGTTCCGGTGTCTATAGTCTTCAATAAAGTAGACCGATACACCGAGGATGAATTGCGCTACTTAGAAGGACTAATCAATCTATACAATACCATCGGCTATACATGTTATAAGGTGTCTGCTCTGACAGGCGAAGGTATAGACGAAATACGCAATCTGCTTAAAAACCGCATTACATTATTCTCGGGACATTCGGGCGTAGGAAAATCGACTCTTATAAATGCCATCTTGCCCGAACAGCATCAGAAGACCAGCGAAATATCGGCAGCGCATAATAAAGGTATGCACACCACTACATTCTCTGAGATGTTTCCCGTAGAAGGCAACGGATATATTATAGATACTCCGGGGATAAAAGGATTCGGAACATTCGATATGAAAGACGAAGAGGTAGGACATTACTTCAAAGAGATATTCAAGTTCTCGGCAGAATGCAAATACGGTGACTGCACACATCGCCACGAACCGGGATGCGCCGTACGTCAGGCTGTTGCCGATCACTACATCAGCGAGTCGCGCTATGCTTCTTATTTAAATATCCTAGAAGATAAAGAAGAAGGTAAATATCGTTCCGCATATTAGAATCACTCACATAATATATAAGGCTCGCATCACTGCGAGCCTTACATTAAGAGATTACTAATTAATTTTTTAGGGATAATACATTTACCCCATCTGATAGAGATATAAACCATATCACCACTGTAATACGGATTTTTACACCTATAAAATAGATGCAACAAAAGAAAACCACGCATCACTGCGGGATTATTCTCATGCGTAAAGATATGCAAAAAGAAATACCCCCCCTATCAATTAACGGATTTTAACTGAATACACTTGCTTTTCTCGACATAAATCAAGAAAAGCGCAATAAAAAGAAAGAAACTTCAAACTTTATATGGCAATTCATGCCTTAATTTGGCATTAAGTCAAAAGTAAAAAATATTAATTCCGCTTTTTAACGCTTATCCATATACACTTATTTTTTCCTGACTTTATCAGTTTTTTGTTACTAATACACCAGCCATAAATGTGCCAGTTACGGCAAAGTCGTCTTACTTCGAACGAGGTGAATGCTTACTACGGTCGAAGTAAGCGCTCACTTCGAGTCGATCAACGTGCTTACTTCGGTCGAAGTAAGACGACTTTATTAAAGAATTTCATGACTTCCATATAATGGCAATATCATACCTTACACTTATTTTTTTATCTTTGTATGAAAAATAGGTAGATAATACGATGGCTAAAGAAAAGACTGTATATGTATGTAGCAACTGCGGACAGGAATCGCCTAAATGGGCAGGCAAATGTCCGTCGTGCGGACAATGGAACACTTTCGTAGAAGAAGTGGTACGAAAAGAGGCACCAGTAGCAAAACACGTAGCCCACGGAATAGAATCAATCAAGTCGAAACCGCAACGCCTGTTCGAGATTACTTCGAGCGACGAGCAACGAATTGACATGGGCGACGAAGAGCTGAACCGCGTATTAGGCGGTGGACTGGTAGAAGGCTCGCTCACACTGATAGGCGGTGAGCCGGGTATCGGAAAGTCAACTCTCGTATTGCAGACGGTGCTGCGTCTTGCTAACAAGAAGGTGTTATATGTATCTGGCGAAGAGAGCGCACGCCAACTCAAACTACGTGCCGACCGCATCCCCCACCCCGAAGAAACGGAGCTACTGATAGCTTGCGAAACTTCACTGGAGCAGATATTCACTCATATTAAGAACACGGCTCCCGATTTAGTCATCATAGACTCAATACAAACCATATCGACAGAAAACATAGAATCGTCGCCAGGCAGCATAGTGCAGGTTAGAGAGTGTTCGGCTTCTATCTTGAAATTCGCGAAGGAGACCGGTACGCCCGTTATCTTGATTGGACATATCAATAAAGAAGGAAGCATAGCCGGACCGAAGGTTCTGGAGCACATAGTAGACACAGTACTACAGTTTGAAGGCGACCAGCACTACATGTATCGCATATTGAGAAGCATAAAAAACCGATTCGGAAGCACCGCCGAACTTGGCATCTACGAAATGAGACAAGACGGACTGCGGCAAGTGAGCAACCCATCAGAACTGCTTCTTACACAAGACCATGAAGGCATGAGCGGGATAGCAATCGCTTGTGCGGTAGAAGGCATACGCCCATTCCTTATCGAAGTGCAAGCGTTAGTAAGCACCGCCGCATACGGAATGCCGCAACGCTCGGCCACGGGATTCGACTTGCGACGAATGAACATGCTTCTGGCAGTATTAGAAAAGCGAGTGGGATTTAAGTTGGCGCAGAAAGATGTGTTCCTGAATATTGCCGGAGGACTGAAGGTAAACGACCCCGCCATCGACTTGGCGGTGATAAGCGCAATCCTGTCGAGCAACATGGATGCGGAAATAGATGCCGGAGTATGCATGGCTGGCGAAGTAGGTCTAAGCGGAGAGATAAGACCGGTAAACCGAATAGAGCAGCGCATAGGCGAAGCAGAAAAACTCGGTTTCAAGCGAATGATTATACCTAAGCACAACCTGCAAGGGCTGGATAAACGGAAAATAAAAATAGAACTGGTTCCGGTAAGAAAGGTAGAAGAAGCCTTTCGCGAACTATTCGGATAAAAGCGATATTTTTATTTAATAAATAGGCTGCACCTTAGCATAATATTCAAGTAAACCTGATATTATGCATTCGGTTTGCACTATCTTTGCACAAATAAGTTCATAATCAGTTATGGTAAACGAATATCAACTAAGAGTTCTGCCAGAACAGGCAGCAAGCGAACAGTCGCTAAAACAATACATCAGTCGTGAAAAAGGATTAGACGTGCGCACCATCAATGCCGTTCAAGTAATAAAACGTAGCATAGATGCACGCCAACGTACTATTTTCGTCAATGTTAAAGCCCGTGTTTTCATAAATGAACAACCCGATAACGAGCAGTTTATACGCACGGAATATAAGAACGTGGAACATGCGCGACAGGTTATAGTAGTAGGCGCAGGACCTGGAGGTTTATTCGCAGCTCTGAAACTGATAGAACTGGGATTGAAACCCATAATAGTAGAACGCGGAAAGAACGTACGCGAACGAAAAGAAGACTTGGCGCGTATCAGCCGCGAACATAAGGTAGACCCGGAATCGAACTACAGTTTCGGAGAAGGCGGTGCCGGAGCGTATTCCGACGGAAAGTTATACACACGAAGCAAGAAACGCGGAAATACCGACAAGATACTCAACGTATTCTGTCAGCACGGCGCAAGCACCTCGATATTGGTAGACGCACATCCGCATATAGGTACCGACAAGTTGCCGCGCGTAATAGAGAATATGCGTAACACCATATTGGAATGCGGAGGAGAAGTTCACTTCCAGACACGAATGGATGCCTTATTAATAGAGGGCGACCAAGTAACAGGCATTACAACAGATACCGGCAAAGAGTTGCACGGACCGGTTATCTTGGCTACCGGACACTCGGCACGCGATGTATATCGTTGGCTTTATTCTAACGGTGTAGAGCTTGAAGCCAAAGGCATTGCCGTAGGTGTACGCTTGGAACACCCTTCTATGCTGATTGATCAGATTCAATATCATAATAAAGCTGGACGAGGTAAATATCTGCCCGCTGCTGAATATAGTTTTGTGCAGCAGGTAGACGGACGCGGAGTATACAGCTTCTGTATGTGTCCGGGAGGATTCGTTGTGCCTGCAGCCAGCGGTCCTCACCAAATTGTGGTAAACGGCATGAGCCCCAGCAATCGCGGAACAAGATGGAGTAACTCTGGTATGGTGGTAGAGCTTCGTCCCGAAGACCTGAATGACCCTACACTGAACCTCACCGGCAGCGAGCCTTTCCCCGGCTCGGCAGAAGAAAAGACAGAAGAGCTGATAGCTAAAAGCGGAGCATTGAAGGAAGGCGAAATACACACGTTGGCAATGATGCGTTTCCAAGAGAAGTTGGAACAGACTTGTTGGCAGCAAGGAAATATGCGCCAAACGGCACCGGCACAACGTATGGTGGACTTCACACGTAAGAAATTGAGCTACGATCTGCCCGATTCATCGTACAGTCCTGGCTTGGTATCGTCTCCCCTACACTTCTGGATGCCGCAGTTCATCAGCGAACGATTGAGCAAAGGATTCCAACTATTCGGAAAATGCTCGCACGGATTCCTTACGAACGATGCCGTAATGATAGCGGTAGAAACTCGTACCTCATCGCCTGTACGTATCATTCGCGATAACGAGACACTGCAGCATGTTAGAGTAAAAGGATTGTTCCCTTGTGGCGAAGGTGCCGGATATGCCGGAGGTATAGTATCGGCAGGTATAGACGGAGAACGCTGCGCCGAAGCTGCCGCATTATATCTTGGCAAATAAGAATAGAACAAACAAAACGTTAATATGATTCCGGAAATAGCTATAGTAGAACAGAATACACTTACCGCCTTAGGACTTCAAACAATAATAGAAGAACTGTTGCCCAAGGCTATCATACGTGTATTCCCGTCGTTTGAGCGACTGGTAGACGACACGCCCGACATGTATGCACATTACTTCGTGTCGGCTCAAATCTACTTTGCGCATACCGCTTTTTTCTTGGAGCGAAAGACTAAGACCATCGTTCTGTCGGGTGGCGAACAGCCTACACTGAACGGAATACATACGCTTAACATACATCTTCCGCAAGATAAACTGGTAAAGGACATCATGGCTTTACGCTCGTCGGGCCATGATGGCGCTCAGCGTCCGGCATCGTCTTATCCGCAACACGATACGGAACACGACTTGTCGCCGCGTGAGATAGAAGTATTAATCCTCATAACCAAAGGATTCATCAATAAGGAGATAGCCGATAAGTTAAGCATCAGCCTCACTACCGTCATCTCGCATCGCAAGAACATTACAGAGAAATTGGGCATCAAATCGGCTTCCGGTCTGGCTGTCTATGCCGTGATGCATGGTTATATAGAAGCCGACAGTATCTGACTTTTACCCAATATCCTCATTTATTAGGATTGCACGGGTGGAGGCTTTAGTGTTACTTTGCAACCGAATTAATAAAATCGCAAAAAACAAGATGAGAAAACGTAAAGTAACACTGCCGCTGGTTCTGACAGCTGCCGTAAGTGCCATGGCAAATCCTGCCATCACAGATAAGACATCGACAAAAGACACTACAAAGGTTATCGATATTGAAGAAATCGTAATCATTGCCACACCGAAAGATAATAAATAACCCGACAAAGACCGCAGCCTGTATCGGCTACTTCGTTCTCGCAAAATGATATGCGTAACAATGCGGTGACTTCAGTAAAATCCATAACCGGACTGGTGCCAAACTTGTTTATCCCCGATTATGGTTCTAAGCTTACTACCTCGGTATATGTAAGAGGTATAGGCTCGCGTGTAAACACTCCGGCTGTAGGACTTTATGTAGACAACATCCCTTTCATAGAAAAGGCTGCTTTCGATTTCAATTACTCCGACATAGAACGTATCGACGTGTTGCGAGGTCCGCAAGGAACTCTGTACGGACGTAATACGATGGGAGGCTTGATACGTGTATTCACCAAATCGCCGTTCAACTATCAAGGAACCGACGTACGCCTTGGTGCCGCTACGCACAACGAGTACAACGCATCGCTTACTCACTATCACCGCGTCAGCCCCAAATTCGCTTTCTCTACCGGATTCTTCTACGGATATAAAGGAGGATTCTTTAAGAATACATTCAATAACAAACACATAGATAACGGAAATGAATTCGGCGGACGAGTACGCGCTATCTATCTGCCTACAGAGAACACTAAGCTCGATTTCACAGTGAATTATGAATATGTAAACCAAGGTGGATATCCATACGAATATACCGGCATGGTAAATAAGGAAAACGAAGACCGCGCCGACTATATAGGACGCATAGCCTATAATAGAGAAAGCGGATATAAGCGTAACTTGGTAAACGGCGGACTTAACTTGGAGCATCAAGAAGAGTCTTTTATACTGAGCAGCGTAACCGGATTTCAATATCTGCGAGACCACATGGACTTAGACCAAGATTTTATAGAAAAAGATATCTACTCGCTTACGCAAAAGCAGAACGCGAAAATCATCTCAGAAGAACTGGTTGCCAAATCTAAGCTGGGAAGCAACTGGCAATGGATAAACGGTGTAAGCGGTTTCTACCAATGGCAAGATACACAAGGCCCTGTAACATTCTGGTCGGACGGAATAGATTGGCTGAATAATACCATAAACACTAACGCCAACAAGCATCTGCCAGATGTTTCGATGGGAAATATGACGATGAAATTCAAATTCGATGATCGTATTAACGGTAATGAACTACTCATCGGCAATAAGTTCAAGACTCCTATTCTTAATGGAGCGTTCTTTCATCAAACTACTCTGAATGATTTTCTGGGAGCCAAGGGTCTGTCTGTAACAGTGGGTCTGCGTGTAGATTATGAAAAGATGTTTCTGAAATACGATGCCGGATACGACTTGTCGCACACCTACTCTCTGAATGGAGTATTGTCGCCCATGAACAAAGAGATTCAGATGGTAAAAGCCACTACTTTCAATGCCGCACAACGGTATGAAGGTAAGACCGACCACGACTATCTACAATTACTTCCTAAATTCGCCATGCAGTACAACTTCGGCAAACGAAACAACGTATACGCAAGCGTAACCCGCGGATACCGCTCAGGAGGATTCAACATACAGAGTTTCTCTGAATTGCTGAACAGTGACATGCAGTCTACTATGATGACTCAGGTTGCCGAAGCTACCATCCCAGTAGTAGACAACGCACCAATGATACCCGAAGCTACAAAAGCATTAATAAAAGGTGTATTAAATAACATGAAGAGTAAAGCCGTAGAAGCAGACGTTAAAAAGCAAACTCTCTATAAGCCGGAATATTCATGGAACTACGAGATAGGATCTCACTTGAATCTTGCGGATAGCAAACTGCAACTCGACTTGGCTGCGTTTTACATGGATACGCACGACCAGCAGATATCACGTTTCTCGGATACGGGACTGGGACGCGAAACTGTTAACGCCGGAAAGAGCAAGAGCATGGGTGCCGAGGCTACATTAAAGACTCAAATCACCAACGACTTCAGCCTCAACGGATGCTACGGATATACGTATGCCACTTTCTCTAACGGTGAGAACGAAGGAAACTACGTTCCGTTTGTTCCAAAGCATACCTTTAACGCCGGAGCGCAGTATGTAATCAGAACCAATGCGTGCCGACTGCTTGACAATATCACCATCAACGCCAACTATAAGGCTGCAGGACGAATTTACTGGACCGAGCAGAACAATGTAAGTCAGGCACTGTACGGCACCCTTAACGGACGCATCAGCCTGAACAAAGGACACGGTCAGATTTCAATCTGGGCAAACAATATTTTAAATAAAGACTATCAGGCTTTCTACTTTGAAACCATGGGTAGAGGATTCGCTCAGCAAGGCCGACCCATACAAGCCGGAATAGATATACGCTGCTGTTTCTGATATCATTCATTCAGCGCGCCACAATGCGGACAAACACCCTTTGTCCGCATTTTTGCTCCACAGGCACCGCATGCATACGGATAGCCGTTGGCCTTACGAAACCAACGGACACACCCTACGGCGTATGCCACCAAACAGATGTATGCCAGATAAACCCATATATAAGTAAAGAAGATATAGATAAAGATGCATACAGACATCAACCCTACCAAGTAAAAGAATGCCACTTCTATGCTGGTTTGATGAAACAAATCATCGAGCATAGCAACTCCAAGCAGCAAGATAAGCGCTACACTGATAATGAACAACCCTAAAATAAACGGTACAGCAAACGGATTTAACGTAGGGTCGTAATAATAATGCTCCCACGTTTCGGGCACAAAGTGCTGAATACTATTATATAATGTGGCGGAAGATGCCATCAGTAACGACAGTATTACAGGAAACACACTGTCGATATCATTCAGCCAAATAAGCTTTATCTGCTTACGACGTACGGCACGATAAACAAAAGACAGGAAGAATACGGCTAAAACCAGAAAGAACGGCAGAGCGTGAGAGCTACTGAACAAATGTATACACTGCGATATAGGGTCTACAGGTACTACATTTTTCAGAAGTTTCTTTTCTGGTATCCAGCCTATCGTACTTTGGTCACGGGCAACTTTCACCCACACCGTATTCACCGAGTCGTTAGGATGAATGTCTATCTCAGCCACTACCACATTGTCATGCCTTAATACAGGAATGGTATCTGTAAACGGAAGCAGATGCAGCCACAATGTATCTGTGACGACTTCCAAGTTACAATTCAATGCGTAAGGACGGATAGGTACATCTAATGAGTCTTTCTCCATTACCCCACTCATAGCGATAGAATCTCCATCAATCACCGTATCTTGATTGGCACGGTTAGACGACGAAGTTACTTGGTAATGACAAGCTGTAGTGCCAACCACAAACAGCAGAACCAACAGACCTATTATGTACCTTATCCTACGCATAATTCTATATCAGGATTCAGAATAAACTTTCATTTGACAATTCTTGCAGTCGAACTGCAAACGGAACTTCTTACCATCACCGCTTACCAGATAATAAGGCTCGCGATAAGGCGATTTCACTTTATGATGTACCGGACACCATCCCATGCTATAACGCAAGCAATGTTTACAAAACATTAGAGCTGCTCCTTCGGGATGCTCCACCTCGAACGCCGGAGCTATTTTCTCTACTCCATGCTTCTGATAAAACGCCGCCGCTTCTTTGTTCATCACATTACCCAAGTAAGTAAGTTCTTTCTGCGGATAAGGATGTTCGGTTTCTGGCATACGCCACAACTCACGGTGATAGTTTATGCGACGAAGAGCCAACAGTTTCTCTACAGTGGCACGGCGCAACTCCGCCAATTCGGATGAAGGAATAAACCAGTTTTCGGATAAATCGACTTCTATATTTCTCGGTACAAATGGGGTATTTCCCAATTTGCCCAACTGATTAATCAGATTGTCATGCTGCGGAGTGCGAGCTAATTCCTTGTTTTTGCTCAATGCCATGTTCACACTGTTTCCGTCTTCATCGCATATAGTCAATGTAAAACCGAAATTGTTCTCTGCCAACGATACATCGACAGCCAATTTACGTTCTGCCGACTTCTTCTGCATGATACGGTCGAACTCTTGGTCGAAGTTACGATAAAGCACAGTTTTTGGCTTTATGCGAGGCATCTCTTGCGGAAAGAGCTTATTGTTTTCTACTCTATTAACACGGAAACCCTGCAAACGGCCCTGCGCATCGAGGAAACAAAGTCCGTCGCCATTACTGAACGCTTTAACGCCTGCTACTGTAAGATAGTTGCCACGTATCTCTTTCACCGTACCAACTTCCTCGCCCAATGATTTAGGGGTGTTAAACGAGAATATTCCCGGATTACGTCCGTGTGCGAAATAATCGGTAAAACCACGACTAAAGCTCTTATCCAACTGAGGACGGAAGGCCAGCTTTACGCTACCCGAAGAAGCACGTACATATTCTTTTCTGCGTTTAAACAGTGCATCCAACTTCTGACGATAGTAGGCAGTAACGTTCTTTACATACGATACATCTTTAAGTCGTCCTTCTATTTTCAATGAAGAAGCTCCTGCATCGAGCAATTCCTCTAAGTTATCGCTCTGATTCATGTCTTTCAATGACAGCAGATGCTTGCCTTTTTCTATCACCTTTCCGTCGGCATCAGTCATGTCAAACTGCAAACGGCAGAACTGGGCACACTCGCCACGGTTGGCACTGCGTCCGAAACAAGCCTCACTTACATAGCACTGCCCGCTATAACTCACACACAAAGCTCCGTGTATAAAGACTTCGAGTAACGTATCAGGACATGCGGCATGTATACGACTGATTTCATTGACAGACAGTTCGCGAGCCAACACCACCTGCCGGAATCCGGCATCCGCCAAAAAGCGGACCTTTTCTACGGTGCGGTTATCCATCTGCGTACTGGCATGCAGCGGGATGGGAGGCAAATTAAGTTGGGTAAGTCCCATATCCTGAACAATGAGCGCATCCACTCCTACCCTATACAAATCCCAAATCATAGCTTCGGTTTCCTTCAGCTCGTCATCGCGCAATATTGTGTTTACGGTTACGTATATACGCACATTATATAAATGAGCATACTGCACCAATGCCTCTATATCGGCAAGCGAATTTCCGGCAGCGGCACGTGCGCCAAAACGCGGAGCACCTATATATACGGCATCCGCACCGTGATTTATAGCCTCAATGCCACACTCTAAATTCTTGGCCGGAGCCAACAGTTCTATAGGACGTTGTTTCATTTTATGCATCATCGTATTTGGTTTATGTCGTAAGGAGTTTCCTGATATACATAATAGTTAAGCCAGTTGCTGAAAAGCAGATTGGCGGTACTACGCCAGCGCACCAACGGACCTTGCTCTGGGTCGTCGTTACGATAGTAATTCTTTGGCATATCAATAGGGAGTCCCTTGCCTAAATCTCTGCGATATTCACCGTCGAGCGTGTACGGAGAGTATTCTGAATGTCCGGTCACGAAAATCTCGCGTCCGCCTCGTGCCATCACGATATGTACTCCCGACTCATCCGATTCTGAAACTACCTGCAGATCTTTGCACTTATCTATATCTTCACGGCGCACTTCAGTATGGCGGCTATGGGGAACATAGAACACATCGTCGAATCCGCGGAATATAGGCAGATGACTGAATCCTTCGGTTACATGATGCTCGAAAATGCCAAACATCTTCTTCTCCAACGGATATTTAGGTATGCCATAGTGATAATACAGTCCGGCTTGAGCAGCCCAACAAATATACATGGTAGACATAACATGAGTGCGGGTCCAGTCGAATATCTCCGTAATCTCACTCCAGTAATTCACATCTTCAAACTCAAGATGCTCTACCGGCGCTCCGGTGATAATCATGCCATCAAATCTCTCTTCACGCATCGAAGCGAAATCGCGATAAAAAGCCTTCATGTGCTCTATCGGAGTATTTTTAGAAGTATGACTTTTCAGCTTCATAAAGCTTACTTCTATCTGCAACGGCGAGTTAGAAAGCAAACGTATAAGATCGGTTTCGGTAGTAATTTTAAGCGGCATCAAATTGAGAACCACAATCTTAAGCGGACGAATATCTTGCGCATTGGCGCGAGAGTTATCTATAACAAATATATTTTCCTCCTTCAGTAAGTTGATGGCAGGAAGTTTATCTGGTAAATTTAATGGCATTGCTTCTTATAAATTATAAATCAATATATTCGGCACAAATTTAATACATTCTTCAAAAAATAGAAAAGAGGGACAACATTAAATATGTGCACAAAAAAAAGGAATCAAGTTAAACACTTGACTCCTCTAAATTCCAGTCGGGGTGACTGGATTCGAACCAGCGACCACACGCCCCCCAGACGCGTACTCTAACCGGGCTGAGCTACACCCCGAATTGCGGATGCAAAGGTACGCCTTTATTTGAAATTTGCAAACGTCTTCCCACATTTTATTTATGGAAATATTAGCTGTACCATCGCTACGCATAGCCAAAGCCATGTAATACAAGCATTAAGACTATTTTCTTTTAAAGATAAAAATGAAAGAATGACACAATAAATTTTCAAATCATATGGTTAGTCTTGAGCCACTTTTTCCCAGATGGTGTAAGACACCATAAGAGGAATATGGCGCATGGTACGCCCATAGCTAACAACATTACAATAGTTCCCATTATTTGCCCTCCTTTTTATTTGTAAGTAATAAACCTGTTATAAGTAAGCTGATGGAAGTGAAGAGACTCAATCCATACACAATCCATTTCATTTCTTCCAAATCCTTAAACAGCGAAGCTATAAACACGGCTGTCAGAGTGTATTTGGAAATGTCAATCAAATAATTTCCTAATTTTTCTTTCGTTATGTAGGTCGGCGGCATTGCTGCCGCTTTCCCCATTAAGAACTGTACATGCGACTTTCACCGCATACAGCTCCGATAATTCTAAATTTAATTCTCATAAAATTAAATCGGCTCATAATCATTTTTCGATGACTTGTTTCCGATAAAGTTTTCTTCACGCACGCAGACGGGAACTTTTGAGTTTCCGTTTTTCGAAGTAATCGTCCCATAATGGGTCAAACGGATTAGCTTCACATTTTATCTTTATGTGTCGTTTGATTGGAATCTCTGTCAGTTGTTGTACTGTGAACTTCTCCTCTATTCCTCCACATACATATTCAAAACCGAAAATCCAGTTTCTGCAACCTTTGCGGATAAAATACTTATTCCTTATCCATTTCCTTGACTTGTTGGTATGTCTGCGATATGACCATCTTTTAAGTTGATTTATTAAGATATGGTCACATCGGCAGAACACCTCCTTTGATACCACATGGCTGTAGTAGTTACCCCATCCCCTTATTATAGGATTGATTTTCTCTATCAGTTCCTGCTGGGATAGTGCCTTTCCTTTGGTCAGCACAACCTCATGCAACTTGTCAGTGAAACGTTTCTGACTTTTCTTTGACGGCTTTATTAATAATGTTCCGTTGTACTTCCGTACATTAAAGCCTAAGAAGTCAAATCCGTCACTGATATGTGTTATCAGTGTCTTCTCCTCTGATAGTGTAAGTCCTCTTTCCTTTAAAAAGGCTGTCAACATTTCCTTTATTTCAAGTAATGTTTCCCTTCTGTCGGCTGTGACAATGAAGTCGTCCGCATATCTTACGAGATTGACTTTGGGGTAGTACAGTTTTCCATTAACATAACTTACCTTGTACTTTTTCTTAAGCATCCTTTCCATGCCGTCAAGAGTTGCATTTGCAAGTGTCGGTGAAATGATACCACCCTGCGGTGTCCCTTCAAGTGTCGGTTGAAGCAACTTGTTGAACACAACTCCACTTTTAAGCCATTTCCTTAATATATGCCTGTCGATTCGTACGTTATCGAGAAGCCATTCATGGCTGATATGGTCGAAGCAGCCTTTTATGTCTCCCTCCAATATCCATTGGGGAGAGCAATCCCTGCTTAGCCATCTGTGGAGTGCGTCTATCGCATCTGCCGTGCTTCTGAACTTTCTGAATCCGTAAGAGTTTGCATCCGCTTCACTCTCCGTTATGGGTTCCAATGCCATAAGGTACAGTGCCTGCATGGCTCTGTCTTTCATGGTCGGTATTCCCAACGGTCTTGTCTTGCCGTTTGCCTTAGGTATGTTGACCCTTTTCAATGGGAGGGCTTTATATCCTCTCCGTGTCAAAGAACGTATAGCTTCTATTTTCTTAGCATCGGTGTCCCACTTTATGTGGTCAACCCCTGCCGTGCGCTTGCCTTTATTGGAAGTCACTTTTCTTACCGCCAATGCCTTGGCTTCGAATGAAGTGACAAGAAGGTGCTGCAAGGCTTTCATCTTGTTGTACCTCTTTCCTGTATGAGCCTTTGCTATTCTGATTTGCAGCTTTCTAACCTTGCATTCACACTTATGAAAGTCAATGTCTTTCCATGCAGTGTTATCCTTGGCTGAAGATGCACACTCGGCTTTCGCCTCGCTCCTTTGCTGTTTCTTCATTTCGTTAAAGTTCTACAATCGTTTCACAAAGAATTACCCTGCGGAAGTCTGCCTGCTTTCGCATGAGGTGACATTAAAACCTCTATCCTCCGCATTACACGGAAGCGTTCGCTTTCTCCGCAATCCTTTACCCGCACCTCATTCGGCTTCTCTTGCGATTGGCTTACCTGCTGTATATTAAGCAGGAGAAATACGGGCTTACCAAGTTCCGTACAAGTAACTGACGACCGACTTAGAGTCCGCCCATCCACCGGCAGTACTACATCCGTGTGGCTCTAAAAACGAGAGAGCCATCCTGACTGCATGCCTTTTGGCTATAGCTTGTAAATATCCGTAAGCTATTCATTTGTTACGATGGTGCAGCGGTTCACATACGTTACTCATATCGGTCAGCCTAACAGCCTATGCATTGGATATTTCTGCATAGAACCATATTGTCAAGAGAGCTTCGCACCAAACAATTACTCGTAAAGCACGCCTCTTTAGGCTACTGTTGACGGAACAACAGGTTCAGACATCATGCTGAACAATTACTTGTACGACTTCTTGTCGCACCATTTTTGCAAATATACGGATTTAAATGAATACTTGAAATATATTCCCAGAACGTTGCAATTGCTGCGCCCTATATATATAACGCAAAAACTCAAATTTATCCGGATTAAATCCGTAGTTTTTTTGCTATCATAAATAAAACAGCCAACACAAGAAACCACGCTATAACGTATCGATAAAAAGAATGCGAAACGTAAAAAACGGTTCGCATATTGCAATACTGCAATTCGCATATTGCAGACTAACTAATCGTATTCTTTTATTTTTTCATCGCAATGTTTTGTTTGAACCATCGCAATGCTTTGTTTGAACCACCGCAATGCATTTCACCCCCCAGAATACCTTCTGAAATAAGGCGCAGCTTCATCTTGTAACGGCATAAAAAAAGTAGCAGAGGCTGGAGACCTCTGCTACCCATTGTTTAACAAACCTAATAGCTGGGAACACCATAACCACTATGGTGTGACGTATATACCGCCCCTCTCCATACGTGAGGAAGAGGAGTTGATATGGTTACTGCTTTGCTGCTCTTTTTACGTAAACCGGACGAACTGGTAAAAGACCTTCATCTCTTCCTACATTATCTTGCTTTAAAACGATTCTATCTCCTTCCTTTATAATATACATACACTTAGCAAGTGACGGATCGCTTGGTACCAAAGCACTTGACCAACGGCGACTTCCACTTGAACTTTTCTTCCAGTATCCGAAGAAGATGTAGTTGTTGTTATTCTTAGATACGAACATCACGCCCGGCCATCCGTTGAGTGTAGACTCCGTAACCGTACAGTTATCGTACAATTCCTGCACTTCGTTCCATGTCGGGTATCTCCATCCTTCTCCAAGTCGCAGATAGGCTACATCATCTTCCTTCTCAAGGAAATATCTCTTGTCACGGCTATCGTACTTCGTGAATTGTCCCTTTACTATGTCAGTGAAGTAATAATAATATTCCCAAGAGGTCTTTGTCCAGGTCTCGCCCCAACCGTATCCGTCGCCATACTTTTCAGGACTGGATGCGCCAAGGTCGCATTTTGCCCACATTATCTTGCTTGGCAAGCCGAGGTCAACATACTCCATGGTTTCCTTAGGTACACCTACGCCAGCATTCAGCTCCAGTTCCTTAATCTTCTTGGCAACCTCTGCCATAGCTTCCTTTTCGCTCATGTTGCCACTCTCAAGAGCCTGCAGCAGGGCTGTCATCTGTGTATTGATAGCATCAAGCTTGCCGCCGTAGCCACCTAAAGACTCGATAGCTTTTCTTATTTGATCCAAGCTGCCATTTCCGTTCCCAATTTCCATGAACCATCCTGAGATAGCAGAGAGTTTGTCTGTGAAGTTTTGGCCATATTTATCAAGAAGGGCATTTAAAGTTTCGAGCTGCGAATTGGGGTTAATGTTCTCAAAGGCTGTTTTTACAGCTTCAAGCTTATCATTGTAATCAGGTCTATTCTTGACAGCCGTAGAGATAAGCTCCACCTTAGCCGGCAATTCAAGGTTCATTGACTGCATAGCAGCCGCAAGAACATTAAGTTGGGTTTCGAGGGTGTTGTTTACACTGGTAAGGGCAGCAACAATAGCCTGAAGTTTATCGGTCTGGTCGCCCTTCATATTATCGATGGCAGCAGTGATTTTCTTAATGGCCTGCTCGTTGCTTATGTTACTCTGATTAATGGCTTCTACCACCTTGGTGAAGTCGTTGACCACGGTGACTTTCATCTCATAGTCTAATTCTGGAGCGTTCTCCTGACATGAACTAAAGAACGCCGGTGTAGCAAGCAGCATAGTACCTGCCAACAAAATTGATTTGAATGTTCTCATAGTCGTATATTTTTTATTTTTCATATTCTTCGACTTATTTACTGTTTTACTGTTATAGTAACTCTTCTTCCTTCGGCTGTCTTCTTGCCGTTCTGTGCACCGATGGCAGTCTGCGGATGAAGGTCTTCGGGAGCGAATCCTTCTTTAAGGAGTAGTTTTACCACTCGTTTAAGACGGCGTTCAGAGATGGCCTGGTTATACTCTGCGGTACCCGGAGTGCTTGCCTCGGCAAGGATGGAGAGCTTATTGCCCTTTACGCTCTGGGCGAACGAACGCAGACGGTCTTTTTCTTCGCGACTCATGTAAGAGCTGTTATGAGCGAACTGTACGTAGTGTGTAGCTGGCTCGACATTCTTCTTGCTCTTCTCGCAGTCGGTAAGCTGGCGCTGCAGTTCGTTGTTGTCTTGCTCGGCTCTCTGGCGGAGGGCTGCCTCGCGGTCGGCGCGTGCCTTTTCGGCATCAGCCTGCTGGCGAAGGTTGTTCACGCGGTCGTTGAGCGAAGCAAGCTCGCCACCGTAAAACTCGCGCTGCTTACGTGCACCGCTCTTCACAAAGTTGTAGCGAACGGTAGCCATGGCGTAGATAAGATGCTTGGGGGCAACTTCCTTTCGGTTGAGAAGCCAGTCGAACTCGCCCTTTAAGCCTACCGTGAAGCGGCGACTTACATCGGCTTCTATGTGAAGGGTGGCAGGGATAAAGAGTCGGTCGAAATCTTCATCACGGTTGGCGGTTGCCACGTTTCCGGTTATGGTTACCGTAGCGTCGTTGCTGATATTTACATCGCCAAAGATGGGAGTCGTGGTGCCGTTCTCGGTCTTGGTGGTTCCTATCCAAATGCCGTACTCGTTGCCACGGGCGAATGTGCCGCCAAGCCCTGTACCTAACCATACGTTAAACCACTGAGCCTTACGCGCGGGCCAGAACTCCATGAAGTTGAACTGGGCGCCCAGCTTTACGTTGTGAGTATTGACTACATAGTTGCCGTAGGTCTTAGACAATGCAGACTTGGTATCGAGTTCGGAGAAACGCTGTTCGCGGCGATAGCGCGACCAGATATAGTCGGCACCAACGCGTACCCACGGACGGATGGTAAAATCTATGCCACCACCTACTGCTGGCGACTGCCTGTAACTATTCTTGGCATCGAAATTCTGATACCACACACCGTTAGCCCACGACAGTCCGCCCTGAGCGTAAATGCTCCATGTGCGTGTGCGCAGCTCCTGGTTGGTATCGCGCGGCGGATCAGCTATGCCCTCGCCCACGGTCTGCGCCTGAGCGCCTACCGTGAAGAGCGATGTAAGCAATACGCTGAACCCTATTCTTGCCCATCTGCCAGATGATAGCGTAATGAGCTTTTTGGTTCGTATTGTGTTCATACTTAATTTCTTTTTAAAACATTATCTTTTTCAGACTCTTATTTATTTGAGTAGAGGTCGAATACCGGTCGTACCACAACACCAAAATCACGGTATATTGATTTAAACGATGGTTCCTTGATACCTTCGCTTGATGTCTCTTTAGCAAACATAGGCCATGTCAGAGCTACAGCCTTTTGGTATTTATCTTTATCTGACAGTTGCTCAGCCGGATATAGATTAGCTGTAGTATAGTAGGTGTCATTGTCAGGCTGGACACCCCATCCATCACCTCTGAAACCACTGGTCATCGGTAAAACGATAGAGTTTCCGCTTGGTCCTGTCACTTTCCATCGTGCAATGACTTTCGTCTGCGACGGATCTATTATCTCTGAAAGTGTGGTAGTAACGGCTTCCCATTTACAATCTTCAAGCAGCTCTTCCCAGTCTTCTTTTGTAGGAATGCGATAGCCTACACCTAAATTAACTCTTGCCGCATCGTCGTTGAGGTCAAGCACCGTCTTGCCGTCTTTCTCATTGTACTTTAATACCTTTATATTTTTATCAACCTTAAAATGCTTGTAGTTATCACTATAATATTTCTTCTTGGTAGAAGTCTCTCCCCATGCATAGTAATCACCAAGTTGTGTAGGATCAGTTGTACCCATATTGCACTTAGCCCACAGCAGTCCGCTTGCCAATCCAAGGTCTACGCAATTGTTAGGAACCGGCACACCAGAACCCTTAACCGGACGAATTGATATTCCGTCAGGACGTCGTTTGCCATAACGGCCAATGCGGTCATTCTGGAAAGCAAAGGTCCAAGCATTATATACCATGTTGTCTATACGACGAAGGTTCGTCATGCATACAGCTACTTCTTCGTCATCAGAGATTGCTCTGGTTTGTGGCTTTTCACTATTCTTAAAGCCTGCGCAAGGGATAAAGATAGACTTTCCGTTCTTCTTGCTCGTTATCTGATAGCCCGCAACACCGTTAAGCGTTGTTTTCTCAATTGTGGTATACTTCTGATTGGTCAATTCTCTGAAATCAGCCAAGGTAGGTGTGCGCCAACCGTTTCCTAATTTCTGTATTACGGCATCGTCTTCGTCTTCAAGCGTCAGCTTACCGTCTTCATTGTTATACTTGGTGAATCCCTGGCTGGGAGCACCCTCCTTATACCACTTATGGTTGGATTTGGTGTATTCTTGCTTAGGCTTCACTTCGCCCCAAGCGTAATAATCGCCATACGCTTCTGGAGAAGATGCACCGAGGTTGCACTCTGCCCACAAGTTGCCGCTCGGCAAACCGAGGTCAACATATCCTACTTTGTCGGTAGTAGTGCCGCCACCAATGCCTGCAGCCGCCTTAAGCTGTTCAAGCTGCTTGGCAATCTCTGCCCAACCTTCCTTTTCGTCAGTGTTGCCGTCCTTTATTGCCTCTACTATCTTTTTCATATTATCCAATATGCCATCCAGCTTGGCATTTTCGCCAGCAAGTTTTTCGATAGCTTTTCGAATAGCCTTAAACTTATCGTCTTTATACGTCATATAACGCAATGTATCCTCTATTTCGGCTATGCAGTAATACATTTTTCCTTTAAAAGATAAAGGATCATCAGGATATTTAAGTTCATCGCTGAAGTATTTGTCGAGAACTCCCTCAAGAAGCTTTAGCTGTTCGTTAGGATTGATATTGACAAGAGCCGTTTTGATAGCTTCCAGCATCTCTTCGTACTTAGGCATATTTTCAACAGCCTTGGCGAGAGCGTCAATCTTGGTAGGCAGCTCGGTGCTCAAAGATTTCATTGCAGCAGCAATAACATTAAGCTTGGCATCGAAAGTGTTATTTACATTATTAAGAACATCCACAATGGCCTGAAGCTTGGCTTTCTGGTCGCCCTTAATATTATCAATGGCAGTAACAAGTTCCTGTATAGCCTGTTCATTCTTAAGCTTGCCATTGTTGATAGAATTAACAACTTCGTTGAAGTCGTTTATTACTTGCACTTCAGTCTTGTATTTAATCAGGGAACCTTCTTCCTGACAAGAGCTGAAAAACGCTGATGTCGCCAGCAGCATGGCGCCGGCTAATAAAATTGATTTAAAAGTTCTCATAGTCGTATAAATATATGGTTTATCTTACTGTTATAGTAACTCTTCTTCCTTCGGCTGTCTTCTTACCGTTCTGTGCACCGATGGCAGTCTGCGGATGAAGGTCTTCGGGAGCGAATCCTTCTTTAAGGAGTAGTTTTACCACTCGTTTAAGACGGCGTTCAGAGATGGCCTGGTTATACTCTGCGGTACCCGGAGTGCTTGCCTCGGCAAGGATGGAGAGCTTATTGCCCTTTACGCTCTGGGCGAACGAACGCAGACGGTCTTTTTCTTCGCGACTCATGTAAGAGCTGTTATGAGCGAACTGTACGTAGTGTGTAGCTGGCTCGACATTCTTCTTGCTCTTCTCGCAGTCGGTAAGCTGGCGCTGCAGTTCGTTGTTGTCTTGCTCGGCTCTCTGGCGGAGGGCTGCCTCGCGGTCGGCGCGTGCCTTTTCGGCATCAGCCTGCTGGCGAAGGTTGTTCACGCGGTCGTTGAGCGAAGCAAGCTCGCCACCGTAAAACTCGCGCTGCTTACGTGCACCGCTCTTCACAAAGTTGTAGCGAACGGTAGCCATGGCGTAGATAAGATGCTTGGGGGCAACTTCCTTTCGGTTGAGAAGCCAGTCGAACTCGCCCTTTAAGCCTACCGTGAAGCGGCGACTTACATCGGCTTCTATGTGAAGGGTGGCAGGGATAAAGAGTCGGTCGAAATCTTCATCACGGTTGGCGGTTGCCACGTTTCCGGTTATGGTTACCGTAGCGTCGTTGCTGATATTTACATCGCCAAAGATGGGAGTCGTGGTGCCGTTCTCGGTCTTGGTGGTTCCTATCCAAATGCCGTACTCGTTGCCACGGGCGAATGTGCCGCCAAGCCCTGTACCTAACCATACGTTAAACCACTGAGCCTTACGCGCGGGCCAGAACTCCATGAAGTTGAACTGGGCGCCCAGCTTTACGTTGTGAGTATTGACTACATAGTTGCCGTAGGTCTTAGACAATGCAGACTTGGTATCGAGTTCGGAGAAACGCTGTTCGCGGCGATAGCGCGACCAGATATAGTCGGCACCAACGCGTACCCACGGACGGATGGTAAAATCTATGCCACCACCTACTGCTGGCGACTGCCTGTAACTATTCTTGGCATCGAAATTCTGATACCACACACCGTTAGCCCACGACAGTCCGCCCTGAGCGTAAATGCTCCATGTGCGTGTGCGCAGCTCCTGGTTGGTATCGCGCGGCGGATCAGCTATGCCCTCGCCCACGGTCTGCGCCTTAGCGCCTATCACGGCAAACGCTGTAAACAATACGCCTAGCACTATCCGTGCCCATCTGCCACTGAATAGCGAAATGAGCGGTTTGGTTCGTCTTGTTTTCATAGTTTATAAATTTTATTGTTTATATTATAATGTAGTCTACCTTGTCAAAATAAACTCTTTATCCACTGTAAGAACGATAGCTTACGTGGTTTAGGCTCGGGGGGCGGCTTGCCGTACATCGTTCTGCCCCTAATACAAGCGCCACGCCTATCCATCTCTACATTAATCATCTCGCGGATTGTATCGAGTAGCTCAGTGCGGTCTTCAAGAAACTGCTGAGCATCACCGGTCTTGCGTCGCTGTCCGTCATGCCTTATGTTATTATCTGTTTTCATCATAGCAATTAGGTTTTCTTGTTGTCTCAAAATTACCCATATACTTAATTCGCCTCTTGTGCTAATCGGACAGAAATATGTTCTAATCGGACATTTTGCATTGTGCGTAATTGTTCTAATCGGACATAAAAACAATGTAATCATCTGATACACAATATAGAACCATGAACACAAAACGACAAACCGCCATACATCGACATAAAATAAAATTTGGTCTATGAATCACTGTTTTCATAGGCATTAGCACCTAATAAAACATCTTTCAAAAGCACGAAAAACGCTAACCTACGCATTTATTATTATAGCGCAGCATCAATAATTTCCAGCAATAAGTAAGCTGATACGGATAATTTTAATTAAATTTGTCTACTCAAAGTCATAACAACCATGTGTGTAATAATACTTCTAATCCTAATCTGCACGGTAATACCAGTATGCGCCTCGGCCGACAACTCATCGGAACAGGCCATAGACAACCATCCGTATTATCAATACAAGCAGTTATCGATAGAAGATGGAATACCCGCATCTATAACATCTCTACATAAAGACAGCTATGGCTCATTATGGATAGGCACTCCAACCGGACTGTTCCGCTACAACGGAGAGAGAATAAGGAGATACCACTTCCCCGCCCCGATGAGCAACGACCGACAATATGTCTTTTTTCAATCGGCCGACCAGCAAAACCGAATCTGGATATGCACTACCGAAGGCCTATGCCACTACGATATGAGAGAGGACTCGCTTAAAGTAATGAACAGAAACGGCAAGCCTCTGAAAACACGGTTCGTACTTCCGTATAACGACCGCCTGCTGATATCGGCCAAGGATACGCTTCTGGTTTACGACAGCAAAAGACTGAAAGAGGTAAACCACATAGTAATGCCGCACTGCCAACTTACGGCAGCCATAGTAATAGGGAAAGACTCTATACTAATTACCGATAACGCCCAAAAGATACAGCTGGTAGACTTAAAGCAAGGCAAGGTGATTAAGTCGCCACTACCCGAAGACGAAAAAGCATTCTGCATGCTGCGCGACTCGCAAGGACGACTCTGGTTGTCGCACTACGGAAAGGGAGTGAAATGTTTCGACCAGAACTACCGTCTGCTACATGAATACAACTCTAAGAACTCGGCTATGTACAATGACGCCGTAATACAGATGGCTGAATGGGATAATACTATATGGTTTGCTTCGGACGGAGGAGGTCTACAGGTAATATGGCCAGAAACTAACCGTATGCAGGTATTTTCTAATCGCCTGTCGGACCAATTTCCGGCAAGCTCGATAGCGTGCCTTTGTCCAAGCAATGAAAACATCTGGATAGGAACAGTTCACGAAGGAGTGCTTAACGTAGAAAGCGGATTCATGACCACTTACATGAAAGCCGCGTGGAGAAAGACAGCCGGACTATCTGCCAAGTGTACGCTTTGCCTATGGGAAGACACCGACGGACGCATCTGGATAGGTACAGACGGAGGAGGCGTAAACAGCTACGACCAGAAAACACAGAAATTTACACACTACCCTGCTACATTCAATGAAAAGATAGTTTCAATCTGTCCGCTATCGGAACAAGAGCTGCTGGTATCTTGCTATCAGAAAGGACTCTTCCGGTTCAACAAGAAGAGCGGAACGCTAACACCTTTCGTTCTGCCAAACCCTACAGCCGAACAAGAAATGAAAGACTTAGGAGTACCCGTTAATCTGTGGACCACACAAAACGGAGATATAGAAATGTCGGGAAAGGTAACATACAGATACTCGCCCGCAAGCCGACGACTTACGCGCCTACAACCCAATTTCGAAACAAGATCTTCTTGGACTCCGATAGGAACATACAACGGATATGACGTGCTCTTTGACCGCGCAAATATATTCATGCATAACCCTAAAACAGATGAGTTCAAGAGCATTATACACATGGAAGCCAAACAGATGCTGGCGGCAGAGGTGGGTAAGGACGGCAAACTATGGGTATCTACAACCGAAGGAGTGGAGTGCCACGACCTTAACAAGGGATATATGGAATATATACTCTTGCCAGACAAGAATGACATCATAACATCGCTTATAGTAGGCAACGACGGCACCGTATGGATGGGTTCAATGAGCGGTATATACGCATACAACCCACAATTGAAGCACTTCATGCTATATACGGAGATGGACGGAGTAATGCCTAACGACTTTCTGGCGAAGCCTACGTTATTGAGCGGCAACGGGGATGTTTACATGGGCGGCACCGGCGGACTGGTACGCATAAACACCGCGCAGGTACATACCAAAAAGATAGCGCACGTAAGCTTCCCGATAATAGAGTTGCACCAAGGTGAGCAGACATCGTACTCCGAGCCGGGAGATGTAATTAAGTTGCCTTATCAATTCGCTCCGATACAGATACACCCACTGCTGCAGGGCGATAATATAATGCAACCCAGAATGTACCGTTTTTTCATAAACGGTGTAGAGAACAACGTTACCGAGACGGCACACCCGCATTTTACCGTATACTCACTTGCACCGGGAAAGTATATGCTTACCGCACAGTGCACGCTGCCAAACGGCACGTGGTGCGAAGAACAGATACTGCTGAAGTTAGAAGTAAGCCCGCCATGGTGGAGACAAGGGTGGTTTACCACGCTGTGCCTGCTATTTACAATAGCGGTAATAGTAGTTTGTTTCAAGCTACATAGCTACTACATAAAGCGTAACCTTCAAGAAAAAGAGCGTCAGATTTATAAAGACAAGGTACGCGCGCTTATCAACATTAACCACGAGCTACGCACGCCGCTAACGCTTATATATACGCCTCTAAAGCAACTGGCGGACAGTAAATTATTACCTCAGGGCACCCGAGAAAACGTGTATAAGGCTTTTCAGCAGGCACGTAAGATGAAGACCATCGTAAACATGATACTTAATCTGCGAAAGATGGAAATGGGGAAAAATATTCTCCATCTATCGACCGCACACCCCAACGAATGGCTGAAAGACGTACTCGACAGTTTCAGAGATGAATTCTCACTGCGAGGCATCACACTGCAGTTCATCCCGTCGCCCGACGTGGATGAGTTACTTTTCGACCAAATTCAGTGCGAGATTATCATTCATAACTTACTGAGCAACGCCTATAAGTTCAGCCCAGAAAATACTACTGTAACTGTAACCACTGAGATAGAGAATACAGAAAACGAGAAGTTTCTGCGCATCGCTATAAAAGATGAGGGTGTAGGTCTGGATGAAGATGATATATCGAACTTGTTCACCCGATTCTATCAGGGAAGATACCAGAATCAGGGAGCAGGAATAGGACTCTCGTACGCCAAGCAGCTGATTTATCTGCAAGGAGGACGCATAGGGGCGTACAATAATAATGAAGGTCCAGGAGCTACTTTCTTCTTTACGCTTCCATACAACCAAAAGGCGGAAAGTATAGCATCGGTGCCGCAAGCGTATATAAATGAATCGCTCGACATTACTGATAGCAACGAAACAAAAACGCATCTGCCTACCATAGAGCATAGGTTTGATTCTGTGTTACTGGTAGATAGCGATCCTGATTTCTGTCTGTACATGGCCGAGAACTTACAGGTACTGTTCGACAATGTATACGAGGCGCACGACGGCATGGAGGTAATACCGCTACTCACCACGCACGTGCCGCAGCTTATTATAAGCGAGATAAAGTTGCCGCGCATGAACGGACTGGAGCTGTGTAAATATATAAAGGAGAAGCCGGAACTGAGTCATCTGCCTATAGTATTGATAACATCGTGCGTAGACGACTATAACGCTGAGCAGGCGTATAATGCCGGAGCGGAGGCGTTTACCACCAAACCGTTCGACATGAACTTGTTGTTGACCAAGTTGCAGAATATCATGTTGAATCATAATCTTATAAAGAACCGCTATGCACCGGCTGTACTGCAGATAGCGCCAAACAAGAGTAACGCGCAAGAGAAGAACGAGCAGTTCTTATTAAGCGTAACGCGCATAATAAACGAACACCTGAACGATGTGGATATGGACGCTAACTTCATAGCCGCGGAAATGGGCATGAGCCGAAGCACGCTATACAACAAGCTGAAGGATACTATGGATATCAGCTTGAATACTTATATACAGAAGTGCAGAATAGATTGTGCCTGCAAGTTACTTGTGCAGACTTCGTTGTCTGTAATAGAGATTTCAGAAAGAACGGGCTTTAAGCACCCGCGTAACTTCAGTACGTTATTTAAGAATACCGTAGGGGTTACGCCTACGGTATTCAGAAAGAATAATAAATAAACTATATTAGTCTTTATATACGTTACGTATCGGGTCATCGTATTGCTCTTGCAAGCGCAACATTTCTTTTTTCAGGTCCTTGGTGATTTCTTCGGTACCCGGCTTACCGAAGATGTTATGCATCTCGGCAGGATCTTCTTGCAGGTCGTACAGTTCCCAGCAATCTATATCGTTATAGAAATGAATTAGTTTATAACGGTCTGTACGCACTCCGTAATGACGGCGTACTGCATGTTCGGCAGGATACTCATAGAAATGATAGTAGAGCGATTTACGCCAGTCGGCTGGATGTTCGCCTTTCAGCAACGGCAAGAATGATACTCCGTGCATATCCTTAGGAACTTCTACACCAGCCAAATCGAGGATAGTTGGTCCGTAGTCGATGTTCTGCACCATCTCGTCGATATCGCCTTTCTTACCTCCCGGCAAACGAACTAACAACGGTGTGCGGAATGACTCTTCGTACATAAAACGCTTATCAAACCATCCGTGTTCGCCCATGTAGAAGCCTTGATCGGAAGTATAGACTATCATGGTATTATCAAGCAGATTATTCTCTTCGAGGTATTTAAGTACTCTACCCACGTTACGGTCTACCGAGTGAATTACACGCAAATAATCATGCATATACTGCTGATACTTCCATTCTGCCAACGCCTTACCGGTAAGCTTATCTTTCTTGAACTTAGCGATGATAGGATCATAATGCTTATCCCAAGCAGCTTTCTGTGCAGGGTTAAGGGCATTATACATACTGCGTCCTATAGGTTCAAGCTCCTTAGACGAATGAATCTGGTTTTCCTTATCTGCCAACTTCAAATCGTACACCAAATCCATATCTTTAATGATACTCATCTCCTGCTTAGAAGCCGGGATTCGTCCTTCGTACTTATCATAGAAGTTCTCCGGAAGAGGATAAGTAACATCGTTATACAAGTCGAGGTCGCAAGTATCAGGCATCCAAGTACGGTGCGGAGCTTTGTGGTGAATGAACAGACAGAAAGGTTTCTCCTTATCGCGGATGCTATCCATCCATTCTATAGCCAAATCTGTAACAATGTTAGTGGCGTAACCTTCGCGCTTTATCTTTTCGCCATTCTTAATGAATGTAGGATTATAATAGAGGCCCTGTCCTATCAGGATATCCCAATAATCGAATCCTGTAGGTTCTGAAACCAAATGCCACTTACCTATCATGGCTGTTTGGTAGCCATTAGCACGAAGCAGCTTAGGGAATGTCTGCTGATTGCCATCGAAAGTAGTAGTATTATCGGTAAAGCCGTTGGCGTGACTGTGCTTACCTGTCAGCATACAGGCACGGCTTGGTCCGCTGAGTGAATTAGCCACAAAACTATTCGTAAAACGAGCGCCTTCATTGGCGATACGGTCGATGTTAGGAGTCTCAATGAATCGCTGGTCGTATGCGCTGATGGTTTGATACGAATGGTCATCGCACATTATATATACGATATTCATGGGCTTCTTAGGCGCTTCATCACCTTTCTTCGTCTTACAAGACGACAATGCACCCAAAGCGACGGCTCCCGTCATAGCACACATAAGTGTGGAAGTAACTTTACTGTTCATATTTTAGATGTATTAGGTTAGTCTTAAAAAAACCGCAGCCGACGTACCATCAACGGTATGCCGACTGCCCAATTATCAACTCTCTCTTATATAATTTACCCGGATTACCAACCGGTACCTTTTGTCTACTTTAGTAGCGACATACACTTTCAATCTTGTAGTTTTTCTTGTTGAAATGTCTTTCAGTATGCCTCTGGATTTATTTCCGAGTGCAATATTAGCATTTAAGACGCGCTTAAAACTCTTTATTCATACAATTAAAGTCTTAAATCGTATATAATTCACCTCTTGGACAGTCTTTTAGTACATATCAGACTTTATCGGACGGTTTACGCACGTCGCTTCTGTTTTTTTAGCCATAGCACACCTCCATTTACACCGTTACAGTTCCCCTTTATCCGGTTTTTTATCTATTTTTGCCCTGCAAAACAAAACCCGAAACTACGATGCGAAAATTAATATCATTACTCATCATTATAATATGTCCGCTACTTGCCGCCTACGGACAGCAAGCGCCAAAGTACGAAATACGGGCATCGTGGATAACTACATTGGGAGGACTGGACTGGCCCACACGGAAAGCTACATCAAAGAGCGGCATAGAAGCGCAGAAGAAAGAACTGTGCGATATACTTGACCGACTGAAAGCGACCAATTTTAACACGGTGCTACTGCAGACTCGTGTGCGAGGCGACGTAATCTATCCATCGGCTATAGAGACTTTCACAGAATCATTGGCAGGAAAAGAAGGACGCTCGCCAGGATATGACCCTCTGCAATTCGCCATAGACGAATGCCATAAGCGCGGCATGGAGCTACATGCGTGGATGGTGGCAATACCAATAGGCAACAACCGACAGGTGAAGTTGCTCGAAAAGAACTCGGTAGTAAAAAAGCAACCGTCTATCTGCATACATTATAAAGACAATTGGTATCTTGACCCCGGAAACCCGAAGACGGACAGCTATCTGGCTAAATTAGTAAACGAAGTGGTATCACGCTACGATGTGGACGGAATACATTTCGACTATATTCGCTATCCGGAAAGAGCTAAAGATTTCCCCGACCATGCGTCATACAGAAAGTACGGAAAGAAGAAAGACCTGAGCCAATGGCGCAGAGAGAATATGACACGCATAGTGCGCCGCTTATATACAGAGGTGAAACAACTTAAGCCGTGGGTAAAGGTGAGCAGTTCGCCTATCGGGAAATATAATGATACCGGAAGATACCCTTCATCGGGATGGAACGCTTATAAAGAGGTGTACCAGGATGCGCAACTATGGCTGAAGAGCGGCATGCACGACGCCTTATTCCCTATGATGTATTTTCAGGGGAACAACTTCTACCCTTTCGCGCTCGACTGGCAAGAGAACAAATCGGGCAGATGGATTGTTCCTGGATTAGGGATTTATTTCCTTCACCCCAAAGAGCAAGACTGGAAACTGGACGAGATAGCCCGACAGATTTATTTTCTGCGCAACATAAAAGCCGACGGGGAGGCATACTTCAGGAACCGATTTGTAATGGATAATACCAAGGGACTGTTGGACGAACTGCAAGAGCACTTCTACGCTACGCCGGCAGTGGTGCCGCCTATGACGTGGACAGACAGCATAGCCCCGACAGTGCCCACAGATACCCGACTGAATATCCTAGACAAAGGAGTAAAAATAAGCTGGAAAGCATCGACCGACAACATGCAGAAAGGCGGAGTGTACTACAGAATCTACGCATCGAACACATATCCGGTAGATACCAACATGGCAGAAAACATAGTAGAAACTCGCGCTGACGGAACAGAATACACATTCTGCCCCGCATCGCCATGGCAAGAAAAAATGTATTGGGCAATAACCGCCGTAGACCGCTGCGGCAACGAAAGTGAAGCCGTACAATTGGTATCTCCGTTCTGACGGACGAAGGAATAACCATTTTTTGACGATAATATAATGTATAAGTGCAAAATAAACTGTAATTTTGCGCATCATTGTTTAAAATATATACATCATGAGTAACCAACGATACATGCAGCGTGGCGTATCGGCTTCGAAAGAAGATGTACATAACGCCATTAAGAACATTGACAAGGGTATTTTTCCGCAAGCGTTCTGTAAAATCATCCCCGATATCTTGGGAGGAGATCCGGAGTATTGCAACATTATGCACGCCGACGGCGCCGGAACTAAATCGTCTTTAGCTTATTTATACTGGAAGGAAACCGGCGACTTGTCTGTTTGGAAAGGTATCGCACAAGATGCTTTAATTATGAACATCGACGACCTGCTGTGTGTGGGTGCGGTAGATAATATACTTGTATCGTCTACTATAGGACGAAACAAGCTGTTGGTTCCGGGAGAAGTTATCTCGGCCATCATTAACGGTACTGATGAGTTGCTGGCAGAACTGCGCGAAATGGGCGTGGGAGTTTATGCAACAGGTGGCGAAACTGCCGACGTGGGCGACTTGGTACGTACTATCATAGTAGACAGCACTGTGACTTGCCGTATGAAACGTGCTGACGTAATTAACAACGCTAATATCCGTCCGGGTGACGTGATTGTAGGTTTGGCTTCTTACGGACAGGCTACTTACGAAAAGGAATACAACGGCGGTATGGGTAGCAACGGTTTGACCAGCGCGCGTCATGATGTATTCAGCAAATATCTGGCAGAAAAATATCCGGAAAGCTTTGACCACGCAGTTCCTTCTGACTTGGTTTACAGCGGTGGATTGAAGTTGACCGACGAAGTAGAAGGCAGCCCTATAGACGCAGGTAAGTTGGTATTGTCGCCGACTCGTACTTACGCTCCGGTAGTCAAGAAATTGCTCGATGCACTTCGCCAACAAATTCACGGTATGGTACACTGCTCTGGCGGTGCTCAGACTAAGGTATTGCACTTTGTAGGCGATAACTGCCGTGTTATCAAAGACAACCTCTTCCCTGTTCCTCCTTTGTTCCGCACTATCAAAGAACAGAGCGGTACCGACTGGGACGAAATGTACAAGGTATTCAATATGGGTCATCGCCTGGAAGTTTACTTGTCACCGGAACATGCCGAAGAAGTTATCGCTATCTCTAAATCGTTCAACATCGATGCTCAGATTGTAGGACGCATTGAAGAAAGCGACCATAAAGAGCTTATCATCCGCAGCGAATTCGGAGAATTCACTTATTGATAACCATCGACTTAATTAATGGCAGACAACAATACATTATTAGAGAAACTTGAAGGACTGGTAGCACGTTTTGAAGAAGTGTCTACGCTCATAACCGACCCGAATGTAATAGCCGACCAAAGACGCTACGTTAAGCTCACTAAGGAATATAAGGACCTTGGCGACATAATGAACGCACGGAAGCAGTACATACAGTGCATCGACGGACTGGAAGAAGCTAAGATGATGATGAACGAACCGGACCCGGAAATGAAGGAGTTGGCACGCAAGGAAGCCGCTGCCTACGAAGCAAGAATACCCGAACTGGAAGAGGAAATAAAACTGCTGCTTGTACCCGCTGACCCGCAAGATGACCGAAACGCTATCTTAGAGATACGTGGCGGAACCGGAGGTGACGAGGCTGCTATCTTTGCAGGCGACCTATTCCGTATGTATAGCAAATACTGCGAAACAAAGGGATGGAAGCTGGAGGTATCGAGCGCCAACGAAGGTGCAGCAGGAGGATTCAAAGAAATAATCTGCTCTGTAACCGGAGACAAGGTGTACGGTACACTGAAGTATGAATCGGGAGTACATCGCGTACAGCGAGTGCCAGCTACAGAAACCCAGGGACGTGTGCATACATCGGCAGCATCGGTAGCGGTACTGCCCGAAGCGGAACCTTTTGACGTGGAAATTAACGAAGGCGAAATTAAATGGGATACATTCCGAAGTGGTGGAGCCGGAGGACAGAACGTAAACAAGGTGGAATCGGGTGTGCGACTTCGCTATAACTGGAAGAACCCTAACACCGGCGTAGTGGAGGAAATATTGATAGAGTGTACCGAAACGCGAGACCAACCTAAGAATAAGGAAAGGGCTTTATCGCGTCTACGTACCTTCATCTACGACAAAGAGCACCAGAAGTATATTGATGACATTGCCTCGAAACGTAAAACAATGGTTAGTACCGGCGACCGTTCGGCAAAGATCAGAACCTATAATTATCCGCAGGGCCGTATAACCGACCACCGCATTAATTATACCATATACAACTTGGCGGCGTTTATGGATGGTGATATACAAGACTGCATAGACCATCTTATAGTAGCCGAAAACGCAGAGAAACTAAAAGAAAGCGAATTATGATAACTCCTTGGTTGGATAAAATATTTCATACCGCATCGGAGGCGTTTCAGAATTGTCTGAAACGCTTTCCGGTGACGGTATGTTTTATTTTTGCACTTACCGTTTTTTTGTTTTACTTGGTATCGGAATGGCATATGAGTCAGCCGCAAGCGGCTCTGCTTTACTACTTATCGGTAGGAACACTGTTATCTCTGACCCTGCACTTATGGTGCGAAGAGATAAAACGAAAGGCACTAAGATTGACGGCTCAGATAACGGGACACGCCTTGCTGATAGCCGACGCACTGTTCCTGGCATACGGAGCACTGGATAATTCTATTACAGAAATCACAATCGCCCACGCCGCAGGAGTGCTGACTGTAGGAATATCGGTATTCTTCTTATCATTCCTTAAAGAGAAAAACGATGTAGCAAGCTGTAACTTTGCCTTGCATAGCTTCAACCTACTGGCAGCATCTCTGTTTTTAGGTTTGGTAATGTATGGCAGCATCAGTCTGCTGGTGTCTTCGCTGCCTGTATTGTTTGGCTTACACATCTCATCCGACTGCTATCTATACTTAGGAATAACATGCTGCATCTGGCTATCGCTTATGCTATTTATAGGCCGACTGCCGCAAGGTGCACAGAAGCATGATACAGAAGTGCAAGCCAACAAATTCCTTAACGGAATTATAGCTTATCTATTTCTGCCGCTTACCGCAGGCTATCTGATTGTACTATATGTATACGCTATACGTATCTTAGTGAATTGGCAACTGCCAAACGGATGGGTTTCGTGGCTCACAATAGCCATTATGGCTATATGTATAGTCATAGAGTTCTGCCTCTACCCTACACGCATGGCAGAAAAGAATAAGAAAGTTGAGCTATTGGCACAGTGGTTGCCCGTACTGATTCTGCCGCTATTACTGCTGATGACCATCGGCATTATACGACGCATTTCAGATTACGGTGTCAGCATAAACCGCCTATACCTTATTATACTTAACGGATGGTTCTATGTGGTATGCATCGGGCTGTTCATCAACAAAGCACGCCGCATCCACTGGATTCCAATATCGTTCGCATTGACATTCTTGCTAACATCGGCACTGCCGGTTAACGTAGCCAACTACACCAAGAAGAGTATTCACAATGCTGTATTGAAAGAGATAAAGGCCAACTGCAATAAAAAGCTGCCAATGAATCAAGATGATTACATCGACTTTTTGGCAAGCCTTCCTAAAGAGCAGGCTATACAGATAAACTCTCGCCTTATCTACCTGAGCAGTCGGTTCAATGAAAACTGCTACACTGACATACTGAAAGACGGAAACGATGTGTACAATTCATATTACTACAGTCAGTTTGATACAGACACTGTAGAAGAAATAGAAGTCGATACTACCAATATCGACAACGGATTCGTAAAAAACAGAACATATCAATGGAATATAGACGATAACGGCAAGATAGACATCTCCGAAGGATATACGGCATTCTATAACGTGAACGGAACAGCAACGATAACCGAAGAGGAACTGAAAAACAACTCTATCGACATCTGTTTAGAGATAGAAGATTCCGATATTGACGACACAGTACACTTCGATACAGAAATACTGAAGAAGCTGGATCTCCTTACCAGAAAGAAAAGCGCAGTAGAACTTCCATGCCAATCGGGAGAAAATAAGTTCATGCTAAACGGCTTCTTCTTATCGCAAACGGGAAATGACGAAAGTCTGTGGATATTGAACTATTCTGGCTACTTATTCAAGAAATAAAAACTAATAAAAAACATACCAATATGAACAAACAAGAATTATTCGAAAACATAAAGAGAAAGAAATCATTTCTCTGCGTAGGTCTTGACACTGATATCAAGAAGATTCCGGAACATCTGCTGAAAGAAGAAGATCCTATCTTTGCGTTCAACAAAGCTATCATCGACGCTACAACTCCGTTCTGTATCGCTTATAAACCAAATTTGGCTTTCTATGAAAGCATGGGAGTAAAGGGATGGATAGCTTTCGAAAAGACTGTAGAATACATCAAGACCAACTATCCTGATCAGTTCATCATCGCCGACGCAAAACGCGGTGACATAGGTAACACTTCGGCTATGTACGCTCGTACATTCTTCGAAGAACTGAACATCGACTCTGTAACCGTAGCTCCGTACATGGGCGAAGACTCTGTTACTCCGTTCCTTACTTACGAAGGCAAATGGGTAATTCTGTTGGCTTTGACATCAAACAAAGGATCGCACGACTTCCAGCTGACTACCGACACCGAAGGCGAACGCCTCTTCGAAAAGGTATTGCGCAAATCTCAGCAGTGGGCTAACGACGAAAACATGATGTACGTAGTAGGCGCTACTCAAGGGGCCATGTTTGAAGACATCCGTAAGATTGCTCCTAACCACTTCTTGCTGGTTCCGGGCATCGGAGCACAGGGTGGCTCACTGGAAGAAGTATGCAAATACGGTATGACTAAGGAATGTGGACTGATAGTAAACTCAAGCCGCGCCATAATCTATGCCGACAAGACCGAAAACTTCGCTCAGAGAGCAGCCGAAGAAGCACAGAAAGTTCAGCAGCAAATGGAAGAACAATTGAAAGCTATACTGTAATACAATCTATTGTAAAATATAAACTTTTACGGAAGCCGCCTTGCACAGGGCGGCTTTTGTTTTGAATTACTTTGAAAGAAATATGAAATATTTCTCGTTTTTCTACTGATATATAAAAAAAAAATACGTAATTTGCATAATTAAGAATACTGATATAAGAATTGGTACAGAAAAAAAACAAAATAGTAAATAAAAAAAGATAAAATTAGAGAGGTTATGGAGTTCTCAGCTAAGCAAATTGCAGAATATATCCAAGGAGTTATTGTAGGTGACGAAAATGCAAGTGTTCACACATTCGCCAAAATAGAAGAAGGTATACCTGGTTCTATTTCATTCTTGGCTAATCCGAAATACACTCATTATATATATGAAACAAAAGCTTCGATAGTATTAGTTAATAAAGACTTCGAACCGGAAAAAGAAATCACTACTACTCTTATAAAGGTAGATAACGCCTACGAAAGTCTTGCAAAACTGATGACACTATACGAAATGAGCAAGCCTAAGCTGAAAGGAATACATCCTACAGCCTCTATAGACGAGAACGCTCACATAGGTGAAGATGTTTATGTAGGTCCGTACGCATGCATTGCGGCAGGAGCCGTAATCGGTGGCGGAGCTTGTATCCACCCGCACGCTACTATTGGCTGCAACGCCAAGGTGGGAAACAACTCGATTATCTATCCACACGTTACTGTTTATCACGACTGCCGCATAGGCAATAACTGTATAATACATGCAGGAACCGTAATTGGTGCCGACGGATTCGGTTTTGCTCCGTCGCCCGAAGGTTATGAGAAAATTCCTCAAATCGGTATCGTTATTTTGGAAGACAACGTGGAAATCGGTGCAAACGCTTGTATCGACCGTGCTACCATGGGAGCTACCGTAATACACAAAGGTGTTAAGCTGGACAATCTTATCCAGATTGCTCACAACGTAGAAATAGGAAGCCACACCGTAATGGCATCGCAGACTGGCGTAGCCGGCTCGGCTAAGATAGGTGAATGGTGTATGTTCGGCGGACAAGTGGGAGTAGCAGGACACATCAAGGTGGGCGACCATGTTAACGTTGGCGCACAATCGGGTATCCCCGGAAACACCAAATCGGGCCAGACATTGATGGGCTATCCAGCTATCGACCCGAAACTATTCGCACGTTCATCGGCTGTATTCAAAAAATTGCCCGAAATGTATACCGAAATGAACCGCATGCAGAAGGAATTAGAAGAATTAAAAAAACAACTAAATAAATAAACCCATGTTGAAACAACAGACACTAAAAGGCAGTTTCACACTGAACGGTAAAGGACTCCACACCGGGGTAAGACTGACTGTCACTTTCAATCCTGCCCCTGAGCATCACGGATACAAAATACAACGTATCGACTTAGATGATCAACCGATTATCGATGCAGTGGCTGAGAACGTAGTCGACACGACTCGTGGCACTGTTTTAGCAAAGAACGGGGTAAAAGTCAGCACAGTAGAACACGCTATGGCTGCCCTTTATGCTGCTGGCATAGACAACTGCTTGATACAAGTAAACGGTCCGGAACTTCCTATCCTTGACGGTAGTGCTAAAGCATATGTAGAATGCATAGACCGTGTAGGCATAGAAGAACAGGCCGCTCCAAAGGATTATTATATCATCAAATCGAAAATTGAATTCCGCGACGAAGCAACAGGCTCATCTATCATCGTGCTGCCTGATGATAAGTTCTGTGTGAATACTCTTATATCTTACGACTCAAAGATATTAACCAACCAGTATGCTACTCTTGAGAATATGGAAGATTTTCCTAAAGAGGTGGCATCAGCTCGTACTTTCGTATTCGTAAGAGAAATAGAACCGCTGCTTAACGCTGGCCTCATCAAGGGCGGTGACTTGGATAACGCTATCGTTATCTACGAAAAGCAGATGACTCAAGACAACTTCGACAAATTGGCCGACGTAATGGGGGTACCTCATATGGACGCTAACCAGCTTGGTTACATCAACCATATTCCATTGGTATGGCCTAACGAACCGGCACGCCATAAATTACTTGACATCATCGGCGACTTGGCTTTGATTGGTAAGCCTATCAAGGGACGTATCATCGCTACCCGCCCGGGACATACCATCAACAACAAGTTCGCACGCCAGATTCGCAAGGAAATAAGACTGCACGAAATTCAGGCTCCTGTATACAACTGCAACGAGGCTCCTATCATGGACGTTAACCGCATCCGCGAGTTGTTGCCTCATCGCTATCCATTCCAATTGGTAGATAAAGTTATCGCCATCGGTGCCAACTACATAGTAGGTGTAAAGAACGTAACCTCTAACGAGCCTTTCTTCCAGGGACACTTCCCGCAAGAACCCGTTATGCCGGGCGTACTGCAAGTAGAAGCTATGGCACAAGTAGGAGGTTTATTGGTTCTGAACTCGCTGACTGATCCTGATAAATACTCTACTTACTTCCTGAAGATAGACAATGTGAAGTTCCGTCAGAAAGTAGTGCCTGGAGACACACTGATTTTCAGAGTAGAACTCATCGACCCGATACGTCGAGGCATCTCTACAATGAGAGGTTATGTCTTCGTAGGCGAAAAGATAGTTTGTGAAGCCGAATTTATGGCACAAATCGTAAAAAACAAATAAGAACATGATAAGCCCATTAGCGTACATACATCCAGAAGCACAAATAGGAAATAACGTTGAAATAGGCCCATTTGTATATATCGACAAGAATGTAGTCATTGGCGACAACAATCAGATTATGCCTAATGTAAACATCTTGTACGGCTCAAGAATAGGTAACAATAACCGTATTTTCCCTGGTGCTGTAATCGGAGCAATTCCGCAAGACTTGAAATTTAAAGGCGAAGAAACAACAGCCGAAATTGGTAATAACAATACTATACGCGAAAACGTAACTATTAACCGCGGAACCGCTGCCAAAGGAAAGACCGTAGTAGGCGATAACAACCTGCTTATGGAGGGTGTGCACGTAGCTCACGATACTTTTGTTGGCAACAACTGTATCATCGGTAACTCTACCAAGATGGCCGGTGAAGTAGTTATCGATGATAACGCCATAGTCAGCGCAAACGTACTGATGCACCAGTTCTGCCATGTAGGAGGATATGTAATGATTCAGGGTGGTAGCCGTTTCAGCAAAGACATTCCGCCGTATATCATCGCCGGAAGAGAACCGATAGCATATTGCGGTATCAATATCATCGGACTGAGACGCCGTGGTTTCTCTAACGAACTGATAGAAAGCATTCACAATACGTACCGTATCATCTATAACAGCGGAAAGAATGTAAGCGACGCTCTAAAACAAGTAAGAGAAGAAGTTACCATCACTCCGGAAATAGAGTACATACTTTCGTTCATCGAAAAATCACAGAGAGGTATTTTACGATAATAACAACCCGACTATATTTTTAGAAACTAAAATATTATGGTATACAAATTTAGAATTATATCCGATGAAGTTGATGATTTCTTGAGAGAAATCAAAATCGACTCTGAAGCATCATTTTTCGACTTTCATGAAGCGATACTGAAAAGTACCGGATACAAAGATGACCAAATGACATCGTTCTTCATTTGTGACGACGATTGGGAAAAAGAAATCGAAGTAACTCTGGAAGATATGGGCAACAGTAGCTCGGAAGAGGATTCTTTCGTAATGAAAGATACACCGCTGAGCGAACTTGTTGAAGATGAGAAACAGAAACTTATCTACGTGTTCGACCCATTGGCAGAACGTGTATTCTTTATCGAATTGTCGGAAATCATAACTGGTAAGGACTTGGAGCACGCTATATGCTCACGCAAGGAAGGTAATCCTCCGCAGCAGACAATCGACTTTGAAGAGCAAATGGCTAACAACACATCACTCGACCTTGGAGAAGACTTCTACGGCGACCAAGAATACAATATCGACGAGCTCGACGACGAAGGTTACGAAATGAGCGACGGCGGTAATCCTTACGACGACGACCGCTATTGATATAGCCCGAAAGCGAAATAAATAAACGACGCGGATTATACGGAAAAACCGGATGAGTTCGACAACGATTTCATGCGGCACAATCCGAATAACTCGCGTCGTGTTTTTTACACCACTACATATAACCTCTTTATCTTTCCTGTTTAAGACATGAACAGCAAACCAACTCTTATCGTCTTAATTGGTCCTACAGGTATCGGAAAGACTGACCTGAGCCTAAACATAGCAGAACATTATAATACCGAAATCATCTCGGCCGACTCAAGACAGCTGTATGCCGACTTGAAGATTGGTACAGCCGCCCCTACCCCAGAACAACTGGCAAGGGTAAAGCATCATTTTGTAGGAACACTTCAACTTACAGACTACTACAGCGCCGCCCAATACGAAGCGGAAGTGATGAAGAAACTGGATGAGCTATTCAAACGACACAACGTAATAGTGCTTACCGGAGGATCGATGATGTATGTAGATGCCGTATGTAAAGGGATAGACGACATTCCTACCGTTGACGAAGAAACGCGAAAGGCACTAATGCAGCATTACGAAAACGTGGGACTGGAAAGATTATGCACGGAACTGAAGATACTCGACCCCGAATATTACGATATAGTCGATAAGAAGAACCCCAAGCGAGTGATTCATGCATTAGAGATATGCTACATGACCGGACAGACATATACCTCATTCCGCACCAGTCAAACTAAAGAACGCCCCTTCAATATCATAAAAGTAGGATTAAGACGAGAGCGCGAAGAACTGTATGCACGCATAAACAAACGTGTAGACATCATGATGGAAGACGGTCTGCTTGAAGAAGCCAAAAGCGTATACCAATATAAAAACCTCAACTCGCTAAACACCGTAGGGTATAAAGAGATGTTCAAATACCTCGACGGAGAATGGGAACTGCCATTCGCCATCGAGAAAATCAAACAAAACTCACGCATCTACTCGCGTAAGCAAGTCACCTGGTTTAAAAGAGACACAGACATCACCTGGTTCCATCCAGACGATACCGATAACATAATGTCATTTATAGAAGAGCGTTTAAACGCAGATAAAAAATAAGCTAAATCTGTATAACACAACGCCTCGACAAACTATAGTAAATTCAGAGCGAAAGCTAAAAAATTAGCAAAATAATATGAAAATTCATTTTATTTCTCTTAATTTGTAATCTATAGTTAAAGAAACAAAGATATATTCTTTAAAATCTAAATACGATGGAAGTAAATGAAACCAATCGCCCGCTAACTGAAGCACCTGTAGAAAATATTGCAGAAGCTTCGGTACCCACTGTAGAAACTACAGAAAAAGCTGCTTATGCACCTAAACAAACCAAAGAAGAAGTCATAGAAAGACTGTCTGAAATTGACAATGACGCTTGCAATGCCGACAAGCAAGAAATCGACTTGTTGAAACAGACTTTCTACAAGTTGCATAAAGCAGAACAAGAGGCAGCACGTAAAGCATTTGAAGAACAAGGCGGAAAACCCGAAGAATTTGTACCCGCAGCCGACCCGCTGGAGAACAAGTTCAAAGAAATCATGAGTTCCATCAAAGAGAAACGCAGCGAAATGGCAGCAGAAGCCGAAAGAGAAAAAGAAGATAACTTGGCTAAGAAACTCCAGATATTGGATAAAATGAAAGACCTTATCGAAAACTCTGACGATACAGGTAAAATATATAATGAGTTCAAGGAGCTGCAGCAGCAATGGAATGACATTAAACAAGTTCCTATAGGAAAAGTAAACGAACTCTGGAAATCATATCAGCTCTATACTGAGAAGTTCTATGATATGGTGAAGCTGAACAATGAGTTCCGTGAATACGATTTCAAGAAGAACTTGGAACAAAAGACTAAATTATGCGAAACTGCGGAGAAACTTGCAGCCGAAGATGATGTGGTATCAGCTTTCCATCAGTTGCAGAACTTGCATCAGGAATTCCGTAACATCGGTCCTGTAGCAAAAGAACTGCGCGAGTCTATCTGGGCGCGCTTTAAAGCGGCATCTACAGCTATCAACCGCCGTCACCAACAACACTTCGAGGAACTGAAAGAAAAGGAACAGAATAATCTTGACCAAAAAACAGTTATCTGCGAGATAGCAGAAGCTATGGAGTATGATACATTCAAAACTTTCGCCGACTGGGAAGACAAGACCAAAGAGATCTTAGCTCTTCAAGCTAAGTGGAAGACTATCGGTTATGCTCCGCAGAAAATGAACGTGAAGATATTCGAACGTTTCCGCGCCGCATGCGATGAGTTCTTCAAACGTAAAGCTGCTTTCTATAAAGATATAAAAAACAGCATGGCCGAAAATCTTGAGAAGAAAAAAGCTTTGTGCGAAAAAGCGGAAGCACTGAAAGACAGTACCGACTGGAAAGCTACCGCTGAGATCCTCACCAAACTTCAGAAAGAATGGAAAACCATCGGTCCGGTATCTAAAAAGCATTCTGATGCTGTATGGAAACGATTCATCGGAGCGTGCGATCATTTCTTCGCACAGAAAAACAAGGCCAATTCTTCACAGCGTTCTGTAGAGTCAGACAATATGGCTAAGAAAGAAAACATTATCAGTCAGCTGCATGAAATAGAAAAAGCAGGAAACGAAGATGAATCTGTAGCCGATAAGATTCGTGGACTTATAAAAGAATGGAATGGCATAGGTCATGTTCCGTTTAAAGAAAAAGACCGTCTTTATAATGATTTCCACTCTACAGTAGACCGTCTGTTCGCTAAACTTAACATCACGGCATCTGAAAAGAAGCTTTCTTCATTCAAGTCTAACTTAAGTAGCGGAAACAACTTGTATCGCGACCGCGAAAAGTTGGTTCGTACTTACGAAGGACTGAAGAACGATATCCAGACCTACGAGAACAACTTGGGATTCCTGACATCAGCATCAAAGAAAGGCAATTCTTTGGTACAGGATATTCAGCGTAAAATAGAACGCCTGAAAGGTGACATGGAACTGGTGACTAAGAAAATTGCCGCCATAGACGAAAAATTAAGAGAGTCTAAATGATAGCAGACAATAACGAAGAAATGTTTCCTATAGTAGACGAAGAAGGAAACATTACCGGAGCCGCTACACGAGGTGAATGTCATAACGGAAGCAAGTTATTGCATCCGGTAGTTCACTTGCACGTGTTCAACAGTAAAGGAGAGTTGTACCTACAGAAACGACCGGAATGGAAAGACATCCAACCGGGAAAATGGGATACTTCTGTAGGAGGACATGTAGATTTGGGTGAAAGCATTGACATTGCCCTTAACCGTGAAGCAAGAGAAGAGTTGGGCATAACCGACTTTAACCCCGAGCGTCTCACACATTATGTATTCGAGTCGGAACGCGAAAAGGAACTTGTCTTCAGTTTTCGCGCCACTATAGACGAAGCCATTTCTCCATCCGACGAACTCGACGGAGGACGTTTCTGGAGTCTGGACGATATCCGCCAGAATATTGGCAAAGGCATCTTCACCCCCAACTTTGAGAGTGAGTTCAAAAGACTAGGATTTTAGTTACTGAGGCTCTACATACAATTAATACGTAAAGGCAACCATTCAGAAAACACTATTTAACGTTATTCTGAATGGTTGCCTTTACTGTTTTATCAACATAAATAGTCAAATAATCTCTGTTACAACACTATAAGGATTTGGCACGGCAGAATTAAAAAATTGCATGCAGAATATTTCTACATAAAAAAGTAAAATTTACACATCGAAGGAGAATAAAAGCGGCACTTTTGCAATCGCAGAAATGCGTAAAGAGATAAGTGTGTAATAATTTATAAAAGTAACTAACAACCTTTTATTAAGTTCAAATCTAACAACCAAAACACGTATGAATCAGCAGACGTTTTTTAGAAGATTGTGCTCAACAGTGTTGTTGTCAATGTTGTGTATTCTTGTTTTTGCACAAGGACGAACAGTTAGTGGTGTCGTTAAAGACGCTACAGGCGAGCCAATGATTGGTGTCAATGTATTGGTGAAGGGAACTACTAATGGATCCATCACAGACCTTGACGGTATGTACAGCATCTCGGGCGTTAAGAACTCGGATGTATTAGTTGTCACTTACATCGGTTTCGTGACACAAGAAGTAAAAGTAGGCAACCTTAAGACAGTAGACATCGTCTTGAAGGAAGACTCAAAAACCCTTGAAGAAGTAGTAGTAATCGGTTACGGTTCGGTAAAGAAAAAAGACTTGACCGGTTCTGTAGCTACAGTAAACTCTGAAAGCCTCGCAGCTGTTCCGGTAGCTTCGGCTACAGAAGCCTTGACAGGTAAGATGGCGGGTGTGCAAATTACTACAACAGAAGGTTCACCCGATGCCGACATGAAAATCCGTGTCCGTGGTGGTGGTTCTATTACAGGCGACAATGCACCGTTGTTCATCGTAGACGGTTTCCCTGTAGAATCTATCTCGGATATCCCAGCATCAGAAATTGAAGACATGACCGTATTGAAAGACGCATCATCAACAGCCATCTACGGTTCTCGTGGTGCCAACGGTGTTATCCTCGTTACAACTAAAAGCGGAAAAGAAGGAAAGGTAAGCGTAAGCTACAATGCATACTATAGCTGGAAGAAAATGGCTAAGCAACTTAACACTTTAAGCAGTGCCGACTATGTAAAATGGCAGTATGAGAAGTCTATGTTGCAGAGCAACGACCAAACTAAGATTAACCCTGACGATTATACCAAGATGTTCGGAAACTATCAGGATATGGACTTGTACAACGATGTTGAAGCAAATAACTGGCAAGATCAGGTATTCGGTCGTACAGGACATACATTCAACCATAACTTGAGCATCAGCGGTGGTAGCGATAAGATGAAATTCACTTTCAACTACGCTCACATGGACGATAAAGCCATCATGATTGGCTCTGACTTTAAGCGTGATAACTTGAGCTTGAAGATGAACTACAAGCCGGTTAAGAATATCACAATCGACTTCTCTGCACGTTACTCTGATACAGACATCAACGGTGCAGGCGCCAACGAATCTAAGAAAGAAGTTTCTTCTGCCGACTCTCGTATGAAAAACGTTATGGTTTATCCTCCGTTCAACTTCGGAACACTGGAAGAAGGATACGACCCTGATATGAGCCTTACCCACCCTGTTACATCAGTATGGGATAACGACCGCCGTCAGTCTCGTAAGACATTCGACTACAACGGTAGCTTTACTTGGGAAATCATCAAGAACTTGAAGTTCAAGACAGAATTCGGTTTGCAGCAGTACACTAGCAAAGACCAACGTTTCTATGGCGTAAGTACTTACAACTCACGTATCAACGGTAACGAACAGCCTATCGTAACATTCAACAGCAAAGACCGTGAAACATTCCGTAACGCTAATACATTGAGCTACAACTTCGATAAGTTGCTGAAAAACAAAGACCATCACTTGGATGTATTGGTAGGTCAGGAAATCGTATCTACCAAATCAAATAATGATACCGACGAAATTCGCTACTTCCCTAAACAGTTCAATGCAGATCAGGCATTCTCACTGACTAGCCAGGGTACAGCTTACAATACTAATAAGTATACTAACGCCGATGATAACTTGCTGTCATACTTCGGTCGTATTAACTATGACTATCAGAGCAAATATTTGGTAAGCGCTACATTCCGTGCCGATGGTTCTTCAAAGTTTGCAGAAGACAATCGTTGGGGATTCTTCCCATCAGTAGCAGTAGCATGGCGTATCTCTTCTGAAAAGTTCATGCAGAAAACCAACTCTTGGTTGGACGACTTGAAACTTCGTATCAGCTACGGTACCGCAGGTAACAACGCTATCGACAGCGACAAGACCAGCCCTATTTGGTCGGCAGGTTCTGGAGCAGCTTTAGGATGGATCAACTTCGTAAAGAGCTACTGGACAACTGGTTCGTACATGTACAACCCCGATTTGACTTGGGAAACCACTCATACACGTAACCTTGGTCTTGACTTCACTATCCTTGGTGGAAAACTTAACGGATCGGTAGAATACTACTGGAATACAACTAAAGACCTGTTGATTGAATTCCCGGTATCAGGTACAGGATACGCATACCAATGGCGTAACTTGGGCGAAACAGAAAACAAAGGTTTCGAAGTTTCTCTTACTTGGAATGCTATAAACAAAAAGAACTTCGGTTTCACCGTAAACGGAAACATCGGTTTCAACAAGAACAATGTCAAGACATTGGGCGGTTTGGAAGAATACTCTGCAGCATCTAACTGGGCTTCTTCAGAAATCGGTTCAGACTTTGTAGTTCGTCCGGGCTCTCCTATCGGTCAGATTTACGGATACGTAAGCGATGGTCGTTACGAAGTTAGCGACTTCGAAGGATACGACTCATCATCAAAAAGATGGATATTGAAAGAAGGCGTAGCTGATGCATCGGCTGTTATCGGCGACAAGTTCGTTCGTCCGGGTTCACTTAAATTGAAGAACATCGACGGTAGCGAAGACAACAAGATCACTACTAAAGACCGTACTATCATAGGCGATACTAACCCTAAAGCAACTGGTGGTTTCGGATTCAACGCTCGCGTTTACGGATTCGACCTTGCAGCTAACTTTACTTACAGCATTGGCAACGACGTATACAATGCTAACAAGATTGAATACACCACTGCAGGACAAAACTCTAAATACCGTAACTTGATAGATATCATGGCAGATGGTCAACGTTGGACTAACCTCCGCGCAGACGGTACTATCAGCAACGATCCTGAAGAACTGGCAGCAATGAACGCCAACACTACAATGTGGTCGCCGTTGATGAAGCAGAACACCCTGACAGACTGGGCTATAGAAGACGGTTCATTCTTGCGTCTTAGCACTCTTACATTGGGTTATACTTTACCAGCTAACCTGACTAAGAAAGTAGGAGTAAACAGCCTCCGCTTCTACATGACAGGATATAACTTGTTCTGCATCACTGGATACTCAGGCTTCGACCCTGAAGTTTCTACACGTACCAAAACAGCTATGACTCCGGGTGTTGACTACTCTGCTTATCCTAAGAGCCGTCAGTTTGTAATTGGATTGAACTTGAACTTTTAATTAAAGATTAAGACATAGATTATTTATGAAAACAAAAATATATAAATCACTGATAGCAATGTCTATGGTAGGAGGTGCTTTCCTTACTTCTTGCGGAGATAACTTCCTCGACACCAAGTCGCCATCTTCGCTCGATGACAAGAACATCTTCTCTATCTACGATTTGGCAAAAGGTACTGTATATAATATATATACCTACTACGGTGAACAGAATTATCGTGCACGTTTCACTTCATACTACGGCTTGAATACCGACGTAGAATGGTTCAACGGCTCAGATAAAGGAGACGACAAGGCTAACATGGCTACTTATAATGTATTGCCTGGCAACGGACAGTTAAACATTGCAGATGCCAAAGAACCTTGGTCTAACATTTACTCTGGTATAGAAAAAGCTAACTTGGCTATCGCCGGACTTAAACAATATGCCGAATTAAGCAGCGACGCTAATCTTCGCCAACTTTACGGTGAAGCTCTTACCCTCCGTGCTATGGCTTACGTAGACCTTATCACTACATGGGGAGATGTTCCGGCACGTTTCGAACCTATCACTCCGGAAACCGTGAACTTGCCTCGTACCGACCGCGATGTTATCTACAAACAAATTATCGCCGACCTTCGCGAAGCACAGGATATGGTAGCATGGCCTAACGAAATAGAAGATACCAAGACAGTAGAACGCATCAACAAGGTATTCGTAAAAGGATTGTTGGCTCGTACTTGCTTGTACGCTGCAGGTTCTGCTCTCCGCGCCGACGGAACAGTACGCACAAGTAACGACCCTGAACTGTCTAAAGAAGTTCTCTACCCTATCGCTTTGCAGGCTTGTAAAGATGTTATGGATCAAGAAGGACGTTACGTTAAATTGGAATCTAAATTTGAAACAGTATTTAAGAACAACTGCCAGGATGTTATCGACGCTGGTGGCGAATCTCTTTGGGAAATACCGTTTGCTAACGAACCGTCAGCACGTGGACGTATGGCTTACGACTTCGCTATCAAGCACACCACTACCGACGACTTTGTAGGCGCTAAGCAGGGCGGTAACGTTGGTCCGTTGCCTTACTTGTACTTCGACTACGATGAAAAAGACCTCCGTCGTGATATTACTTGTATTCCTTACGACTGGACCAAGGGCGTACAGAACATCCTGAACAAGAACGTAAGCACTTGGTACTTCGGTAAAATCCGTTACGAATGGATGAGCCGTAAAATCAGCAGTTCTGACGATGGTATCAACAAAATCTACATGCGTTATGCCGATGTAATATTGATGCGTGCCGAAGTAGAGAACTACCTGAACGGTGCAAGTGCAGCAGCTCCTTATCTGAAACAAATCCGTCAGCGTGCATTCGCACAAGCAGACTGGGCAGAAAAGGTTGACAAATACGTAACAGATCGATCTTCTAAAGAAGCAATGCAGCTGGCTATCGAAAAAGAACGTGGCTTTGAATTCGCAGGCGAAATGATCCGTAAAAACGACTTGGTACGTTGGGGCAAACTTAAAGCTAACCTCGAAGTGGCTAAACAAAAGATGACTCAGCTCAGCTTACGTAAAGGAGATTATGAATACCTCAGCGGATTTGTATTCTTCAAAATGACCGACTTTACAGACGGAGCCGACAAGAAAGTACACGCTAACACAGCTATCGAAATTTGGGGCTTAAACCGTGGTCAAAAAGACATTAACGAAGCACCTGCTGGTTTCGAACAGTGGACTGATAACAATGGCGAAAGAAAAGAATGGATTAGCGAAAAGACTCTGAAAGCTTCTAAGATTGAATCTCTTTATACCCGCGATCCGGATATGTACATGTATTGGCCGATATTCCAGTACAATTTGGATGCCAATCCAGAATTGAAGAATTATGACTGGTATAATAATTAATAATGTGAAAAACTAAAGATTGAAAGTATGAAAAAGCATATATTGCCAGTTGCCTGCATGGCAGCATTATTGATGGCTGGAGGCGTAATTTCTTCATGCAGCGACATCGACCCTGTACACTCACTTGAGTTGAGCAGAGTTCTGTCACCGACTAACTTGTCGGTACGTGTACGAAACAGCGTGAACTTGGAACTTTCATGGGATGCTATGGATAAGGCTACCAGCTATACTGTAGAAGTATACGAGGGCACCACTGCCGAAGGTACTCCTGTCTTTACTCAAGAAGGTATCAACACCGATACTTACACTGTAAAGGCTGGCTTGCTGGGCGAAACAGATTATTATGTACAGGTTAAGGCTGTAGGCGAAGGCATCAATGACTCTAAATGGGTAGGTTTGACTATTACTACAGATGCAGAACAAATCTTCACTGCTGTAAACGCTGACGAAATCACTCATAACTCGGCTGTAATTCGCTGGATTGACGGAATGATGACTAGCACCGATGCCGGTAACACTGTTACTGCTACTCCTACTACTAACGAATCGGCTGCTACAATTAACTATACTGTTACAAGCACAGACGTAGAAAACGGTTATATTACACTCGAAGGATTGACTCAAGATACTCAATACGAAGTAGTAATGAAACGTGGAAGCGTAACTCGCGGTACTATTAAATTTAAGACACGCATAGATACTGGCGATATGATTCAGATTGCAGAAGGTGCTAATTTGGCAGAAGAACTGGCTAAAGCTAATGAAGGCGACAAATTTGTATTGATGGGTAGCTCGTACACATTGACAGAAGATTTTGAGCTGACTAAGTCTATCTCATTGACTTCTATCGATCCTACCAATAAGCCTACTATCTCTGGCGGACGCTTCATCTTCAACAGTGACGTAGCTTCATTCAGCATGAGCAACATCAAAGTTGATGTAGAAAACAATTACGGCAACTTCATCGAAGCTAAGGGAGGTTCATTGGGTAGCTTGACACTCGAAGGCTGTGAAATCAAGAACACTAACAATAACATGATTTACAGCAACGCTGCAGCTAACTTTGGAACTATCACAGTAAACAACTGTATCATCTCTAACATTGGCGATGGTGGTGATGGCGTATTCGATATCCGTAAGGGTACTGTAGCTTCGGTAACTTTAACCAACTCTACCATCACAGATGTAAAGCGTACTTTCATCCGTATAGAAGTAGCTACAGACTTTACTATGACCAACTGTACTCTGTACAATGTTGCTACTGTAGACAATGCCAACAACCGCGGTCTGTTCAGCTTGGCTAAAGGCAAGACTCTGAAAGTAGAAAACTGCTTGTTCTACGGTATAGGATTGGAATCACCACAGATCAGCGTTAACTCTGGTGTATGGGGAAGAAGCGATAAGATGAAAGCTACTACTACTTATGCTAACAACTATTACTTCAACTGTCCTAACCTGTGGGGTAACTTGTATAAAGACAACCATAGCGATGTGGCAACCGAACTCGACCCTCAGTTTACTGACGCTGCTAACGGTGACTTCACCGTTCAGTCTCAAGACTTGAAGGACAACCAAGTAGGCGACCCACGCTGGTTGAAGTAAAAACAAGAATTCTCATCTAAAACTTAGATTTCTTTAGAAGAAGAGCCATCCAGACATACAGTACATACTGATGTAAGGATGGCTTTTATACCATAAACACTTTATTAGATTTGATTACTATGATTCATAAACTGAAATTCTTACTTATGGCGGTAGCAGTACTGCTGCTCTCCGCTTTCAAAGCCGATAATATAGTAACCGTATTCATGATTGGCGACTCTACCATGGCCAATAAGTCGCTCGACGCAGGCAACCAAGAACGCGGATGGGGACACGTATTAGGCGGATTCTTTTCTGAAAATATCCGTGTAGAAAATCATGCCGTAAACGGACGCAGTTCTAAGAGTTTTATTGATGAAGGCAGATGGCAAGAGGTGCTCGACCGTATTCGTCCGGGCGACTACGTGCTTATCCAATTCGGACATAACGACGAGAAAGCCGACGAGAAACGTCATACCGACCCCGGTACAACTTTCGATGCCAACCTGCGTAAGTTCGTAACCGAAACTCGCAGCAAAGGAGGTATCCCTGTTTTATTTAACTCAATAGTACGACGCAATTTCGGAGAAAACGCTAATGCCATAGCAGCCGACGATGTTCGCTCTGAAAAAAGCACCGCTGTAGAAGAAGGCGATAAACTGGTAGATACCCACGGAAAATACCTCGACTCACCACGCAACGTAGCACGCGAAATGAAGGTTTGCTTCATCGATTTGAATGATGCTACACGCAAATTGGTAGAAAGCTACGGAGTAGAAGGCTCAAAGAGACTTTTCATGTGGATTCCCGAAGGCGTATCGCCGGCATGTCCTAAAGGCAGACAAGACAATACTCACCTCAATGTGTTTGGCGCACGCAAAGTAGCGTCTTTGGCAGCCGATTCTTTGGCGTCACACTTCCCTGAACTCGCTAAAGAAGTACGTCATTATGACTATGTAGTAGCCAAAGACGGAAGCGGCGATTTCTTTACTGTACAAGAAGCCATCAACGCTGTACCCGATTTCCGCAAGAACAAACGCACTACCATCTTGGTTCGCAGCGGAGAATATAAGGAGAAACTCATTGTCCCAGCATCAAAGATAAATGTTTCAATGATAGGCGAAGAAGGAGCTGTCATCACCAACGACGGTTACGCTAAGAAGCTCAACGCACTTGGCGATGAGATGTCTACTTCTGGATCATCTACAGCATATATCTATGCACCCGACTTCTATGCAGAGAACATTACTTTCGCCAACACAGCAGGTAGAGTGGGTCAAGCAGTAGCGTGCTTTATTGAAGGCGACCGTGTATATTTCAAGCATTGCCGCTTCATTGGCAATCAAGATACACTCTACACTTATGGCAAAGAGAGCCGTCAGTATTATGAGGATTGCTACGTAGAAGGTACTGTCGATTTCATCTTCGGATGGTCTACCGCCGTATTCCGCAACTGCGAGATACACAGCGTAGGCGATGGATATGTAACCGCCCCTGCCACCGACAAAGGCAAAAAATACGGATATGTATTCTTGAACTGCCGCCTCACCGCAGCACCCGAAACGAAATCGGTTTACCTGTCTCGTCCTTGGCGTCCTTATGCGCAAGTAGTCTACATCCAGTGTCAGTTAGGTAAACATATCCTACCGGCAGGATGGGATAACTGGAGAAATCCGGCAAACGAAAAGACCGTATTCTTTGCCGAATATAAGAATACAGGCGACGGAGCCGATACAAAACAGCGAGTTTCGTACGGCAAACAACTGAAAAGCATTGCCGGCTATTCGCCCGAAGATGTACTGAAAGGCAATGACGGATGGAATCCTATAGCCAACGGTAACACCTTGCTAACCAACCTAAAACGCTGAAGCTGATTTATCGATTATATTTATTTATCCGACAGTAGTCCACACCACAAAGTGGCTACTGTCGGCTTTTTTTATTTAAAGGACTCACATTTTTTTGCACAGACACATTTTTTTGTACATTTGTAGTTATCAAATCTAACCAGAGGCTACAAATATGAAAAGAAACGTCGTTCTAACCATTATACTTTTTTTATCGGTAATAGGTGTCCGTGCACAGCTTAATTGCACATTTACACATTATACACAAGAAAACGGCCTGTCGCAGAATACGATAATGGATATGATTCAAGACAGCGACGGATTAATATGGTTTGCCACATGGAACGGAATCAACCGTTTCGACGGATACGAATTTAAAATTTACAAAGCTCATAAAGACAATGACTCACAGTGGAGTTCAAATCGTGTCGAAAAGTTAGAAATGGACAGCCACGGAAACGTGTGGTGCGTAAGCTACGACGGACGTGCCTTCAGATTCGACAAGCGCCAAGAAGCATTTCATGAAATAAAACCCCAAGGAAATATAGACTTTTTCGCCGACCGCATCGTTGCGCTGAAAAATTCATCTGTATGGTTACTCTCGCCCGAAAACGGAGCGGTTAGAGTAACGGGAAACAGTGTAACATTCGAGAATTACGGAAAAGTAAACAATGTGTTCCTCGATTCTCGCCAACACGAATGGGTACTTACCGACGACGGACTTAGATGCATAGACGCTAAGACAAATAAACAGAGTACTTACTTCGCCACAAATAAAAAGACCAAGGCTGTAGACAAACAGAACTTCCTATCGGCTGTAGAGGCAGACGAAAAAATCTATTTTGGCTCTGATAAAGGAAGAATTTGGGTAAACGATATAAAAACAGGAGAGTTTACCATGCACACCATCGACGCTAACGATGAAGTATTTTATATGGAGAGCCTGAAAAACGGCAAGTTGCTGATAGTAACACGACAAAATGGTATAGCCATAACCGACAAAAAACTGGAGAAAACCGAATGGTTACTTACAGCCAAAAGCTTCGATTTTAACCGCTACCCAGTTTTAGCGGTACGCCCCGACCATATAGGAAACACATGGATAGGAGTAAAAAAAGTGGGATGCGTAATACGTGTAGCACCCGAAAAGAAAGAATTTACCGTTGAGCAGTTAGAGGTAGAACAAGATGCCGCCGACCGCTCTAACCCCGTTTTCTGTATAGCCTCATCAAACAACGGCAATGTATGGGTACACCCTGAAGGAGGAGGATTAAGCATATTCAACCCATTTACAAAAAGACTTGAACCCTTCTTTAACAGCATACGTACGCCACAACTGCGTTTCTCTACCAAACTGCACTCTATGATGGTAGACCGCCAAGGCAACTTATGGCTGGGAACTCACTCCAAAGGATTGGAGAAAGTTACATTCTTCTTCAACGAGTTCAATCTTACACAACCAAAGGATTGTAATGACGATACTAACGCAAATAAGGTACGAGCCATATTCGAAGACTCTAAGAAACGCATCTGGGCAGGCACACGCGACGGAAAGATTTCTATCTACGAAGCAGGCACTTTAAAACCGCTTGGCTATCTGTCGACACAAGGACAAATCACTCGTCAAGGTACTCCTTTCATCGGCTCTGCCTATAAGATTATAGAAGATTCCAAGGGTACTATATGGATAGCTACAAAAGGAAAAGGTGTTATCCGCCTCACAGCGGAAGGCAACTCTTACCGCATGGACTCGTTCGTTAGCAATCCTAATGATGTGTATAGCCTGAGTCACAACAGTGTATACGATATATGCGAAGACGGAAAGGGACGACTTTGGTTCGTTACATTCGGTGGTGGTATCGATCTATTAGAGCCTACAGCCAACGGCTCATGCCGATTCATAAACGCACATAATAATCTTAAAGGGTATCCTATGGAGCGTTGCCTCAAGGCACGCCGTATGCTGCGCGATGCCCAAGGTCGTCTGTGGGTAGGCACTTCAAACGGACTGCTTTCGTTCGACGAGAATTTCAGTCGCCCGGAGAGTATTGCCTTCCATCTGTATACAGCCAGCAATTCGCCAGAAACATTGAGCAGCAATGACATCTACGATATATTGCAGACTAAGGATAATCGTTTGTTCTTCGCTACATTCGGTGGTGGACTGAACGAACTTAAGCAAAACAAAGGCAAACACACAGAGGCATCGTTCATAAAGTACGGCATACAAGACGGACTGCCATCCGACGTGCTAATATCAATGGCAGCCGATAACAAGAACAACCTATGGATAGCATCCGAAAGTGGATTGTGTAAATTCGGACTGAAAGAGCACTATTTTGAGAACTATCTGAAACAGGAATTAGGTAGCGAAATCAATTTTGAAGAAGGTACCGCCACCAGCGGACGCGACGGCACTTTGTACTTCGGGTCTAACCGAGGCATAGTATCGTTCAAAACCGATAATATCAGCAAGAGCGCCAACGTGCCTCCTATCTTCTTGGCACGACTCAAGGTGATGAACGAAGAAATTCTTCCGACAGAAAACGGTATCTTGCAGAAGTCGCTCAATGAGATAGAGAGCATTTCATTGTCGCACAGACAGAATACCATCAGCATAACGTATGCCACACTCGATATGTCGTTCCCCGAAAACGTGCGATATGCATTTAAACTTGAAGGCTTCGACAAAGACTGGAACTATGTAGACTGGCAGCGTTCGGCCACTTACACCAACCTGCCAAAGGGCAATTATGTATTCCGTGTAAAATCTACAAACGGAGCAGGTATATGGGTGGAAAATGAGCACGACTTACGTATAACCGTACGCCCGTCGTTCTGGGAGACACCGTGGGCTTACCTGCTCTTCGTCATCGGTTTCTTGACAATTCTGCTCATAGGTACGTACATTCTGTTCATTATCTATAGATTAAAGCACGAGGTTTCTGTAGAACAAAAGCTTACCGATATGAAGCTGCGCTTCTTTACCAACATCTCGCACGAACTTCGCACACCGCTCACGCTTATAGACGGACCGGTGAACTTCATCTTACGTCGTTCTGACCTTAACGATGAGGTACGCGAATCGCTTAAGGTAGTAGAACGAAACACTCAGCGTATGCTGCGATTGGTAAATCAGATTCTCGACTTCCGCAAGATACAGAACAACAAGATGAAGCTTCGCATAGAGCATGTAGAAATAGTAAGCTTTACGCAGCGCATCATGGAGAATTTCCAGACTATAGCCGAAGAAAACCGAATAGATTTCTTGTTCGAAACCGAAAAGTCTCAGCTATATCTGTGGATAGATGCCGACAAGGTGGAAAAGATTATATTCAACCTACTGTCTAACGCCTTTAAGTACACGCATCCGGGGAAGAACATCAAGCTGTTTATACACGAGGACGAGAATACCGTATCTATAGGCGTGCAAGACCAAGGTATAGGTATCTCCGAGAACAAGCGCAAATCGCTTTTCGTACGCTTCGAAACGTTGCTCGACCGCAATCTGTTTGCACAGAACAGCTCTGGTATCGGTCTGTCGCTGGTTAAGGAGCTGGTAGATATGCATCATGCTACCATCGACGTAGAAAGTAAAGAGGGCGAAGGCAGTTGCTTCACTGTACACTTCAAGAAAGGAAAAGAGCACTATGACGATAATGTAGAGTTTGTAGTGGCAGATGATATATATGTAACCAACGGCAACGAGGAACCGACAGCTACTACCGAAACAACTACTGCCGAAAGCGAAGCTCAGGCAGACGACCAGCAGACTATGCTTATCGTAGAAGATAATGTAGAAATGCGTTTCTTCTTACGTAGCATCTTCGCTAAACGCTTTAAGGTGATAGAGGCATCAAACGGTAATGAGGGATTGGAGAAAGCTACCACATTCATCCCCGATATCATTATCAGCGATGTCATGATGCCAGAGAAAGATGGTATACAGATGACGCGCGAACTACGTAACCAGCTTGCCACCAGCCACATTCCTATCGTATTGCTTACCGCCAAGACCGATATGGACAGTAAGTTGCAAGGTATGGAACTGGGTGTAGACAGTTACATCACCAAACCGTTCAGCGCCGTATATCTTGAAGCCCGCGTAAACAACTTGCTTGAACGCCGCCGCAGTCTGCGTCAGTTCTACTATGAGCACCTTATGGACAGCACGCCTGCCGGACAACCGGAACCTGCCGAAGCACAAGAGCAGACTCAGGCCATGTCACCGCAAGACCGCAAGTTCATAGATAAGCTTACCGAGCTGATGGAAAAGAACATGGACAACGGTGATTTGGTAGTAGACGATTTGGTGAAGGAAATGGCGGTGAGTCGTTCTGTATTCTTCAAGAAGTTGAAATCGCTCACAGGCTTGGCTCCGGTAGAATTAATCAAAGAGATGCGTGTTAAGCGTGCAGCCAATCTCATAGAGTCGGGCGAGTTCAACATGACGCAAATTGCCTATATGGTAGGCATTAACGACCCGCGCTACTTCAGCAAGTGCTTCAAGCAGCGTTTCGGCATGACACCTACAGAGTATAAGGATAGGAACAAGAAATAACAATGTAAATTACTTTTATTTCATAAAACAAAGCTCATATTTCTTTTCTACCAATTTTTTGGTGTAAACTATTTTAAAGGACAAGCTCTAGAAAGCGTTCTGAAAGAGGTAAAAAGAAAGAATGTTATGAGTGAAAAAAAGAATGCGAATTGCAGCACTGCAATATGCGAATGGACAAGTGAAAGAATGCGATGAATTGATTCACCGTGAACGTTGTGTAAAAAAAGCATGGTATGCGCGCATACCATGCTTTTTTTATGTAGAATAATACCCCAGTTCGGGATAAGAATAGTTCATAAAAAAGTTGGTAGTTTCACAAATAT
>ENA-OPMN01000052-OPMN01000052.1-human-gut-metagenome-genome-assembly--contig:-NODE-52-length-65128-cov-5.348962_pt1 | contig 65128 bp, 84 predicted proteins | sample MGYA00241524_ERZ501745 | MGnify/ENA primary metagenome ERZ501745 (study PRJEB25962, sample SAMEA2042567) | human gut metagenome | biome: human gut; feature: human-associated habitat; material: faeces...
CGACCTTGATACGGGGAATATTATGGTATTTCACATAATGGTAGAGTTGATCCCGTGTCAGATTGAACCGCTCCATTGCTTTGGCAATGGTGTCGTATTTGGGGGCTTCGGGAGCTATGAGACCTTTGGCGATGTCCACATGCTTTTTGGAGTAGTACACCATGATGTCGACTTTCTTTTTGGGAATAGCATTCTTTAATACAAAAGAATATATGGCCGTCAATGTCATGCTGAACTTCTCCTGCATATTTTGCGTACTGTACCATTCCTTGATTTCAGGATCGTGAGCTTTCTTTGCAAAGTAGTCATCAATATGCTTTTTGCTCCAATAGGTTTTACCACAGTGAAAGGTTCGTGGAATATTATGTTCCTTAGCGATATGAAACATCCAAGAATCCTTTACGCCATACTTCTCCTTAACTTCAGCTGTGGTGTAGAAGTCGGTGATGCTCTGCTTGGCTCTTGGTAGATGTTTTTTGTAAGGAGAAGCATTATCAAACAGAGCCTCGATGTCTCGTTTCCTAATAATAGTCTTTCTCTTTAACTGGACCGATTTTATTAGGTTAGTTTCTAGATACCTATAAAAGGTAGCCCTGCTGATACCGATATACTTTGTAGCTTTGCTTGGGGTAAAGAAATCCTTGTCAATGCAATCTTTTTTTCGATTTGCTGATTGATCATTGTTTGAAATTCGCTAATACGCTTTTGCCTTGTTTTTTCTTTGTAGGCAAGGTTAGCACAACGATGCGGACAGCATCGTGTTGAGATTTTGTGGGCAATAAATAATTTGCCACACCACTCACATTTTTTCTGAATGTTGATGTTACTAGCCATTTCATTTATCTTTTTATTTCGCCAAAACTGTATCTCTACGTATCACTGTGTCTCACAGCGTCTTATTTCTCCACGACCTTGCCAACGATAATCTTCGGATTTTCGTGGTGAGGTACACAGGAGGTATAAAAAATGGCGTAAAAAGGCTTAGCAACTATTATCAACGATACTTGAGCAACAAAAAAGACGCCCGTAAAGAGCGCCATATTAATCGATTATAATTATTTCACTATTTGATAATAAAGTGTTTACCTACAAGATACAGAAATTAGCTAATATAATTTGGAATATTAAAGAAATTATCCGTAATCTTTAAGACGATGCAAGAGGTAGAAGATGTTATATTGCCATTTACTTTAGTTCTCCGCTTGGATTGTGTGCTTGATACTCATATTTTACAATAGGGAATAAAAAAAGGCTCAATGCCTCAAATAAAGAAACATTGAGTCTTTTTTCTGAATTATGATGAAAATTTGATGAATTATAAATCATTCATTCCCTTTTGTTTAAATACAATATTCATCATTTCATCAAATCATCGGAACTTTTTAAGAAATTCTTTTGTAATGGTATAATAGCGGCCAGTTTTCTTTTCTTCCCGATACGGAGGGCCTGGAGGGAAGTTTTTTATGAAGGTTGAATAAGCAAGAGAATTGTCAGTAGGTGTAAGTCTCCAGTTCCTTTTTAGAATGTTTCGAATCTGATAGGTTTCAACCTTGATATTACTAAGTAATAATAACTGCTGAATGTCATTAATACAGAAAGTTAATTTATCCTGGCTCATGGTATCCATGATATTTATGCAGATTTCAGCGAGATCTATTTCTGTATGATTCCTGCTACAATTGATAATCCTGTCAAGAGCTGGCGTATGTATCTGTTGCGGACTGAACCACATTCTACTTTCTTTGTTCGTAGTAAGTTGACGGTGTTGAAGAAAGTAAAGAAATGCTGGAATTTCCGTGATTAGTTTTTGAAGAAAACTCGTATCGTCATTTTTGAGAGGATTAATTTTTCGTACCCAATAACGTGTTTCTCCCGGTTCTATAAGAACAGGGGTATCTTCATTATTGGAACACATGATGAATTTACCAAAAAATTGCACTTCACAGCGGTCTTTACCCTTTGCTTCAATCTTGTATACACTTGCTGTACTTAGATTCTTTAATCGTTCAGAATCCTCTCTGCGGTTAAGCAACACTTCGTCAACTCCAATGAGTAATTTGCCGGCCCAATCAGCATTGAACTGGCTACGAAAGTCTTCGTTGGTATTAAATGTGACATTATCCTGAAAGATTGCTTTCAGAAAATTCAGGAAAGTACTTTTACCGGTGTTTCTTTCTTGAGAAACCAAAAGTAGAATTGGTAGTTTCTGTACAGGATTGAGATAAAGAAGCTGAAAGTAATCCATACCTAATTCATAGTGTTCTCCGAAAATATGAAGAATAAGTTCTTGTATATGTGGGAACTTCCCTTTTTGAGGGGTATGGGTAATCGGCTCATACAGATTAAGGAATGAGCCGATGTTCCTCTTATAATCTACGTGACTTGGTACCGTGCAGAAGCCATCGTATTTAGGAACACTTGCTATGAAGTCTTTCCCATGATCATAACGTAAAGTTCCCATACTCCAAGAAACTCTACGCTTGGCAAATGTACCATTAATAAGAGGTTGAAAAACTATTTTATAGAGTGTGGTACCAACTCTTACGTATTCATCTGTCATTTCAATTTTTCCCATATCTAAAATTCCTCCCATCCTGATTTTGGTTTATGTTTTACTCCTTTTTGTATCTCTTTGTATAGGCTCTCTTTGTCAATCGGTTTTTTCCTGCTTTTTTCCATCCACTCCATAAGTTCGGTACGTTTGAATTTAAGCATTTTCCCAGGTTGATAATAGGGGATTTTATTTGCCTGAACAAGAGCATAAACCGTTGGCTTAGCAAGGCTGAGTATCTCACAAGCCTCGTTAATACCAATCATTTCTTCCTTTGCTGCTGTCTGTCTCTTTAATAACTGCTTCATCTCATTAATAGAAATCGTCAGTTCTTCCACCTTCTCCAATAGAAAAGCTGTGGCTTGAGGTAATTCCTCGAAATTTAATTTCATCTTCATCATTTTAAATTGATTTTCAGCAAAGAAAGATGGTGTATTATTGGTTAACTGGTGGATTATAAGTTAACCAATGGATAGTAATGTTTTTTCTTTATTAATCTTTTGAAATGGGAAGAGACTGTGCAACGAGCGGTGTTCCGATAGGGATAATTTTTATCGTAAACCGTCCTTCATTACAGGTGAGTTTGCTTGAAATGGTCAGTATCTCTGTATCTTCAAGCATGAGCTGAAAACTTTTTTTGATGAAATGTGCTATTTGCATATTTGAGCATCCTAACCGTTTTCCGATATTTCTAGCTAAATGGTATAGATCTTTTGATGTAACTCCATTCAAACGACGTAATACAGCAGTCTTTATTTCTGTTTTATTGTTTAAGGCCATAATATTTTCTTTCATGACACTCATTTCATTGCTTGTCAGTATATCTTTGAAAGTAGCTTCAAAATAAGACATGACTTCTTTTATTGTATCATCTTTTTCTTTTTTGATACGTTCTCTATCCAATCTTACTTCTTCTTCATGAGAGTACAATATAGAATTTTCTGTCTTTTCTTTATTGTCATCAATGGTTTTATGAAATAGGTTCATCGATAGTCTACCATTCATTTTCGTATTTCCCTGTATTTTGTTAATCCTTTTACTTATTTGATCTTGTAATACATCAATAAAATTACATATTGTAGGTACAATATATTTACAGTAAGCTGTTTCAATCATAAATATGATTATAATAAAAAGTAGGGTAGTGAAGAGTGAGTATAATACTAGATCCAGACTATGTGGAGAGTTTCCTTTCAATATCAGATATCTGGGAATTGAGGTAATTGAACATATTGCAGTTACATATATTACAGCAAAATGGAATAAATTTAATCTTTTCATAATTCGTGATTTTTTGTTATTGATTTTGATGCAAATATATTTTTGAAGTATCAGAAATTAAAGGAAAAGATTACAAAATGTCTGGTTTTTAATATAATATAAGTATCATACTTCGTGAAATCGCCAATCATACTTATAAAAAAACGAACAAAGAAAATTTACATTTTTAACTGTATTTTGTATTGTTACATAAATGAAAAAGCCGTTGGGAAAATCGGAGTTTCCCAACGGCTATACATATAAAAACTTTTGATCACTATTGCATGTTTATTTCAGATATGCAATTTTATTGCATATTACTTTAGTGATATTTTATCGACAGTTTCTCTTTTCTTTTCACTTACTAATTCAGCATAGATTTGTGTTGTTGCAACATTCTTATGAGTAAGCATTTTTGACACTGTGAAGATGTCTGTACCGGCTGCAATCTGTAGTGTAGCATATGTGTGCCTAAAGCAGTGGAATGTTATATGTTTTTGAATACCAGCTTTCTTTATCCATGCTTTAAGAGGATATCCAGTCATGCAACGTCGCAGTTCTTTGAACACTTTACCTGTGCCAGGTTTTCCACAAAGTGCGTATGCTTCATAACTGATAGGAAGTAAGGCTTCTGTCTGTGTCTTTTGCGTACGAAGACGAATACAATGTCCCAGATCGGGGGCTGTGCATAAGTTTTCCCACTTAAGATTCAATATATCACTGATGCGTAATCCGGTAAGACATGAGAAAAGGGATGCATTTCTTAATACAGGTATATCGCATGGAGTTGAAGCCAGAGTCTTTAATTCATCTTGTGTTAAAAACTCTTTATGAATATCCCTGCTTTCTATCTTTTCAAGAAAATCATTGGGATTTTCACGTAAATATTTATCTCTATATGCAAGTTTTAAAACTCCTCGGAATAATGAGAAATAACTAGCAGCTGAATTACGAGAAACCATTTTATCTGTATGTTTTAGTTGCCTTGCATGGAGAAGATAGTCTCGGAAGCGGTTACATAGGTCAACAGTTATTTCTCCAAACATACATTTGCCATTGACAAATTTCTCAAAGTGCAGATAAACGATATGCCATTTATGATCTTTCTTACGACATACTTCTTTGAAATATGCCATAAAATCGGCTCTCATTTTGTGTCGATCCATAAATCCAAATTCTTCATTGATTACAGCCTCTTGTCGGCGGCATCTGATAAGTTCGGCTTTAGCTAGGATTTCATTATTGTAATCTAGCTCAATTGCATTCTTTGGGGTTGCATAAATGTAAAATCCTAAATATTCACGTCTGCTCAGTTTCATTGTTTTAGGATTACGTACAGCAGGGTAGTAGTCCAAATAAAGAGAGATTCGTCCGTTTCTTATAGGGCGTTGTCTTAATGTTACAGTAGTACATGTTTGTTGTCTCATAATATATAATGTATTAAAATTTATATTCAGGTTTAATTCTTATTGTAGTGATAGCAAAATAAACAAGTGTATTTCTGGTGGTGTGGTTATCTTAAAGTTAACCACAGGATAACCAGTAAATAGCATTAAATCGAAGGTGGAGCAAGCAGATCATCAAGCTCTTTGCGCGATATCTTGATATATTTTCCTTCCTGCACTTTACTGATATGATGCCATTTTACATAGTGATACAATTGGTCACGTGTGAGATTGTATTTTTCCATAGCTTCGGCTGTCGTATAATATTCTGGTTCAGCTTTAGCAAGACCTTTGGCAATATCTACATGCTTTTTGGAATAGAATACCTGTCGCTTGATTTTTTTCTTGGGAATAGCAAATCGGGAAACAAAAGAATATATAGCACTTGTTGTCATGCCAAACTTTTCCGTTAGATCTTCTACAGAATACCATTCCGTAATGTTGGAATCCGGTGCTTTAGATGCAAAATATTTATCAAAATGCTTGGCACTCCAGTATGTTTTTCCTCTCTTGAAAACTTTGGGTATATTTTGTTCTTTCCCTACTTTAAATATCCACGATTCGTTTACTTCATATTTACTTGCAACTTCAGCGGTAGTATAAAAATCAGTAATAGGAGAACGAGGTGACTTTGTATGTTTTTGGTACTGTTTAGGAGTGTCAAAAATTTTTTCTAGGCTGGATCTCCTTATTTTTGTCTTGCCTTTGAATTGTACTGCAGGAATAAGACCATTTAATAAATAACGGTATAAAGTAGCTCTACTCATTCCTAATAATTGAGCCGTTTCAGTAGGAGATAAGAATTCTTTTTCTTGAATCCTTATTATCTCAGGTTCATTTTTAGAAGCTAAATTCTCATTAACAGATTGAACTTTTAATTCCCTTTTTTTTGCTTTGTATGCATGATCATTGCATTGCTTGCAACAAAACCTCGTAGAGCATTTGTAGGCAGTAAATTCTTTACCGCACCACTCACATTTCTTCTGAATTCTAATTAAATTTCTCATTCTAATTTCTCTTTTTAGTTCGTTTAAAATGTCTCATTATGTCTCATTGTGTATCAAGACGTCTCATTCTTATACCACCTTGCAAATTGCAAAATACCCAAATCAGCCCATGCGGTACAAAATCGACACAAAAAATGAATGAAAAACCATTAGAAACCATTATTATATGGTATGAAGGCAAAAAGAAAAGGCGCTCAAAATGAACGCCTTACTAATTAAATATGATAGATGTTTATGGTTTGTAATACTACCTTATTTCCCGATGCAAAATGTTCTTTATTTGATGTAATCTATTGATTTATAGGTTTTTTGATGTTTTGTGTGTGAGAGAGAGCAACAAAGTAGCAACAAATTTGTAAAAGCACATTTTTTTTGTGTTGTTCTCAGGTCTCAAAGATATGGATTTTGTTGCTCTCCGCAAAATCATTAATCAAGGTTGGTTTATTCCCAATGACGTGTGTCATAAAGTCGCCCGTTATCTCTGCAAGGAAGAAGATGACTTCACGAAAACAGGGTGTCCGTAACCGTGAACACCCTGCCTGCTTATCTGAAAGTTATTTTCATCGAATTTTCTGTATGTGCCGCCTAAATCTTTTATCGGTGTAAATTATCATTGCCGGAATCATCGGGGCACATAGAACGCCATTCGGTGTTGGCTGACTTCTTGATGTTATTTCCGTATGTGTCTTTATTTGATAAATTCAGAAGCAACCCATAAATCTATTTCTTTATCCCAATCAACTTTTACTCGAATTTTATATTTGCCAAATTTAGCCTCAATCAATTTACAATCATTTGTTGGCTTTATTATAAAAACCTTTTCTGATAATATCATTTCTTCCAACCTGCTTTCGTCTTTTCTATTGCACACCTTGTTCAATTCTGCAAAATCATCTTCACTGACAGCAGAAAGACATTCTTGAACCACATAAACCTTATCTCCTACATTGGGTAGTTTCTTGCCATTTCCACAAGAAAGGAACAGCCCCATAGATATGATTAATAAAATAATAATCCTCATAATGAATATTTTTTTGCCGCCTCAATCAGAGTATCGGCATAGTTATAAATATCATTGATTGAATTTAACTTGTACATCTTTTCACTTTTGTTTTCGTCAATGACAGCAAGTCTTTTTCTTGTAGGAGGGTCAAAATAAAAGCGGCAGACAGTCTTTCGCACATTATTGTCTATGGAAACACCGAAATAAGAACGTGTGTCTTTATAAGTTATCCGTTCAGCCGGGAAAATGTTTCTCAGAAGTGATTTCACGATATAGAATGCTTCCAGTTCTTCCTCTGTGGTAACAATCCCGTTATCTGTCTGTTCTTCTGTCGGTTGTTGAACCGTTGGCGTGCCTTGTTCTGTGGGCTGTTCTTCATCTTTTATGGCGGCTTTCAGCCTGTCTGATATTATATCGCTAACATAGTTGTTAATTGTCCGCTTTACAAGTGTCGTAAACTGTTCAAGCACTTTCGGTGTAAATACCCCCTCGTACACTTGTTTCCCGAAGAAACGCACAAAATCAGTGGACGGATTCGTGAACTCTTTCCCGATGACGGTTCTTAATTCCCCCATGTATTTAAGTTCGCTTGCTGAACTCAGAATCATATCAACATCAAAATACGATTTATGGAATTTCTTCAATTCTTCGATTTGCGTGTCTTTCAGGTCAAGCATATTGATTTCCAAGAACGGCTTTTCATCCATAATGTTTGGTTCTGAAAGGTCTGTGTAAAACCTGTATGTTATGCCGTTTGTCAATACGCCGAATTTTGCCTTTGAGACATTGAAGTAACGTAACAGTTGATTGTCATGCAGGTTTAGGTCTTGTTCCCAATGCTTGCACTCAATAAGTATAATCGGCTCGCCGTCTTTCATTATGGCGTAATCAATTTTTTCGCCTTTCTTTGTTCCGATGTCACAACACATTTCAGGCAACACCTCCAAAGGGTTGAAGACATCATACCCCAATGCGTTTATAAAAGGCATAATCAAAGCCGTCTTTGTCGCTTCTTCTGTCGGAAGATTGGCTTTGAGGGTCTCGATTCGTTCTGAGATTTGTTTTATTGAATCTTTGAAATCCATATATCTGTTATTTAACGGTTCTTCTTATAGTGGTTGCCGTTGTTCACAGATACACACAAAAAACGTGGGCATTCCTCGTAGGTCAGAGGCATCGCCAAACGTCCGAAATCTCACAAGGAAATGCCCACGTATATGACGTGGGCATCTACCATTGCTTTTGAGATTTCTGAATATTGGCGATTTTCTGACCTCAACGGCAATAGCAAACGCTATTTATCTTTTTCAAATGTCGGTTCAAAGATAATCATAATTGCCAAAATTCCGATATAATTTCCGATTTTATTTCTTTATAAGATAATCAGATAAGCCATTTTACAAGGGATAAAATCTTTTTCCTGTAAATAATCACAAGAATGAAAAGAATGACCCAAAAGCCGTAAATCTGTGTTTTCTGCCACCAAGTAAGGTCACGGGGGACTTTCTCGATTTTCGTTTTTGTTACGGTCTTTGTCTTATAAATAACTCTGTCTTTGCGTTCAACGGGCTTTTCAAACTCTACGGGCTTTTTCTGCGGCTTAGTCTTCAAATTATGGTATAAAGTTCCGTCAGGGTTTATCCGTGCGTCAGACGTTGCGTAATCGTTTTCAAGATGCGATGTACTATCGGCTGTTTCACGTTCTGACGTTTGTGCCGGTATTTCAATAAAGACAGTATCGGGTACGTATTCAATACGGGTTTCAACCCTAATACCAACGCTGTCTTGTTGATGAACGCTTTCAGAAAGGCGGCGGCTTGAAGCACAGCCGCCTATAATGAATGTCAATAGTAAGAGCAAGGGAAGATGTTTCATTTTTCAGATTGTCTTTAAGTAGTTGATAATACCTTTGACATGAAGACAGACAATCGTTTCTTTTCCTGTTTCTGACAGAAGAAACGCCACGTCTTCTTTATTGTCTTGAAAAAGGTTCTCAGTCAGAACGGCGGGGCATTTCGTGTGTTTCAAGATATACAAATGCCCCTCCTTGTCGGGGTCTCCGTCCGTTGTGTCCTTTCTAATTTTGAAGTCTGTTTCCTCTGCCTCCTTATACAGACAGTCTGCCATTTTATCGGCGGCTGTCTGACCGACAGAAGTCCACGCTTCCCATCCACGTGCGTTCATCCATTGAGAACCGTTTCCCGCTGCATTACAATGAATAGAAACGAGAATGACGTTCTTCGTTCCTACTCTGTCACAAATGGAATTTACACGCCGACACCGTTCGGATAGGCTGATGTCGTTTTCTTCTGTGACGATACGTTCAGCGTCAAAGCCTCGTTTCTTCAACTCTGATACAACTTTTTCGGCTATTTCTCTTGCGTATTTGTACTCTCTCAAAGAGCCGTCAGGGGAACGCTTACCCGCCGTGTCAACCCCGTGACCGTTGTCAATTAGAATTTTCATACTCGTTCTTATTTATATTCTGGTAATAGGTATTGAATATTCATCGCACATCGGTGCATAATCTCTCTCGCTTCATCTTCTGATACATGAATCGGGCGTGTAAACTCACAGAAAATTGAACCGACCCAATCATGCTTGTTATCATTTAAACGCTTTACCACAGCCGCCTCGCATCCGTAACTTGATAGAATTGATTTTGCGTATTTGTCTTGAACCTGTGTGTCTATATCCGTGATATACATAAACAGGTTTTTAACCATATCAGAACTGAATTTAGCCACGTCTGCGATACGAAGATTTTGTACATGTGGCTTCATTGGCTCAACACCTTTACGCTTTACTTCATAATAGATTGATAACAGACTTTCATTTCCCAACGGGTGGGGCTGAACAATATAAACTCTGTCAGCGTCAAGTTCGTGAAGAATGTTCCATAATTCCCCGTAAACGATAGAAGAATTATCGGCTCGGCGAATGCTTTTGATTTCTTCATCCTTTCTGAACTTCTCAATTTTTAAGTCCGTGAGCTTGTTTTTCGTGTACTGATTATAAGCAAACCATGCGGCGATGATTGTGCCTATTGCGCTGATAATAGCTGGTAAATATTCCATAAGTCTTTGATTTTTATTTGCAAATATATACAAACTGATTACAATATAATCACTTTTAAAGTTGTTTAATTATAATCTCTTTTAATTCTGTCTATTGATTATTCTCGCTGTATAGGTCAGGGGATAACCGCCTTTGCTGCCACCTTTACTTGAATCATATATAAGCAACACCGTAAGGCTGTCACCTGCTCCCATTGCCACGCTGTCCCAGTGGTCGTTGTCCCAATGTACCAAATTGGGGTATTCAGACGTATTCCATGGGTAAGTTCCATCACTACTCTTCTTGCTATTTCTTCCGTATATATCGAAATTTTTTGAATCAAGGTCTGAGATAACGGTAAATTCCACACAAAACTTTGTGCTTTTGCCTATTCCAAGTGCATCTCTGACCTCTGAGAGTTTTGGCAGAGTTATTCCTGAATTATCCACGCTGCTATAAATTACCCATCGGTTATTGTCTTTAAGATTGGAATAACCGTTATAAATTGTATTAGCGGAAGAAAGCGTAAACTTGCTGTACTTGTAGCCTTCTATCCATCCGTTCAGAGTACCGTTGCCATCGCCTAAAAAAGCATGGTTATACGTTCCGTTTTTGGCAGAAAGCAACATTGCGACATTCCGTCCCAAACCCCACCAATCGGACGTGTCTTCATTCTCAAATCTTGCTACGGCTCTCAACCCTGATGATGTCGGCAGTACGTTTCCTCCGATACCCGCAAAACATTTATGTGCGTCATTACGGAATATCACATACGCATCATTGTTAAACGGGTTGTTGGTAAGCCCGTTTCCACTGACGCTGAACCCGGCTATTTTTGAATTTCCGGTAACAGTCAAATTTTCTGCAATAAGTTCGGTCACTTTAACCAATTTGGCAAGCAAAGCCGCCGTAACTATAAGTTCTGCGTTAATCAATGTTGTGTTGATTTTGCCTCCTACAATAATGGTTTCATTCGCGGCGGCTTTCTCTGCCAAATCAGCGAAATTCGCGTAACCCAAATCCTGTGCAATGGCGTTCTTTGCGCTCTCAACGGCGGCGTTGGCGGTGTTGAGAACTGAATCGGAATATCCTTTCAGCGTGTCTTGAATAGCTTTATTGGCGGCTTCTACGGCTGTGTTAAAGTCTGCATACGCACTGTTGAAAGTGGCGTATTTACTGTCAACATTGTTTTTTTCGGTTACGGTGGTTTTACCATCGGCGATAGCGGAATTGATTGCGCTGATAAGGTTCTCAATACTGCCCATAAGCGTAACCTTGGCATTCAGAAGCCCGGTTTTTGCCGTTCCCGTAAGATAGGCGTTTGTGTACAGTTTGTTATACGCAGCTTCCACGGCGGCTTTCGTGTTGTTCACTGTGTTGATGTACTTCTCAATCGCTTTCGCTTCCGCTTCCGTAATAATGCCGTCAGCGAACGCACCGTCCACATAGTCGTTTAAATTTCCAACGGCGGTATTGGCGTTCTTTGCGCTCTCAACGGCGGCGTTGGCGGTGTTCTGAGCCTGAGTTATCAAACCGTTCACGGCTTCCCATTCATCAAGTTCATATAAGCCCGATGAACCTGATTTGAACTTTATTTGCCCGGATATGATACCTTTCAATAAATCAAAATAAGTGTTCCCGTCTGTGGAAACAATCTTGTCTGTCGTGATACGTCCCGGAAGGATTTCTGTAAAACCGTACAGAGTGACAAAACTCCGTTCTTCATTATATTCAGAGTTCAGGACACCGACAAGAAGATGATAGAAGCCTGAAACACCCTCTAATTTGATTGCATTTTCAGACAGGGTGAAAACACCTGTTTGTGCCGTCTTTGAGACTTTTGCATACAAATAATACTTCTTCTTACCGTCATCAAGCACTGCGCTTGTGTAGGCTGTCATATCCCAAAATTTATATTCCGAAACCTTGTGCGATGCACTAACCGTATTGATACCGAGGGTCATGTGTTGTATGATACCCGCTGCCGCTGTCAGTTGTTTCGTCTCATTGTCATAGACAATTCTGTGCGTAACCGGGACGGGGGTTGTCTTTGAGTTCACAAAACGGAATTGAAGACTTTCATCGCCTACAAGCATTGACATCGTTTGAACGGCAATCGGGTTGATTGAGTTCGTGAAATTGTCGAGCAATGCTTCTTCCAACATGCTGATTGTTTCCTTTGCGTCCCTGAACCGTCTTTTTGTGAATTGAATAGCGTCACGGTGTAGGTCATCAACGATGACTTCCTCACTTTTCAGGTCATTCAATGTTGATGAAACACTGCCGCTTACCGTTGTGTTTGAAAGTTCAATCACGGGGCTATGTGGTTTGTTGATATAATCTTTTATACCCGTTATACGCACGAGAACGCCATCTTTCTGAAACTGTTCGTCAGAGAAACGGATATATCCTCCGAGTTTGATGCGCCCCCCGATGTTTACCCAATCTTTTTTCGACCATATCCCGTCAAGTTCCCCCGTGAATGTGAATTTCAGGTCTTCATTATCAAACAAGCATTTTACAGCCGCCCGGAACATATCCCATGATGCGCCTGTTTTCGTGGCATTATCACAAATGTAAGCCGTGGGAAGCATACATTTGAATACGGCATACTTATCGCCCGATTTAGGGGCGAATGTGGTATTTGGCATAGTTTGCCCGTCTATGTCTGCGGGAACAATCTCAAAACGGCGTGCCGCCTTTCCTTTAACGGCATTATGGTAATATTTAACCTCAAACTCCCGTCCGGCAAGCATACCCGTCTGAAAAACAACGGTCATAGTTTCCCCCTCTATCAAGCATTCTTCATAATTCAGTGAAGATGGGATTGACGTGTCAACAATGTCATAAAAGTTGTTTTTCTCATCAACAACTACAACCGTGTTGACCGTACCGACACGTTTCGGGTAAATCTCAGAACAGTCAAGACTATCTTCGGCGAGTGATGACAGTTGTTTGTCATCACGGCGTATTGAAAGCCCTGCTTCATCAACGACATAACGGCGGGCGTTCTTGGCTATGAAGCCGTCTTCATCTTCAAAATGTTCGCCGTCATAAGCGAGTGTTTGGTTCTTGGGAAGAAGAAGCTCGGAAGAACCGTATTTTGACGGGTCTATATTGTCCGTACCGCCTTGAACGAACAAAATTTCCGTTGGCGGGTTGTCTCCCGTATTTGAACGTCCGACACCCGGCTTGAACCCGTTGCCACATCCATAAGACAGCGGGAGGGGGTTACTTTTGTTGTATTCAATCTTACGTAATGACACACGTTTTCCCGTAAACTCGTATTCTGTCTTGAACGTTGATGCCATGCGGGTTAGAGCGTCAATACAAAAATCATGGTCATAGGCAATCAGGGTTTCAACACCGTCAATACATTCGCCAACCGTCCATCCTTTGTCACGGCGGTTCATATTGTCAACAAACATTTGAAGATGTTCATGCGGCTTTGCAGTCAACGAAAATTTCAAACGTCCGTCAACCGGGTTTCTGAATTTCCAAACTTTTGCGTTTGCTTCGGGCGGGTCAAAAAGCACCGTGTATTCAAACAGTCTTTTATGTTTCATCTTGAAATTCTCCGGGCGTTTGAGCGTGAACGTTTCGCCTTGAAACTCACAGTAAGAGCCTACTGGGATTTCAACGTGTTCGGGGAGTGAATAGTACAACGTTAAACTATGGTCTCCCATGACAGCCCTATTGCGATAACTGTTATCATCAACCTCGATTTCAAGAACCTTGTTTCCGGCATTATTGTAAATTATCATACTACTAAACTTTGAGTTATTTTTTTCCGAATTTCCCCGTGGTTAAACTTTCTTTTTAAAATGGTATGATTATATTGTAATCACTTTTTAAGCGTTCTACGGGGCTAAAAAAAGGCTTTTTCAAGAATAACCATTCTTCCCGTCACATTTTATGTTTGAATAACGTGACGGGAAGCGGTTTTTACAAGTTACAGAATACCGTATTCAAGGCAGTCTGCATCCACTTGCGCTTTCAGGGTAGCACGTTCGGATAGATAGGCTTTGTATGCCTCAATCTTTGCCTTGGCTTCCTCGCTTGATTTCGCCCCTCCAATCATACCGAGGTTCGCTGCGTTGAACTCATTCACAAGTTTTTGTTCCCGGTTGTTGTCCCACTTCTCCGTGATAACTGTTTCAGTTATCTTGTTTGAAGAAAGCGGAGCCCACACGGTAGCTTCTTCACATTTCCATTGTTCCTGAACCGGGGCTTCATCGTCAGAAGCGAGTTCGCTTGGTTCAACGGTGGCGGGTTTTTCAACTTTCTGAATGTTGAAGCGGTAAACGTAACTTCCGTTTCCGACTGCCTCCAATTTGGCAGGCTGATTGTCATAAAATGCTATCATAATAACACGGTTTAATGATTGTTTTTAATAAATGTTTACTATCACTATGTTTTGCCCAACCGAGCCACGGGGCAACAGCTTGTTTATAAGCCTTTGCGTCAAGCAATGGGGTACGTCGGTTTAGCCGTGAAACGGTATGGCAGAAATTCTTCTTTATACTCTTTCTGATAAGTTTTTGATTACGGTAGAACTTGTAACCGACATAATCAAGCGCACGCCCGTGTTTGTCATAACGGTTGGCTGCTATTGGGAATATCTGATAGTTTCCTTTGATTTTCAGTTTTAGTTCATCTTCAATCATTTTTCTTATCTCTTTGAACGCTTCCCGCAGTTGTTCTTTTGATGAAGAGAAAAACGTGATGTCATCAGCGTATTCGGCTGCGTCAAGTTTCAATACTTCGTTCACACGGTGCATGAAATAGCACAAGAACAGGTTGGCGAGATATTGTGAAAGATAGTTCCCGATAGGAAGCCCCTCTGCGCTGTCAATAATTTCATCAAGAAGCCACAGTAGGTCTTTGTCTTTTATCTTCCGGCGTACAATTTTTTTTAAGACTTCATGGTTAATGGAGGGATAATATTTGGTTATATCAATTTTAAGACAGTATAATGGCTTGCCTTTGTACTTCTCAATGATTTTATCTATATGCCGGGCACACCCCTCTATCCCACGTCCCTTGACACATGAAAAAGTATTGTGCGTGAAAGTCCTGACCCAAATCGGTTCAAGAACATTCATGACGGCATGATGTACTATTCTGTCAGGATAGTACGGAAGACGGAAAATAAGCCTCTCCTTGGGTTCAAAAATCGTGAAGACATCATAAGGGGAGGTTTTGAACGTCTTTGTCAGCAATGCTTCATGAAGAGCAAGAATATTTGCTTCACGATTTTTGTCGTGAACTTTAACTCCGTATGTGTTTGTTTTGCCTTTGCGTGCTTTTTCGTCAGCTTCACGCAAATTTTCCACGGAGATTACTTTATTGTATAAATTACCTATTCTTTTCATCTTTTTGCTTTGCTTTTCTTATTCAGAGTCTTCGGTAGCCCATACAACAGGCGTTCCTACCAACACTTTTAGGAGGTTTGCTTGAAATCTTTTTCCAAGTGGCAAGGCTGTCATTCTTTTATATTGTTTCATATTGTCAAAACCAATTTTAAAGCATAGGTGAGAACCGATATTCGCATTCGTATTCGAGGGGGTGTTATTCGAATTCGCATAAGCGAGACCTGCATTCGCACTGTTATTCGCGTTACCGCTGAACAGGACACCACAAGAATGACCCACCTTTTTATTTTGTTATTTCATTGTTTTCTTATTCAAAATAATATCTGTTACCGTTACCCCTCAAAGTAACTTTTCGGGGAAACTTATTCATTTCTTTGATTTTCTTCAAAACATAAAGAATGTCGGATGAACCAGTGAAAAATTTCTTGGCATCTGATTCCAAACTGTCTTTTGATGGCTTGATTTTTACAAGCGTCTGACCTTTTACTCCTTTAGCCTTGCTGAATCTTGTCGGAACTTCTTCAATGAAATCAACCACCCAAAACGTGGTGTTTACGAGTTTTGATTGTGTCGTTTCATCACAATTGAAACTCCTGCTGTTTTCATCTCTCGGGATATTCAGGAAAGCGAGGCTTCCGTCATCTTCTTTTGGTATGTTGTTCATTTCTTCAATCATCGTTTTATACTGTTATTATTTGAACCCTGCCCCACAAAGAGGCAGGGAAAAGGTTATCACTCAAAGCGTGTTACGCTGACGTGGGTATAAAGCAAAGGCGAGAACCGACATTCGCAGTCGCATTCGAGGGGGCGTAATACGAATACGCAAAAGCGAGACCAGCATACGCACTGTCATCCGCGCTACCGCCGAACAGGACACCACGTAACACTTCGCCTGAACTTGGTATGTTGGTATAGTGGTAATCACAGAAATAAGTCGTAGAACCGCCTCCGACAACATCAGGGATGATTTCGCCTCCCTCTCCGAAAATGACTGACTTCACATAAGCCTCCGTGCGGGCTTCATTGCCGACATGGGAATAACCCGTATAATTGCTGTCATTGAACTTCTCGGGGTCATCTGTGACGAAAACCTTACTCAGCCCTCCTGCGGCGGCTGACTGTATTTGAATGTTGATACCGTCCGTCCACTGCCAAATATGCCCAAACGGGTTTTCAATACCACGATAACGGCACACTTTGACTTTCTTTGAAGAAGCGTCATATTCAGCGGGCATGGTGTATTCTTTTTCGCCTGTTCTGTTACCGAGTTCATCTGTATAGCCACAAGGGATAAAAGGATAATAACCGTTGAACGTGTTCCATTTGCCGCTGTCAAGTGTTGTAACCCCGTCTCCGAGACCGCCTTGTGCGTAGCCGTTGCTGTCTTTTGCGGCGTTGTACGCCTTTTGTGAGTTGAGTGTGGCGTATTCAACGGCAAACAGCCAATAAATGTCTTTCTGAATGTCGTATGTCATACAGTTCCATTCTTTTGTTGACAGCTTTCTTTTCCGGGCGTAGGCACGGAAGTTGGTACGTGAAATAGACGTTGCTGGTCTTCCAAGTACGGAACGGTATGTGTTGTCCCAATCTGACTGATTGCCACCGCCCCTGTAATCCGCACCGTCATTCACAACTGAACATAGTTTGGTTGTTGAACGCTGTACGGAAGCCTCATAAGCCGAAACGTATTTCTTCTTCACTTGATGATAGCCGGGCAGAGGGTATTCAGAGAACTTCACACGGCGTTTGTTACCCTCTGTTTCAAACTTGCGATAATACATCGGAAGTTCAACCATGACTTGCCCACGTGAGCCGTCACGGGTCTGACCCGTCCAATCCGATGGGTTGAGATATTCAACCACGTTCCCGTTGTCATCAAGAAGACAGCCTTTCATGCGGTTGTGTACGGGCAGGGATTTATGAAGTGACATATTACCGATACGGGTAACGTCAGGGGATGATACCGTGACATCATATTCAATGCCGTACATACAGTTTTCTTCCATGTAGGGCAACATGGCTGCGAGAGCCGCTTTCTTGCTTTCCCCGTCTTCCAATACTTCACATAACAGTTTGAACGGGTTGTTGCCTGAAACGTCAGGCAGGTCACTCAATCGTTTTCCGTTTGTGAACGCTTCAATGATTTCCCTTACTTTGTTTTCTTCATCTGTTGATAGTGCCATAATTTAAAAGTTTTATTTGTTGAAAAATTATTTTAATTGAACCTGAATTTGCCATTTGCGGTTAGGCGCAAAGTTGATTTCGTGCAAAGCCTGACAGACTGCGGAACGACTTCAATATCAATGGTTCGATAAATGCTTGTGTTTTCTGTCGGAATGACGTGTATTTTGCTTATGCCGACACTGTTCACGGTCAGAAAACCGTCAGGGGCAACGGAAACCGCTTTGTCATCGCCCAAGAAAAGGACATTGTTACCCGTTCCCGCCGGGGATAGGGTAGCTATTACTCTCAGAATGTCTTTGTTCCCTTTTGTTATTTTTTTAGGAAACTCTAATGTCATTCCCGTTGGCTGTTTACGGTCTTTAGCCGTGATTGTCTGTTCCAATTCTTCCAAACGAGCGAGGGCGGCGTTCATTTCAGCCACACTTTCCGTTGCTTCTGCCGCCGCTTCTCCTGCGGCTGACGCTTGTTGTTGAGCGTTTGTGGCAGCGGTATTGGCTTGCGTTATTGCGGCATTCACACGCCCAGCCGCCGTATCTGCCGCCACAGCTTTTTCGTTTGCCAATGCAGCCGCATCATTGGCTTTTTTTGCGGCTTCTGTGGCTTTTGTGCCCCGTGCGAGGCATTTCCACCAAGCGGTTTCAGTGACGGCGTGTCCCTTGTTATTGTCTTGTAACGACAAATAGGAACTGTCTTCCGTGTCAACAAAGTCAAACCGCTTGTAAGTTTTTCCGGCGTTATAAGAACCTGCGTCCGTAAACGCCACTTTTCCTAAAGGTATCTTTGTCATATTCGTGTAACTTTAAGTTATCCAACATTCAAATAAAGTTCTCCCGTCTGTTCATCAAACTTGATAAGTTTGTCGCTTACTTCATCTTCAAATTCCATGTATAGAATCATGTCATCATCGTCTATGCTGAATGTCGGGTACAGCACGCCGCCTTTTGCGAGCACACCTGTATCGACATACTTTTTCTGAGCTTCATCCCATTTCCACCAATTTCCATTGTCTCCCATTTTGGGCGGGTTGTCAGCCTGTTCCTTTGCCCGGTCAGCTTGCGTGTCAGCGTTTCCCGCCGCCGTGTTTGCTTTCGTAGCCGCATTGTTTGCAGAGGAAGCGGCACTGTTGGCTGAACCCGCTGCGGTGTTCGCACTATTGGCGGCTGTCTCAGCTTTTTTCGTTGCGGCTACAGCATTTTCATAGGCGGTCTGAATGTGTTCCAGACTGACCTTGACGCTCGTTTGAACCCCGTTTATCAGCTTAACGCCGATTGTGTATAATCCTTTCAGATTGTCGGAAAGGGTTAATTCGCTGATTTTAATTCTTTTCAATCCCATAATGTCATATTCTTTTTCGTAAGTCAATCGCAAACTCCCCGTCTTCTGTCACAACCAAATCCCGTGTTTCCGTGGCAAGCACAAATTCTTCGTCTTCAAGCCTGAATGAAATGAAGCATACGGTAACGGTAAATTTGAGCCATATTTTATCAGAGGCGTAAAACTCGGACACGGAACAGCTTTTATAATGGCAGGGGGATTCATATCCCGTTTCATCAGAGTATAACAGCCGTTGTTCAGGACGCACAAGGTCATACAGCAGAGCGTTATAGTTGCGCCACAGTTCAGTCAGTGAGGCGGCTTTCATAAGGCAGTTTATCTTTACGTCCTTTGCCTTATAGGTCACTTTTTCCCCGTCATACAAAGCCCCGTTCAATTTGTTGATATTGCGCAGGAGGCTGGTCTTGACATTCGGCGATTTCTCTATTTCATTAAGCGTTCCCTCCAACACATGAACCCCATAAACAGAGAACGGCTTCCCGTCAAGTTCATAATAATCAGAACCGGGAACAGTGCTTTCAGGTTCTTTGTAGGTGTACCCGTCCAAAGGGAAATCATCGGCAAGCTTTATCGTGATGAAACCGAGATGCGTTGCCAAATCCGTGTTAGGGTTTGACACAAGACGAAGACGGTAAGTACGTCCTATCTCCCTGAAATCAAACGTATGATAGGCTTTGTCTGACAATCGTTCTATGAAGCCTCCCCAACGGTAATCCATGCCTGAGAGAACAATTTTTAAGGAAAATTCCTTCGTGTTCAAGGTAGGTTCTGACAAGTCAGGTTCTATGCCGTCTTCTTCCTGCCAGTCGTTGCTTGTGACCGCTTTCAAAGGCGGGAACGCCACAAGTTCGTTGTAGCCCCCCTCCTGAACATAGATGCCGTACTCTGTGAACGCATCCTTACCGTCTATGTAAAATCGTCCTGACATCATAATATTACCGCATTTCCTGACACGTTACGAATTTGTTGGCAACCCGTTGCCCCCTTGACGGAAACAACCGCCCAGCCCGAGGCGTTGATGAACGCTTTAGCCCCGTGAAGAAGAAAAATTTCATGGCGTTCAAGCGTGTCACAGTTTATCGTTGCGCTTGTATGCCCAATAAGAACCGCTTTTTCCGGGTTTCTCAGCGTGATTATACCCGCATCAATGTAAACGCCGTACTTCTCGGGGTTGAACGGCTTGAACAGCCTGAAAGTCGCTATATTCGGGAAACGGTGTTTGATACAGAACTCCATACCTTGTGGGCTTGTGAACAGCCGTATAAGGCTCTGTAAATCTTCCGTGCCTTTGAACATATCACACATACGGTATTTCTCTGCCATATTTGGCAGGGAACGGCTATCGCACTCCTGCCGGGCTTGCTCTTTGGCAACCCTCCATTGGGCGTAAACTTGTCTAATAATGTCTTCCATACTTATATCATTTTTATGCCTTTCAAGGCGAAATCGTTAACTGTATCTTTTGTCTCTTTGACTGAGCTTTCAATGCGTTCAATGCGTCCTGCCATGTTTTCGGTGTGTTTCTCAATGTTCAATACTGACTGTAAAATCATGTTCACGACAGAAAGAATGATTTTCGTGTTCTCAGCGATTGAATACGTGTGCCCCTGAATGGCTGTCGCACGTCCGTTCAATTCATCAACACTTTCTTGCGAAGCTGTGGCGATTCCTTTCTGAGAGGCTTCACGGGTTGCGTCTGTTGTTACCTCAAACATTGATTTGACGTTCTCAGGCAGGTTTTCCCATATCTTGGCGAAATCTGTTCCGACAGCGTTCAAGTCAGAAGCGAAACCACTCATAGATTGGATAACAGCGTCAAGACCGACAAACTGACCGTCCTTGAACCATTTAGCCTTATACTTGTCGAATATCTCCCCAAGAGGTTCTTCAAGAAACTTGGAAACCAACATTCTTTTCATCACGTCAGCCACGATGTCTTTGACCTTATCGCCCCATACCTCGGCGTAATCTTCGCCAGCCTGAAACGCTTCAAAAAAAGCGTCTCCGAGTTCTTTGGCAATATCGGAACTTGAACCGCCGATGATGTCCTCAACCATGTCATTGATGATGGCGACAGCCTGTGCGCCGAGTTCTTCAATTTTTCTGTTCCATTCATCAATCTTGCCGTGGTCTGTTTTCTTCTTGTCTTCTTCATTCCTGATTTGCTCTTGAATAAGAAGCTGTTGCTGGGCGAGGTTTTTAAGCTGCTCTTGGGCATTGCTGTATTTCTCGCCCCCGAGAGCCTTGTCAGCCGTGTAAGCGATATTTGCATACGCAGTGGCGAGTTTTTCTGCGGTCTTTTGAAGCAGTGCTGCGTTGTTTGAAACGTTGCTGAACAGAAGTCGCCAAGCCCCTGCTACGTCATTGACAGCGATTTTATTTCTCAGGAGTTCTTTGTAAGTCTCAGATAAAGCCCGTTTCACACGTTCAACCGCTTTTCCGCTATTTTCTTGTAACCGCACAATATCTGCGTTGTCAAGTTCCCATTGGAGTTGGTCTATTCTATCCTGCAGGGCTTCAATTTCTTCTTGCTTCTTGTCATCATTGTTGAACAGGTTCACAATCTGCATGGCTATTGACATGGCAGCCGATATGATAGTCAGGATGACAGAAGCCTTTTCAACCGTTTGAATGGCTGTTGCTGCCGCTGTCGCTGTTCCCTGAATACCGGTGGCAGACATATTCACAAGCTGAACAATACCGTTTATCATTGACAGAGAAGCGGTCATGATGCTGCCAGCCGTTGAAATGATTTCGCCTGCCACGCCGCCGACCGTGTCGCCAATGCTCTCAAACTCCCGTTCACATTCTTGAAGCGTCTTGTACAAGTCCTCCCATTCTTTGATTGAGCGTTTGCCGGGATTTATATCATTTTTCGCCGGTGCTTTCTCACCATTCTTTTCGGCTGTTGCGACTTTGGCACGGGCAACAGCGATTTTATCAGAAGACCCGCCGTTCTTTTCAAGTTCGGCAAGTTCCTTTTCTGCCTCCGCTAATACATTCTTCAACTGTTTAAGGGTTAGTTCCGCTATTTCATCGCACCATGCCTGATACGTTTCTTCACGTTGTGCGAACTGTTCGTCTATGCCTTTATAGGCTTCCTGTTCAGCACGGTTCAGTTCGTCCACGTTTCCTTGTGTGACACCCTTACGGAGCTTCTTGTTGCCGTCTTTATCTGTTTCATAGAGGCTTTCACGTTTTTTCTCGTATTCCTCTGTTATTTTTAGACGTTGCTGTTCATAAGTCAGAATGTCTTTCATCATATCGTCAAGGGCTTGTTTGTTACCTTTGACTTGAATCTGCCTTGCAACTTCGGCATAAGACTTTAACATCGCTTGCTGCTCGGAAGAAAGGTCAGCGGTTGTCAGGTTCAAGGAAGCCCGGTATTCAAGCTGTTGTTCCTTTGTCGCTTTCGGGTTTTGATTGAGCCATTCAAGCACTTTTTTGTCTTTCAGGTCTTCAATCATTTTCTGCGCCCGTTTATCGTTCTCGGCGATAAGGCGGTCATAGTTCAACTGCACCTGCGCAACGGTCTTTTCATAACCATCTTCAAGTTCGTTGATTTGAGCCTGACGGATGTCTATCTCGGCTTGTGAAACTGCTTCTGAAACCTTTGCTGAATACTCCTTGATTTTAGCCGTGCGTTGGGCTGTTTCATCGGCGATTTTTTGCTGTTCTTTAGCGAGTCTCTTTTCCTCGTTCTTTTCCTGCGTTGTCTTCTGGCTTGTACCCGCTTGTTCAAACAGTTTTTGAAAGTCAGATGAAACAGAGGTCATTTTCTCGGAATACTTGTTTATACGAGCATCTATTTCGTTCAGAACAGGGTCATTGGCGATTGTCTGTTTGAACGCTTCACGGGCTTTTCTCGCACCTGCCTCGGTGTAAACCCATGCTCCGTTGCGGTCAACGTATTCATAGCCTCCTTGTGTCGTGTGTGAATATCCCGGCACTTTGCTTCTCGCCTGAATCTTATCCATTTGGTCTTCAAGAGCCATTTGGCGTTCAACCCTCTTTGCGTAGGCTTCGTCAAGACGGGATTGCCATGCGGCGGCTTCCGCACGTTTTTGAAATGCTTTCATCATCAAGGAAGTGTTCTTGACAAAGATGTTTTCAGCATCATTGACGCTGTTGACGGCAATTCCCAATTCTTTGAACTTCGCCTGACTTTCTTTTATCCACTCACGCTTTTCATGGGCTGACTTGCATTTCTTGTATTCGTCTTGAAGACGTTTATACGTTGAAATGGCTTTGCCCGCTGATTCGCTAACCTGTTTGTTGAACGCTTCGGCTTCCTCACGTTCCTTTTTCAGAGCGTCAGCGGCTTCGTTCGTTGATTTTCTGAAAGCAAGGAAAGCTGTCACGGCGGCTGCAAGAACAGACAGAACCAAACCAAGCGGATTTGCTTTTACAGCCATGTTGAAAAGCAACATAGCGTCTTTGGCAGAACGTATAGAGGTTGTTAGAGACAGAAAAGCACTAACAGTTCCCCAAATGTTCATCAATTTATGTGCGGCTGCGACAGCGATAACGGCGGCTTTATATGCTCCGTATGTAGCGATGATTGTCAAAAGGATGTTACCGACTGTTTTCCAGTTCTCAATCAGGGTTGAGACAAGACCAAGAGAGGTGTTTATTACCCCCTCCTGTGACTGACCTATGGCATTGAACATTGTGTCGATTGCGTCCTCAATGTTTGAAATCTGCCTTGTGATTGTTTTTGACTGAGCTCCCATAAGACCGCCGAACTTACTGCCCTCGTTGGTCAGGTTCTCAATGGCTTTCTGAACTTCGGGGAATCCGACTTTTCCGTCTTCTACAAGTTGTTTGACCTGATTTTCAGCTACGCCGAACTGTTTTGCGAGTTCTTCCATAAGAGGAATACCACGCCCCAAGAATTGGTTCAGGTCTTGTGTGTACAAACGTCCCTGAACCATTGTCGTTCCGTACAGATAGGTAAGGTCGTTGATAGGGATTGAAAGCCCGGCGGCGATGTCCCCGAGGCGTATCAAAGTGCTGTTCACGTCATTTGCAGCGACACCGTAGGCAAGAAGCTGTTTTGCGGCTTGACCGATGTCTTTCAGACCGAACGGAGTTGTGGCGGCTGTCTTGACAAGCTGGGTCATCAAAACATCTGCCTGACCCGCAGAGCCGAGCATGGTTTTGAAAGCGATTTCAAGCTGTTGGAATTCTCCACGGACAGTCGCAACGTGCGTGATGAAATCTTTTATCTGAGACACGGCAAACACTCCGGCGATAGTCCTGCCGATTCTTTTGAATGAATCGTCAATCCTTGCGCCTTCGTCAACCGCTGTCTGCCCTATGCCTTGGAGCAAACGCCGTGATTCGGCTACGCCTACCCTTAACTGGGAGTTGTCAAGCCCGACACCGTAATTCAGTCTTCCTTTATCGTTGTTCATTGTTTCTGCCTTTAATCACAGGTTTCAAAAAATTTCCTTACTTCTTCTTTGTTTCTTGGGTCATCTGCCTTGATAACTTTTTGTCCTTCATCCTTTTTCCCGTCATTTTTCTTTTTATCGTATGTCGGGAGAATAGCCCCGTACATTATCATGTTCGTATAGCTGATATTGTACAAAACATAGTCAAAGGTCAGATTGTAGCCTTTTGCAAAACCGCCTACGACAGCCCAAATGCTGTCATTTAGTTCTCCACTTTCCTCGGATGAAGAAGATTGAGTTCTACAAGGAAAGTGGTAAGCCCGAAAAAATCGGCTATCTGCATTCTTGATAAGATTTGGCTTACAATCAAGTTCAGTTCCCTCGGGGAGACATCTTCAAGAAGCTCTTTTGCGAGTTCCGCTTTCTTGTCAATGGTAATTTCAACTTCAACCGTGTATGGTCGGCGAATAAGCCCGCACAGATGCCGTTTTTCTTTGATTTGCGGAACTTTTTTCTTTTCTGTGATGTTCTTTGCACCAAGAATGAGAATAGCCGCTATATCGCCGAGAATACGGCAGTCTTTCGCTACGGATAATGTTTCTTCAACGACCTTCTCCGTGTCAAGCGCAATATGTGGAAGTTGTGAAATCGCTTCTGAAACAAGTATGAGGGTTGCCGTGCTTGCGGAGGCAACCTGATATGACTTTTCTCCTACCTTGACTTCAAAAGGTTGTTCAAGGATGGTTTCAGCAACCGTTTGTTCTATTGTCTTATTCATATCTGACGAATTTCTAAGTTATGATTAGAGACGGGGGTCGGAATCGAACCGACATGCAACCGGGAAAGGCGTTCAGGCTTCACGGTGGATAAACCAGTGTATCAACCCCGCTGAAAATTCTTACTCACTCCCTTTTGTGTAAGGCTTCACGGTTTTGCCCGTCTTGGGTTTCAGGCAACGTGCAACGTAATGAAGCATTTTACCATCTTCCGTTGAATAACTTTCATCACAGCGAACCACGGCACGGTCAATCTGTGCGCCCTCGCATTCTTCATCTTCAGGAGTGATGCGGAAAGCGTGTTCTCCCGTAATCAATCCGTCATTGTCTTCAAACGGGCGTTGCATACCTTTTTTGACAAACAAGTCAAATTCAAGCGTATAGGTGTTCTTGCCATAACGGACATCAACAAGTTCGCCGCCCTCTTCCGTGGCGGTCTTCTCTGTTCCCGCTGTGGGGGTAATCTTTGTTGTGTTTTCTTTAGGAGTGTCAATGGCTTTCCATTGTGCTGCCGCATCGGGAGCCCCGTTTACGGACGGTGTGGTTTCTAATCCACACTTACCCCATGATAAAACTGCCATAACTTATTCGTTTTTAATGTTCTACAATTTATTTGATATTTAGAGGCGCATCATCGCTGCCGAAGAACTCGTAATGAAGTTTCACAACGATGAAATGCTGATTGATGTCAGGTTCAGCCTCCGTGTAAATGGTTTGTTGAAGCCTGAATTTATAACAAGACTTATCGGCGGTCAGGCTGTTGACCCAATCATTGGCGAGACGCTCAATTTCTTCTGTCCGTTGACCGTCTTCAACGAGAACCCCGTTTCCGTACAAGTCAGTATCGGGTACATAGATATTCACGGTAACGACACCTGTCTGAACTTCGTCAGGCAAGCCCGTTGTGAAGATTACCACCGCATCTTCTCTGTTACTGTCACGGGGGCGGTAACCGCTTCTGTAAACCTCGCCTGAAATCATTCCCGAAAGAACGCTGTCTTGCAGTAGTCGGTACACATCCCCTTGAATCTGTTTTGAAGTTTTAGCCATATAAATTCTGTTTAATTAAATCCGAGTTGCTTCAACATTTGCGGTACAAGACGCTCGGCAAGAAGTTCTGAACTGTCAAGAACGTCAAGCCCTTTTGCGGACACATAAGAAGCGTAGTTCATACCAGCCACGACAATAAGGCAAATCCCCTGCGGGAATTTTCTTGCGAGGCTTTTCACATACGCTGCCCCCTTTGAAGAACCGTCCTTGCCTTGTTTCACGGTTTGGAAGCTGGATGAATGGATTATTCGCCCGTCAACCGTGATAACGTAGCCGATTGAACTTCTCAGGTTGCCCGTGCGGTCTTTGTAAGAATTGGTTGAACGTGCCCTGTTCAAGACTGTCTCCCCGATATACATCAGGTTTCGGATAAGAACTTGTTTCAGCCTTTCAAGCTGCTGTTCCGTGTATCTGTCAATCTCCGACATCGGTGTTAGTTGTGTGATAGGCATATTCTTCTCAGTTATTTTTTGCGAAATCGGCGCATGTGTCGTTTACTTTTCTTATTGGTATGTTTGACCGGGTTGAAAAAGAAAAGACGACATACAGCCGCACATCGCTTTAGACCAAAATTCTTACTTCGCACACGGCTTCAAGCGGTTCTGCCTGAATGATTGAAAACGTGCCAATCTCTTTTCCTGACAAGTCTTTCAAGCGTAGCTGTTCCGATGGAACGGGCTGTTCTTCAATCAGGATTTCATAGGAAGCTACCGTGAAGTGTTCCCCCTTGATAATTCCGAGTTGGTTGAACTTCTTCGCCTTGAATTGACATGGAACAGGTTCGCCCCATGCCATGGAAGACTGTTTGACGGGATAACCCGTTTCAGGGTCAATTCCGCCCGCTGTCTTTGTCTTGAATTCGATTGTTCCGTTTTGAATAATCATAGCCGAGAACCTTTATATCCGTAAATAGGTTTGTTTGCGCTGCCGCTGTCATCGTCAAAGTCTTTGTACAAGGCTTTGGCGTGATTGCGGAGTTGCGTTCTTTGTTCGTCCGTGAATGAATAGGACTGACCGCCCTGAGACACGTCAGGGGCGAAAGACAGCCACAGAAAGATGTCAGCGGCTGCAAGGTTGTATGCCTTTCCTTTCAGGATTTCCGCTGTCGTTTCCGTGTCAAGGTTCAGCCCCCGTTTCTCCGCTGTTTCAACGAGCGTGCGGAGAGGAATTGGGTACGAGTTCAGCCCTTTCAATGCTTCGATAACTTTTGCCATAGGTCAACCGTCTTTAATCCCAATCTTGTGCGTCCGTTCTCACGTAGATGTTACGGTAAGCCGTATCAAATACAGGAATAGCGTCAGCCTGACCGATTGTAACCTCGCTCTTAGGCTCAATCGTACCGTACTTCTTCACGACTGTATGGGCACGCACGGCTCTCAGAATTGTTTCTTCATTTTCTTGAAGAATGTCATACTGCGTGGAACCGAGTATTTCACTTTCTGACAAAATCATACGGCTGTTCTCAAACGGGTTGCCAGAAGTCTGTGAACCGTCTGAAAATTCACGGGTGATGGTTTGGTCGATAACACGCAGTTGAATACCGTTCAACCATGCTTGTTTTGCGAGCATGGTATTTACAGCAGCCAAATCAGGTGTTTGAGAGATACCGAGAGCGTTGGCGGCGAAAGAAGCGCACTGTTTAATGATTTGTTCCGCAGAACAGATTTTGTACAGTTCATCCAAGTTGATGAAAGCGAACTTTAAGTTCAGGTTATGCTCCTTACCCAACTTCACGAATTTAGCAAGGTCGCCGATAATGTCAGCAGTTGACTTGCTGTTCCAATCAACGGATGATTTGGTTTTCATCTCATCATCCACGTCATAGTCAAGGTCAAATTCATTGGCATAGGTTGCGTTCGTGGTGGTTGTGAATTTAAGCACACCAGCGTTTGAAGCGAGTTTCCATGCAATGTATTCTTCCTCAGACTGAACGCCGTTGAAACAGAAGTCAACATCATTTCCCCAATACTCAACAAGTTTGGTAGCATCTTCATCCTGAGCGAAAGCCAAAGCCGTTTGATAATCTTTGATTTCAGAGCGTGAAAGTTCACGGCTGATAGAGATAAACGGAATATCTCCACGTGCGCTCTCGAATATCGGGCGGCGTTTACGCATGATAGTTCCGTTGTCAGTATGCAGGTCGGCGGCGACATTCTTCTTTTCAAGCTGGTTCGTTAAGGTTTTCCAGTTGAAGCCGTTGACTTTCTTAACGGGGAAGTGCTTTCCGAAAAGGAAGCCCGAAGCGTCAGCCGAATTCAGACGGGCTTGAACCATTTGTTCGGTCAAACCCTGAATCATTGTATTTACAATAGTTCCCATAAATTACTTACGATTAATAGTTTATGATACCTTTGAGGTGTTTCATCACGCATTCAGGAAGCGGGTTGCCCTTTGTCACGCCAATAAGCCAAGCGTCCGTGTCAAGGTTTGAGTTTTGCACGATGGGCTTGCCTGTTCCGACAAGTGAAAGTGGGGTGTATTTCAGTTTTGAGGTTTCCGCTGCCGATTCCGCTGCGGCTTCAATGATAAATCCGCCTTTCTCAATCTTCACTCCAAGAGTGGTCTTGACCTTGATTGTGTCGTGGGTTTTCTCTGTGGTTGTGATAGATGTGATAGCGTAAGCCTTGCCACCTTCATCAGCCATGATGAAATCGCCAACTTTGAAATTGTGACCTTTATTTACTTTGATGTCAGTTGCGGTATCTGTCGCTTCTGCCGACAGAACGGCAATCTTCACAACGTGGCAAATGCCGTTGTCGGGTGCGCTCAATACTGCGCCCTCGTTCAGAAAATCGCCGCCGAGTTCAGAAACCTTGACCGAAACGCCGCCGCGAATATCCGCTGTTTTGTGCATGAAGACACGAGGTGTGCGTGTGTCTTTCCTGCGTGTTACTGTCATTCCCATTTTTGAATGATTTTGGATGTTAAACATTAGAACGGCTGACCGTCGGCGGGCTTGTTGTCACGGTGTGATATAGCCTCCAATTGCTCTTTTGTCAGTTCGTTCCCTTGACTTGATGAACCGCCGTTCTGTGCGGCAGGTCTTCCGAAAACAGCCCCTTTTGCCCGTGTGTCATTGACAATGCCGTCCACTTCGGTAGTGATTTCGCCGACAAGCGTGTTGAACTGTTCATCGGTTAGACCGTCAACAGGTGTGCGCTCGTAAGCCTTACGTAGATTTTCAGGCAGTTTTTCAATGATTGTGGAAAGTTGTTGCTTGCGGGTTGCAGTTGTACGGTCTCCATCCATTTTGTTCAAACGCTCGGTTATCGTCTTGTTGCTTTCGATAAGAGCCTGTGCCCAAGCCGGAACTTGCTCGCCCCCTGCGGATTGTGTCTGAACGGTTTGCGTTCCTCCTTGCTGACCGCCCTGAGAGCCGCCCCCGTTATCAATCTTTTGCCCGTCTTTCAGACCGTATTTGGTTTCATAGGTTTGTACGGCTGTCTGTTGGGCTTCTGTCGCACGGCTGTCGCCGTAGCTTTCAATGATTTCGATGAACTCTTTTGTTACCCCTGCAATAGCAGTTGTTATTTGTTCATCTGTGGTTACAGTCTTGGCGAGTTTATCGGCAATCCTGTTCAATACATTTGCGTTGACCCCCGGAAATTTGGCTTTCAACGCCTCTAAAATCTTTTGTTTCATAATGAATGCTTTGTTTAACTGAAAAGTTTACGCAACAAAGGTATGCTTTATTTCTTAAAGTGATTACAATGTATTCAGAAAATAATGCTTTTTTCTTGTTTGTCTCAGTTTTTATGTTATAAAATATGCTTTTAAGCTATTTTGAGGCTGTTTTTGAGATAATGGAGTTAAATACTACGGAAGTGGAGTTAAGTGGGGTTAAAAATAATCTGTCCAGTTGATTTTTTATCCGAAAAAGTTGATTATTTCCAAAATACTTAACTCATATTTGCAACGTGATTAAAATGTAATCACTTTTGAACCTCAAAAAAACAGAAATATGAAGACAGTGAGTTTAGCATACAGCACAAGAGAAATCAACCGTAATTTCAGAATTAAGGTTTCAGGCGTTGACGGCGAGGGAAACAAGGTTCACAAGCTGGTTGGCGTTTCAGGGGCTATCGCTCTTATCGGTGTTGAAATGTTCAATAAACTTTTGAAGCGAGCTTTCAGCAGCGTTGAAGACAAATGCGTATGCAAACTCAGGAGAGGTATCAAATTTTCATTTTATATCAAATAATCAGGAGGACGGAATTTATGAAAGACAACATGAACAGTATCATTGAAGCTGCTTTTTGGGCGGGCTTTGAACCAAGTTCAGATGACTTGACGGAAGCCGCCTTGTATGAGGAGGCAAAGGCGTATTTAGAAAAATCAATTCAGTATTAACCCAAATAAAATTTTCAAGTATGGAAACAATGACAGTGACAAACGAAAAGACCCTGCAACAGGGTTTGAATGATGTTGTAATCAACAAGGTTCAGAGAATGATAGACGGTAAATCCGTTGGGGTTCAAGCTACAATGGAGCGTCTTATCAGCGAGGGAAAGATAGCGCAGGATTATATCGCCCCGATAGGCGTTAACCTGAGACAGAAAGACCACAGCCCCGTGATAACATTCAATGGGGGAGAACGTCTGATGATGAATATGCCTGACGGTCAGTTCTCGCTCCATGATAACGCCATAGGGCAGCTTGCTGACAGAATGGGAGTTCCGCAGCGTTATCTCAGGCAGCTTGCGCAGGGGGCTGAGTGGGCTAAGAACCTTGCCGCCGAAATTCTGAACGAGCATAGCGGTTGGACGGAAAGAAGCCGTGTTCTTGTCAGAACCGTAGGGGAGCAGGTTCGGGGTGTTCTCTCTGACAGCTACCGCCGTCTGAACAGCGTTGAAATCCTGACGGCTTTTGTTCAGGAAGCGAGCAGGCAAGGGGCGGTAATTTCGGACGCTTATATGAACGACACAAAGGTTTGGGCAGAAACAATCCTGCCACAGCCAATTGTCATACCGACAGCGAAAAACGGCGATGTCATCATATTTGCGGGCGCACGGTTCTCAACCTCAGACTACGGGGACGGGGCGGTTGACATGCGGGCGTTTCTCTTGAACGGGGCTTGCCTTAATGGTATGGTTCGTGAAAGCGTGATGAAGCAGGTTCACTTGGGGTCTAAGCTGCCTGATAACCTGAAACTATCCAACAAAACGTATGAACTTGACACGAAGACCACCGTTTCAGCGGTCAAAGACCTGACGAAAGGGCTGTTCGGGAAAGATAACCTGATGAAGAAAGCCTACGAGATACAGGGGGCTTCCGAAATTGATGTTGACTTTGAGCATGAATTGAAGAACCTGACAAAGAACGGAAGTCTTCTGAAACAGGAAAGTAAGGAAGTTGAAAAGATTTTGATGCGCAATGACCCCGAAGATGGTGTTCAGGGAGGTTCAACCCTTTGGAAGCTCACTCAGGCAATCACGGCTCACGCCCGAGAACTGACTCCCGAAAGAAGCCGGGAATTACATGAAATTTCAGGTTCGCTTCTCAACCGTGTGAAATTACAAGCATAAATTAACAATCTCCCGTGAACCCGTCAAAAGCGGGTTTGCGGGATTAAAAATAGACTGCAATGAAAAAGACAGATTTGACATTTATCGGGATTGACTGTTGGGACAGACCCGTTTACAGAGACACCAACGGCAAATTATGGAAAGACATTACGCTTGGGAGCGATACGCCTGAATTATATTCAGCTTGCAATAATGACTTTGAGGGAGAGCCTGATATGCCTATTGAAATGACTTATCCCGATTTTGAATAGTTGACATGATGTTTAACCACGCCCGACAGAGAGCCGTAAAAGCCCTGTGTCGGGTTTAATAACTGAGAAACAACGATGACAGACGAAAAGAAATTTGAGTTCAATGAAGATATTGAAAATGATTGTTTAATGACATGGAAGAACGCCCGGACTTTGGGAGGTTATAAGGCTCTCTGTAATGAACGTGATTCGGTTGACGTGAAGAAATACGATTGCTTCTTCGCTTTCGGTAATGAATCATTCGCAAGGGGTATGAAAGGAATACGCCCTTTGAATGACGGGGAGAAGATTTACAGTTTCGGCGCAGGGGGCTATGGTACAAAAGACGGTATAGAACGCCTGTTCAAGTTTTACGAAGACATGGAAGCCCGAATAAAGAATGAATGTGACCCGCAGGAGGTTTATTGCTATGAATACAATAACCATGAATGTTGCATTGCCTTTGACGGGGATATAGAAGCTATCAGGCTTGTTGCCGGGATATGGGGTGTAGAGACAGCGAAAACAATCAAACGGAGGTCGGCTTTTTATAGGGTTGAAGAGCTTTTCAATTGAAAAAGCAATGTTTTCTACGAGATAATATATGTTTTCTCGTAGAAAACTCTGTTTAATTAGCGTTTTCTGCGCAAGAAACCCCTAAAGGAGAGGAAAGAAAAGAATATAAAAAAAATACTACTAACGTAGTATAAAAAAAAACCCTGACGGGTCAGGCGCACACGCCGTTTTTTGGAGGGGTTCGCCTGACACAAGGTTTGGGGCGTTAAACAGAAAAAGACTATGGCGAAAGAGCAAAAGACGATTTACTGGGTTCAGTTCAAAGAACCGCCATTGAACGATGACGAAAGAACAGAGTTCTTCTTCACGTCACTTGCGGCGATTTATGATGTCTTCACGGCAGAACAAATTGGCTGTAAGGTCAATCGCTTGTACAACATTGGTCTGCCTGACGGTACGCCGTATGACGGGAAACGTTGCCTGATAACTCAGGAGGCGATTCACAGTAAGGCGCAAAAAAGCCCGTTCACAGGCAGATGATGAAAACAAGCCCAAATAAGCCGATTTAAGACGTGATTTTAGGTTGGCTTATAACTTATACAAGATTGGCTGTAAAAATTCAATAGCGGGGCTAAAAACGGGCAAATCGGGGTTATTTGTGATTACGGTGTAATCATGTTGTTCGGTTTACCCGTTTGAGGCTTCAAAAAAATATTCGCTTTTTTTGCGAACTCTCAGAAAAAGAACTTATCTTTGCTGCAGAAAAAGAACTGAATATGGAAATAATATTCAATGAAGAATATCTTCGGGAAATGTATAATACCGGGCGAACGGATAAGAAACACCGTTTTCAGCCTCAAATTATACGGAAATATATTCGTGTGATAGATTTGATGCGGGACACTTCAAATGTCTTGGGGTTGATGCGATACAACGCATTGAATTACGAGAAATTGAAAGATGATAAAGCGGGGCTTTCTTCTGTGAGAGTGAATGACCAATATCGCATTGAATTCGAGGAACATACCAAAGACGGGGAAACCGTTGCCACGATATGCAATATAACAGATTTGTCAAACCATTATAAATGATTGATTATGATAACAATACCGGGAGTTGACCCAAAAATGATTGCTAACAATCTTGAACCTGCGTTTCCCACGCATCCGGGGGAAATCTTGAAAGAAGAAATCGAATACAGGGGGATTTCTCAACGCAAGTTGGCAGAACGGATGGGCATAGGCTATTCTGTTCTGAATGAGATATTGAACGCCCGCCGACCTGTCACTGAAAAAACAGCGATGATGTTCGAGGCTGCGCTGGGGGTTGAAGCTGAACCGTTGATGCGTCTTCAAATGAGATACAATGTGCGTATCGCCCAAAAAGACAAATCTTTCATGCAGCGTTTGGATAATATCCGCAAAATTGCCGCCGTTCTTTAGTGGCGTTGCGATTGCGTCCGAATGCCGGGCGATAATTTAAAACGTGAAGACTTACACCAATTTGGAAAGTAAAGCGTTTGTACGTCAAATTCGGAGAAAATAACTTAACAAATCAGAGTATGGAAACAGTTTTTGATTATAACATAACAGACAAAGAGCGTGAAGACATCGGAATATCTGACAAGGAGCGTTATTTGGCTATTGTGGGGGAAGATACTGCAAATTTAGACCTTGCCACCCTTTTTCATACCCGAGGGGATAATAACAGGATGGCAAGGTACGCTGATAAACTTCCGCTTGATATGAAGTTGGATTTTTATCGGACGGTTACGCACCCTTGATTTTTCTTAGTGTTTCTGTAAATTCACTTGAAGACATTCTGAGATTTTTAACAAGTTCTTTTGCTGTTTTCAAGTTATATTTACTTTTCGCTTGAACAAACTTCACGATTTCCTCGTGGATTTCTTCATACGGGGTTTTCAGAATGATGTCTTTGAAATGGGCGTGCGCTTCTGCTTGTGTGACGTTTATATGCTTCAATAGGTTTTGAAAATTAGAAACGAAACGCCCATAACCATAACCCCGTTCAATGATTTCTTTAGCGTTGACCGCCTTTCCTCCGAGGCTTTTCACAAAGTCACGGTATGAATGACGTGCGCAGAACTGATTGATAGTTTCCATTGAACGGCTTCTTAAATCAGTTTTGTTTCTCAGGTTTTTCCAACCTACAGCTTGTGCATGGCGTATTTCATGCCATAGGCTTTCAAGGGCGTATTCTTGTTTGAATGTCATATCAACACCCGTGGATATGGCTTTTAAAGCCCCCTTGACTTCTTCAAGCGGGTTGAATATCTCGCCACTAACAAGCCTGAATTCCCGGTTAGCAATCTTGATTGTGTTCCCCGCCATGTTATAAGCCCCTGTGGAGTTCAGATAAGACCGGGAGTTTGCCATAAAGAAACTTACGCCTTTAGCCCGTGTTATCACGACATCTGTCAACCCACCGAGGAATAAATCGGGGTTGTTCTGGGCAAAGGTCTTAATCGTGTTCTGAACCTCTTTGCCCGTGATATAGTTCGGGTCTTTGAGTTTCAGAAAGGCTTCTTTCAGGTTCTCAATAAGCCCCGCATCCTGACCGCCTTTCAGTGTCCCCATGTTCTGAATAAACCTTTCAGGAATAAACTTCACGTTATCACGGATGAAGTACGGAACAGATGACATACGTTTCGCCCGGTCTTCATTATCAGCAAGCCATTGTTTGAAATTGTCGGGTACATCTTTGACCTCGTTCTTGCTTCCTTGAACGGGTTCTTCTCCCGCCATAATACGGCGGTTGTCCTCTGCCATTTCTTCCTCGGTCTTCAATACTGTTTCGGCATGACAGCGGCAATGTGGATGCCACCCTGTGAACTTGAACGTTTTCGGGTAAAGCCCTTTCAGTTCATCGCAAATGTCCCTGAACGCAACGCCGTTCAAAGTGTGGTTATTACTCAGCTTGATTTCAATTCCGACAACGAAATCAAGGTCTTGCCAGCGGGTATAGTCTGCCGTGCGATAAGCGATGTTCGTTTCTGTGGCGGCGAGGCGGCGGGCGTTCTTGAATGAAGAACGGTAAACGCCCTGACCGGGATGAAAAGCCGCCGCCCGCTTGGATAGCTGCAAAACCCCGTGTTCATCCCTGACACGTCTGAACAGTTTGTCGGGGAATTTAAGGTATTGCCGCAGTTCTTTTGTCATGTCCTCGGCAGATATGCCGTTTCTCAAACTGACATCAAGCCCGAGTTCTATTTCTTCCTTGAACTGGTTCGTATAGTTCCATACGCGGTCTGATAGGTTCAGCCCGTTTGTCTTTCTCTGAATGAACGCTTCACGGGCTTCATCGTTCGTGGAGAAATAACGGCGGTATTGAGCCTGAGAGAGTTTTCCCACGTTATCCCCGAAGACCTGACGGGCGAGTTCGTTGTTCTTGTTGTTTGATAGCGTCCAAGCGGAGTTTATGCCGTTGACTATCGCCGCCGACAACCCGCTTTTTAGCCCCGACAACAGCTTTTCTATTCTTTTGCGTGTAATTGGATAGTCGCTGAAAGAAAAAAGCCTGTCGGGGTTAAAATCGCTTATGGTCGCACCGATACGTGCGGCTTCCTTGACAGCAGCCTCGTAAATCTGTTCTATGCGTTTGTCAAGGGCTGACAGGTCTTTCAGGTGTTGACGTTCCCATTTATTCAACCTTGCCATTGTTTACCTCCCGTTTGATGAAGTGTTCGCACTGAGGGGCTGAAAGAAAGCGACAGAACTTGCCTCCCGTGTAGAACGGGCAACGGCACATGAACGGTTTCCCGTTTGCTCCTATCTCATGCCAATCATAGCTGTGCCCGCAGTCACGGCATTGAAATTTCGGTTGTTCTTCGGTCTTTGGCGGTTGTCTTCTTCTTGATATAGCCATAATCTCCCCCTTTCTTGTTATTCAGTCATTTCAAGGTTATCGTACATTTCCTCTTCCTTGATTTCTTTTAGCGTCTTGTCAACGTCATCAGATTGCCCGTAACGCTCAATGGATTCACGCTGAGACATAAGAGGCTTGCCACCGTTGGCTGTCATCAGGTTGTTGATGTCATCCTTTTCATCCGATATTGTGAACGGGGTAATGATGATTTCAGCTTTCAGAGCGTCAATGTCGGCGGCGTAGCTTTCCCCGAAGACAATCTTTGCGTAAGCCTTGATAACGTTTATTTCACGGTCGAAGAACTCAATCAGCGGTCCTTTTTCATCGTTGACTTTCAGTTGTGCGTCAATGAACAGTTGTTTCCGGCTCTCTCCTGACAAGGCGACTTGCGACATCTTCTCATAAGACCAATCAGGGAGTTGAAGCATTGTGAAATAGAGGTTTCTCAACTCTGAGACGTGGAATTTCAGGTTCTCAACGGCTTGTTGCCAAGTGACATACTGCGCCGTTGAGCCTTTCGGGTATTGCATGACGGCACGGGCTTCCTTATCAGGACTTTTTTCATCGCCGTAACTTATCGCTTCATCAGCGAAGACACAGAACAGTGGCTTTGAGTTCTCACGGATGTAATTACCGTTACGGCTCAAAGACCATTCAATTTCGTAAACGGTATCTGACGTGAATTCCCAAATCGGGAAAGGACGGCAGGCGTAAATTGCGGGGATTTTCAAAAGCGTTATATCTTCATTCTCAATCTCCTGCCATGAACCGCTTTCAGAAGACCATTTGATGTGCTTGTTTGCCGTGTATGCGTCAAAGAACTTCACGTTCTTTCTCCCTTTCTTCCTTTGATAGCCGACTGACATTGCTATCATGTCGCCGTATTCATCAAAAAGGGGGTATAGGTCATCGCCGAGCATGGGGGAGAACGTGCGACAACGGATTTTCAGGGGGCTTTTTCTTCCGTAAAGCGTGTTGTTCTGTTCAAGGGCGTACCATAACGTCATAATTTCGCAGCCGGCAAAGAACCTGTTCACACGGTCTATGTCAACGCTGTCGATGCGGTTCTTGTCGAGGACGCTTGTGATGAATGTCGCCACTTCTTTCTGTTTGTCGTTCTCAGGCTTGAACACACGCTTGACAGGTATAGCCGTAACCAGTTCTGTCATTCTCTTTGATGCGAGTTTCTGAAAGCCGAGCGCAATGCGGGTCACGGGCTGAATCCCGTCTTCGTTCACGATGTCGGGGTATTTCTGTCTATCCATGACGGGATGAAACTTCGGGTTATACTCCATTTCAAGCCCTTTTCTGCCGCCCCAAACAGGGACGTTCACGGTCTTTTCACTCAGGGCGGCTATCTTCTGTTCTGCCGTCATGTCCGAATTTAAAATTTCTTCGATTGTCATTTTTGATATTTTTTGAATTGAACATTCTGTTTGTTATCTCCGTATCATTTTCGCAATTCTGTTCACGTTGATAGGTTTCGCATACCGAACGGGATAGAACGTGTTAGCCAAAGCGTCAAACTTATCAGGGCTTCGCCCGAGGCGTTCTTTGATGTCTTCTTTCGGCTCAATATAAAGTTTGCCGTTTGACTTTACCGAGAACTTTATTTCCGTGGCTTCTTCGTCAAACTTGTCATCCGGAGGCAGCATGGCTCCCGTGTTGTTTCTTGGATTCAGCCAATCACGGACAGCCCAAAACAGATAAGCACGCATATTGAAGAACTTGTTTTGCCCCGTGATGTCACTCAGTTCACGCCCGTTAGGGGTCTTTGCGCTCTCTGAATACTTGCAACTCAGGATATAATGGGGCTCGTCTTCAAGTTCAACGCAGCGGCTATAAACGCCCGCACCCTCTCCGATTGTGTCAATGCTGACGTAAAGACCGATGTTCTGCCGGCGGGCAACCATGATTTTACCAGCCACTTTCATGTGGTCTGCCACGCCGCCTGAATTGTGTGTGTCAAAGGAAGCCACCCAGTTGTCACGGCGAAGAACATAGCACGTTGCGTCACGCCCCATGCCCGCCACGTCAACACCGAGAATATTGAGGTCAGCCCGAAGCGGTTCACGCCCTTTGGCTTGTTTCCAACGTTCATGCGCTTCTTCAAGCCATTGACGGGGGATAAGCGTGTCTTCATCGACTTTCGGGAACAGACCGAGGACTTTCTTTCTGAACAGGTCTTCCGGACGATACCATTGCCCCTCGAACTCAAAGTCATCCATTTCTGATATGATTTCATCAGGGGATATTTTCTCACACCAATTTTCAAGTTTATCCAACACCCAATCGTAATCAACCTGACCGGGGATAATAATCTTCTTGCTCGCGATATTCGGGGCTGTCAGGCTGTTCAGACGGTATTTGTGCCAACGGTCGCCTTTCTGAGACTTGGCGGCATAACCTACCGTCTTGTTTGGGTTGAAGACAAGAAGGATACGGCTGTCGCCCTGCAGGTTTCCCTCTATGGCGGCAAACGTGTCATCCCCGATACCTGTTGCCTCGGTTACGACAAACATCGTGTGAACCGCATGAAAGCCTGACCACGCTTCATGGTTGTGTTCATCAGCCTTGAAGCCCGTCAGAAACCATTCATCGTTGTTTGTTCTTATGTCATAGGCGTTCAGTTTTCCGATAAGTTCAACGCCACGGGCTTTGGCTCTGTTGAAAAGGCGGCTTATCTCAGGCATCATAATGTTTTTTACTTGACGGTCTGTTGGAGCAGTCAAAGCGACCTTGGTGTTTTCAATAAGTTCAATTTCTCCCAAACTGTTCTTTCTCCAACGAGGTGTGAGATACAAGAAACAGATAGCGGCACAAGCCGCCACGAAGTCTTTTCCACGGGCTGTACCCGATGCAACCGATGTTCGCCTGTTGTATTGAACGCTTGACAGTATTTCTTGCTGTTCTTTGTCAAGGGTCACTCCGAGGGCTTCACGGACAAACCTGTTCCAGTCTGCCCGCCATAGGTTCATCAGTTCAAGACCTTTCTTGCGGAGAATATCTTTATTCTGTTTCTTCATTGAGTTATTTTTTGCTGATTCGCCCTGTGCCGGGCTTTCGTTTTCAAATGGTAACTTTATACGAATGAATGATTTTAGAGCCACATTCGGGCGCAATCGGTGTTATTCTGCTTCGTCCTGCGTTTCGGGTTCATCCAACAAGCCGCTTTCAATCAGCAGAGAGGCGAAAGATACATTTCCGTTGATGTCTTTCTTTTCGGGAGCGTAAAGACCAAGCAGCTTACGCCGTTCTTCAAGTTGTTTCCTGATTTCGGCGATATATGACGGGTCTCCGAGCATGATAACCTCTGTTTCCGTCCTTTCTGTCTGATATGTCCTGATTGAAGTCTGCCCCGTCTCGTTGTCACGGGCGGGAGAGCCTTTCTGCTTGCGTTGTGTCTTGTTGTAATCAGTCTTTGACTTTTCCCACTGTTCCCATAGTTCCCGGCAGGTTTCGTCAATGCGTTCAAGTTCAAGCGTCAGAGCAGCGTCCATATCTTCAATTCTGTTTTCCCGCCATTCGTCAAGAAGCGTCTGCACGTCTTTGTGAACCGTGGCGAGAGAATAAGAAGACAGTTCAAGCCGCTTCACGACTTCTGATTGAATTTTTCTGAGGCTGTAACCCCGCTTGTACATTCCCGCCACGATTTCGAGACGGGCTTGTTTCAGTTGGTTTCTTTTCTTTTCCTGTGCCTTGCTCATAGTTCTTTTGTCATTGAAAGAAAGTTCAGATAAAAGTCAAGGTTGCAGCTTGACAGTTCGATGTATGTTCGCCCGAACTCAGGAAACGTATGAACGGCAAAGTGGCTCTCGGAAAGCAACCATAAAGCTGTGTAACCTTGTGGGCTGAAATGATGTTCCGTGCAACTCAGAACATTGAAACCCGCTTTACGGAGAAGTTCGTCAAACATTCCCCGCAGTGCTTTCGGGTCGGTCTCTTTGACCCATTGGGCGTGATTCCAGATTTTTGCTTGCATGGTCTTATTCATTTTCAGTTGTTTCACTCTCAGAAGAAGTTTCAGTGGCTTCAAACTGAAACATGTCTTCTTCTGTGTACTCAATTTTCGGGTATTCTTTCTTTATGTCTTTCGGGTTGCCTTTGAAGAACACGAGAATGTGCTGGTGCGTCTTTGCGACCTTTCTTGTCTCCATATACCGGGCGGCTCTCAGGGCTGTTGAAGCGGTTTGTTCAACAAGGATGATTTCATTATACAGAAGAACGCCCGCTTCTTTGAATATCCGCTTGATGTCGCCGCAGAAGTCATAATAAAAGCCCGTCTTCCGGTCACGGACATCGCCCACACAGATAACGGCGAAACGGTTATTTTTCAGACAGCCGACAGCCGCCGTGAAAGCGTTCTTCAATATCTGAATGAAGTCTTCATAGCTGTCCTGATTGCTTGCGTCATTCGGGAGGTCTGAATACTTTTCAAGGTCAAAATATGGGGGACAACTGAACAGCAGGTCTTGGCTCTCGGGGTTGATGTGCTTTGCCACATTCTGACCGTCATCGCAAATATAGCGGGCTGTCATTTCAGCCACACGCTCGTTGTTCAGGCTCGCTTGCTGTTCTCTCAGTTCAATGCCCGTGAATTGGTTGCCGAGATAAGCAGAAACAAAGCCGAAAACGCTATCGCCCGCGAAACAGTCAAACGTCTGACAGTTCTTGAACCCAAACCAACGGCAGACGATTTCAGCCATAACGGGGTCAAGGATAGAAACGCCCTGAGCAACGATTTTCGACTGTTCCCGTTCAAGCTCTTCTTTCGGAACGTACTTTTCGATGTACTCTTTGAATGAAATGCCAAGTTCTTTCCTGTGTTCACGGGTTCTTTGATACAAGTCTTTGTACTTGATTTCAAGGCTTGTCACAAGCGTATCATTACGGCTTTCTCCCATATCCCCGATGATGTCGTACCACTTCTTCTTGCGGTCTTGCCAATAGCCTTTACGGGTGTCAAGGATAGAGAACGGGGGAACGACAAAGCGGTCAAACAATGATGATTCGGGTGCGCTGTTCGGCAGGGAAGAAGAACTGTTCCCGCTTTCGCTATCTGATTTGTCTTCCAACAGGTCTAATCCCCAATCAACAAGTTCTTCCGTATCCCATTCATTGGCGAGAGCGTCCATGTCCCACTCTCCATAACCCACGTTGTCTTTGATGATGAACTCCCGCTGTTCTGCGTCTGTCAGTTCAGAAGCCTTGATAACATGGGCTGTTGGTCTGTCAAGCCACTTTTCCCAATGACTGCGTAAAAGGTCTCGTTCTGCTTCTGTCTTCTGTGCGTATCCTGAACATTCCCCAAGCCGGGTGTTTATTTCAGCGGGAGACATTTCAGCGATAGCAGACAAAGCCCGAAGACGCATATTCCCACCAAGAACCGTGAACGTGTTGTCAACGACTATCGGGCGAAGTTCAAGCATCTTCGGGAGAATTAGAATAGACCTAATCAACTTTTCAAACTTGTCATTCTTGATTGTACGGGGATTCGCCCCGTTAACCTGAATCTGTGAAAGATGAATCGTTTCTGTTTTCATACTCTTTTTTGCTTAGTGATTACATTGTACGCACAAAAATATGAAAAAGTGAATATAAAGTAATCACTTTTAGACAAAAAAGGGGCTTTTTAAGGGGCAAAATCATTCAAAATGGCTGATTTCATCAAATCAAGGGTCTTTTTCTTGTACAAGTCATCAGGCGTTGTTCTGAACACACGCCAGCCCATAAGTGTAGCCGTATTATACTTCTCAATGTCTCCGAGAAAACCTTTTGGGGAAGTGTGTCGCCCGCCCGTCCATACACCGCCCTCAACTTCAAGGGCGATTTTGTGTTCAGGCACGGCGTAATCAAACCGCCACTTCCTGACGGGGTGAAATTTGAACTCTTTTACACAATCTACTTTTAAATCGGTCTTACAAATAACCGTGAAAACGTCACGCAGGGGCGGTTTTGCCGCTGTATGTCGGCTTTTATTTGTTTTTGCGATACTTTTATCAGCTTTCATGTTTTAACGTGATTTTTGGGGCTTGTTTAAAGGCAAGGAAAACAGAAAGGGGATTGCTCCCCTTTGTCGTGTTTATTCTCATTTCATCAGAATGGCAGGTCATCCGTATTTCCCACAGCTTGCGCCCCGTCAAAGGTTGAACCGACATTCATCTGTGGGGCGGCTTTTTTCACAAGCGGTTTCATGCCGCCGATAATCGGGAGGGCTTGCCTCTGTTCTTCTGATAAGGCTTCGTATATCTCCTTGTCAAGTGACTGTTTGATACAGTGGGTTTCTTTGAACTGCGGGTTCTCCATTTCTATGGCTGTCAGGTTCAGATAAACGCCTTTTTCCCCGACATAAAGCCCGCTGTCATCAACTGGGATGACAAGACAGCGTTTTGTTTCCGTGCGTCCTTTGAAGTTTGTTATGAACGCCCCTTTCAGTTTCAGGAGGTCTTCTTTGATTGAAAAATTACCCATAATTTCTTGTTTTTTATTCGATTAAATATCCGTTTTCTGTAATAGGTTCACTTCATTTGCGTTCAGGCTCTCAGGTTTAATGATAGCCTTTTTTCTTCGGGTTGCTCCGGGTTCTGAGCCAATAGGGTTTCCGTTGCCAGTGCTTCCGGGGATGCAGCCGTTCTTTGTACGGTGGGAACGGTTCTCGTTTAATAGATTCTCGGATGCATTCTACTTTGTATTTAAGAAGTTCAGATGCTTGTTCTGTCAGTTCCTTTAAAGCCTCCTTTGTTATTTGTTTAACGCCAATCGTTTCAATCCTGATAATTAGCTGTTCAATCTGCTCTTCGATCATTCCGAACACGATTTGAAGATTGTTCAAAGCTGTTTTCAGTTCATTTAATCGTTCTTGTAAACGGTAAAGTGGATTTTTACTATCCATAAGTCAGCCCTCCTTTTCGTAAGCCCATCCGAGAAGACGGTCAAAGGGAAGCCCTATGCGATGATGTGTGTCTTTTTTTGAAAGACAGAAATCCCCGTCATCGTCAACCTCTCCGTCCGTGCATCCTCTGTAAATTTGCCCGTTATTGAAGACGAATAATGCCGTGCGGTTGCTGTCAATGCCGCCGATGTCTTCTGGGTCTCTCAATGTATAACGCTGACCGTTTGAAAGCGTTATTTTACACCGTGTCACGTTTTTCATACTTGTTTCTCCTTTCTTGTTTCTTGTGTGTCAGATGTTGTTCTGTCCTCGTATGAAAGCGTGATACCCGTCAGAACCCCGTTATCGTCACGTTTGAACAGAGCACGTTCAAGGTATATGCCTCCCTGCTCGAACTGTCTGTTAGAGGCTTCAAGAAAGCCCCTGACTTCTTCAATGTTGATTTTCCTGCCCATTGTTACACATTGTTTGAACCTTGACATTTTCTGTTGCTTTTCCAACCCTCTTCTGATAACTGTATTGAACATCGCCCGTTCTGTTTGTGAAGTAAACGTAACGGTCATTGTCACGGAAACGATAAACCGTGATACCGTCAACCGTGAACAGTTTTTCAACGGGGTATGATTGGTTAGAACTCGCCTTGACTTCTTCAACTTGTTTTGATTCGCACGCTGTCAGGGCTAAGAGTGCGATTGAAATGATAATAATCTTTTTCATTTTGTTGGTATTTTAGTGTTAAACACATCTTTGAGCCACTGTTTATATGAACTTATCGGCTTACCGTAGAAAGCCATATTAGCTTTGTAATTCTCATACATTTGTTTCCGGAACTCAGCCGGGATTTGCTTTTTCTGTTTTCTTATATTCATGTTGATTTGAAATTATTGTATTATTAAAATTTCACGATAAGAAATGTAAATTTCTTGTGAAACGGAGTTTTCATCATGGCACCAACAGAGATACCATTTCCTTCCAAAAGCAGTGTCAAATTCTCCTTTCCACATTTTTCCGTTGTATTTCCCCGTTGGTTCTGATGCTGTATAATCGGCTAAAAGGTCAAAGTCTTTTTGTTTCATAGCCGCATATTCATCATCTAAAATAATATCCTTGGGATTGGGTTGAATCCAGACTCTTCCCCACGGGTGTGTTATTGGGGGAATAATGTTTTCATCTAATACTACTTTTCGCATTTTCATGTTTATATCAGTTTTTATAAGTGAATAAATTCAGTTGTACAGGTCTGTTCTTGACCGTTCTTTCATATATCGGGCAGCGGTTTCTATAAAAGCATGAACCACTCTTAGCGGCTGAGAACCTTTCATCCCAAAGCCGCTTGTATTCATCTGTTCCCATTTCGGCTTCTGTGTTCAGAAACTGAACCAGCTTTATACAGAAGAAGCCCCGTTCTTCTTGCTTTTCATCGTGAAGAGGTATCAAGCCGTTTCCTTTCGGTCTCATGGTCTTTATCTGTGTTGAAGTGAATGAACTCAGAACACGAAACAGCTAATTCAGCCGTTCCTCCTGTGTGTCTTTTATCGCTTTTCATGTATTCAGACCGTTTTGAACAGCCTCTTTCTTTCATGCAATAGCCGCACGCTCGTTGATTTAATCTTGCCATAATTTCGGATTCTGTTTTTCGTGGATAATTCTTTGAACTCTCTCTATTTCGTCATCAATGACCCGTTCAAGTCTCTTGCTTTCTGTCAGGGCTGAACTTGTCTTTGTTTTGAAGTATTCTTGCTGCTTTTCTCTCATTCGGACAACAGCGTCAAAAAATTCTTTCGGCTTCATGTCAATACCGGAATTTAGTGAAGTGAATAATTGCAAGTTCTTTATGAATTCTACCATCATCATCTAACTTTTGCTTACATATATCCCTGTCAAACCATTCAATAAAATCAATAGGATTTAAACCATCATTGCGAGCAATATCATCAATGTTTATTCCTTTGTCGTTATCCAATGTAACATCATAGCAATAATGGCATTTGTTGTCATCATCATACCACTCAGTTCTATAAAATACCACTTTCTGAATACCAACACCGTGTTTCACAGTCAGTCTTGTTATTTCAATTTGTGGGCTTCTGTATGGTTTTCCCGACCATTGTCTGACAGAGAGAACTGCCTTGCCTTGTTGAACCTCTGTGATGCGTTTCAGCCATAGTGGATAGTTTGCCCGTATGGTGTGTATTTTCAAGCCTGAGAAACATTCGCTCGTACACATGGCATGGTTACGTTTCTTGCATTTTGAACAGGTCTGTCCGCTTAGGAAAGCTGCTCTGAATTTTGTCGGTTCTCCCGCTCGCTTGTGCCATGTCGGGAAAACCTGTGAGAGTGTGATTACATACGTTTTCATATCTATTTTCTGTTAAATGGTTAAAACGGGCATTCTTCATCGGAGGGCTGAAAGTCATCCCAGTTGAATTGAGAGGCTTCAAAGGCTTCCTGTTCACGCCGCTTGATTTCTTCCTGTAAATGGTTGCTGTTGTCCCAAACGGGTTCTGTTCCGTTGACAAAGGGGCTGTAACGCCCGTTGTTCAGGTTATATTTGAACAGAGCCATGCCGCACTCTCCGAGGTGTCTGAACTTCACTTTCTTCACGTAGATTTCAACCGTGTTTTCAAGTCGGTTTCTGTGAACGACAATACCGAAATCAGCCTTGTTGTAGAAGTTAGCCGAACCGCTGATGTCATAAAGTGTCGGTATCTCAGGCTCGCCGTCTTTGTTCTTCTGCATCTTTGTTGGGTGCGCCATAAGGATAACCAACACATCGTGCTGCTGTGCGAAGTTTGTCAGTTTGTCAAGCAGCCTTGATATGTATTTAGTCTCGTTCTTGCCCTCGCTTTCATCTTCAAGCCTGTTATATGGGTCAATAACGAGAACTTTAATCCCCTTGCGTCTGACAAGGAATTTCGCCCTTTCGAGAATAGCGTCAACCCTGAAATCGCTTTTCGGGGATATGAAGAAGAAATTTGTTTCAAGGTGTTGTTTCACTTGTTTGTACTCCCCGTAGGTCAAGTGTTCTTTGTCAAACTGTTTGCCCGTGAACTTCTCAATCAGTTTTGAGGCGTGATATTCCAGCGGGGCGTTCTCCGGGCTGAAATAAGCGAAACGCCAGCCGTAGCGGATATTCAATCGTTCTGCAATTTCGTCAATAAATTCAGACTTACCCGAACTCGGAACGCCCGTGATGATACACAGACGCTTTGTTTCAAAAGAACACAATCGGTCGAAGTTGTCATGCCCGATTGTTACCCCTTTCTGCAAGCCATGCTCAAACAGAGCGTCAAGGGATTGTTCAAAGTCTGACAGCGTGAAAACGCCCTCAATCTTTATCTCGGGAGCGTCAGCGATACATTTCAGAAGATTTTCACGCCCGTACTTCTGCAAGTGTTCGTTAGCGTCCTTGCATCCGTCCCCGTATTCAATTATCCGGCAACGTTCAGCCCCGAAACGCCTTATCAGTTCTTCTTTCAGAACAACGCCTTTCGTGTCCGTGTCGGATGCGATGTATATTGTCTCTTTGTCATCAAAGTATTCTTCGAGATAATCATCAAGGTAGTCAAGGTTTGAGTTAGCCCCGTTCGGAACGCTCACAACATCTGTCCGTCCGCATTCAAAGAATGACAGAGCGTCCATTTCGCCCTCTGTGATGATACATTCTTTCGTACCTTTGATGTTGTCAATCCCGTATGGGAGAAGTTCTGCGCCTGAACAGAGTTTGAAACATTTGTCTCCCGTTCTGAATTTCGTGTTGACAAGTTCCCCGTTATGGTAGTAGTTGAACTGAACCGTATTCGCTTTGCCTTTCTTCTGTGGCATCCATTCAAGCCCCTCGGTTACTTTCATCGCCGTCAGGGTCTTTTCGCTGATGCCACGCCCTTTGAACCATTCAAGGGCTTTCCCAGAGATTGAAGAACAGTCCTGACGTGGGGCGGGTTTCTTGTAAACGGGTTTCTCGCGGCGTATGGGGGCGGCGTTGCGCCACGGGCGGTCTTCTTTTTCCCAAGGCTCTTTTTCCGCTGCACAGCCCGAGAAGCCGCAGTAATGACAATTGAACTCGCCTGTTTCAAGGTTGATAGAAAGACTTTTGTCACGTTTGTCGTGACGCTGGTCATGGCACTGTGGGCAGAAAACCTTTCTGTTCCCTGAACGCCCGTATGGGGCTTTTATCCCGTATTTTTCCCAATTTATGCTCATAATAAAATCCAAGTGTTTGATGATGAATCCCAAGCGTGTCTGTCAGACGGACGTGGCGGGGCTGTAGGAGGTATTATTGCCTTGCCTGAACCGTATGTCCTTCGCCCTGAGTTGTCATAGAACTCGCCGACACCAAGTTGAACCTTTGTGACTTTTGAACCGTTCTGAACGCCGCTGCCTTTATCGTTGTCGTAGTTGCCCTCTTGAACCTTTATCCAGTTTGAACCGTTCTCAAAAATCCAATCGAATGTCGCCGTCCACGCCCTTTTGTTGGATTGCCGCCCGGTCAGGAAGTCGGAAGCCTGAACACGCTTGAAGATGTCTTCTGCGGTCTGTATCCAAGTCTCACGGCTTTTGCCCCATTCGTCACAACGGCATTTTATTTTTGTTCGCCTGTTGTCATTGAGTTTTTGAACTTTCGGCAGAGAAACACAGATTGAGTTCCACAAGGCGCATATATCCTGATAAGGATATTTTTCTTTGCTCTCCTTTTCTTTACTTTCCTCTCCTTTAGGGGTTTCTTGCGCAGAAAACCGTTCTTCATCCTGTGTTTTCTCGGAAGAAACTTTCTGTTCAGGCTGTTTCTTGTCTTCAAAACAGGGTTTTGACGGGAGGTTGGTGTTACGGGTTCTGTAAACATCTGAAAGGTTTCTGACAAAATTCGCAATCCATAAAACATGATGTTCGTTCCATAGCTCAATGTCAATTTTGTTTAGATTTATCAAGACGTTGATAATGTCTTTCGCCTTTTCCTCTGTGACACGTGTTTTGGCAAGAAGATACTCCCAATTTGAAGCGTTTGAACAATCATAGAAATGCCCCTCACTTTCCCCGAGAATTTCAAGGAGTTTGAACCAAAACGCATATCCGTCATTCCCGAACTTGTTTTCAAGGATGAAAATCGTGCGCCCGCCCTTGACGAAGTGCGGGAAATAATCAACGGTTTGTTTTTTCGGTCTTGCCATAGCCTGATGGATTTATAGGGTTGTAAGAATTGATTTGCGGAGTTTCTCGTTCCTTGCGTTCCATTCAAAGGAGCGTATCATCCATTGACGGTAATCAAGGGGAATGTCCGCTATTCTGTTCCCCTTATATTTGCCGAAAGGCATGATTTCAATCGGGGCTTCTGCCCGAGCGTCTATCGCCCGTGTGTCTTCACGGGTGTAATGACCGATGTCCGAAATGGGTATGCCTGACAGAAGCCGCCCGCCCGTTCCGAACATTCGCCACATTTTACCCTGCTCAAACGTGATGTCTTCAACACGCCCGAAACGTTCAACATTGCCGCCGAGGTCAACAATCAAAGCGTCCGTTTTCTCAGGGTCAATACGTGTCGCACGTCCGATAATCTGATAATACAAGGCGATAGAAGCCGTAGAAACGCCTAAAATGATGCAGTCGATACCTGTATAGTCAAAGCCGGTCGAAAGCACTCTCACGTTGAAAATAACCCGTATTTCGCCCGCCCTGAAACGTGTGATGACCTGAGAACGTTCCGTCCTATCCATTTCCCCGTAAATCACGGCTGAGTTTGGGTATTTCTTTGAAAGCGTTATAGCGTCCTCAACAGAGGGAACGAAGACAAGAATATGGCGGCGGTCTGAATGTCTGTCAAGGGCTTGAACAATCTGTTCAGACCCTCCGTTTGCGTCATACGCCCGCTGAACGCTTTCTTCCGTGTATTCAGATTTTGAACTGTTGAAGACAAGAAGACTGCTGTCGAATCCCGTTGTCTCATATTGAAGCGGAGACCAAAAGCCGAGACGAACCATTTCAGCCACCTGCCCGACATGAATGATTTCTTTGAAGAAGTTGCCTTTCTTTGAACGGGAGGTCAGCATGACAAGTTTTGAGAAGTTCTGCCCGTCCTTATCCCGGTTCGTTTGCAGCTTCACGGGGGTAGCCGTGATTCCGAGAACGTGGGTTATACCGCTTTCTTTCAGGAAACGCCCGAGCATACTGTCAGCCTCACGTGGATAAAGGTGCGCTTCATCAATCAACATTTTTGTAAACCCGAGAGACTTGAATTTAGCCCCGAGGCTCTTTATTGAGCCTATCGTGGCGTAAGTTATATGGGCGATGTCCTTTCGCCCGAAACTCGCGCTGTAAATGCCCGCATTCAAGGCGAAATCCCCGCATAGCGAGCAATATTTCAAATAGTTTTGTTCGAGCAACTCTTTCGAGGGTTGAAGAACAATCATTTTATCGTTGCTGTTCTTTGCGACAAAAGCCGTCAGTATTGATTTTCCCCAAGCGGTCGGGAGAACAATCAAACTCGGCTTCGGTTTCTTTTCCGTGAAGAACTGAATAGCCTTGTTTATCGGCTCTGTTTGGTTTTCTCTGAGTGTTATCATATTTGAGAGAATAAAACTCCGTATTTAGGGCTAACCACGCATAACAGCAAGCGTTTGAAAACCTTTCGGATGTTCAACCCATGTACGGAGTTTATATCGTTGTTTATTTCGGTTATTGCAAAGATAAGTGATTACATTGTACTCACTTTAAATCACGAAGATTTTTTTTAAGGCTCTCAGAAAGTTCAGGCTTTGAAAGCGGCTGTTTCGCTTTCAGTTTCTTCACAAGGATATTTGCGAGGCGAACCTTGTTATAAGTCCGGGTGTCCTTTTCTTCAACCTGAACCCCGTCTTTCCATGCTTCGATATAGCTGATTATATTTTCCATTTGCTTATTTGAAATGATATACATAACTGTCTGACCTTTCTTTGTTGATTGAACCTTATTTTAACAGGAAGCGGCGTGCCCCCTGAACCTCCCTTGAGAACTCGGAAACCATTTCAGGGTGTGCGGCTTTGAAAGCCTTGTCATCAAACTTCATTGACGGCTTGGGGGCTTTCCATGTGGCGAGCGTCTGACCTCCGTAGCTGATAGCCTCTGCGTCTCCGAAGCCGAGTTTAATGCGTTCTTCCAACTCTGTCTTGATTTCATCAAGTTTATCCATCTCTTTCTTGACTTCTTTCAACTTTTGATAGTCTGAGAAAATAGCGTCATTCACTTCAACGATTTTCCCGTTCGTGTGACGGTTGAATTTCAGCAGAATGTCTTGAACCGATGTCGCTTCGGGTTCTTTCTTCCCCTGAATGTTGTCACGCCAAAACTTTTCAACTTCTTCAACTATCCATGCGTAGAAGTCAGGAACAAAAGACAGGTCTTTATAGCCGAACTCACGTCCTGAACAGAGCCAAGCCAAACTGCCATCTTTCAATTCTGCAACCCCGAGTTGATATTGAACCTGACAGAACCAATGCTTCGGCAGATCGTCAGAGGAAATTTTCATTTGGGTGGTCTTACATTCCAAAACACCTTTGTTTGAAGCGTTCTTCTTTTCTCCTGCGAGCCAATATGTACGGTCAGGGCTGACCTGTAGATAGGGGCGTTCATTGTTTCTTATCAGCCAGTCCCCGGCTGATGACTTGATTATTTCACGTCCCGTATCGTCATGCCAAAACTGCGCAACTGCATCTTCGAGATAGTGACCCGCTTTCATAGCAAAGGTCTCTGTTTTAGGTTCATCAAGACCAACCTTGCGTCTCCAAAGCTGATAAGGGGTTTCCCACGGGTTCAACCCGAGAATGGTTGCAACCTCACTGCTCCCGATACCTGACTTTCTATGTTCAAGCCATTCGTTACGGTCTTTCGGTCTGATAATCGTGTAGCTCATTTTCTTTCCTCCCGTTCTTTTGCGTTTAATACTGATTTCATTAAAGAATCAAGCATACTTAGAGAAGCAGCTCTCTTTAACAACTCACGTCCTTGGGGTTGTCTTATAAACCCGACTAAAGCGTGAACGACTTCTTCTTCATTTCCCATGATAGACCCGGTTTGACGTGAGCTTTCCCCGTTTTCGTCAGGCTCAGAGGCGATGATAATTAAGGCGTGTCTATTATCAGACTTTTCTATAAACTTCTGCATTTCTTCTGAAAATGCGTCAACCTGTGACATAAATTCGCTGTTATTTTTAGTTTCCATAAATTGTTGATATTTGAATGTTAAACATTTGTTGTTACTCACTTGCGGATAAGACAGAAGTCTACCCAGATGTTGATGAACTGTTTCCCGCAGTAAACGGCGAGCGTGTCGCTCTTTAAGCAAAGGCGAGAACCGAAAGTCGCATTCGTACCCGAGGGGGCGCAATTCGAAGCCGCATAAGCGAGACCCGCAAAACCTGTTTGATATTCGCCTGTTGACATTAAGCGGCGGTCTGTTTTTTCGTCTTCATCCATGTCATTGATTTCTTTCTGAGTATAGAGCCAAAACCAAGGATAATAACGCCATTCGTCCTCTGTGAATTGAGGCTCCCAGCCCTCGTTCAAGGCGGCGCAGATGATACGGAGTTTGAGGTATGCAAGTATGTCCGTATCGTTTTTATTGTTTTCGTGGATGTTGTTTGTATAACCGTTATATGACCTTACAAATGGGTGTTCTTCCCCAAGTTCACGGCAAGCGTCTTCAAAGGTCTTTACACGCTCCATGATGTCTTTGGGTTTGAATGTATCTTCCCCGAAAACCTTGTGCATTTCGTTCTGAACCTGTTCTTTTGAAATTGCCGGGTAATTGGTTAATACCTGATAAAGTTCCCGCAAATCGTCTCTTTTGACTTCAATTACTTCTTTCATAATGTTTTACTTTTTAGATGTTGATGTTTTCTTTGACTTTTCTTCTTTGATTTCACCCGTTTCAGGGTCAACGTTGGCGGGTATCTCTCCCGTTGCTTGTGCGATAGCCGCTGCCGCCTTGTCAGTCGCCGAAGCGGTCTTTTTATTGGCTTCATCTTGTGCTTTGGCTTCAAGTTGTGGTTTGACAAAGGTTTCCTGAACGGTTGTCGTTCCCTCTTTGATTGCGTTCCAAGTGGCTCTCAGTTCAAACAGACGTTCTTTGTCTATGTCTGCGATAGTCTTGATACCGAGATATTGGCAAATCATGGCTTCCGTCACACCCGCTTTTGCGAAGTTTGCCAAACAGTTCTTGCGTGATGTCTCAACGTCAATCGCCTGACCGAGCGCAACCTTTTTAACTTCATTGATGACACGTTTTGTAACGGCTTTCGGTATGACCGCCAAGACTGCATTTCTGAAAGCGATTGAAGAGGCAGCGTTGCCTGTCACAACCTGCATATCGTCACTGTATGTTTTGCCCGTTTTCGTTGTTATCCGGCGGTCAACGGTCTTGCATACGGCGTAGTTTGTTTCAAGGTCATGGCAGACAGCCTGAGCCGTGATTTTACGCCCGTCATTCCCGATTATACGGGTCTGAACTCTCAGGTTTCCCCAAGCCCCTGCGATAATTTCTGCCATACGGATTGAAAGCCCTTCAATGGTGTTGTCATTACCGTTTGCGTCCTTTCTTCTGAGAACATAGAAGCAGTCTTCTGCCGTTTCCCTATCCATTGTGGCATAGGTGGCGATTTTGTTCAAGACTGTATTCAGGTCACGGGGATATTGCTTCGCCGTGGCAATCTGAATGTCAATTTCTGACCGGGTAATTCCCGCAAGCATTTCAGCTTGTTTGATTTCAATAATGTCATTTTCCATAATGATGAAATTTGATTGTTAATAAAATGATTGATTTAAATTTTATGGGTTGCTAAATATGTTGTAGCCTGACTTTGAATTTCTTCTTCTGTCGGTATGCGCCGTTCAAGCATCCATTCTTCCAATTCAGACTTCTTGAAATATAGTTTGCGGTTTTTCTTGAAGTATGGTATTTGTCGGTTGCTTGTCAGGCGGTAAAGGTGTCCTTTGCTCAATCCCGTGAACAGAATCGTTTCTTCAAAGTCAAGAACCGTTTTTGAACTGATAAGCGTCAACCGTGAAAGGTTGTCTATCTTTTCGTTGAGTTGTTCCAAAGTGATTTCCATATTCAATCCTCCTGCATGTTTATTTCCGGTAAAAGACCCTTTTTTGAGAGCCATTTCCCGCATCGAATACAACCTGAAAAACTTGTTATCGCAAGGGCTTTAATCAGAAAGAAATCGCCCAATGTCATACATACCTCGGGGGCTTCTTCTCCTGCGAGAACCATGAATGAAACCATTCCCCAAAGACCGAGAACGGTCATCAGCCCCCATTGAATAATTTTCTTTTTCATAATGACTTACAGTTTTCGATGTCAAACATTATCGCTTTCAATCCCGTTCTTACGATGTCTTGATATTTAATCAAGAGTTTTTGAAGACGGGCGTTTTCCGTGTTTATGGTCTTGTTAGCTGTTTCAAGAGCTTTGATATACTGTGCGTCAGACTGTCCGTTCCGGGAGACCGTTACCTCCGTGACGTGCGGTTCGGGAAAAAGCCATTCAAAAAGTTCTGTTTCTTTGACTGTAACGGTGCTCACAGTCTTTGTCGTTCTTTTTGTTGTCACAGTCTTTGTCTTTTCTGCCGCCGCTTTGGTCTCGTTTTTTCTCTTTTCAGCTTTGCGCTCCCAATACCTTTCCATGTACTTTTTATTGTACTCGGTCTTGATTTTTTGCGCCTCTTTACTTAGTGCCATTTATACCCCCTTTCTGCGCTTCCAATTTCTTCTCCACACGGCGGCGAATCAAGTAAATAGTTCCTGCGCTGTGTATGTTATATTTCTTCATCAGGTGTTCTGTTACGAGCGTTTTACTCTGTCCCTCAACGGCAATCAGGGCGTTATACTCGTTGTAAATAGCCAAGTCACGGGTTTCCCGTTCTGTTTGGCAAGGTGTCTTAAAAATCATTGTTTCCATATCGTCATTTGTTTGAAATTGCTTTTCTGTATGTCACGTCTTCCATACCATTTGATAGGGATAAAATGCGCATGAGTTCTTCAAGGTCTATTTCCTTGTCGCTTGCCTTGTCATCATCGTTAGGGGTACAGTCAAAGATGTTATGTTTGTTGACGAAAGCGTGGAGAATGTCTTTCATCAGGCGTTTTTTCTCTTTGTTAAACTGAGACTTGAAGAACGCAACCATGTCGGATATTTCAGCATATTCCAAGTCTGTCAGGTCTATGTAGATTGTCTTCTTTGAAGCACTGTAAGTTGACCCATTAAATGCTTCGCTCTTGCTACCAAGAACCGATAGGAAGACTTGAATGATAATCGTGCGTTCTTCTTTGTTCCTATACTTGAATGTCCTGCGTGAAATATTGTTTTCGCAGATGTCTTCAAGCGTCATACCGTATTTTCTCAGATGTTCTTCAAGAAGACGGCGGGCGTTCTCTGCCTCCCCTCCGCATCCCCGTTCTGCGAGAGCGAGAAGTTTTTTGAGTTTGTCAGTAATTCTTTCCATATCAAAAAATTTACTTATCAGTTTATTCCGATTTTATTTATTATTTCGTATATTTGTCCGCATACAAAATTGTATGACGGTGCAAATATAAACAAAGTAATTATTTTGAAAGAATAAATCGAAATTAAATTTATAATTTAACAATAATTATATTTACTAATGGAACATCTTAGACGATTGAAAAAAGTTATAAATTGGCTTATTTTCAAGGAAATAGCGGAAAATGAAAGGGCTTTGGCTGAAACTCTGGGATATACAAAGTCTTCTTTCTCTCAGATTGTTACGGGTAAAGTACCTCTTTCCGAGAAGTTTATGAAGCGAATTTGTTCCCTTGATGAAAATATAAACTTTGTTTGGCTTCAATCAGGCGAGGGAGAAATGTTCCTTTCTAATAATCTGAACAGTGAAGACGGCGGGGTGGCTGTTCCTAAAGATGCTTGGGAAATCATCAAGCAGCAAGCGGAAAGCCTTTCAGTCCGTGACAAGCAAATAGATGAATTAATGGAAATGCTGAAAGAACAGATTCAGGAAAACAAAAAAATCAATGCCCGCCGGGAAGAGAATGCAAGCTCTGCCGTTGCCGTATAGCGGTTGTCGGGAAAAGTGTTTTCAAAATACCTAAATATGGATATGAATAGAAGACTTCAAGATATTATAAAGTATAAGACTGGCGGGAGACAGACCGCCTTTGCAGCCCTTTTGAATTGGTCGCCGCAATATCTGTCTAAACTTCTGAAAGGTGTTGATTTCGGCTTGCAACCCGTGGTCTCAATCATTGAGGCTTTGCCCGAGATAAACGCCCGTTGGTTTTTGACGGGGCAAGGGGAAATGCTGAGTGATGAGAAACAAGCGGACTTGCGCCGTGAAGCCCTTGAACACGTTTTTCAGGTCATGGAACTTGAACGTTTCATTCCCGTTATGACACCCGATGAACTCCGCATGTTTGAACGTCAAGTAAGAGAGGGGGAGAAAACCGATTTCAGTCCCGACACGCTTCAATCATGGAGGGAACGCTTTAATCTCCGGGAGAGAGAAATTAACACCAAATTTGCAACCGCAGCCGCTAAATCAGATGAATTATGCAGACAGAAGACAGCCAAAAGGTAGTACGCCGTTTTTTTGAGGCTCTTTACCGCCTGAAAGATGACGGGAAGATAAGAGGAAAACAGACTTTTACACGTGAGTTTGATATAAATCGTTGGAATTTGAACAAACTTGAAAAGAACTTGGAAAGTGACATTTTTCAACCCGCTTGGTTGACTTATATAGTGAAAGAATACAAGGTTTCCGCACGCTGGCTTCTGACAGGCGAGGGGGATTTCTATGAAACGAGGACGGGGGCAAAGCCGTGAAGCTGCCCCCGTCTCTTATTCCTTGTTGTCATCATCCCCGAAAATATCGGGTATCATCGCAACCGCCTCCTGCTTTTTCTTATCAAGGATTTTCGCGTAAATCTGTGTTGTTGAAAGTTCCTTGTGCCCGAGAAGTTTCTGAACCGTGTAGATTTCTGCGCCGAGGTCAAGCATGAGAACAGCGAATGTGTGCCGCCCTGAATGGAACGTGATGTCTTTTGTTATTCCCGCCCTATTTGCCCACATCCTTAACTCAGCTATCATATAGGCACTGTATTTGAAACCGACAAAAACCCGGTCATCAGGTTCACGGCGCCCCCCCATGTATTGAACCGCTTGTTTATTGATGTCAAGGTATTCTTGCCCGCCCGTCTTCTTCTGTTTGAAGATTATCCGGGTAAAGTCTCCTTGCTGCTGAACTTCACGCCAACGGAGTTTCTCAATGTCTGATTTGCGAAGACCTGTCAGGCATGAGAACATGAACGCATTTTTCAAGGCTGGGTATTTGCAATGGGCAGCAGCCATCGCTTTGACTTCTTCCAATGTCAGATAACTTCTTTCCGTTTCAGCTTGTTTGAAACCCTCAATGCCACGAAGTGGGTTATGCGGTATTATCCTGTCTTCAAATGCTTGGTTGATGCAGGCACGAAGTTTGTTGAAGTAACTGACCTTGCTGTTTTGTGAAAGCGGCTTTGTCACTTCTTCCGTTGTGATAATCTTCCGTTTGTCTCTGCAACGGGCGTTCTTGTCAAGGTGTTCACGAAAACCGATTATCCATTCAGGTGTTATGTCCTTGAATGTGGTGTTAGGCTTGCAATACCGTTCAAGGTGTTTGAGGCAGCTATACCAATTACCCCAGTTTCCCCGGCTCTCGGGGTTGCCATGACGTTTCTCACACATAGCCCGGTAATAGTCAAGAAAGTTCGTTTCAAGTTTGTAGGCGGCGTTAAAACCGTATTCTCCGTTTTGAAGTTCAACAACCCGCTTGGCTTTTATCGCCTCGGCGAGTTGAAGCGTCTGACGGTTCTTCTCCTTATCCTTTCTGTTCGTTTCAGGGATAAGATAGAGTTTCAAGTATTCATAAGACCTTTTCCCGTTCAGGTAGATGTCGAGGTATAACGTGATATTCCCCGAAGCGGTCTTTCTCTGTCTGAGCCTTATCGGTTCTTTCGATTTTCCCATAATTTTTGTTGCTTTTGTTGCTGTTTTCGATACGAGCAACAAAATAACAACAAAAAAATAATAAAACGGGTATAATCAGAGAAAAAATTTATATCGGTTTATATGGTGTGTAAAACATTGATTGATTAACTGTTATCTATCATTGATTACACCCGTTTTGTATGCCTTTTGCTTTCCGTTTTACTTACTTTACTTTCCGATGCAAAAGTGCTTAAATATATTCCCAAGCACTTCGTCTGTGGTAATCTCTCCGCCAACTATCTCTGCAAGATGGAATAAACATTCACGTAGGTCTTGGCTGATGAAATCGCCAGATAATTGAATGTCAAGACCTTCTTGCACTCGATGGATGGATTCTAAGGCTTTGCTAAGCGCTTCGTAATGCCTGATGTTTGTTACTATGATATTGTTTTGAGATATAGAAGGTATGTTAGCTGTCTTTACCAATAAATCCTCTAACTCTTTGATGCCTTGCTTCTGCTTAGCAGAGATAGAGATTACTTTTATATCGTCGGGGAATAGGGGAGACTGCTCCGCTGCAGACGACAAGTCGGCTTTATTTAGAACTATTATGACTTGTTTGTCTTGGCAGTGCGGTAGAATTTTCTCAGAAAGTGAAGCATATTCTGTTGCAGCCGTAGTGCTGTCTATTACCCAAAGCACAATTTCGGCTTGAGTTAGCTTCTTGAAACTACGCTCTATACCTAAGCTTTCTATCTTATCAGTTGTTTCGCGAATGCCGGCAGTATCAATAAAGCGGAATGTCAGTCCGTCTATAATAGTAGTATCTTCAATCACATCTCTGGTAGTACCTCTAATTTCGCTGACTATGGCGCGCTCTTCGTGCAGTAAGGCGTTCAGGAGAGTAGATTTTCCGGCATTTGTCTCTCCGATGATGGCAACGGGTATTCCGTTCTTCAAGGCGTTTCCTACGCTGAACGATTTTACCAGTCCGCCTATTACGTGTTCTATTTGGTCGGCGATGGTTTTCAGTTCAGAACGATCGGCAAATTCTAGGTCTTCGTGGTCGCTGAAATCTAATTCTAACTCCATTAAAGAAGTGAGATGCAATAGTTTATCGCGCAGTACTGATAGCTCTTTGCTGAAGCCTCCACGCATTTGGTTCATTGCCAACCGATGAGTCGCTTCACTCGATGATGCAATTACGTCAGCCACAGCTTCTGCTTGGCTTAAGTCCATTTTCCCGTTCAAAAAAGCGCGTTGGGTAAACTCTCCTGGTCCTGCCGAACGACATCCGTTCTTTATGAGAAGTTGCATTACTTGTTGCAAAATATAGGCAGAGCCGTGACATGATATTTCCACAGCTTCCTCTCCGGTGTATGAGTGTGGCGCACGGAATAGGCTGACTAATACTTCGTCTACCACTTCATTGTTCTCGCTCATTATTTGCCCGAAAATAAGAGTATAAGCTTTACGGTCTTTAAGCGGAGACTTATCCTTACCGATTGGAGTAAAGATATTATCAGTGATTCTGATAGAGTCTGGACCCGAAAGACGGATTATGCCGATAGCGCCACCCGGTGCCGTAGCTATAGCGCAGATTGTATCTTGTACGTTTAAACGATTCATATGGATTCAACTAATATTCGGGGGCAAAGATAATAAAAACCCTCGGCATAACGTAAGGTTTGCTTGAACGTTATGTCGAGGGATATACAAACAGCAATGTGTTTTTACATAAAAGCCGACTTTGCGCTATAGAGTTTCAGCCAAAATAGACATCATCTTTTCAAGATAGATACGGTCTGTGGCATCGAACGTAGCAAGCTCATCACTATCGATGTCGAGGACGCCGTATACTTCACCGTTTACCATAATAGGTACTACTATTTCAGAGCGAGAGTCTGAACTGCACGCTATATGTCCGGGGAAAAGTTCTACATCGGGCACTACCTGAGTTGTAGCATCTTTCCATGCCGTGCCACATACGCCTTTGCCTTTCTTTATGCGATAGCAAGCGACACTTCCTTGGAATGGACCTACATGAAGTTCGCCGTCTTTTACAATATAGAATCCTATCCAGAAAAATCCGAAAGCCTCTTTCAGGGCAGCCGATGTGTTGGCTAAAATACTGATTACATCTGTCTCTCCGTCGATAAATGCTTTCCATTGCGGAATAAACGCTTCGTAGCGTTCCGCTTTGGTCATATTTGGAGAGAGTAGAAAAGTTGGTTCCATTTATATACTATTAAATACGTTCTAATACTAATTTAATCAAATCGTCAATATGACTCTTGTATCCAGTATCGGCCTTTTTAGCCACACGGTTTGCTATTACCATACATACAGTAGTAGCCTTATGTCCCATCAACTTAGCCAATCCTGCCAGAGCCGAGCTTTCCATCTCGAAGTTGGTGATGCGTTTTCCGTTGAATTCGAAGCTTTCTATTTTCTCATTCTGATGCGGATCTGCTAACGGGATGCGGAGCTCTCTTCCTTGAGGACCAAAGAAACCGCCGCACGCTACGGTAATACCTCGTACGATATCGTCTTTAGCAATACGGTTTACTAATTCTTCATCAGCTGCGATGGCATAAGGCGCAGGCTGACACATGTTGCCGCTCCATCCAAGATGATTCAGCAGAGCACGTTCCAGCTGAAGGTTGCACACTGCGTTACGTCCCTGATAGAAATTCAGTAATCCGTCAAATCCCACAGATATTTCAGAGCAAACAAAAGTTCCTGCCGGAGTATATGGCTGTAAGCCTCCGCAAGTACCGATACGTACTAATTCCAACTGACGGAGATTCTCTTTCTCTTCGCGTTTCTCAAAGTCGATATTTGCCAAGGCGTCTACCTCGTTCATTACGATATCGATATTATCGCAACCGATTCCGGTAGAGATTACCGTAATGCGTTTTCCTTGGAATGTTCCGGTTACGGTGCGGAATTCACGGCTTTCTATTTCACACTCCTTGGTGTCGAAATGAGAAGCTACAAGCTCCACACGTCCGGGGTCGCCCACTAATATGACTTTATCTGCAAGATGTTCTGGCTTTATGTGAAGATGAAATATAGAGCCGTCTTCATTGATTATTAATTCTGATGGAGCAAAATACTTTTTCATTGTAAAATAATTTATGAGGTGAAACAATGCAGGCACGGAGTATATCGAGTTTGTATGCTCCGTGCCTGTATTAGTAATGATCAATAAGTCTTTTTATTTGCTTATAGGTTCGTGTCCGGCAGGATGAGCGTTATCGGGGTGGGCTATGCTGTCTCGCATGGAAGTATCCGCTTGGATGTTCTTCATACGATAATAGTCCATGATGCCCAAGTTACCGTTGCGGAACGCATCTGCCATAGCCTTAGGCACTTCGGCTTCGGCCTGTATCACGTTGGCGCGTGCTTCTTCTGCTTTCGCCTTCATTTCCTGCTCTAGCGCTACCGCCATAGCACGACGCTCTTCTGCCTTAGCCTGAGCGATATTCTTATCTGCGTTGGCCTGATCTATCTGCAATGATGCGCCGATGTTTCTACCTATATCTATGTCGGCTATATCGATAGACAAGATTTCGAAAGCGGTTCCGGCATCCAAACCTTTACGAAGCACCAACTTAGAGATTGAGTCGGGGTTTTCGAGCACTGATTTATGATTTTCAGAAGAACCGATAGAAGAAACTATACCTTCGCCTACACGTGCCAAGATAGTGTCTTCGCCGGCACCACCCACCAATTGGCGGATGTTGGCGCGTACGGTTACACGGGCTTTGGCGATAAGCTGAATACCGTCTTTTGCCACTGCTGTTACTGGCGGTGTATCAATTACCTTCGGGTTTACCGACATCTGTACGGCTTCGAACACATCGCGTCCGGCAAGGTCGATACCTGTAGCCATCTGGAAAGACAATTCGATGTTAGCTTTAGATGCTGATACCAGAGCGTGTACTACCTTTTCTACATGACCGCCTGCCATATAATGAGCTTCGAGCTCATCGCGGGTAATGTTGCTCAGTCCTGCCTTATGCGCCTCTATCATAGCGGGTACGATAGTATAAGGCGGCACGTTACGGATGCGCATCAAGAACAGCTGAATAAGCGAGATGCGTACACCTGATACTTTGGCGGAGAGCCACAAGAAGAAAGGCACATAGTGGAAGAAGATAACTAAAAAGATAATCACTCCTACGGCCAATACAATCGGGAGAAATTCGGGTTCCATAGTGTTATTGGTTTTTAGTGAATAATATTAATGTTTACTGATGATTCTGAAAGCCACGCTTATTTTATAGGCTTTACATAAATCGTGTTTTCTTGTATGCGGCACACTTCTACGGGGCATTGCTCATCTATAAAGCCGTCGGCCGATTTGACTTCGAGTATGTTTCCGTTGAAATCGGCATTACCTATCAGCGTGAGTCGGGTAATGGTGACACCTTTATCGCCCACATGTATAGAAATGTCTTTCAGTTGGTCAATCTTGAAATCGAGCGTTTTATGCAGCGACAGCTTGTCTACGGTTTTCGACTTCATGAACCATATGGTACCGGCTATCACTCCTAAGCCAGATACGCCTATCGTAATGAATCCAGCAGTTGTTCCGAGGTTTGTAAAAGCGTAGAAACAAGCATAGATAAGACTGATGGCCGACAGTATGCCGGCTATGCTGATGCCGGGGATGAGAAATACTTCGATAAGGAAGAATACCAATCCTACAATTATTAAGGCGGCGATAATCAAGGTTTCCATAACAAGCCGTTTTTTTAGTTAAACATTCGCTTTATTTTTTCTTTCCGAGAGCTTTAATTTCAGTGTTGCGCACGGTCCACTTTAAGGTTTCTATTTCGCTTCTCAAATCGTCTATGCGCTTTTCCATATCGAGTATAGCTGGAGCCAACTGGTCTTTCTGCTCTTTGCTTCCTTTTTGATAAGCGTTTCTTTGCTTGTTGAGAGCTTCCTCCAGAAGAGACAAGTCTTTCTGTTTTTGCATAAGCGACTGGTATTGGGCTTTGGCTTCCTTCGAACGGAAATCGTTAAGCGATGTGTAGACAGCGCCATCATCTATTATAAAAGAGAAATCTTTTTTGTTTTTAGAGTTGGCGGTAGAATACATTACTTGTGCCAAACGTTGTTTAGCCAATCTAACCTTGTCGGCATCGGTCCATGTAGAGCGTATGCTACCCAATGTAGCAGCGTTGATAACCTTATCGGTGTCCGTGTTCTCGTAATCATAAGTCTCCTTGCTTTCATTGGGGACGAATACATACACGCATACCTTATCTGCTGGCTGATAGCGGTCGGATGCGAACCAACCCAAATTATTCAGGTCGTCTACGGCATACATATAATCATTATATGTAGAGTTGAAAGGCATACCGATGTTATCTGGACGGAAATAAGTGTTAGAGTCGGAGTCGTAACGAGTAACGAATATATCATAACTTCCTAAGCTTTCATCTCCTTGCGCTGCAAAATACAGCGTAATACCGTCTGCAGCCATAAACGGATAGTTCTGATTATGTCCGGCATTGCTCAGTTCGCTAAGCTGCTCGCTATCACTCCACTTGTCTATCAGTTTTATTTTAGTGTATAGATGCGTCTCATTGTCAGCAGAAGTCTTTGTGTAAATCATCTTATCGCCCAATTCGTTCTCATATCTTGTTCCGTTCTTCTGCTCGTTAAAGCTGATGGTTCCCGATTCTTTGCTAAGTTTATAAGCCGACAGAAACTCTTGCTTATCTACTACAAAACTATCTATTACCGCTATCTTTTCTGTAGAACGAAGCATGCGCGACGCTCTACGGCATCTGTCGAGTAACAATTCAGCGGCTTCTGTATTCGCATTTTTCTGTTTCTGCAATAAAGCGATATGATCTTCTACAGACGTTGCAGCATCATCGAATTTATATTGGTCATAGTATAATTTACCCAAATATAGATAAGCGTTGGTTACTTTTCGGGCAGCGCTCTTTTTCAAGTAGGGCAGAGCCTCATTTTTTTCGCCGGTCTCATAGCAGCACGCTCCATACCAAAAGTTGTAATTGGCATTAGAGGGAGCTTGCTTTACCAGTTTCTTAAATACAGGTTTTGCTTTTTCAAATTCTCCGTTAAGAAACCATGTTCTTGCTTGAGTCAAAGTCTGAGAAAAAGCGTTCCCCGTCATACAAAGTGCTACGAGAGGCAGTAATATATGTTTTTTATTCATTGTTTGTGTGTCTGTCGTTAATTAGTTATGTTCAAAAATACAAATTCTCTTTCGAATAAATTGTATCGTAAGCATTCTATTTTTCAAAAATCTTTCTATAATCGGCATTTTGCTGTATTTTTGCGCTGCTTTTTATTAAATTCTATATGGGAAAATTGACAGACGAAGATAAGCTGATGCGGCGCATCGAGACGCGTTTTAATAAAGGTGTGGTGCAGTACGGATTGATAGAAGATGGCGATAAGATATTGGTTGGACTTTCGGGTGGCAAGGATTCGCTTGCTTTACTTGAATTGCTGGCCCGACGCTCGCGTATATTTCGCCCTCATTTCTCGGTTATCGCTGCACATGTGGTGATGCGTAATATTCCGTACAAATCGGATATAGAGTATCTGCGTAGTTATGCCGAGAGCTTGGGAGTACCGTTCGTGGTTTACGAAACCGAGTTCGACCCTACAACCGATAACCGTAAATCGCCTTGTTTTCTTTGTTCGTGGAATAGACGTAAAGCGATGTTTACCGTAGCCAAAGAGCATGGTTGCAATAAGATGGCGTTAGGACATCATATGGACGATATCCTACAGACTTTGCTGATGAACATGACTTTTCAGGGAGCTTTCAGCACGATGCCGCCTAAATTGGTAATGCGTAAATTCGATATGACGATTATCCGCCCAATGTGCCTTGTGCACGAAGCAGATCTGATTGAAATGGCAGCGATGCGCGGCTTTAGAAAACAGATAAAGAACTGCCCGTACGAGAAAGATTCGCATCGATCGGATATGAAAGGGGTTCTCAGTGCGTTAGAACAAATGAATCCGGAAGCCAGATACAGTTTGTGGAGTAGTATGAATAATGTGCAGGCCGATTTGTTGCCTGAAGAAATAACTAAAAATAAAAAGAAAGGAGAATAAAAGGAATTATGATATCGCAGGGTATTTATTCAGTTTTATTGCTTGTATTATCTAACGTTTTCATGACCCTAGCATGGTACGGGCATCTTAAAATGCGTGAAGAGTTTAGTTGGTTTGCGGCACTTCCGCTTATTGCAGTCATAGCGTTCAGTTGGGGCATCGCTTTTTTTGAGTATTGCCTGCAAGTCCCCGCCAACCGTTTGGGATTCCGTGAGAATGGAGGCCCGTTCGACATAATGCAGCTTAAAGTGATTCAGGAGGTGATAACCTTGGTGGTGTTTACCGTGTTTTCGATAATCGCCTTTAAGATGGAATTGAAATGGAATCATTTGGCAGCGTTTGTTTGCTTGGTGCTGGCCGTTTACTTCGTGTTCAAGAAATAATATAATCATCAGACCTTTATAAATATAGAACTCAAGTCGCTTGAGAGGTATTTACCTCCCTCGCGACTTGAGTTCTTTTTTTTGCGGTTCTTGCCAATCATCGACATCTGTGGAACGCGTCGTGAAAATCTTTCACAGGGCTGACGCATTACTTAATTTGCTGATTATAAA
>ENA-OPMN01000059-OPMN01000059.1-human-gut-metagenome-genome-assembly--contig:-NODE-59-length-59331-cov-6.299767_pt1 | contig 59331 bp, 102 predicted proteins | sample MGYA00241524_ERZ501745 | MGnify/ENA primary metagenome ERZ501745 (study PRJEB25962, sample SAMEA2042567) | human gut metagenome | biome: human gut; feature: human-associated habitat; material: faeces...
ACGTCTGAACCCAAACACTTGTGAATCTGACGTGTTAGAGTTTTACAGCCCGGAAGCATGGCGGCAAATGCAGGCGCAACAGGCGCAGCAGACCGCTGCACCGACACAGCAGTATGTGCCTGTTGATCAGTACGATGCCATCGTGCGCCGGCTGGATGAGCTGGAAAAATGGCAGAAGAGCTTCTCGAAGCCCTCTGCCGCAGCGAAGAAAGGAGAATAAGCGATGCCCTCTCCGTTTGATATGATTACTCACAGCCCTATCATGCAGCTTGCAAATCTGGCTCGTGCCGGACAAAACCCGATGGGGCTTATCCAGCAGTTGGGTGGGCAGAGCGCCCCCATTATGCAGGGCTTGAACCTGATTCAGGGCAAAAACGAAGCGCAACTCAGGACGATGGCGCAGAACCTCGCCAAAGAGCGTGGCATCGACCTGAACCAACTGGCAAGCGCCCTGAATCTGACGCTGCCCCGATAAAGCATCCCTCTAAGCGAAACGCTTCTCAGTTTTGCGGACTTGACAAAAACCGCTTTTGTTTGGCTTCGCCCATCGCATACGGCGATGGGATGGCATAACGCAAAACGAAAGGAGTTTTTTTATGGACGATTTTGCAACTGGCTATCTGGCTGGGCAGGATGGCGGCAATAACAACGGCGGATTCTTCGGCAACGAGGGTCTTTGGGCTGTTATTATCCTCGCCATTATCTTCGGCTGGGGCACAAACGGCTATGGCCGGAACGGTGGTGACAACGGCATGAACGCCTACATCCCCTATCTGGTCGGCACTGGCGCAACCGGGCAGGGCGGTAACGACACCCGCGCGGCTCTGTCTGAGGGCTTCTACCAGCAGGATACCTCCCGCTCTCTGGCGGGCATCCAGAGCGGTATCTGCTCTCTGGGCTATGACCAGCTGGCGCAGATCAATGGCATCAACGCCAACATCGCGAACGGCTTTGCGGGCGTGAACAGTGCCATTTGTCAGCTTGGCTACCAGAACGCACAGCTGGTGAACGGTCTGGAACGCAGCGTGTCCAACGGTGACAACGCCATCAACCTTGCCATCATGCAGGAGGGCAACGCACGGCAGGCTGGTCAGACCGCACTTGCCACGCAGCTGGCGTCTTGCTGCTGCGAGAACAAGCAGCTGATCGGCGACCTGAAGTACACCATCGCAACGGAGGACTGCGCTACCCGGCAGGCTATCGCAGACAATACCCGTGCAGTTATCGACAACTGTAACGCAAACTACCGCGCTATGATGGACTACTTCACGCAGGATAAGATCGCCACCCTGACCGCTGAGAACCAGAACCTCAAGTTCGCCGCTTCTCAGGATCGTCAGAATGCGCTTCTGACCACCGTGATGTCCCAGCAGACTGATACCATCCTGAACCGTGTCAATCCTCGTCCGATTCCCGCTTATCAGGTGGCAAACCCCAACGTGGGCGTGAACTGCTGCGGCTGCTAACCAACACACTCCCCGATAACACCGGGTGAACTATCGGGGCAGGGGTAAGACACCTCTGCCCCTGATTTTTTAGGAGGAAAACATTATGGCTTGCAAAACAAGCTGCCGTCTGTGCCCGCACCTCGTCATCTCGGATGCGGTGACGTTCGCCAATGACACGCTGACCATCAACATCCCCGCTGGCGCATACCAGAACGGAGAGAAGTATTGCATCGTAGTTGCCCAGAGCATCCCGGACACGACCACCATCAACGCCCCTGTGGTCATTACCATCGGCGCAGGTACGACCGCATACCCTCTGACCGACTGCAACTGCGCTCAGGCAACCGCCGAGAGCATCCACACTCGCACCCGCTACGCTACCCGCGTTGCAACGTCTGCAACCGGCACCGGAACGTTCAAATATCTTGGTTGCTTCTGCCGCTCCCACGCTGGTGCACCCGCGTCCATTTCTTGAGGAGGTATAGATTATGGGCAAGAACAATTTTCGCCGCATGATGATGCTCCGCGAACACGACAAAAACCGTGAGCCGGAACGTGACCGCCTTGAGGAAGAGCGTGACCGCAGGGAACGTGAGATGGAACGCCGTCTGCGTAAGCTGGAAGGTGACAGCGACCGCTATCCCTACTATCCGAAGGAGGAGAACCGCTACATCGACCCCTACCCTATCCCCCGCTACCCTGACGTAGAGTATGGGCGCAAGATGCCGCAAATCGGCTTCTCGCAGAACGGTGAATGGGACAAGCGGTCTGGGCAGTACGAACGTGGCGGTGCAGACAGCCGCTCCATCAAAATGCCACGCCAGCACCTCACCCACGATGAAGCGGAGGAATGGTGCGACAGCATGGTAAATGCTGACGGTACGAAGGGCTGTCACTGGACGCTGGAGCAGACGCAGGACGTTGCCAAACAGCGCAATATTACCTGTGACCCGAACGATTTCTGGGCTGTCATGAACATGATGTACTCGGATTATTGTCAGGTCGCAAAGCGTCAGTCCGTTGACACTCCGGGCTTCTACGCTGACATGGCAAAGGCGTTCCTTGAGGACGCAGATGCCGCAGATGGCAAGGCATATCTCTACTGGGATTGCATTGCTGATAAGTAAAACGACACCCCTGTGTAACCACTAATGGCTACGCAGGGGTGTTTGCGCTTATCGAATTATCGTTATTCCTCTGTCTTTCATATACTCGATAAAATCTTCTGCTGGCATTCTCTCTGAAAGTTCTTTCATTGTGTATTGGCGAGTTTCTTCAACCCAATATTTTCTTTCTTCAATGTCAGATAAGTCGTGGACTGTATACCATTGTGTTTTTGAACTATCAAGACCATTTGAAAGAAACTGGACTTTGAACCAATTTGGACGTTTTCTTCGTTCAAACCAGTTCAATTCAGAAAATTTTATCCACGCAATGTTTTTATAACTTCCCTCTTTTTTTCCTTTGCTATTGAAATCATTTTTTATTTTCTTTAAGTAGAAATAGTTTGTTTTTACGCATTGGCTCGGCATATATCTTATACGCCAATCTTTATCTCGAAAGACCATCTTACCTTCGTATGTGTTACCGCTTGTCCCATTGAGATACTAGTGTAATTCGTAGTGCCCTAACACTTTTTGTTCCATGTCGTCCACCGTTTCAATATTTCACAGGCGGTTCAGGCAACGGCATCCAGTATGTTATGTTATGGATTCTGCCCTCGTCATCCCGCCACTCTTTGAACTGCTCATCGTAATTTGCTATAACAATATCGAAGGTAGATTCATCAAATCCGATAACACGCGGGTCTGTATCTCCCGGAACACTATTCTTTGCACAAATCCACGGGCTTGATATTGGCACGTTTGATACATCGTAAGCACAATACCCAATGCACTGCGGATTGCCGTACTTCTTCATGTAATCTTCATTTCCGATTCGAGCCGCACAAACCATGTGGACATTTTTCCAACCGACACGGTCATCGTCCGTTGATTCGCTGTCGATAATAATATCTTCTGGGTCTAGTACTTTTCTTCCGATTGCAAGATTCCAGCTATTTGCAACATACTGTTTCATTTGCCATTCGTTCAGAAAAGTTCTTGCTTCTTTCATGGCATCTTCCAAAGAACCACGATGAGGTCTATAAACAATCATACGTCAATCCTCCAAGAAATCCTCCAACTCAACCTTGCCCTCTGCCGCCGCAACCGCCAGAGCGTACACGAACTGTCCAATCGTCATTCCGTGCCGTCTTGCTTCACGGTTGATGTACTTGCGCTCTTCCTCGCTCATAAGGATGGTAATGCGCTTTGAACGCTTGCCATCACCACTTGCAACGCCCTGATGCGATTCCGGCATCGGGATTTTTTTCTTTGTCAAGCCAGCTTCGGCTAGTGCGCCGGGAACATCGCCTTGTTCGATAAGACGTTGAACTTCCTTCGCTTGTTTCAGCTTCTTTGGCTTGCTTTCGCTTACTACGGCGTTATTCGGCTGTGTTTCGCTGCCTTTGGCTTGCTTCGGCTTAATACTGTTTAACTGCGCTTCATTAGGCTGTGCATGGCTGTCTGTGGCTTCGCTTGGCTTAATCTGTGCTTGTTCGGCTTCGTTCGGCTTTGCTTGGCTTACTTCTTCTTCCTTTGACTCACTTCGGCTTAATGCCTGTTCCGAAAAAATAGGCTGGAAATCAAATCCGCCAAGCAAACCTGTGGATTTTTTGCTGGTTGATTTCACTTTTCTTCCTCCGTTTGGACATGTAAGCCTAAGTCTTTTCTATTCCTAAGCTCTTCATGGCGGTATGTTTCAAATTCTTCGATGTCTGTTTTCATATAATTTTTCAAACGTCTCAAAACGCTTGCAATAACGTCAAAGCTTTCCATTTTTATCCTCCTCTACAATTTTCTTCGCCAACGCCTTGAAATCCTCTGCGCTGGTGCTCTTTGCCGTGTCACCGCTAAACAGGCTGTGCCGCTCTGCCTGCGCCTTACGAACGCCCATAGACGGTCTAATCTTCACGTCCAGAAGGGTTGTCCCCATGTTCTGTGCAATCACAGGAAGCTGCTCAACGACCTCTTTGGACAAGTTCTCACGGCTCTTGTACTGGTTCAGGAGCAATCCTTCAATCTTCAAAGTCGGATTGAAGTATCTGCGAACATCGCCGATGGTCTGCGAAAGCTGGCTCAAACCAGCCAGTGCGTAACGGTCTGCTGTGATGGGAACGATGATGCTGTTGGCGGCAATCAGTGCGTTCACAAGCGCAAGACCAAGCTGCGGGGGAGTGTCCAGCACAATGTAATCATACTGCTCAGACACGCTTTCAAGGGCTTCTCGTAGCCGGAAGTTCTTGCCCATGTCCCGGACAAGCTGCTCGTCAATGTCCTTCAATGCGTTGTCGGACGGAAGAATGTCGCCAGCTTCGCAGTGCTGGATTCCTTCCTCTACCGTTCCTTGCCGGGTCATCACATCAAACAGGGTGCATACGTCCTCTGTCTGTGCGCCGTAGGTGTCCGTTGCGTTGCACTGGGCATCGCAATCCACCAGCAGGACTTTCTTGCTAAGCAACTGCAACGCACCAGCCAGACAGGTGCTTGTGGTGGTTTTTCCTGTGCCGCCCTTCTGGTTGGCAACAGCTATGATTTTTGCCATTTTTATTCTCCCCAGTCTATAAAATATCCGTTGTAAACGAACTCTTTCGCTGCTTTACCAGCTTCGATCAAAGCTTTCCCGGCTTCAATCGCTTCGTCAGGCGTTAGTTCGCTATAGCTTTTCTGCGGCAAAACCCTTACAGAAGCCTGATTTCCATGATGATTGAACTGAAACTGATAATCAAACTTCTTTTCAAGGTCAAGTTCTGCTTTATTCAGAACGGAGTAGGGAATTTTTGCCATTTTATCACTCTTTCTTTATTCTTTCGGTGGTTCTGGTAACGGCATCCAATGCGTCACCCCGTTTAGTGTTTCTCTTTCGCCAAATTTATCGATATAATTTATTTTCCATGAATCTGAGCAAATTCTTCCATCACTTAGATAGGCTATTTTTTTGCAGTTTCCGTCTAGCACAAGAACATCGATTAATTTTTCTGGTAAACGGTCTTTTACATTTATCCATCTTGCAATACTAAGATCATCGACTTCTCGAACTTTATTTAACCTACTTCGTAATGTTCTGTATGATGTTTCTTTGTTGTCATAGACTTTATCGACACCAATCATCGGCTCATACATTCCGCAGCGAATCCATTCTTGCTGATAAAATTCATCTGCGTCAATCAGTCTCATGCCTTCTCCTTTCTGCTTAATGTGCTACATCTGGCTGCTCTTGCAAGGCTTCAATGGAATAGAACGCTGGCATATACCTGTCTACGATACCCGCCTTGTCCACGCTTCTAATCAGATAACCAACAGGTCTGTCCGGGAACGGAGACCTGTCCAAAGACAAGATGTCATTGTATGCAGCCTTCACCGTGTCGTAGACAGCTTCTCTGCGTCTTGGCAGCTTGATTTCAGGATGCTCTTTCTTCATCCACTTCTCAACTACCTTCGCCACGTCAATGCAGTCCTGCTTTTCCAGTTCGTCACACACAGACCAGTCGAAATCCTCATATCCGCTTCTGCGGGGCTTTCTGGCGGCTTTTTGAGGTTCGGTCAACACTTCGCTTGCCTGTGCTTCAATCAACGTCTCAGACGCTTTAATTTTTGGTTTAAACTTGACTGCCACAGCCTTTCGTGCCACAAGGACTGGTTCGTAGGTCACAACAATGTCAGACACAGCATTGATTTCATCCACCGCAACGTCAAGCACTCGCTTGCGAAGGTTCTTGTAAACGTCATAGCTGGCTTCCATCGCACCGAGCTGCTCTCTCAACTTCTTCAGACTGATTTCATGCGGTTTGTTGTCCATATTCAACCAGTCCCGAAGAATCGAGTAAAGCAAGATGCTATACTGTGACTTCATCCGTGACGTGTAACGCAGCCGATACCGAACATATCCGCTTTCGGCTATGTCAAAGAAGATAGGGCGCAGGTCAGGGTTGCAGGTGATTGCTACAACGTAAGACCTTGTTTCGGGCACATAGTCCAGTTTTGCCCTCGTAAACAAGACAAAGCTTTCAAACGTGCCTTTCTCCTTGTCAATTGGAATCGACACCGTATTGCCAAGAAAGTGCTTGATCTGCGGCTCAATCCTTCTTGCATCAAGGCTTTTCAGCCCAAGAAGCTCCCTATATTCCGCCAAAGTGAACTCCACACGGCTACTGCTTGGGTCTCTCGGATTTATTCTTGATAGGTAAACCTCCAACAGCCGAAGTTCTCCTGCGGTGTAGTCCCTGAACTTCGCCCAAACAAGGGACTTGCTTTTCTCGACAAGGTTATTGTCTGATATTTTTGGCATCTGCTCACTTCCTTTAATGGTCTGAAAACAGTATACCACAAGTAGGGGGACGTGTCAACTATTTTCGTCCCCCATGACTTGTCTTTTTGTCCCCCATATCCTCGTCATTTTGTCCCCCATGACTTGTCAAAAAGTCCCCCATGCTTTGTCATTTCGTCCCCCATCTACATATTATATATTAAACAAGAAATAAACAAGAGGTTAAATATCATCGTTAAATAGTCGATGACGATAATTTTCAACAATTTCTTTATTTTTCCATTCCAGTTTGTTGATAATTCAAGCTGTCAATTGCTGAATAAGACTGTATCGGCGATGAAGCAACCTTCCATTATCCGTGTCAAACGTGGACAGATTGTGGATAGGTGTACAAAAAGTGGATGAGAAAACTTTTAATTCAATGCTATGGGGGACAGATTGACAAGCCGACAAATCGCAAGCAATAGATTAACGATAATACGTTATTTATTCCGCGCGAATGTTGTCGATTTACAGCCTATGGGGGACGGATTGACAAGGTAAAGGTATACCTAATCTGCATGAAACGTGTACAAAAAGTGGATGAACGAGGACAAAATGTTCCGCAAAAACTGCGATAATTCGACAATCAGCGCAAAATGTTTTCTTCGTTGATGGTATACGAATCGTTTCGCTTCATGGCCGCAGCTTCCCCACAGTCCTGTGCCTGATATAAAATCTGCATATTGGGTTGTGTTCCGTCTGGGTCTGGGTCAGTTTTGGTTGCCTGCGCCATTTCATAATGACCTGTGACGGTGCGGCAGACGGACACACGATCACGCAAAGTCGTGTGAAGGTTTGCTACCATTTCGCACAGAACGGCAAGGTAATCTGAGCCGTGATTGCCATAGATCAGATAGCACAGCAGGTCGATTTCTTGCGAATGGGCTTCTTTGATATGCTCTATCAGCGTATCTCTCTTTCTCTCGGTACTGGCATCGCCAGCCAGACTTTCCAATAATCCGGGATGCAAACAAGTGTCTATGTACGGCTTGACCGCAACACCGCAGCACACGAACCACTTTATGATAGTAGAAGCATCTGGAGTCATTGTCCCTTGCTCATAACGAAAAATGGATGTCCGGCCTACACCCATTTTGTCCGCAAGCTTCTGTTGGCTAAGTCCGGATTCTGCTCTTGCCATCTCTAACGCTTTTGCCACTCGTATCCTATAATCATCCATAAATACCCCTCTTTCGACAAAATGATACAAATGTAAAGGAATTTAACTGATATATTGTTCAAAATGTGAAACAATAATTGAAAAAAGTCGCTATTTCATTGAAACAGCGAGATGTGATATAACTGTATTGTCAAAAAATTCCAAAGAGGAGTGGAACAAAAATGAAAGAAACTGTAATCTGGAACCATGAACGTATGCCGATCATCGACGGAATGCCTGCCAGTGTTCCCGATGGGAAGCCGCACACACCTGAACCGTGGGAGGAAAGCTAATGAACCGAACCGTAGATGCTCTGATTGTCCCATACGCTCGCAGACGGACGCTGGAGCTTGTCCTGAGCCTTTCTGGGTACGAGGCTGATAAAGATGCTTACCTCGAAGCAAAAGGCGTTCTGGAACGCGCCATAGCCGCCTTAGACGATGGGCGCGACCCGGCAGACAACATCGAACGCATTGACGGACAGCTCGTAGAGCTGTGATTGGAGGAAAGATGGATAGGCGTTGCCCCTTTTGACTTGAACACTCGTGGCTTCCCTGATGTGAAGTAATGGATGTGAAGAAAACGTTCGATTTTTACAAAGTTGTTCAAAAGACATTGACTTAACAACTAGAAGATGTATAATCGTATCAAATGAACATCTGCATTTACCGATCGGGAGGATATGCCACAATGAGTGAACAGGAAAGAGCCAAGATTGACCGATTTATTGCATGGCTGCTGGAACACCCTGAGAAGATTCCGGCGGCAAAAGAAGCAATAACCAATGCATGACAAAACCCCTTGCGCATAAGGCTACCGAAAGCCCGGCGCAAGGGGTTTTATTTGTACCGGGTCAATCCTTACAGACTTTCATCAGTTTTAAGAACTGGCTAGAATCGGAATTTACAGTTTCACTTCCGTGATGCCCATCTTCATACGTCACATAAAATGTGACGCTGGTTTTAGATTTTGCGGATGCTGCACCGTAAACAGCACCGGGCAATCCAGCAATTGAACTGCCAATGGCAGTACGGATGGCAGCACTCCCTGCCTTTTTGCTAGTGTTGGAAACAATAATTTTTGCTTTTACAGGGTTATGCGCAGCCCTGATTTCTTCTCTTTCCTGCGCCGCTTCCATTTCTGCTTGAACTTTTTGTGCTTCTTTTTTGGCTTTTCTTTCTGCTTTTGTGCCAAAGCAGGCCTGCCACTTGTAACAGCAAAGAACAATTCCAGCAATACCAACAATAGCACTGGGTGTCCCATGCAGGCTGCAAGAAAAAACAAGCAGTCCAATGCCGCCAAAGAAAACTGCCTTATCTAAGCCCGTTCCTTTCATTGGCATCCCCTTCACATCGTTTTAATAAGCTTCATCAAAGCTTCACGCTTTTCTTTCGGCATCTCTACTAGCTTCTGCTCAATCCATTTAATATCCGCGTCAACTTCAATTTGCGGCTGCTGGGGCGGGTTTTCTTTTTGGTTGCCAGTCAGTTCTTCAACTGTAACGCCTAGCGCGTTGGCTACTGGCGAAAGCATTTCATCTGGAAAATCCCTGTCGGTAGTAAGCATTTGAGAGATATAACCTCTGCTTTTTCCGATTTCTCTGCACACAAAGGATATATTGACACCCTTGTCGGCAGCGATTCTTTTGGCTCGCTCCACATTGCGCATAGAAAAAGACCTCTCTTTTTGTGCAAATAGCCAAATGTTCACAAAATTGAAAATTGACTATTGAAAAATAGCCACTTGGCTAGTATAATATGAAGCATAGGGCAAACAAAAACTAAGACCCCTGACAAATCTATCGGGAAGTCGCTAGAAAATGTTCACTTTGTACTTCGCAACTACATAGTAGCATATTTTCTAGTAAAATGCAAGCCCAGAAAGGAGAATGGCTAGTGAATCTTTCTAAAATCGACGAGTTTCGCAAGTTACATGGTCTGTCTCGTACTGACTTGGAAGTAGCCGCTGGTTTAAGCAACGGCGCACTGGGCAAGTGGGAACGCTCCGCAAATGGGCCGAGCATTCGACAGCTTGTGAAAGTTGCTGATTACTTCCGTGTGTCGGTAGACGCTTTACTTGTGAGGGACAAGCAGTAAGTCATAAGAAAGGATTAAAAATGAACGACATTATTTTATCCATGCAAAATGGCGAGCCTGTGGTTTCCAGCCGTCAGATTGCAGATAGCTTCGAGAAGCGTCATGACCATGTGATGCGTGACATCGAAGACATTATGAGGGGTCTCCCCAAAAATGGGGACACCCCCATGTTCTACAAGACCGAGTACGTCCATGAGCAGAACGGCCAGAGCTACCCCATGTATCTGATGAACCGTGACGGCTTCACCCTGCTGGCTATGGGTTTCACCGGAAAGGCTGCTCTCGAATGGAAACTGAAGTACATTGCAGCGTTCAACGAAATGGAAAAGAAGCTGGCTGAAAAACCGCAGCTTACCCGCTCGCAGCTCCTTGCAACTGCACTGATCGCAGCGCATGAGGAGCTGGAAGAGAAGGACAAGCAGATTGAAACCATGAAGCCGAAAGCGCTTTTTGCTGACGCAGTTTCAGCAAGCAAAAAATCCATTCTCGTTGGTGAGCTTGCAAAGCTGCTTTCGCAAAATGGCATTAACATCGGACAGAACCGCTTGTTCGACTGGATGCGAAAGAACGGCTACCTCATTAAAGAACCGAAACGAAGCGACTACAACTTGCCTACGCAGCGTAGTATGGAGATGGGGCTGTTTGAAATCAAAGAAACCACGATTCAGCACAGCGACCACATTTCTATCAACCGCACTCCAAAGATTTCCGGTCGTGGCCAAGTCTACTTCGTAAACCTCTTCTTGAAAGCAAAGAAAACCCAGAAAGCGGAGGACTGAACATGGAACAGATCATCACCTTAAAGGTAGACCTTGAGCACCCTGATGAAGCCAAGTTTGCCATTGACGCTGCGGTTGAGGCCTACGAGGAAAGCAAAAAGTGCTGGGATGCCTTTGAAATCAACAAAGCCAAAAGCAAAGCACGAGCCATTATGTACAACCTGTGCAGTGAAGGTTACAGTATGATATGGACGGTCACGGATGGCGCTGTCGGACTGACGATCTGGAAAAGCTTTAAGGAGCCTTGTGTCGGCCAGTGCTATATGCCCAAAGAAAGCCTGTACGACATCTGGGTTGAAAAGCTGGTTGCGCTGTGCGTTGCCACAGGTCAGGAAGTCCCAAAGTTCATCACAGATAAGGCTGGTGAGTGCTGGTGATGTGCTTTTACAAAGCGCCGAGCCGGAAGCGCAGGCTGAAGCTGGCAATGGCTGCTGGCGTGTCCAGAAACGATGCCAACAAGGTGCTGTGGATGGAGAAGTCCATCAACCAGTGCTTTGAACGGCATAACAGAGAAGCCAGACTGAAAGAGGAGATGCAGCGTGGAAGAAAAGTACTGTGAGCGCTGCGGCCTGTATCTTGGCGTGGTCAGACCGACAAGACGGTACTGCAAAGAATGTGCGATATTGGTTCAAAAAGAAAACCAGACCGAACGCCGCGCTCCGTATGGTGTTGTTCCGTGCGAATGGTGCAAAAGGCCGATGCGCAAAGTGTATAAGTATCAAAAATATCATAAGGAATGTGCAAACGCCGTTAAGCGAAAACAGGCCGCAGACTGGAGGAAGGAACACCCAGACTACATTAGAGATTCTTCCGATGAATCTAGGCAGGAAGGGAATACAACGAAAGAAAAGCCGAAGTACAGCCTTAAACAAGTAAATGACAAGGCAAAAGAACTTGGAATTAGCTATGGGCATTACAGCGACTTGCTTGCACAAGGAAAGGTAGACCCTCCCGATGAACGGTAGATACTACGGAAAGCGGGAAATCCGCTGGCACAGCCGGGAGAAAGACCGGCTGGAACACATACATAATAGAAAGGACAAAGATGAAAGCACTGGTAGAAATCGTTCTGATCTGGGGAATCGTCTTAGCACTGGTTCTAGCAGCGTTTCTGCTGAACTTTTGGTTGATTCACCGGATTGATCTTCTGGTTGGCGTAAAAGCAACACGTGCAATCATTGGCATTGGCGCTCTGATGGCAACCATCTGGATTTTCGGGCATTCAATGAAAAGCTAAGGAGAGAACAGATGGCACTGAAAGCAGCGCTTAAAAAGCGAAACATGAGCGCTCTTGAGCTTATTCACAGGAGCGGGTTGTCCGAGCAAACAGTTTACAATATCACCAGTCCGAACAAAGAACCGTACAAGACTGGTGTTAAAACTGAAACACTTGCAAAGATAGCGCAGGTTCTGAACGCAACAATCGTGATAAACGAAAGCAAACCGTTTATGTTTGACATCATTTTGAACTAAGGAGAACCAATGAAAACTTTGAAAGGTATGGTGCTTTCCATGCTCGGTCTGGTCGCGGCTATCGCAGCAGTCGGTTGTGGCGATGCAATTCAAGGATGCCAGACCACAGCGCAGATGCTTGGCTGGGTGTTCGTATCCTGTGGGCTTCTCGCAACGGCTATCTTGCTGTATGCGTTGGCAGTTAGCGGGGAGATGGACGAACGCAGCGAGCAAGAATGCCGAAAAATCAAGCGTGTTGCCCACCACACCAGCGAGTGGAGGGATGCACAATGAAATGCCCGATGTGCGGTAGCGACAACATTACAACGGTTGACAGTCGGTCTGACCACGATAGCATCGTTCGCAGGAAAAAGTGCCTTGTCTGTAACCACCGGTGGTCTACCATCGAAATTGACAAAGACCAGTGGTACAGTGCGTTGCAAATCAAAGAAGAACGTAAGAGAGGGAGACCAAAAGATGATTAACCTTGACAGATTCGGAGGAATAAACGAGCCGGAGGACGGCGTGTATTTCCTGACCCGTGAGCAGGAAGCAGAAGCAAAAGAAGCTGACCGGCTGGCTGAGATTAAGGACTTGCAGTCTGAAATTGACGACAGGGAAGCGGAGCTGAAAGACCTCCGTGCGCAGTTGGCACAACTGATGGCTGGCTGACTTTGTACAGCCATATTAAGCCAAAGTAAGAACAATAAAGCCTAATGAAGCCGAAGAAAGGAAAGAAAATGGGCAAATACAAGAAAGAAATCAAGCACTGCGAAAAGTGCAATAAGCCGTTTTCAGTGTTTCCGAACAGCACCGAAACTCTTTGCGCAAACTGCAAAAGGAACAACTTAGAAGAAACGCTCCGCAGGAACGGTCACGCACCGCAGCATACGCTTGTTAGGAGTCCTTATGACGAAATCAAAGAAGCGTTTGCTGTCGAAGATGCCGCAAGAAGAGCTTCCTGGGACTGGGACACGAGCATAGAGAAAACGTGCCGTGACTGCGGCAAAATGTTCGAGATTACTCGTGCAGAACGCATTTTCTTCGAATCGCATAACATGGCATTGCCTAAGCGTTGCCCGGCTTGCCGTAAAGCGAGAAAAGAAGCGAGGAAGGAGAACAACTGATGGACAACAGCAAAATCCATGAAGCTCTGATGGCTGTTCAGTCAGAGTTGAAAGCCCCCAAGGGGCAGATGAACAAATTCGGTGGATACAAGTACCGCTCGTGCGAGGACATTCTCGAAGCGGTCAAGCCCATCTTGAAAGCGCATAGCCTTGTGCTGCGGCTTTCCGACAAGCCTGTTATCGTTGATAGCTGGCATTATATCGAAGCCACTGCAACGGTTGAATCGCAGGATGGTGCCACCTATACGGTGACTGCATACGCTCGTGAGCCTGAGTTCAAGAAGGGCATGGACGATTCGCAGATTACCGGCACTGCAAGTAGCTACGCTAGAAAGTACGCTCTGAACGGTTTGTTCTGCATTGACGATACGAAGGACGCTGACACGGACGAGTACCAGAAGCGGACCACAAGCAGGGCAAACAAGCATGCGCAGAAGCAAACGGAAGCGGAAACCATCCCCCCATGCGCTTGCTGCGGAAAGCAGTTGCAGCCTATTCAGTACAACAACCGCACCGTCACTCCGCTGGAAACTGCAAGAAACACAAAGAAACGCTTTGGACGCGTCCTGTGTTGGGAATGCGCTCAGAAACAGCCAAAGGAGGGCTAAACAATGCTCAACTCTATCGCAATTCAGGGTCGTCTGGTTCACACGCCAGAAGCTAAGGTTACGAAGTCCGGCAAGGATGTTTGCACGTTCAGCATTGCTTGTGACCGTCAGAGTGGCGGTCAGAAGGAAACCGACTTCTTCAACTGCACTGCATTTGGTAATACGGCGCTGTTCGTTTCCAAGTGGTTCCAGAAGGGCAGCCTGATTCTGGTGACTGGTAGCATCCAGACCCGGAAGTATACCGACAAGCAGGGGAACAACCGCACCGCAACGGAAATCATGGCGAACAAGGTTGACTTCTGCGGTGGCAAATCGGACAGCAAGCCCGCTGATCGGGCGCAGGATGCACCACAGAACTATTCGCAGGGCAACGCAGATGACTTCTCTGTGATTGACGATTCATCGGATTTGCCCTTTTAGGACATAAACCCTGACCGCCTACCTTATATAAGAGCTGCGCTATCTGGCTGGACGGGCGTTTGGAAAAATGAAGCACTTGGGCGACATCACAAAGATTCACGGCGACAAGATAGAGCCTGTGGACTGCATCACGTTCGGAAGCCCATGTCAGGATTTGTCCATTGCTGGACGCAGGGCGGGACTTGCCGGAGAACGCTCAGGGCTGTTCATGGAAGCGGTTCGAATCATAAAAGAAATGAGGTCAAGCACAAATGGACTGTATCCAACTTTCGCTGTTTGGGAAAACGTACCCGGAGCATTCAGCTCCAACGGAGGAGAAGATTTCAGAGCCGTGCTGGAAGAACTTGCCCGCGTGGAACAACCAGACGCTTCAATTCCTAGACCTCCGAAGGGGGGCAGATGGAACAAAGCCGGAGCAATTGCAGGAAACGGATGGTCTCTGTCTTGGCGACAGCTTGACGCTCAATATTGGGGAGTCCCCCAAAGAAGAAAGCGTATCGCTCTTGTCGCAGATTTTGGAGGTCAACGTGCCGCAGAAATACTATTTGAGCGCACGGGCGTGTCAAGGAATCATGACTCGTGCATCAAGGCGTGGAAAGAAGTTGCCGGACTTGCTGCAAATGGCACTGCTGGAAATGATCGAGTGGTGGGGCAAAACGCCTACACGCTGAAAATTAGAGGTGGATGTGCTGGCGGCGGAAAGGGAGCATTGGTACAGACGGAAAAAGTGGGAACACTTTCAACGTTGCAAGACCAAACTGTGTTTCAACCGGTTCGTGTAACGGAAGCAATCCCAATAAATACACAGATAGCGACACGGTATATTTCCATGGGAGAGCGCACTGGGCTTGGGATTGGCGAAGATGGTGACCCAGCATATACGTTGCAGGCAAATCATGAACACGGCGTGTGTTATTGCATTGCCGGAAACATTATTGATCGTTCTGAAACGGCCGGCGCAAATGGTTCCGGCGTGAAGGAAAACCAGAGCTACACGCTGAACACTGTTGACCGTCCAGCAGTAGCGTATAAGGTCTTTGATGCGCGTGGAAATGGTGACGGCAGAACTTGTCCAACCATAACAGGCGACCACGAAAACAGAATCACAGATTACACGGCTATCGCTATCGAACGAAAGACCTTCAACGAACAGTCGTTCAGCAGTTACAAAGAAAGCGACAAATGCTCAACCTTGAAAGCAAAAGCGGGGAACATCGGCAATGGCAGCGAATGCCTGATCGCAGAGAAAGCCATCCGCTGGATTGTTCGCCGCTTGACCCCTGTTGAGTGCGAACGGTTACAAGGCTACCCGGACGGATACACCGACATTGGTGACTGGACGGATAGCAAAGGAAAGAAGCACAAATACGCTGACAGCCCACGGTACAAGGCTCTTGGCAACTCCATAGCCCTGCCGCAGTGGTTCTGGTTGGTACAGAAGATGCGCCCTTACCTGAAAGAAAAGCCTACACTAGGTAGCCTGTTTGATGGCCTGGGCGGTTTCCCTCTTGTTTGGCAAAGAGCATACGGCGATGGAACCGCCCGGTGGGCAAGTGAAATCGAAGAGTTCCCGATGGCTGTAACAAAAAGGAGATTCGGCGAAGAATGATTACCTGTTGCAAAGATTGCACATCACGCCACAAAGCTTGCCACGACACCTGCGAAAAGTACAAGGCAGAGAAGAAAGACTTCGAGGAACGCAAGGCTTTCGTGTATGAGCTGAACCACAGCCAGAGCGTGTACCACCGTGATTATGAGGATAAGCACCGAGAAAAGGGCAAGAAACGGTTTCTCGGAAGTGAATTTAGAGGTGAACGATAAATGGGAGCTTTCATTGCAAGACAACCTAATGGTCTGCTGTGCCGGTTTTCTTCGGTGGTCGATTGCATTACCGATTACAACATGACAGAAGATGATTACATCGAAATGTGCGCCGAAAAGGCACGAGAAGAAGCAAGAGACGTTCTTGACCATTATATTAAGCCGTTTGAAATGGTTGACAGGTGTTTCCTCCCGAACAACATGACTATTGAAGAACACAAGCAAATCATGAAGGAAATGGAAAAACCTGCTGACAAGGCAACTTATATTCCGTGAATTTAGAGGTGAAAGAGGATGAGCAGACTTGTTGATGTTGAACCGCTGGAAATATACCTATCCGGGCTTATTAACCTTGCAAGGCAGGATGAGGCAGGAATCCGATTTCCGTCTTTAGAAGCATGGAAAAGCGAACTAAATCATTTGAATGAATTACCAACAGTAACGCCGAAACAGAAATGGATTAGCGCAAAAGATTCACCGCCAACAAAAGATGGAATATATTTCGTTGCTTACAAATTTTGGAATTGGGATGGTTGCGTTTCAACAAGAGAGTTTAAGAACGGCAAGTGGGATGAAGAGGACAAACGTGGTGTAGTGAAGTATTGGATGCCGATTCCTGCATTGTCGGAGGATGATGAATGAACACCGGCAAACAGTTTGAAGCAGACTTCAAGGCATCCGTCCCATCCGATGCGTGGTGCTACCGCCTGAAAGACAGTGCTGCCACCTACTACGGCGGCAACGAGAACTTATCCTTTTCCATCGACAACATCTGCGATTTCCTTGTTTACCGATACCCGATGAACCACCTGTTTGAACTGAAAACCATCGAAACGCCCTCTATCCCTTTGGAAAAGATATTCGGCAAATACGACAAGGCAAAGTGCAAATACCGCAAAGAAAAGCACATCACCGACATGGTGGAAGCGATGGGGTATAGCGGCCAGACCGCCCATGTGATAGTCAATTACAGGGCAGTCAGCCGCACCTTTGCAATCCCTGTCAGCAAGGTTCTGGCGTTCCGTTACAACGAGAGCCGAAAGAGCATCCCCTGGAAGTGGGCAGAGCAAGAGGGGATAGAGGTCAAAGCAAAAAGGCTACGTGTTCATTGGCGGTATGACGTGGACGGGCTACTAAAGAGATTGGAGAAAGAGAATGATAATGGTATGCGATAGATGCGGTGAAACATTTGAATATCCAGAGTTCTCCATAAGTGAGCGGACACAAAAAGTAGAAAACAATTCTATTTGCAGGTGCATTACAAAGAAAAATAGGAAAATTTTTATCTATTCAAATGACCCGTTTTTTCTTTGCCCCTCTTGCATGGCAAAGCTGAACGACTGGCTGAAAGGAGAAAAAAGTGAGTAAAAAAGTTTCAGACATTCTGCCCAAGACAGAAATCTTGGCGCAGTTGGCAGAAGAAGCATCTGAACTAGCACAGGCTTCGTTGAAGCTGCGCCGGGCGCTGGACGGAACGAACCCGACACCGAAGAGCGTGGAGGAATGCCGAAAGGCGTTTGAAGAGGAATATGCAGACGTTATAGTGTGCATGGTCACTCTTGATTTTTTGGATGACAGAAAAGCGTATGAGCGAATTGGAATTATTGCAAGCGAAAAATACTACCGTTGGCTCCATCGCCTTCAAGACAAGGAGCAGTCAGATGAATAAGCGCAGAAACCGTCCCTCTTCTGGCAAACAGGCGATGTCAACCAACCTCCGCAAAATCGTCAGGCAGAACCAGTTGTACGGCTTTCGTATGGCTCTGGATGGCATCACTGCTACATGGGGCGCACTAATTCAAAACCTTCGGTGTGATGCAGACCTGACCGATGAACAGGTGCAGAAAATCATCCGCATTGGCGACAGGTACTGGGAGATGGTTGGCAAGTTCAAAGAAGAGGACATGACCCCTGATGAGTTTGCGGATTACATTACCGCAAAGTCAGAACAGGTCGAAAAAGAGCTGAGAGAAAGGTGGAGCTGATGGATAAGGAACAGCTTGCCATTGCACGGTTGCAGGACGCTGCACGGCTATCCGAGCATCGGTACAAGAAACCGCTCATGGTCACATACTCTGGCGGCAAGGATTCACAGGTGCTTGTGGCTCTGGCTGAACGTGCAGGAATCAACTTCGAGGTGGTCAACAGCCATACCACAGCAGATGCGCCGGAGACGGTCTATTTCATCCGTGAGCAGTTCAAGGCGATGGAACAACGTGGAATCAAATGCTCCATCGTCATGCCACGATACAAGGACAAACCCGTGTCCATGTGGACGCTGATTCCGCAAAAGCTGATGCCGCCGACAAGACTTGTGCGGTATTGCTGTGCCGTTCTCAAAGAAAATACTGGCCGCGATAGATTTATCGCTACCGGCGTTCGCTGGGCTGAATCAACAAACAGAAAGAAAAACCGTGGGACGATGGAGTTTAGCCATCGTGACAAGGAAAAACGCATCATTCTTATGGGCGACAACGATGAAAAACGGCAACTGTTCGAGACCTGCAACCTTAAAGGCAAGATGACTGTCAATCCTATTGTGGACTGGTCTGACGATGATGTGTGGGACTACACGCACAGCGAACACTTGCCTATCAATCCGTTGTATTGCGAAGGGCAGAAGCGTGTTGGTTGCATCGGTTGTCCAATGGCCGGTAGGGGGGGCAGACAGCGCGAGTTTGTGCGCTGGCCTGCCTACGAAAAAATGTACATTTCAGCGTTTGAACGAATGCTTGATGTCAGAAAATCAAAAGGTTTGCCGTGCGACTGGCAGACCGGCATGGACGTGTTCCGCTGGTGGATGGAAGATGACAACGTCAGTGGTCAGTTAAGCATGGACGATTTGATGGAGGATAACAATGTTTGAATTTGTAACCCGTTGGCTGGTCTGCCTAGTCCTGCTGGCGGTAGTGGTTCAGTCCGAACGGACAATCAAAAACATGGCAGACGACCTGTTTGAAGAGCGTCAGGCAATGCTTGTCTGGCTGTTCGTCAACGTGTGTCTAGCCGTTTGTACGGCTGTTGTGATGGGGTGGAAATAAAAATGGCGAACATCATTTTGAAAGCACTTTGCTTGCCACTTGTTGCACTGATTATGATTTCTGCCTATATGACAACCAGAATAGATTGGCATGATGACGATTGGTTGCTAATGGTATGTATTCTGGCAAGTATGGTGCTTTCAACTGTATTTGCGCTAATTATTTGGTTGAGGTAAATGATGATGGACAACGAACTTTACTGCCCGATGAAGATGACTAGCAATCCGCTTGGTCGGTGCGTCTGCGAAAAAGAAAAGTGCGCTTGGTGGCGGCAGTTGGACAACTGCTGTTCCGTCTGGTGGATTGCACGGAAACTGGACAACATCGAAATGAAGATGAAGAGGTGAGAACGTGAACGAATGGATTAGTGTTGAAGATAGACTTCCTGATGTTCCGAAGGACGATTACATGAGCGATTATGTTCTCGCTTACGATAAAAAGGCTGGAATTTGGGTTGCATTTTTTTGTTCTAGCGGCTATTGGTGTGAAGCAAGGGAATGCGGGCCTTTTGAAAATGTCACCCATTGGATGCCGCTCCCAAAGCCACCGAAGGAGGTCTGATACATGGCAACACCCCCGAAGCGTGGTCGTGGCAGACCGCCGCTGACCGAAGCTGAAAAGAAAAAGCGTGAAAAGCGGGCGCAAAAGGCGAAAGAAGAAGCCGCTGCGAAGCGTGAGAAAGAACGCGAGAAAAAGAAACAACAGATGCTTAACAAGCGGAAATCTATCCGCTCACAGGTGAGTAAAAAGGTGAAAGAACAGCAAGAGTTAGCGATCACGAGGTCTAAGATGCTGAACATAGGCGATTTGCAGTCAAGAATCGGTGATGAAGAGGACAAGAAGGTTATCGGAATGATTGCAGCCAAGTATTTTGGTGACCTTCCGAGCGTGGACATGAACAACCCGATTGAAGTACAGCAACGCCTTGACTTCTTTTTTGACGCTTGCATCGAAGCTAGAATATCCCCTGTGGTCGAATGGATTGCACTGGTGCTGGGCATCGAATGGGTGAGCCTGAAGCAGATTATGGCGGGCAAACGCCGTGACGACAGCTTGCAACAGAAATACATCCTGAAACTGATCCTGCAAATGCAGTCCATGTGGGCGTACAACGGTATGTACGGTCAGGAGAACCCGGCAGAGTGGATTTTCCGAGCCAAGAACTACTTTGGTATGCGTGACAACGTTGAAGTCACCGTTGCGCCGCCTGAACAGCCGTTGGGTGATGCCCAGAGCGCAGAGCAGTTAGCTCAGAAGTACCAGACGGCTTTGCCGAAAGGGATTGACGTGGAGTACAGAGAGGTAAAAGAGGAATGAACGGATTTCTTTTTACGAAAGACGGAAAACTTATATGCGAACTCACCGAAATATCCTTTGAGCCTTACAAAGACAAACAAATAATCAAAGTCCGATGTACGGTTTGTGGACGTATCAAAAGAATCCAAAAATGGAAGTTCGATTTTGCGGAAGGTTCGTCAAAATACAAATGGCTTAAGTGCAACTGTTATGGCGATTACGCGACGGAGCATGTAATAGTGAAATGAGCAGCAAAGCGTTACGGCAAATGTATAAAGAACATCACATTTGCATCCATTGCGGTCAGAACGATGCAATGCCGGGCAGAGTATCGTGTGCGGAGTGTTTGGCAAAAGACCTCGAAAGGCACACGCAAGCATACGAAAACCTTTCAGGCGAAACAAAAGCTGCGTATCTGCAAAAACGCAATGAGCGACAACGTGAAAAGCGCAAAAGGCTGGTTGCGCAAGGAATTTGCATCATTTGCCTGAAACGTCCGATGTCAAAAGGCTATCGTTCTTGTATCGAGTGCCGAACAAAGGATGCTCAAAAGAGAGCAAGAAACAGCAAGGAATACAGAAGGACGTCTGGCACTTGTGCTTACTGTGACGAACCGCCAATTCCCGGCAAGCGTTGCTGTCCAAAGCACTATGCAAGCCGCATTGTTGCCATCACAAAATGCAGACAGTCAGAGGGCTTCCGGCTATCACAAATCGAACAGAAAAAGCGCATAAGCGTCTTTTGGAGAGAAATGGAATGGGAAAGAAACCAAAGAATGAAGCAACCCCAATGGATACGCCCATGACCCAGTTGATTGACTTCTCCGACCCATCCCTACGCACATTCCTGCCTGTCCTCTTGCAAGACCACACGACAGGTAAGAACATCATCTGGGCGACAGACCCGCCGCCTGAACTGGGCGTGGGCTTTGCAGATGAAATCACGCTGGAAAAGCTAGACAAGGTTCGGCTCGTTCCTCGTGTGCAGAAACGGCTTGCAGACCAGAAGAAGCGCACCAGCAAGAAAGCAGAGGTGTTTACACCGACTTGGGTTTGCAAGAAGATGGCAGACGTTGCAGAGAAGGACTTAGTGGGCGAGGACTGGAAGGAGTACATCAACAAGACTTGCCTTGAAGTAACCTGTGGAGAAGCGCCGTTCCTTACAAGCCGATACGATACCACAACAGGGCAGATGATTGCCGTGCCGGACAGAATCGGTCTGCTGGATAGGAAACTGAATGCCATAACAAAGGAACACTTCAAAGACCCGAAAGTTTGGGATTACAGCCTTTGGCTCAACTACGCCATGAACGCTTACATGAGTACATACGGCTACGAGTGGCAAGGAGACAACTTACTTCTGGCACGGTGCAATTTATTCCTCACGCTGATGGAGAATTTTCGCTCGCTGTTCGGAAATGAGATTGAGAATCACCGTATGTCGCCGGTGCTGATTGATGCCATTGCAGATGTCATCTCGTGGAACGTCTGGCAGATGGATGGGCTGAAAAAGACCGTACCCGGCACGGACATTCCGTGCAAAATCAAAGACTGGAAAACCGACAAGGAAATCATGTTTAAGGATGTTGGGGAGAACGAGCAATGAAAATCATTACATATCCTGACGGTCGTTCAGAACAGGTTGGAACGCCGTTAGAATTAGCGCAGTTTATGTTTGGTTTGACTGAATATCAAACTATGCAGAAATTCAAGAAGCTGATTGATTCTATTCCGCAACAGATTGAAAACCCAAAGAAAAAACGCGCATCTAAAAAGAAAGCAGGCGAATCTAATGCAAACTGACAGAGGAATATACCACAAGCGAGTATGCGACCGATGCGGAGCAGTTCTTGGTGGCAGGATGATGAACCCTGACGAATACTTCAAGGACTGGGCGTGGCGTAGGGATACAGGCGACCTTTGCCCGGAGTGTTATGAAGAGTATAAGCGAGTGATCGGGCGGTTCAACAGGGGAAAGAGAGGGAAAAGGAAATGAGATTTTGTGGGATATACAGATGCAAACAATGCGGTTCTGTATTTTCGACTAATGAATTAAGGGATTTACCGTATGAAACGGTTTGTGGATTGCTTTCAAGCACAAGTGAAGTCAATGCAGTAAAATTCGCAAGAGAAACAAGAGAAACGATTATACATAGATGCGACCCCGTTACTATTGGCGTTTGCGAACAAATAGGATGGAGGAAGTACGAATGAACTTCTACTGCACCACCGAACATTGCTCTTGCATGGGCATCAAGCAGTTCTCCGCTGGCAGAGCTATCCGATGTACAGCAGAATCCTGCAAGAACAAATCCGAGCCGTCCTGTGGCTCTTGCAAATGGTACGAAGAGACGGAGGGCGTATGCGTGAACGACCAGTCAGAACACGTTGCAGACTTCGTGTGGGACGAACGTGGATGCAAGGAATGGGAGAAGAAAGATGACAGCAGGGGAGAAAATCAGGAAGCGCAGGATTGAACTGCACGTCAAGCAAAAAGACCTTGCGAACAGAATCGGTGTAACAGCCGCTTTCGTATCAGCTATTGAGTGCGGGAAACGAAAATGTAAAGAGAGGTGGCTTTTTCAGAATCGCAACCGTCCTTGACTGCACCATATATGATTTGCAAGATGACGAGCCTAAAGGTTTGATTGACCCCGCTAATGACGACTTCGGAGCGGTCTGCAACTGCGCTGTCCGCTACTGCTTGGGCAGACGGTCACATATGCCTAGCCTTGTTTGCAGATACATCATCTCGCTTCTGCCGGAACTGACGGACAAGACGTTGGATTGTTTTGAACGTGACATTGCAGAACGCAAACGGGCAGGTTTCGACTTTGGCGATTCCTGCGACTATGAGACGTGGGATGCGTTCTACAAGGCGGTTTGCAATGAGATTGAAAGGAGAAAACATGAGACTGATTGATGCTAACATGCTATGCGCAACTATTGAGTTTTGGATTGAAAAATTAGGGAAAGAACAATCTGCATCTAGCGGATTTACATGCTATGTGCTTCAAAATGTGGTTGATTACATCAAAACAGTACCGACCATAGAGCGTACCGCTGAATGGATTGTACAGGACGATACATTTACAAGGTTCGAGTGCAGCAGATGCCACACGAGAAATCATCATACACGTTGGAACTACTGCCCCAACTGTGGAGCGAAAATGGAGAACGCACATGGCTAACACACTTTGGCATCCAGCAAGCGAACAGCCACGAGAGCGAACGCAGCCTTTGTTGCTTGCGACTAAGACAACGTGGCGTGATAAATATGGAAAAATGTTGCAAGGATTCTCGCCGACAGCGTACTTTCTTGGCTGTTACGCAGACGGTCAGTTCTGGGATGAGATAGGCGAGAGATTGCCGAAAGACGTGACGGTAACGCATTGGATGGCGTTTCCGATGGTGTGAGGTGGTATGTGTGGAGAGCAAAATTGTTTGGCATTCTCTTAAAAAAGAAGGATACCCGCCATTGTTTGATAATGGGAATGGCTACTTTTCATCCGAAAGGCTTTTGCTGTCTGGGGTGTATTTCGATTTTTTCAAAGGGGCAGTAAACAGAGGTGTATCGTGCGGAGGGCTTGTAAAAGACCTTCGACATGGAATGCCAGAATTTGATTGGATGGACGATAATGGATACTGTTTACATCACTCGAAAATTGAATATTGGGCGTACATGCCAGAACCGCCTGTGGAGGAATAAATATGACAAGAAGAACATTTATTAAAAAGCTTATGGGACTTGGCTACTCCCATAAAAGATCAAGGAGTATTTGTTATTGGCATATAAAGAATAGAAGAGCCATCGAATCTAACAAAACGCAATACATGCTTAAAAAATGGAAATCTCAAGGATATGACAAACCCATTGATTTGAAATCTTATAAAGAGTTTTATGAATCGATAAAAAAGTATGGAACCGTAGTAAAATAATGTAGGCGATGAACATGAATAATTATGTATGGCACTCTACAAAAGACTGCATGCCCCCTTCATACGCTTCCAAACTAATTCTTATGGTGAGCAATATTTGCCCAAGAAAAAATGAATATGGGCGATACATGATATTTGGATATTACACTCCAGCGTATGGAATAAATACATGGGCAGATGAATGGCACGATAAATTAAACCCAAACAATTACATTGTGACACATTGGATGTTTGCACCTGATATGCCGGAGGAACAAATATGACGAACAAGAAGTTTGGCATCATCGTTATGGACTTGAGCTTTTTCGACTTTGGGCCGAAGCCGCCTTGTGGATATATCAAGGCAAAACATATCCGCCCAGCGTACGGCAAAGGCGCAAGGCCTGTCAAGGAGCATAAGAGAATCACGAGAACGAGAGAGGGATTTAGAAAGTGAAAAAGCTTAAATTTCCTGAGGATTTCTTTGCGTACGACAACCCGGACTGCCCCGACAAGGACATTGAAAAAGCCGTGAACAGAATGAAGAACTGGATGAAGGGCAAGACCTACAAGAGCAACCCTTGGTTCTTTATGGCTGCTGGCAACTATCTGATTGTCGGTCTGATTGCTAAGGACGGGCAGAAAACAATCTATGTTACACGGCAGTATTATGAGATAGTCAACATTCCGGGCGAAGGCTGGCTGCGTGAATCTGACGCTAAGTGTCCGTTTTAATGGGGGATAGGTATGGACAAAAAACGAGACAGTTTTACATTCCAACGATACTACTTTGAAGCCATCTCCACGCTCAAAAGCAAAGAGAAGTTGGAACTCTACGATGCAATCTGTGCATACGTTTTTGAAGGAAAAGACGCGACTTTGAACTCAAAAAAAGCAGAATCTTGTTTCATTTTGATTAAGCATCTGCTCGATGAAGAGTGGAAAAGAAGCGATATTGCGTCAAAAGGATGGTCTACACGAAAGTCAGCTCATCCTCATGTCATAAATGAGATGAAGGTCAGCTCATCTATGAGTTCAAAGTCAGATGACAATGAACCCATTGTATCAACTGACAGTCAGACGAACGTCAAGACCTTGCCGGAGAGTGCAGTCAAGAAGAAACCTGACATCTTCTCCGACTTTGCTCATGGCGATAAAGCCCTGCTGGAATCACTGCGAGAGTTCGCACAGATGCGTACAAGAATCAAAAAGCCTATGACAGACCGGGCAAAACAAATGCTCTGCAACAAGCTGGAAAAGTTTGATCGGCATGACTGGAAAGCCATTCTCGACCAGAGCATCTATGCTGGATGGCAAGACATTTACGCATTGAAACAGGATGACCAGTACGAGCAAAGTACGGAGATGGAGTTTCCTAGACTATGACAATGGACGTTCAAACGGTATTTATCGGTGCGCTGATGCTCTGCAAGCCGGGCGTTGTGGATGAAATCATACCAGACCTTGAACTTGACTTGTTCAGACCTGAGCTGAGAGAAGCTTTTGCGGCTGTTCAGGGCTATTGGACGGCTAGGGGCAAGATAGATATAGTCGAGATAAACACGCAGCATCCAGACGTAGCGCAAACGCTCTTGGCGTGTGTACAAACCTGTGAATCAGAGTGTGTACGAATTGACAGGGAGCAGATGCAGCGTTGGGCACAGCTTATCAGAGAACAAGCCGCACTCACTCGTGTGCAAGGTCTGGCATTTCAGATGACCAGCGAGCTTACCGACTATTCTGATCTATCAGACATTTACCAGCAGATGGGCGAGGCAATGAGCCTGAAAGCTGAGGAAGAAGATGCGTGGACATACGAGGATGTGCTGAACGACTATGTGCTTCACATGGACGAGAAGCCTGTGTACATCAAGACAGGCTTAGAGCGCCTGGATGAAGCACTACACATTTCACCGGGTGATTTCATCATTATCGGCGGTAGACCGTCTGCGGGCAAGACAGCCCTGTCCATTCAAATAGCAGCAAACATGGCAAAGCAGGACTACACCGTGTACTATTTCAGCTTAGAAACCAGCAAACGCAAACTGGGCGCACGTCTGATGGCTAATCAAATATACTGCCCTCTGGACACGGTGAAAAATAAGGCGGTCAGCTTGAATGAGATTGACGGACAGGCAAAGAACATGAAGATGCCTTTATATATTCGCTCTGCTGCTGGAAAGAACGTGGCGTGGATGAAGGCTCAGGCTCTTCGTAAAAAGGCTCAAGTTATCTTCGTAGACTATCTTCAACTCATCCACGAAACAGGCGCAAAGGACAGATATGCCGCCATTACAGCCATATCCATTGCCTTACACGAACTGGCGCAGACCACGGGCATTGTTGTGGTAGCTCTGGCACAGCTCAATCGAAACCCATCAAAACCCGGAGCAACGCCTACTAATTCCGACTTGCGAGAAAGCGGACAGATTGAACAGGACGCAGATGCAATCATCCTTCTGTCCGGCGATAATCCCGACAAGTACCTGTTCCGGCTGAGCAAGAACAAGGAAGGTGAGATAGGCGACCTTCCCATAACGTTTAACAAGCAGATTCAACGGTTCCAAGAGTACACTTGGATGGATTGAGTACATGGGCCGTCAGCAATGGCAGTCTTTTATTTTCGCCAATTCCACGAGAAAGCCTGTTTTAAGGCGTTTTAGGTGCTGGACGATAACTTTATCGACTTAATCACGAAAATGCACCACAGACGCTCGTAGGCGGCTCTCCGTTGATGCTGATGGTGTATCTCAAACCAGACCATCTGATTAGACCAATGTAGGAGCGTGGAGAACGGCTTTTCAGGGTCAGACGTGAAAGTTATCGAATCATCCAGAAAAACGCGGCAGACAGGCTCCTGCACGCCTTTCCAGCGATGATAGTAGCCAAATGGGCGAATGCCAACGACTATTTGTCAAATCTCAGGACTGATTGAGACGAAAAAACGCTTTGGCTATCACTTTCAGAAATGGCTTTCAAATTTTTGTCCCCTTTCCCCCTTGTTTCTTCTTTCCCCCTTTTGTCCCCCTCTTTCCCCTACAACCCCTATTACCCCCTATAATCCCCCTAACATCTTCCGTGCTCCCCCTTTCCCTCCCTGTGTGTTTAGCGCGTCCGCGTGCGTTATATGCGCCAGCGCGCGCGTTGACGGAGCCGGGTGTGCCAAGATAGTTCAAAAGTGAATAAATAACAGTTATGCGAAATTGCAAACTGGTTCTTTCTCCCTACAACCCTCTATCTCCAAAGCTATACCGTTAGCCAGCAGAGCAGACCGTAGGCGAGAGGTGGCGTGAGGTTCGGACTGGTTGATGGTCTGCGACTATTTCACATGGAGAACTGACTTTATTTTGTAGTCGGTTGAATATGTAGAAATGTTGCATTTACTATTCATAGCAAAGTACTATGAATTTGATGAAATATCATAGTGCGTTACTGGGAATTAAATCGAGCAGGAACAGACAGAATCGGATGGTACGACTATTCCAGCAGAATAATCCCTAGATAGTTACTAGGATATATAAGCGTATATTATAATAAGTACGATTGACATACGAATTTGGTATGGTTAGTTGGTGAATAAAATGATGAATATATGCAATGGATTATGAATCTTATGCGGTCGGATGACTTAGCGACTATCGCTCCTCTCCTTTCCTAAAAGGCGAACGGCTATTTCACACAAAAAATACACGACTATTTGACGATGGTTCGCAAGAAAGCGCTACGACTATTACTGTACGACTATCAGTGAACTACTCGTTACTGTACTATATATAGGACTTTCAAAAGCTAGTCGTCTGACGACTTTACGACTATTCCACGACTATTTTATTGGAGAAACTGCGACTATTGGTTACGACTATTCCAGCCGGAACGCTACGACTATTGCTGACCTCTATTGGCTATCGGGCGAAAGCCCGAAAAGAGATGCGGCGGTAGCCGCCAATGGTTCCGCGCCGCCCGCCGCGCTCCCGCTGCTGGACTGCCACACCGGGTGGAGGGTGCCAGGCTGACCGGTGACCGGTGCCAGATCGCAAGCCGCCGGGCTGACCCTGCACAGGTGGAGACGCTGACCCCCGCCGGGCTGGCATTGTTTGCAATCTGCTGCACTCTTATATACCTTATTATAATAGGGCGGCTGCGTTGAGCTGTACAGCGTCCGGCGTGGCGGTGGTATCTGGTATCGGTGCAGGGCGTCCGGGCGCGTGTGTGTGCCAGCGCACCGCAGGTGGTATTATAGCCGCTTGTGTCGGGCTGGGGTTTGCGGCGGGGGGATGGGGCAAATCTAAGGAAAAGCCACTGTAAAGCCCTGTGTGCTGTTTTGTGTCGTGGGTGGTATAACTGCATGGACACCACAAAATACGCTGTAAACGTTTGTATGGGGATGTATTGCAGGCGTGCAAAAATAAAAGCCCTGCACCCTCAGCAGATGCAAGGCAAAAGAAAAGCCCGGCCATTTCTGACCGGGCGAAATGCTTCTTATTTGGACGCTTTAAACAGCGCAGAGAAAAACCAGAAGAAGAACAGGATGCAGGAAAAAATCATGCGTGCACCTCCATTCTAACGCCAAAATTGGTAAAGGTGCGGCGCTGTGAGATTGTGACAGGCTCAAGCCCTGCCGTGCTGATACCATAGCGGGCGCACTCTTTAGCCGTGTACAGCTCACCGCCGATTAGATACCGCTTGACCTTGCCACAATAGGCACCAGCGGATACAACCGCCCGCCCGTCAAGCCCTGCCGGAATACGATAATATAACATAATTCGCACCCCCTTATACAACGCTAAACCGTTTGTATGTGGTGCGCTTGCTACATTCAGCATAAATATCCGGGTGCGCGGCCTGCAAAAGCTTGCTATCAAGCCGGACACTCTGCACGTCCTTGTAAATGGCTTTTGCCGTGCCCTGCACCATTTCCGGCGCGCCGTGCATCATGTTAATTATATCCGTTCTAATTGCGTCGTTCATTGCTTCAAGCTCTTCAATAAGCCGCTTGTTTTCCCTGTACTCATTTACTCTTTTTTCAAAATTAGACATTTTTCAGCCCTCCAAAATTCCTTTGTTTGTGAATAACGTTCTAAGGTTGTGTTTTTCGTATTCCCTCCAATTTTCACCGATTGCAAGCGCTGAATTTTGCGCCCAAAACGGGACGCCTGCCCGGTCAAGCTGACCGAATAAAAAATGAATCGTTTTGTCAGCCTTGTCTAAAAACCCGATGTCATCCGGGTCTTTTTCCCTGCAATATGAGATTTCAGCCATCCAATATACAAGGGATTCTAACAGACCGTATGCTTTTTTATTTGCTGTGTATGTCATTTTTTAGCCCTCCATCAATTTTCATTGTTCTTTCTCCTTAACTGTTAAAAATAGCAATCATAACCAGCGCGCCGGATATCATGCCGCCGATGTACCAGAGGGCGGCCCATTGGGTAAAGTCAAGTGCAATCATACGTTGCACACCTCCCGAACAAATTCCATCTGCAAGTTGTGCAGGCGCTCTTCCAGCTCTTCAACGTTCCACAAATCCCGGCGCATTTCCCGCGCCCGCTTTTCGTAGCGGCTGACCGTTTCCCAATCGGGCTTGACGTTTCCAAAGGGGCGGTACCCGGTGCAGATTGCAACGCCTGAGGTGATAGGGTAAATATCTGCGTTCCACCCGTACACACCGGCGGTGTAGGCTGCGGGGTCGTCCATGCACAGCATATTCTGTGCATCGCAGTAACCTACTTGAATAATGGTCGGATACTGGGATTTAATATCTCGCATGGTTCTTTTTGCTTTCATGGTTTTTGTCCTCCTGTTTTGTGGTGGTATTTGGTAGGTGTTACGCTTTCTTGCGTCTGATTGTATTATACGCTTTCTTGCGTAAATGTCAATAGGTATTTACGCTTTTTTGCGTATTTATTTTTGAGGTTTTGGGCTGTCCGCTTTTGCTCAGTTTCGGACGCACTGCGCAAGCAGTCCAGCGTTTGGGCGTCGGTCTGCACTAACGCTTGTCCGCTCTGGTTTTTGGCATGGTCTGCCCTGCTGCCTGTCGTGTGCCGTCGTTCCGGGTGCGCTGGAGTGGGCAAGGGTCACCGGCGGGGCATATAGCCGCCGCCCAGCCCCTCCCGGTCAGTCTCTCAACCACCGAAAAAATAAAAAAGACCCACCCCTTCTTCACAAATCAGAACCCATCCGATTGTGCAAGTCTCCAAAAATTCCGAAAAATACAAAAAGACCCCTTTCGAGGTCTTAGATGTGGTATACTTGACCGAAGGAAAGGGGAATCTCAAATGGATAATATAAGCATCATTCTTATGCTCGCTGGATTCGTTCTTAGCTTTTGCTGTGCTATCAACGCAATCAGAGGAAAGCCAAACAAGAAAACATGGTATTGGATGATAGCGGCATACATTGGCTTTGGCGTATGCTATGCTGCATCTCAAAGGGATGCACGAAACATCGGCATCGCTTTCATGCTCATCTGCTTTTGCTATATCGTAAAAGTGGTATGGGGATTCTTAAAATCTGTCATCAAACACGAAAAGTATCATTGCAAGAAAGATTTGCTCGTATTGATAGTTGTTTTTGTGTTGTTCATTGTTGGAATGATGCTCCCATACGATAAGGCGGCAGCAGCTCAAAGAGCAGCAGAATCAGAAGCAAGAGAAATTGAAAAGGCTGCATCATCGGCAGCGGCGGCGAGTAGCAAAGCCGAAGCAGAACGGCAAAAGCAAGCCGAGTGTGAAGCAGCGGCCAGCAAGGATGCAGAATCCAAACGCATTAAAGAAGAAGCAGAAAACAAAGCAGCATCAGATTCTAAAAAGGCAGAAGATGAACGTAACGCGGCGATAAAAGCCGAAAGCGAGCGTTTAGCGGCAGAGATGGCCAACTCCAAGAAAGAAGAGCCAGCATCAAAGGAACAGTCTGCATCTGAAAAGGCGAAGGAAGAAGAGCGGAACGCCGCTATTAGAGCAGAATCCGAAAAGCAATCAGCAAAGAGCAAGTCCTCTTCTAAGCCTAAAAAGTCTAGTTCCTCTGCTTCTGAGCATGCTGTTACCGATATCGATTTTAATGCTGTCTATAAGGAATATAAGTCGAATGAGGTAAGAGCGGAGGAAACATACGGGAATAAGAGATACCGTGTAACCGGCACTGTAAACGGATTGACCGATAGCGGATTGGCGAATCTTTTTGGAGGTGCGACAGTCACTCTTGTCAGACAAGTCGGGAACACAACGGTTTATTTCTTTGCGTCCTTCTCCAAAGACCAAAAAAATGCTATTATGAAAATCAATACCGGCGATGAAATCACTTTTGTTGGTGAATATTCAAAAATGAGCTTTTATAGCTGTGAACTTGAAAGCTATACCAGAGATGGGAAAACAGTAAAAATCTATTAAACACAAAAAGCCAGCGGCTAGATGTTCTCTAACCACTGGCTTTTCTTATCGACAAGCGTTTACTATAAAATTAGTAACCGTTACTTATCCGTTTCTACGGATGCTTGCATAGAGCAAACGGAACGTCTCGCGGCCTTTCGGCGTTACTCTTGTCTGTACGCCGCCGTGCTTGTTCTTCTGGTTGCAGTATTCCTTGACCGCAAACAGGCCGTCACCCTTGCCAGCTTTCGGCAGGATGCCCTTGCTCTTGTCACGGTAGATGTAACCGTCAGAAATAAGCATCTTGATGAACAAACGCTCAGGGATACGCAGTTCCTTTGCAGTAGAGCGGAAGTTGGTAGACACGTTCCATGCAACAAGGTCATCGAAGTAGTCTGCTTTAGGCTGCATCTCTTCGTTCTTCTCACAGAGCTGCTTGTTCTGCATCTGTAATGCTGCGCTCTTTTCCTTTTCGGCCTTCATGTTCTGAATCAGCCCGATCACGAAGTCCGGGTTGGCAATAGCCGTCTCCAACAGGTTGTCGGTCATGTACATTCCATGCTTGCGGATGGACGGCAAGACCTCGTGAGTGACCCAGTGCTTGAACCGCTGTGCGCTTTCCAGCTTGCTGCTGAAAATCAGACTGTACAGGCCGGATTCGTTGATGATGACCATTTTCTGCATCCCACCGGGGGTCATCATTTCGGTGACCCCCTTGTCGATTTCGTCAACGTGGTTTGCAACGGCGTTGGCAAGAGATTTGCCTTCACCGTACCCAAGTGCTGCGGCAATGTCCTTGCCAACAAACCAAGGGTCATCGTCAATGAGCATGACACGGATTTCGCCAAACTCGGCGTTGTTGAAGATTTTTATGTTCTCAGACAAAGAAAGTTGCATTAAAAAGCTCCTTTTCACTTGTGAGAGAAGCAATTTTCTGCTATAATAACGGCGAGAGAATGCTTCTCTCAGGGTTTACATGATACGTTCGCTTCTGTCGCCAAACTTCAGCGGACGTATCATTTTTCGTTTTCATTAGTTGAATCCATCGGATGCAGCGTAAAGAACGCTTCACGGAACGCAGCAGAAATGGAGACCCGGTTCTTGATGCAGTATTCCTGCAAGCTTGCAAACTGCCGCTCCGTCACGCTGATGGTAACGGTGTGACCGTAACGCTCTGCGTAAGGACTACTCATACATATTCACCCCCTTTCGTTTTGCTGTGCAATAAGTGTAACTGCAAAATATCTGAATGTCAATCAAAAATACACTAGATATTGTGTTCGCTAGTGTTGACATCAGATTTTGCAGTTCTTGGTGGCCGCTCCCGCTTCGTACCCTGCCCGGTAGTTCAGTTCGGACAGCTTACCCAGCGCTTCTGCGTACTCCATGTCCTCGCTGGTCGGTTCTTTGCCGTGTGAGAGGGTTTTCAGAAATTCTTCGGTTGTCGTGGGAAAGTTCATGTTTTTTGCTCCTTTCTATTGCAGAAGCGGTCTGCTTCTGCTATAATAATTGACAGAAACCGAGACTGCGCCCTTGGTTGCGCAGCTTCTGTTTTGTGGTGGAATAGGTCGTCAGCGCTACTTTGGTCGGTGGGCTGGCGGCCTATTTTTTTATGCCACAAAGGATAAATCTACCGTTGCTGGCTGATTCATCGTGTGTTCTGCTGTCTTAGATTATAGACGCTTGGTATATAGTTGTCAACAGCCCAATTTGTATAATTTGCATCAGATATATCTGAATTTGTGTCACAGATGTGTGATATTTGATAGCGGTTCGCTCCCAGAATGTAAATAAATAAGTTTACAAGCAGATTTTTCACATTACGAATTATCGCTCTTTTTATAAAATATATACATTCTGTAAATATAATTCGGTCACATAAGTGAGACCTCAGAAATATCTGGACTTGGTGATAGTAAAATTGAGAAAACTCTTGACAATTTACGCTAGAAAGCGTATACTGGCATTAAAGAAAGAGAGGAACGAAAAAATGGCTGCAACGAATAACAAGGTGAACTCAAGCGAAATTCTTCGTGACATAATGAAGAATCAGCATAAAACATACGAATATCTCCGAGAAAAGCTTGACTACAAAACCATTTCCAGCGCATCTTCTCGTGTCCTCGCTGATGATATGAAATTATCCACAATGGTTCAAATTCTTGAGGTTTTCGGGTACAGACTGGTCGTAGAACCTGCAAATGGGAAACTTACTCGTGCTGGCTGCTATGAGGTAGTAGAGGAAAAGGACGGTGAACCTGAATGATTTATGGTTACGCTCGTGTCAGTTCCGCTGGTCAAGCGATTGACGGCAACAGCCTTGAATCGCAGGAAGAAGCTCTCAAGGCCGCTGGTGCAACTAAGATTTTCAAAGAGGTCTATACCGGCACTAAAATGGAACGCAAGGAACTGGACAAGCTGGAAGCGGAAGTCCAGAGCGGCGATACAATCGTTGTGACAAAGCTAGATCGTGTTGCCAGAAGCCTTGTTGGTGGGTATGAACTGATTGATTCGTGGATTGAAAAAGGAATCCGGGTGAACGTGCTGAATCTTGGCGTGATGGACAACACCCCTGCTAGTAGGGCTATGAGAGGTATGTTCCTTGTGTTTGCCCAGTTTGAGCGTGACATGATTGTTGAACGCACCAGAGAGGGTAAGAAAATTGCCAGCCAGCGCCCTGATTACAAGGAAGGCCGCAAACCCACCGAGTATGACCGCAACCTCTTTGACGTTCTTCACGAACAGGTGGAGAAGCGCATTCTCACGGTCACGGACGCTGCCAAACAGCTTGGTGTGACCCGCCAGACATGGTATCGGATTGCTAAACAGAACAGGTGAAAGGAGCAAGAGCCTATGGATAAGTGGAACAACAGAAACTCGTATGATTGGCTTGCGGGGGCAGTCGTTGGGCTGCTTACCGGGTTCTTCATCGTAGTTGTGGTTGCGAGGTGCGTTCTGTGATACTTAGTGACAACATGAAGCGCCTGATCGACACGTTGAACACCTATGAACCAGACCTGCCGAATGGCTTCTATTCTGTAAAAGCCCTGCAAGACAAACTGGACTTCACGGCACAGTTCGTTCTTGAATCCCTTGCCAACGATGGGTTGATACGCTGGGGCGACACGCAGCACACAGCATTCTGGCTGTTGGAACGTGCAAGGAACTATAAGAAAATCCACAAGCTGGAAAAGATTGAACAGTGGAAAGAACGCGGGATAGGATTTGCTTGCGGCGTTCTTACAAGCGTTGTCGCAGGGTTGATTAGCATTGTACTAGCTGGCGTTTTCAGTTGACATTGTTCGCAACCCAGAATAAAACCGAACGAGAAAGGAAAAGTGACATGAAAACCGTAAAATTGTCAGAGCAGAGCTTGAAACTAATTGAAACGTTGTGCGATTACACCGACAAGCCCGATATCCTCAATGCCATCGCAGACGCCTTGTACTACGATGCGGATGAATTGAAGCGCAGGCTCAACCAGCTTGCAGAAGAAGTCAAATAAACCGCACATTCTATCCGTTAAAACGAATTTTAGCAAACAATCTTCCGAAACAGTATTATAAAAACCGAATATTTGATTTTTGTGCAGTTGTAGGCACTCTTTACATTTTCAGGTAGGGGGTGCCTATTTTTTTATGCAGCCAAAGCAGTGTATCGCCATCATCGACAGCATCAAAGCGTATGCAAAACAGAACCCGACCGAAGCACAGGTCTATGAGGACTGGTTTCAGGCGGTGGTGAACCTTAGAGACGCTTTGCCGCAAGACAAGCGGTTCGATGCCTACAAATACTCTGGTGAGCTGCGCTCTGTCTGTGCAGCCATGATGGGCAAGATGAAAACAGGCGAGGACGTGGCAAAGGTCTATGACATTATCGGCCGGACGTACTTGTTTGAAGCAAAAGATGTGTTCGACAGCTATTGCATCTACCTCGAATGGAACCGTGCGCCGGAGAAGAAGTTCTATCAGCCTAGACGCAGGGTTCTGAAAGTGCTGGCATATGACCTTGAGGACTTGTTTTATAAGCGGATTGACTTCTTGGGAGTTAGCTTGCCCGCTCGCGTAGGAAAATCGACGCTCTGTATATTTTTCATCACATGGCTGATGGGCAACCGACCTGACGTTGCATCGGTTATGAGCGGACATTCCGACAAGCTGACCAATGGCTTCTACGGCGAAGTGCTGTCCATCATCACCGACCCTGTGACCTACAACTGGGGCAAAATCTTCCCTGACGTTCAGCTTGTGGACAAAAGTGCAAAGGATGAAAGTGTTGATCTGAACCGAAAGAAACGCTTCCCCACCCTGACTTGTCGTTCCATTGGCGGTACGTTGACTGGTGCTGTTGAAATCGGCGAGGGCGGCGTTCTGTACAGCGATGACTTGATCGAGGACTTAGAGGAAAGCCTGAATGTTGAGCGCCTGAACAACAAGTACGATGCCTATCTGAACCAGTTGAAAGACCGTAAAAAGCAAGGCGCATTGGAACTGATGGTCGGTACACGTTGGAACGTGCTTGACCCTCTGGGGCGCATCCAGAACCAGTATGCAGACAACCCAAAGTACAGATTCCGGGTGATTCCTGCGGTGGATGAGAACGGACACAGCAACTTCAATTATGACTATGGCGTTGGCTTTGACGATGCCTACTATGCTGATATGAAAGCCAGCATTGATGACGCAACATGGTGGGCAAAGTACATGGGTAAGCCCTATGTGCGTGAAGGACTGCTATTCCCTGCCGATGAACTGCGGTATTTCAACGGTGTTCTGCCTGATGGGGAGCCTGATCGCAAGCTCATGGTCATGGATATTGCATGGGGCGGCGGTGACTTCACGGCCTGTCCTATCGCTTATGTGTACGGAGATGCTGTGTTCATCCCAGACCTTGTGTTCAATAACGGCGATAAGACTGTGACTAGGCCGGAAGTCGTGGGCAAAATCATCCAGCACAAAATCAATGTGGTGCGCGGCGAAGCCAACAACGGCGGTGACGAATATTGTGACGTGGTAGACAGCCAGCTTCGGCAGCAAGGCTATCACTGCTCTGTTCGCAGCCAACGTGCGCCCAGCGGTCAAAGCAAGCTGTCAAGAATCATCCAGTATGCGCCGGACATCAAACGATTCTATTTCCTTGACGAGAAGCACCAGTCGAAAGAGTACAAGGCATTTATGGAACAGGTGACGATGTTCACGCAGCTTGGCAAAGTTCCGCACGATGATGCACCGGACAGTCTGGCACAGCTTGCCGATGAACTGTACAACGGAATCAGCAAAATTGAGCCTGTCAAGAGGCCTTTTTGATTAAAAACACAATATATTGTGTTCGCTGGGTCTATTTATTTGATTTCACCACTTGACAAGGCTTATAATGTACGCAGGAAGTTTTGCAGCTTCCCTTAAAGGAATAGCTTGCACGCGGGGTTTTGTCATTTTACTCGCGTGCGCGTCAACAAGCATATTCCTCCTTTCACCGGTGGAGGTTTTCTCACTCTTTCGCCTTCACCGGGCTTTATATGTTGCGTTTTCAATTGTAAGGGGAATGCCAGTCTGTCTCCCCCACGGCTGGCAAGCAACAGTTCGATTCCGTTACGCAGCACAACCAACTACCTAGCTTTGCATGGCTTTATTCTCCAAAACCTCCACCGCTATTCCCGGCTCTCAATGTAATTTTTAGGCATGATATTGCAAAGAGCAGCGGTTAACCAATCAAGCCGGGTTTCTATGTTGCATTAGCTCAGTCAGGCTAGAGCACCCGGCTCATAACCGGACATACATTGGTTCAAATCCATTATGCAGCACCAAAATTGCAGCTTACCCGTTTATGTCTGTCCAACAACTGAATGTAAAGGCTGCAATGGTTTTCTTCGGGCGAAGAATAGCACGGCTGGAAGTGCGAACAGTTTCCCGGCAGCTTCTGACAGGTCTGTGCTCAACAGCCTGTTTCCAGAAATCCAACGAAAGGAGCACAGATGGTAGCAAAAGTCAGATGCAAGCGTCCTCGAAAAGACGCAAACGGCAATCCGTGTGATTGCGGACGTTATCTTGGCGAAGTGGAAGGCAAGTTCTCCCTTCTGTGCCCTCTTTGCCATTGGATTACAATTGGAGATTCCAACCTTCCAAAAGATACATGGGTCTCCGTACCAAAGTTTAAAAACTGAATAGCTTTTGAAGCGCAGTTGTAAGCGCAGTGAGATAGGCCTTAACAGGTTTGTCTTGCTGCGCTTTTTATTTTGCCGGAAAGGAGGAACACATGGCTGAGTATCAGATAGTTGTTGACGGCTTTTTGAATAATCCACTGACCGGACGCAGACCGATTGAAACGCCGGAGACGGAAATCAATCAAGCAAACGTGCTGAAAGTGGTCATGGGCAAGGCAGAGCCTATTCATCTGCTGAACAAGAACGAGATTCGCTTTCTACACAACTACTACTTGGGTAGCCAGCCTGTCCTCCACCGCACGAAGGAGTACCACGCTGAAATCACCAACCGCATTGTGGAGAACCACGCCAACGAGTGCGTGGGCTTCTACACAGGCTACATGAGCGGCACTCCTTGCTCTTATGTGCGGTCTGAAACGGCAATAGGTGACGGTGAGGAAATCGCCCGCCTGTCCAATGCCTTGCAGTATGAGGGCAAGGATGCACTTGATCGGCGGCTCTGGCAGTGGATGTTGGAATGCGGACAGGGATACCGCATTGTTCTTCCTGACAAGGGGTACAACGGCAACTACCCGGACGAAACACCCCTGCTGGTTGACGTTCCCGACCCGGATATGGCGTATGTGATTTACAACTCCGGCATTGGTCACAAGCCCATTGCCAACGTGCTGCACATCCCGCGCAATTATCAGAATGACCTGAACGACCTGATTTGCGTGTATACGCCAAACCAGTACTTTGAAATCGACAACGGCAAGGTTACAAAGTCCGAGAATCACTCTCTTGGAATGTTGCCGATGGTCGAATACAAGCTGAACCCGGAGCGTATGGGTCTGTTTGAACCTGCAATCCCTGTGCTGGATGCCATCAACGACCTTGAAAGCAACCGTTTGGACGGCGTGGCGCAGTTCATCCAGTCCATCATGGTGTTTACCAACTGCCTTGTGGACAAGGATGCGCTTGACCAAGTGAAGGAACTTGGCGCAATGTGCCTGAAATCCACTTCTGGTCTGCCCGCTTCTGTATCGCAGATTGCAAACGAACTTGACCAGCAGCAGAGCCAGACCCTGCTTGATTCCATGCTGAACGTGTACCGCAGTCTGACCGCCATGCCTAGTGCCACTGGCAGCGAGAACGCAACGTCCGACAACGTGGGCGCAGTTATCGTCCGTAACGGATGGAATCACACCGAAGCAAGGGCACAGCAGTACGAGAATATGTTCAAGTACGCTGAACGGCAGAGCCTGTCTGTGATGCTGAAAATCCTGCGTGACACGGCTGGTTCTAAGCTGATGGCAAGTGACATCAACATCAAACTTCCCCGCCGTCAGTACGACAACCAGCAGAGCAAGGTTCAGATTTTTGCACAGATGCTCAGTCAGAGCATTGACCCGCAGTTGGCGTTCACTACGCCCGGTCTGTTCCCCGACCCGCAGGCTGCTTACGAAATGAGCAAACCTTTCCTGATTGCCGCTGGTAAGCTGGGCGAGGACGGGAAAGCACCGAAGCCGCAGGAACAGCCTGAACAGAATGTTACCGGCATAAATGTCGAGAATATGACTGATAAACAGCCAAACAATGCGGATGGAGAAAAAGATAATGCGTGATTTTTGGAAACAGTTGTTTTGCAAACATGATTATACGCTTTCTCGTTGGCATTGGACGCACGGCATCAACGGAAACGAACCACGAGAAATGGAGTGCGAGTATATCTGCACGAAATGCGGGAAATTCAAATGGACACACCCTGACCGAAATTCGGCGCGAGAAAAATCTATTTTGGATAGTGGCATTGAGCCGTACAAAAGAATTTACCCAAAGGAGTAAAGAATCACCCCGAATTTTCGGGCTGATATATTCCGGCAGGGAAGCCGGGATACAAATTTCGCAGCGTTGCAGGGAAGCAACGGTAAAAAAACGCAGGAGGAAATTAACGATATGAAACTTAATGTGTTGCTTGGTGATGCCTACAAAGAGGGCATGACCGCCGATGAAATCATTTCTGCGCTTGAAAAGGTCGCAGATCCTAGTGCAGAGGTCGAGAAACTGCGCAACGCCGTGACGAAAGCCAATGGCGAAGCTGCTGAGTACAAGAAGCAGCTCAAGGCAAAGCGTACCGATGACGAGAACGCCGCACAGGAACAGGCTGACAAGCTGGCAGAGATGCAGAAGCAGATTGAAGCCCTGACCGCCGACAAGGAGAACCTTGTCAAGGAAAAGACCCTTTCATCTTACCGTGAGAAGTTCGTTGCACATGGTTATGACGCTGAACTTGCCAACAAGGCTGCATCTGCACTGGCTGACGGTGACATGGACAAGGTGTTTAAGTTCCAGTCGGAGTTTATGACTGCCCACGACACCGCATACAAGGCTTCTCTGCTGAAGGATATGCCCACACCTCCGGGTGCGGATGGCAATGGTGACGGCGCAGATAGCGCAGGTGTTTCTTTTGCCAAACGCTTTGCGAAGGAACGCGCAGACGCAAACAAGGCATCGAGTGACGCAATGACTGCTTTCCATTAAGGAGGAAAACATGAAGTACACCAATACTCCGGTATCGGCTCCTGAAAGCACTATTCTGGCTGCTGATACCTACGTTGCCATTCCCTTTACCGTCAAGGAAACCAATGCTGTTCCAGCTGGTTATCCTATGGCAAAGACTGGTCTGAAAGCTGCTGCCACTACTGGCACCAGCGCTACCGATGCGGCTACCGATGCCATTGGCATTCTGCTGCACACTGTTGACCCTGCCGTCAACCCCAATGGCGCACTGCTGATTCAGGGCGTTATTGATGTGGACAAGGCAAAGCTGTCTGGCTTTACCTATTCTGCAAACGATATTGCCGCTCTGAAAAAGGCTGTTCCCGCCGTTTTCTGCCGTACCGATGTTGGCGCAAAGAGCGAGTAAGGAGGACTAAATTATGGCACTGAATCTGAATGAAATCTTCTCCCCTGCTGCGATTGCCGCCTACTGGACGAATGACCCGACCAATGCGCAGCCCTATGCTTCTGATGCTCTGTTCCCTGCCCGTAAGAAGGTCAGCATGGAACTGAAGTGGCTGCGTGGTCACAAGGGCGTTGGCGTTTCGCTGAAGCCTAGCGTGTTCGACACTAAGGCTACGTTCCGTACTCGTCAGGGCATCAAGATGACCGAGACCAGTATGCCGTTCTTCCGTGAGGGCACTCACATTGACGAGGAAGACCGCCGCAAGATTATCTCTGTTCTGGCTACCAATCAGGAGTTTGCGGCAGACGTTATCAATCGTGTCTACGATGATACCGCACAGCTTATTACCGGGGCTCGCATTGTGCCTGAGCGAATGGTGTGGCAGCTTCTGGCTCCTAAGACTGGCAAGCCCGGCATCTCCATCGAATCCAACGGTGTGAGTTACGTCTACGATTACGACCCTGACGGCACTTGGCAGCAGTCCAATTACAAGGCTCTGGCTACCAAGGAGAAGTGGGATGCTCCTACCACCGCAACCCCCATCGCCACGATGACCACTGCCGCAAACACCGTGCTGGCAAACACTGGTGAGATTATCACCGATGCCTACATGAACACCAACACTTTCCACAAGATGATTGCTGCGGATGAAATCAAGAACCGGTTCCTGACGGTTATGAAGACCGCCACCGCTGTGCTGGTTGATTCCGAAGCACGTTCTGTTGTCGAAAGCGCATCTGGCATCCGCATTCACCTGTACGACAAGATGTACAAGCCGGAGGAAACCGCTGCTGCCGAAAAGTATCTGCCTGATGGTTATGTCGTTCTGGCTCCTTCTGGCTCTCTGGGCAATATGTACTATGTTGCCACCCCTGAGGAAGCCGACCTGATGGCTGGCATCTCTAACGCACAGGTTTCCGTTGTGAACACTGGCGTTGCTGTTACCACCGAGCAGACCGTGCATCCTGTCAACACCAACATCTACGTCTCTGAAATCGTCCTGCCGTCCTTTGAGCGCATGGACGCTGTGTACTGCATCAAGGCTTACTAAGGCGAAAGGAGGAAAGCAGCATGGGAGACCAGTATTCCGAAGCGGCAGTCAAGCTGGGGCAATACATCGCCCCTGCACTTGACCGTGAAATCACGGACGAAGACTACCCACTCTTCGACCTGCTGCTTGATTTCGCCAAAGACAAGATATTTGCACAGGGCTACCCTTTCGGCAACAGACCGGAAGAGCTGCCCTCGCAGTATCAGTCGTTGCAGATACGCATTGCAGCGGAACTGTACAACCACATCGGCGCAAACGGACAGACGAGCTATACCAACAATGGTATCACTCGTGTGTGGGAAAGCTCCGATGTGGCGCAGTCCCTGCTAAATGAAGTGGTTCCGAGAGTAGGTGTTATCGGCTGATGTTCAATGGAAGCCCGCTGGATAAACGCCCGCTGTGGTATTCAAACCCAGTTGGCAAGAAAACGCCTGTCGTGGACGAGTGGGGAAACGAGACTGGCGAATCCGCATACGAATCGTGGAGCGACCCCGCAAAGCTGATGCTGAACGTCAGCCCCCCTACTGGTTCTGCGGAAGCAAACCCTTTCGGCGCGTTCACGGATTACAGCTACATTGTCAGCTCGTCTAGCAGGAAGCACAACACACCGCTTTATGAAGGCACACACGTCTGGTTTCAGACAGACGTTTCCAAGCCCTTCAATTACATCGTGGCCAAGGTCGCAGAGCATATTACCGACACGAAGTATGCGCTGAAAGAGGTGGCTGCAAGTGAAAATTAAAGTGAGGTTGAGCGATGCCGGACTTAAACAGGCTAAGGAAGATATTCGCAAATACAAGACCACCCTGAACCAAAAAGCACAATTGTTTGCAAGAGCGCTTGCCGATAAAGGTCTTGCTGTTGCAACAATCCGTTTTGCCAATGCCCAATATGCTGGCAAAAACGATGTTAAGTGCGAAGTTAGCCAAAATGGCACTTCTTGCACCATCCTAGCGGAGGGGCAGGCGGTTGCTCACATTGAGTTCGGCACAGGTGTTATACATCAGGGCTGGGGCGCTGCCGGAACAGTCGGCCCGCTCCCTTTGCCTGATAACATTGGTGAACATGGCACATACGGCAAAGAAAACGGCAAGCACAAGCGCTGGTACTACTACGGTGAATCTGGCAATGCCGGTACGCCTGTCAAGGAAGTAGACGGCAAGGGTCAGCTGAACTACACCAGTGGTAATGATGCAGCTATGGCTATGTGGGGAGCTGTTGAGGAAATGGCTTCTCAGGTCGAAGCAACGTGGAGGGAGGTTTGGAATAGTTGATTGATTATTTCAACTCTATCTACACGGCTGTTGCCAAGGAACTGCGAAAGCAAGTGCCCGGTATCTTAGTCACTAGCGAAATTGATGACCGACCTGTTAAGAGGTTTCCGTGTGTGCAGATAGAGGAAAACAACAATTTGCCTGTACATATTGATTCTGCTGGTCACAGCAAGTACGCTGCTGTTTCCCTGCGCGTGCGGGTCTACTCCAATAAGAACACCGGACGCATTGCAGAAGCACGTTCCATCGTTGGAATCGTGGATTCTGTTCTTGAACCGCTTAAATTTTATCGCAAATCGTTTGCCCCGTTGAATGGGCTGTACAACAATTCCGTCTATCGGATTGATTGCAGCTATGGGGCAACAATCGGAGAGGACGGAATGATTTACCGAAACTAAGGAGGTAAACATTCTATGAGTACTGCTATCTCCGGTCTGAACACTACCCTTTACTGTGGCGAAAGCGCAACCACTTTGACGAAGCTGTGCGACATCAAGGATGTGCCCGACCTGATCTCCGACCCGAACCTTCTGGATGCAACTACCCTGTCTGATGGTATGCAGAAGCAGATTTTTGGCATCGTTCAGGCTGACACCAAAGCCTTTACCGCCAACTACAACAAGACCGACTACGCTGCTGTCAAGGCTGCTGGTTATGACGATACCTCTGAGAGCAACGTGGACAAGTACTACGCCCTGAAGATGCAGGACGGCTCCGGCTTTACTTGGCAGGGTATGCACCAGGTCGGTCTGTCTGGCTTTGGTGTGGATGAGGTCGTGGAAATGACCATCAATTGCATCTTCCACTCCACCCCGAAGTTCAGCGAGAGCCTGACCGTTAATGGCGGCTAAACTGCAAAAATCGAATCAATCAAACCGGGCAGAACTGAACAACGGATTTGGTTCTGCCCCTATTTATAAAGGAGAGCATTTATTATGGCTGCTAAGGTTATCAACTTTCATTCCCCCGATGGCAAGAACACTTATGAACTGACCTTCACCCGCGAGAGCGCCGAAGCCACTGAACGCAACGGCTTCCAGATCTACGAGTTCTCTAACGGCATCAACCCTGTTAAGAACACTAAGGCTCTGTTCTACGGCGCATTCATTGCTCGCAACAAGGGCATCAAGCGCAATGCGGTTGACGATATGCTTGACCACATCGAGGACAAGGAAGGTCTGATTGCTGCCCTGATGGAGATGTACGCGAATTCTATCAAGGCTCTGATTGCCACCGATGAAGAGGACAAGACCGCAAAAAACGCAACGTGGGAGATTGTGTAACCTCACAGTCTCAAGAACCGGACAGCAATACAGAGCCATTCTCTGTATCTAAGCTGTTCCATGATGTAGAAGCCTATTACATTTCCATTGGCATGACCTATGACCAGTTTTGGCGTGATGACGTCTGGCTGGCAAAGGTTTACCGGGACGCGGAAGAACTACGCGCCCGCAGAGCCAATGTTGAAGCGTGGAGAAATGGTTTCTATACGGCATCTGCGCTTTCCTCTACGGTTGGCAATATGTTCCGCAAGAAAGGGTCTAGTCCCATCAAGTACATGGATAGACCGATTCCTCTTACCCAGAAAGAGCAGGACGAATACGAATACCAACGCGCACTGGAAGCGCAGGAACGCATCAAGAGGGCGATGTTCTCTATGATGAATCAGAAGGACGGTGGTAGCAATGGCTGATGTTGATATTACAAGCTTATCCGTAGAAATTTCTGCGGAATCTCAGGGCGCAGAGCTTAGCATTGACAAACTTACCACTGCTATTTCCAAACTGCGCACAAAAGGTAGCATTGGCAAGGTATGTTCTAGCCTTGACACTTTAACAAAGTCTATCTCTGCGTTGAAGTCCGCTTCGTCTGGTATGGACGGACTTAGTAGAATCAATGATTTTATGGACAGGATTTCCAACGTGAACCTGTCTGAAAGCGCAAAAGGCATCCGTTCTGTTGCCAGTGCATTAACTAGAATTTCTTCAGTCGATTTGAAAGGCATTGACTTTTCTGGACTGAAAGGCAAAATGAATAGCCTACAAAACGGCTTATCCCCGCTTTCCAAAGTTGATGCGTCTGGCCTTAGAAGTGTAAGCAGCGCCCTTAATTCCATTGCAAAAATTCCAGATTTTAGTAGCAAACTGAATTCAAAGACACTGGATGATTTTGCCACTTCTTGCAAGAAAATCACAGATGCCCTTGACCCGCTTGCTTCCAAAATCGAAACAGTAGGAAATTCGTTTGCGAAGTTACCTACCAACATCCAAAAGGTCATTGCGGCAACGGACGGTGCTACAAAATCAAGCAGTAAATCTGCAAAAAGCTATTTGAGCCTTTCCAACCAGCTGAATGGTTTCATTCGGTCTGCGGCAAAGCTGGTCTCGCTGAAAGCCATTGCCACCTATCTTGGCAACGCAGCGGAGAAGTTCAATAGCTACTATGAAGCTGCAAACCTGTTTGGCGTGTCTATGAAGGGGCTGACCGGCGAAGCAAACACGTTCATCAACAAGATGGAGACCCTGCTTGGCATCGACCCCACCGAAGCCATGAACAACATGGCAACGATTCAGAGCCTGACCACTTCGTTTGGTCTGGCTAGCGACAAAGCGTATGTGCTGTCCAAGAACCTGACGCAGCTTGGCTACGACCTCGCTTCTTTGAAAAATATCCCTGTTGCGGAATCCTTTACGAAGATTCAGGCGGCTATTTCCGGCGAACTTGAACCGATTCGCCGTCTGGGTGTCGATATTTCTAACGCACGGTTGCAACAGGAGCTGCTTAATCTTGGCTATTCGCAGAGCGTTTCTACCCTGTCTCAGGCCGATAAGGCTGTTCTGCGGTACATTGCCATCATGAAGCAAACCACCGATGCGCAGGGAGACTTCGCCCGCACTTTGTCTAGCCCTGCAAACATGATTCGTATTTTGCAGGCACAGCTGAACAGTCTGGCTCGCGCCGTTGGTTCTTTGCTTTACCCTGCCCTGAAATCCATCCTTCCCCCGCTGATCGCTGCCGTTGAACTGGTCAAAGAGCTTGTGACGGGCATTGCATCGTTAATGGGCGTCAAGGTAGAATTCCCAGACTTTAGCAGCGCAAGCGATGCTGTTGGTGGCGTCACGGATGCGATGGACAATACCACCAAAGCGACCGGCAAGGCTGCAAAGGCGTTCAAGAACTACATCATGGGCTTTGATGAACTAAACGTCATCCAGAAGGACAATGGTTCTTCCGGTGGTTCCGGTTCTGGTTCTGGTGCTGCTGGCAACATCTTAGGCGATGTAGATCTGTCCGGCTACGATATGTTCAAGCGGTACAACGAAGAGTTTGTAAAGCAGATTGATAGCATCAAGGAAAAAATCAGAGGGATGCTTCCGATTATCGGCGCCGTTACCGCAGCGCTTGCTTTGTGGAAGCTGACCACTTTTATTGCAGACCTTGTTGACGCAATCAAAAAAATCGGCATTTTGAAAGGCATGGTCGCCGGTGGCATTCTGATAGGCCTTGGATTTTTCCTGATGTTTGATGGTATCAAGAAAGCTATTCAGGACAAGCTTAACGCTATCAATTTTGCGGAAATCCTTGTAGGTGCTATTACGTTTGTTGGCGGCGCAGCATTGCTTGGCTCAAAAATCGCAGAGTTTATCACGACTTCCTTTGCAGATAGTGCCGTTGCAAAAGCTATTACTGCCGCAGGCGGCAAAATGGGCGGTGCGTTAGTTGGCGCGGTTGTTGCTGGTGTTGTAGCTGGCGTTGCAATGTTTGTGACCGGCGTTTATGATGCTTTAACAAACGGCTTGAATATTTTGAACGGTTTGCTGATTCCTGCTGGTTCTACGATGGCTGGTGCTGCTGTTGGCGCAATTATAGGCTCTCTCGGAGGCCCGATTACTGCTGGAATCGGTGCAATCATCGGTTTAATTGTGGGCGGTCTGACTGATGCTGGGATTGCCATTTACCAGAACTGGGATAAAATCACGGTCGCTCTTGACAAAGCAAGTGCCGACTTAAAGCAATGGTTTGTTGGAGTAGGCGTCTGGTGGGACAAAAAATGGCAAGGCTTTAAGACAAACTGGGATAAGTCTTGGAACAGCCTTGTCGACACTCTGAAAGAACTGCCGCAAAAGTTCCTTAACTACGGCAAGAACATCGTTCAGGGCTTGATTGATGGCATCAACAAGGGCATCGAAAGTGCTAAAAAGTCTGTCGGCGGTCTTGCAAAAGCCATTCTTGATAAGTTCACGACAGACACCGGCATCAACTCCCCTTCCAAAGTTTTCAAGGGCTACGGTGGTTATATCGTAGAAGGTCTCGCCAACGGCATCTCCGCTGCCAAAGACCTTGCGGTGAACGCCATCCAGTCCGTGTCTGACGCGGTAAAGGCCATCGGCTCTCAGCTGGCAGATGAGAACTACGGATTGGGCAATGGCTCTATCAGCCTGTCCATTGACGCAAGCGGCAAGTCCATGATGGAAACAGCAAACGCGCTGAAACGTTCTGTGCGCACCACCAATGATAGTTTTGGTGGCTGGTTTAAGAAGATGAAAACCGACTTGGGCGATTTCACGGAGGGCATCAACGCGGTTACTAAGGCGGGCAAAGACATTTCCAATGGATTCAAATCCTCCATTGACGCGCTTACCGCTGCATCGAAGTCTATCCTGAACACGCATGATGGCTTTGTGAGCGCGGTCTCTGATATACGGTCTTTTGTGAAAAAGAGCGTTGCAGAGATTGAAAACGAGTACCAGTATAACGGCTTCTTTGGTGCCGCCGGTCTTGCCATCCAAAAGGCGTTTGAGGGCGTGTACCTTGTTTTTGACAAGGTTTCCACTGCTATCAAGAACGTGTCCGACACCATTGACAGCGTGAAGAACGTTATTACCACCTTTAATAACCTGAAAACCAAAGTTGGTGAGGTTATCGACCAAGTTCCCGCCTTGAAACAGGCGTATGGTGGGCTGAAATCCTTCTTCAGCGATTTGTTTGACAAAGACAGTGGAATCGGGAAATTTTTCTCTGACAGTTGGGATTCCATCTTGAAAGGCACAAAAGGCTTTTTGAACCAGCTTGGAATTGACTTTTCTGATGCTTGGGAATCTCTCGGCATCAAAAAAGGCGTAAAGACCCTTACGGACTTTATCTTTAAAGCTTTCGACACTAACTGGGGAGACATCCTTAAATCTGGTCTGAATTTTCTTAAACAGTTTGGCTCCAACTTAGGTATCGGCTCTGGAAATGGCTCTGGTGGCAGTTCTGGTTCTGGTAGTGGTTCTAGCTCGGGTGGGGACGCTTTGAAGTGGGGTAAGACCTTGCTCAACGGAGGAATAGCAATATTCAAAGCGTTCACCGGTGACATTCCGGGTGCGATTCTTTCCGCTCTTGGTGCCGTTGGCAACGTTGCTGGCGATATTTTCGGATGGGTCGGAGATGCTGTTGGTGGGGTCGTTGATTGGGTTGGAGATGCCGTGGGTGGCGTGGTTGACTTCTTCAAAGGCATTTTCGGCTTTGCAAGCGGCGGTTTCCCCGATGCCGGGCAGCTGTTTATCGCCCGAGAAGCCGGTGCAGAAATGGTCGGCTCTCTGGGCGGTCACGCAGCAGTTGCCAACAATGACCAAATCGTTGAGGGCATCCGCGAAGGTGTTGAAGCTGCAATGGAGCGTCAGAACCAGCTTTTGCGCCGACAGAACGAACTGTTGCAGGCTCTGCTTGAGAAGGAAGGGAGCGCAGAGGTCAACGTGTCCAGCTTCTATCAGGCAGTGAACAGAACGAACCAGCGTAACGGCAAAACAATTATCCCGGTAGGTACTTAAAGGAGGGGCATTTATGGAACTTGACCAGTACAATCCGATTCGGAGCGTGGATGGGCAGTATCTTAAATGCCCCTCTTCTTATCAGTGGCGGTTACAGGACATTTCGGCATCCGATGCCGGACGTACAGAGGATAACAAGATGGACAAGAAACGTCTTGGACAGTGCGTCAAGCTGGAACTGGAATGGAAGTACACCACAATAAAAGAAGCCGCTGCTATCCTGAAAGCGTTCAACCCGGAATACATCAACGTCACCTATCTTGACGCAATGGCTGGCGATTGGAAAACCAGCGAGTTCTACGTTGGTGACCGTGCTGTTCCTATGTATAATTCGCGGATGAATCGCTGGGAAGGGATATCTTTTAACATCATCGAAAGGGCTGCACACTGATGGTCAATGTATCGCAAGATATCATAAAATCCTTTAACGAGGGCAACAAACAGACTGCCCTTATTGAGGTTACTGCTGGCAGCAAGACGTTTACCATCACCGATGCAGATATCATTCAAGGCGGGTTGAAGATTGACCGATACTGCGTGACCAACAGCAAAATCGAGATCGGCTCTGCGGTTGCTTCTGAACTGTCCTTGAAGCTGCGAAACTACGATGGCAAGTTCAACGATGTTTCCTTTGAGGGAGCTGTCCTGAACGTTAAAATCGGCATCAAACTGTCTAGCGTCCTTGAGGGCGCAACGCTTGGCAAGGGCATCCTTGGGCGTATGATTCTTGGTTCTGCATCTTCCGATCAAGACGTTGCGTATGTTCCATGTGGTCTGTTCATTGTAGACACGCCACCCAGAAAGCTAAGCACTATAAGCATCTCTGCATTGGACTACATGGTCTTGTTTGACCGTGAGGTGAACGCTTCCGCGCTCTCCTTCCCCATCCATGTTGACGCGCTTATTCAAAAAATCTGCTCCATCTGCAATGTTGCGCTTGCAACGGACGTTTCGGTGCTGCCAAACCACTATTTTAGCATCGGCGGTCTGCCGGATACTAACCAGAAGTTGACCTACCGGCAGCTCTTGCAATGGTGTGCGCAGCTTACCGGCACTTGCGCGTTCATGGATGGCAGTGGACGGCTTGTGCTGAAATGGTATGAGCAGACCGGCGTAATCATTACCGCAAGTGAGCGCTATTCCAGTGATATGTTGGAGAACGACATCACCATTACCGGCTTCACCTGTGACGATGGCAAGGGCAACACATACCTGTCTGGCACGGCAGATTACACGCTTGATCTAAGTGACTGCGGTTTCCTGACCAACGCCTACGAGGGTGTTTTGAAGGAACTGCAAACTGCACGCGGCGGGTTTACCTACCGTCCATACAGCGCCACCATTAAGTCTGCACCGTATTTGTTCCCGCTGGACATGATACGCTACAAGGACAAAGACGGCGTTGTGCATGATACCATTGTCACCAATGTTACGCTTGCTTTGAACTGCAACACAGCGATTTCCGGCGCTGGCGAAACGGTCACAAGTTCTTCCTATACGCAGTCCACAAGCGGCGTTACAAGCCAACAGGCGGCAACGGACAGAGTGAATCTGAAAAAGATAAACCAGACAGCCACGCAGACGAACCAGACCAAGAACGACTTGACGAAGTTCAAGACGCAATATTCTTCCGATTTTGAAAAGACGCAAGCTGCCATTGAATCCCGCGTCACGAAGGAAACATACCAAACTGACATGGCTGGCGTTTCTACGCGTATCGGTGTAGCAGAAACAAAGATTTCTCAAAACGCTGATGCTATTACTCTGCGTGCAACAAAAGAAGAGCTTGCGACTGCAAAGTCTGACGCAATTAACAGCGCTGCTGCGGACGCCACAAGCAAAGCAACCGCAGCCGAAAGCAATGCAAAGTCTTACGCGGACGCGCAGCTGAAAGTTACCAACGAAAAGATTGAAACAAAGGTTTCCAAGGGCGATATTGCTTCCACGATAAATCAGACTGCACAATCGGTGCAAATCGAAGCGTCCAAAATCAACCTGAAGGGCGCGGTAACGACTGAGGATATTTCCGCTGATGGTCTGAACGCAAAGGTGATTCAAGCCGGAACGATTACCGCAACGGAAATCAAAGCAGATACGATTACGGCAGGAAATCTTGCAACAGGTGCTATTATGGTTCTTTTATGGAAAAACAGCAGCCCATCTTCCACTTTCTCTCCGCAAGACATAGATTTAATGAATGCAATGCAATACTCAAAGTTCCTTATACGCTTTGACGGGAAAGCATACGATTTGGCATCTTTGAAAAAAGCTTACATTGGAAACATTTCTATGGTTGTAGAAAACAAGTCCGACCAGTTTCTTGGCGTTTTTCACCCTTACATTTCCAGAGTTGAATACCCAGATTCTTATATAAACTATACAGATGCATGGGGGCTTGATTCAACGGTTTCCATTGTTAGCCAGCCGACATCTGCTTGCAGACCGTTCGTCTTGTCAAATGATACGGACGATAGCAACGGGAATGTTGGGTTTAGGTTTTATAATGCAGTTGTCAACTCAAAAAAGAGTTCAAGCGATGTTTCGACCGTAAACAACAATTATATGATACCTTTAACGATTTTTGGGATTAAATGATATGTTTGTTTTAAACCTTGACAAAAACACAAACCGCATTCTAAGCGTTTGCGAAACGTTCAACGAAATCAAATTAAAAGATGGCATTTCTGTAAGTGAAATACCGGAGGACGGCAAAGCAAATCTCTACGATTATCTGTACGTCAACGGAGAGTTCGTCTACTCACCGATTGAAAAACAAGAAGAGGAGGTAACCTATCAATGAGCTATCAAAAGCAGAACTTTGCAAACGGTGAAGTGCTTTCCGCTTCGCAGCTAAACCACATCGAGGACGGCATTGTGGACTTGGAAGGTAATTCAAGCACGGCGCTTGCTGGCAAAGCAGATAAAACAGAAGTACAAGCTATCGCAAAAAGCGTTTCTGATGAAACCACCCGCGCCAAAGGCGAGGAGCAGCGCTTGGACACCGCTATCACCGCCGAAAAGACCCGCGCAGAGCAGGCAGAGCAGGCGCTGGATACGCGCACCGCAGCCCTCGAATCCTGCGGATTTGTCGTGGTTGACGGCAAAGTCTGCATGAAATATGTTAAATCCTGAAAGGAGCAAAACACATGGCTGAAACTATGGTAACCGATCCGGTCTATCTGGATCAGACCGCAAAAGACAACGGCAGAAAGCTTGACCAGATGACCGCCGCCCTGCTGGGTATGTCCAGCTCGCTGGGCGTGATCGCGCGGGCACAGACCGGCGTGGTGGAGGAGATGGACTATAACGGCATCAATAATATTGGTGATAATGGGAAAAATCAGAACTCTTTGTGGACGCTGGCAGCGCCCCGATTACCTTCCCCACCGGCACCCAGCTGGTGAACACCTACACCGGCAAGGACGGCAAAACCTACGACTGCCCGTGGGACGTGGTGCAGCCGGATGATATCGCAGAGGGCGAGACCGGCACCACCGCACCCGCAATGGTGCTGCAGATGCACTATGCGTCTCTGGAGGATATCCAGTTTTCTGCATATCAGGCTTTTTATGTGGTGCAGGAATCCGGCCTTGCTGCCGGCACCTACAACATCATTTTTGATTTTACCTATGGCACAAACGTCATAAACGGCGGTGCCTATAATTTTACCTTGACCAAAAATGCCCCCGCAGGTGCACGCCTGACCGGCTTCTATAACGCACCGGACGTTGCACCTGCCAATTGGAAGGTTTACGTCTACAAGGATCAGTATAAGTCCGAGCTGCTGGAGACCTGCAACATCTCTGCTGGCGTCGATGGCATAAATCTTGGTTCCTTCCTTGCAAAGCCCAACGGCAAACTGAACGGCTTGCATTCGGTTGCCTACGGCGATAACCGGTGGTATAAGTCCGCATACCGCCAGTACCTCAACAGCGATGCACCCGCAAAAGAATGGTGGGCTCCGCAGGATGAATGGGATATGAAGCCAGATCAGGCAGACACCGTGCCCGGCTTCCTTGCTGGCTTCTCGGATGACTTCAAGGCCGCCCTGACTCGCGTGAAGGTCGTGACTTACGGCAACACCGTCACCGATGACGGCAGCGCTGTGGTGACTTATGACAAGATTTTCCTGCCCTCCCTGCAGGAGATCTACTGCTCGCCGCAGGTGTCCGGCGAGGGCACCGGCTACTGGCCTTACTGGAAAGAGCGCACCGGCGCAAAGACCCCGCAGGCTCTGTGGCAGACCTATCCGCTGCGCATCACCCGCGATCTTGCACAGCGCACTGTGGGCCGCTATGTGCGGCTGCGCTCTGCGGGTCGTGGCAGCGGTTACAATGCCTTCAGCGTGGCCTCCAGCGGCTACGTCAGCAACTGGGGCGCCATCGCCGCGCTTCGCTGCGCCCCGGCTTGCGAAATGACCAATCTTAAATAATCACCGGGCAATCCCTTGCCCGGTGAGAAAGTGAGTGCTATCCCATGGCAATGCGCAAAGACCAGATACCGGACAATAAATTCACGCTGCCGCTTGACGCGCGTGAGCTGGCACTGTATACCAGACAGATCACCAAAAACGCGAAAGTGTTTGACCTCGAAATTGACGCAAGCCTTCCCGGTCAACTGCGCGCTACTGCAGACCGGATATTTTTTGATATCTTCGGAGCAAACGACCTCCGGCTGGACAAGCCGAACGAAAGAGAGGAGCGCTTTAAGCTTCAAAGACAAGCTGTCCGGCTGTGCACCGTCCTTTTGGCGGAGATAGACATGGCGAAAGCCAGCTATCACCTTTCCGGCAAACGGTGCTCTTTCTGGGGCAACACTGTGCGCGATATCCGGCAGCGCTGCCGGGACTGGCACGAGAGTGATGCAAAGCGTGCAAAAGCGCTTTGACATAAAAATGGCTGTAGGCTAATGGGCCGCAATGTGCGGCTGCGCTCTGCGAATCGTGGCAACGGTTACAATGCCTTCAACGTGAACTCCAGCGGCTACGTCAACAACTGGGACGCCATCGGCGCGAATCGCTGCGCCCCGGATTGGACGGCAGCACGCCCACAAAAGCCCCTGCATAGCAGAGGCCGGGCAAAAACTGCCGTGCAAGGAGCCGAGTGCCATGTCTGTCCTCTGGCAGACGAACAATATCAGCCGGACGTGGCCACCCTGCGGGGTGTTGACCGCTATCACCCGGCAGATCCTTGCGAGGAGAGCTGAAAAAATCAGTGCAAGAAGAAGAAATAATAATCGGGTTCGATGCCCTGTATAATTCCGAGGGCAAGTGCGCCAAAGGCGTGTGCCGCAAGGCAAGCGTTGGACGGTTTCACCTGTTTCGGATGGACGAGATCCTGAAACTCCAAAAGGAGCTCGCGACAGGTACATACAAGGCACGGCCAACAATCAAAGTTAGAATCACCTATCCCAAGCCCCGCACAGCGGTTGCGAATGGCTTTCGGGATAGGGTATACCAGCGCTCTCTCAACGACAATGCTGTTTATCCAGCAATGACACGGAGTTTCATCCGGCAAAACGCGGCCTGTCAGACCGGCAAAGGCACCGACTGGGCGCGCAAGCAGGTCAAGCTCATGATGGAGCGCGAATACCGGCAGCACGGCGCTGATGGCTATGTGCTGTTGGTAGATATCCGGCACTATTACGACACGATGCCCCATGACGTGGCAAACCGCTGCTTTGAGCGGCATCTGCCGCCAAGTGTGCATAACCGCGTGCGTGAGGTGCTGGATCGTCAATATACCGGCGAGGCCGGTTATAATCCGGGCAGCCAGATGGTGCAGCTTGCCGGGATCTCGGTGCCCGACCCCATAGATCACTACATCAAGGAGCGCCTGCGGGCGAAAAAGTACGTCCGTTTTATGGATGATAGCCTCATCATCCACCACGACAAGGCGCAGCTTGAGGAGTGGCGGGAGGCGATCCGCGCCCGGTACGCTGCCGATGGCATGGAGCTGCACCCGACCAAGACCAAGATCGTCAGACTAAAGGATGGATTCCGTTTTCTAGGTTTCATCTACCGCCTGACCCCGGCGGGCAAGGTCGTTATGACCGTTGACCCGCAGAACGTCAAGGCCGAGCGCAAGCGCCTGTTTCGGCTTGCCCAGCTCATCAAGGCGGGAGAGAAACCGGCATCTGCCCTGTATGAGCAGTATGGATCATGGAAAGCCCATGCCGCTAAAGGCAACTCGCAGCAGCTGCTGCAGCGCATGGATCAATACGTTAAAACTCTGCTGGAGGGGATAACGACATGAAAATTGTTCGCAACACTGGCGGCATCAAGACCGCCGCCGAAAACGAGAACCGGGACGCGGATTTGGCACAGATCGCGTCTATGGTGGACTTCCTGTGCGTATTGGCCGACGTTCCCATTGAGGACGAGGCCGCAGACAAGGAGGGCATGAGCCATGAGTGATAAGCACAGCGCGATCTTTGGCAAAGCAAAAGACGAGTATGAGGCAGGCCTCTGGTCTAAGGCTATGCTGCGCATCCTTGTGCAGCGCAAGCCCCAGCGCCTGACCGCAGCGGAATACGAAGAGATCACCGGCGAGAAATATTAAGGAGCAGAGTATGAGACCTATCATGGACGTTTCCCGCTGGCAGGGCAACATCGACTGGGACAAGGTCAAGGCAAGCGGCCTTGTCTCCGGCGTGATGCTGCGGGCGCTGGGCAACAGCGCAGAGGACTTGCCCAGCAAACCGTACATCGACCCCACCTTTGAGCGCAATTACCGCGAATGTCAGCGGCTTGGCATCCCCTGCGGCGTGTACTACTACTGCAAGGCGGTCAACACGGAAGAAACAGACGCAGAGCTTGCCCTGCTGCGCAAGGTACTTACCGGTAAAACGGTGCAGCTGCCCGTTGCGGTTGACATTGAGGACAAGTATGTGCAAGCACCGCTCGACAAGCAGACCCTGACGGACATTGCAGCCCATGCGCTGGGCACGGTGGAGCGCTGGGGCTTTTACGCCATGCTATACACCGGGCTTTACTTCGGCCGTGATAACCTGTACATGACCGGTGCTGCGCTCAAGCCGTATGACGTGTGGCTGGCCGCCTACCGCTGCCACAAGCCTGAACCGGGCTGGAACTTCGGGATGTGGCAGTACACCAGCAAGGGCAAGATTTCCGGCGTGGACTTGTCGGTGCCCTACAAGGACTATGCTAAAATCATCGCAAAGAAGGGTCTGACCCGTCTTCGGGAGGGCAAATGACTGAAAAAGAAGCTTTGCTGTGGGTACTGGGCATCTTGGGCAGCCTGTGTGCTGCAGCCATCACGATCGACAAGGTGCTGGAAATCATCCATAAGTACATCAAGAAGGCACAGGAACCGGACAACGCGCAGAACAAGCGGCTGGATGAGCTGGACAAGCGCGTCGGCACCTTGGAACAGGGGCAGCTCCAGCATACACAAGCCCTTGCAAGAGACCTCCGGCGATTTGACGGCATTGACGAAGAAATGCGACTTGTCCTCGTTGGCGTGCAGAACCTTTTGGATGCTCAACTATCCGGCAACAACCGGGAAAGTATGCTAAAAAGCAAGACCGACATTAACAATTACCTGCTGAAAGGAGTAACCAATCATGGAAGCAATCCTTAATACCATTATCACCCCACTGCCCGCATGGCTGGCGCTTGTGCTCATCGTTGTGGGCGCTGTGTCGCTTGTGCTGGGGCTTATCCGTCTGGGCTACGGCGCGGTTGTCAGGACGCTGGTGCTTGACCTCATCGACCAAGCAGAGCGTGAGATTCAGGGCACCAAGCGCGGCGCAGAGCGCAAGGCATGGTGCGTCAAGATGCTGCGTCACTATCTGGACAACAGCAAGTGGGGCAAGATGGTCAGCTGGGCAATCACGGAAGAGACCATGAGCAAGGTCATCCAGTTTTTCTTTGACCGGGCACGGGCGGCGCTACAAAAGCAGTAAGGAGGATATCATGGCAAGCACTACATACGAGCATTTTGTTGACACCAACAAAATGTACGCCGCACAAGAGCAATTTCGGCGCATCACGAAAATGGTGACAAAATGTCACCGTTTCGCCAGCATTGGCAATATGGTGCGCAACGCCGGACAGCTGCCGCAGCCTTTCTGGCTCGGTGCTGCCTGTGGCGGCGGCTCGCGTAGTGCTGCCCGCTGCGCTGCAAGGACTTGACCGACAGCAGATGACTGCCGCCATCAAAAGCGCACCGCTTGGGAGGGTTGACCGTAAGATAGCCTTACTGCGGTACGTTGAGCGGCTCCCGCTGCCGGACATTGCAGCACAGACGCATTACAGCCGGACGGCGGTAGGCTACCGGCTGAAAGGCATTGAAAAAATGCTGGATGTGTGATATACTAATCGTGAGCATCGAATTAGTTTTGGGCTTCTGCTCAGGCAATTCAAAAGCGGCAGGCTTTCGGGTCTGCCGCTTTTCTTTTTGTACGAATTGTGGTATAATATTTACAGACAATTCGCTTAATGAATTGCTGGTGTGGTCTGGCCTAAAGATTTCTGTCAGCACAAGCGCACAGCTTACGAAATTTAGTCTCCCACCCGCCTACTTGCAGTGCGTATCATGCGGGAGACGCAGAAAAAAATAATCCCCTGCTTTGCCGAAGCCCTGCGTGCCACGCGGGGTACTTTGTAGGCAAAGTGGGGGATTTTTTTGTTTTACAGCAGCTTGTAGTGCTCAGCTAACAAAAAGCGGACGTATGCCGGGCAGTCCCGGCTTCCGGCACACCAGTTCTGCACCGTGCGCAGCGGAATGCCCGCGCATTTTGCAAAAGCGGTCTGCGACATTCCGGCGCGGGAGATCAGCTCCCGCATAGACAGGTGCGCCAGATCCCAGATGATAGACAGCCGCTCCTTTTCGGCGTCCAGATCAATGCAGCCGGAAGCATCGTCCGGGACGGTCACGGTCACGTTGTTGAGGAACGCCACACGGGATGCTTCCGGTTCAGAAGCCATAACAAAAAGTTCAGCGGTAGTATAATCAACCGCTATACTTTGGTATACTTTCTCTTTGTCCAAAACTCTTTCCTCAGAAGTAGCAACCAAATCATCAAGATGAGATAGTTGAAACCAACTTACACCCAATGCATCTGCTATTTTTTTGATTGTTTCAATTTTAGGCTTTTTTTCTCCTCGTTCATATTGGCTGATGGCTTGAGGTGTAACGCCAAGTCTACGAGCTAACTCTGCTTGCGTGATACCAACGGTAAGGCGCGCATTCTTTATTCCGATTCCAATTTCTTTTGCAGTTGCCATCTTTGTTCACTCCCTTTCAAACGCGGTCTTTCACGGACAGGCTGATTTTGCGCACAAAGCCATCAGGGAACTTCTCACCGCTCCAGAGAGAGCCCAGCTCTCCATCTCCGCCGTTGTCGCGGAGATACTCATAGAAGGCGGTCATGCCCAGACCATCGTTGACGCGGCGCAGCTTCACGATGCGGTCGGGAGCAAGCGCGATTTCCCGGGTAAGCTTTCCGTTTTCGTCCAATGCGTCCTCGCACAGCCACTGAAGCGCCGAGATAAACTCGTCCATCGTGATGGTAGAGTGGGCAGCCCAGTCGTTAAAAATGCGGCTGTCGCCTGCAAGAACGATCTTCTTTTTCGTCTCAAAGCTGGTCATGGTAGTTATCTCCTTTTTTGTGCGATTTTGATTTCATTCACTGTCTATAATATACACTCACTGGGCGCAAAAATCAAGCTTTTTTCGAAAATATTATACCCGTTGAACGTATTTTTTGCCCACGCTGCCCTTTTGCAGTGTGGGCGCTTTTTTGTCCTTCGTTGTGCGTTCGTTGTCTTTCGTTTTTTGCTGATGCGGTACACTGGTCACATCAGGAGGGATGTATTATGAGCTATTATCCGACACCCGGAACGCCCTACGTTCCGCAGCAGCCTGTCAATCCTTACGGCGGCATGGGCACAGTTGGGCTTGCCACTCCCCTGCCAAACACGCAGATGCAACAGGCGCAGCCGCAGCGTCCGCAGCCGATGAATGGGCAGCAGCCTGTTCAGCAGTCGGCACAAGATGGCGGCTGGCTGCTTGGCAGACCTGTTTCCAGCAGGGAGGAATTTCTGGCAATTCCATCTGATCTGTACGGAAGATGGACGTATTGCCCGGATTTGCGTAGTGGGGTCATCTACTGCAAACGTCT
>ENA-OPMN01000069-OPMN01000069.1-human-gut-metagenome-genome-assembly--contig:-NODE-69-length-51604-cov-5.969214_pt1 | contig 51604 bp, 40 predicted proteins | sample MGYA00241524_ERZ501745 | MGnify/ENA primary metagenome ERZ501745 (study PRJEB25962, sample SAMEA2042567) | human gut metagenome | biome: human gut; feature: human-associated habitat; material: faeces...
AACTGCTGGTTTCAGCCACTCACCCAAACTTCCGGAATGCTGAATTATGTTTTCATTCGTAGCGCATACGGGAATCGAACCCGTGTTTCAGCCGTGAGAGGGCCGCGTCCTAGGCCACTAGACGAAAGCGCCATGTCTTTACGTTATGAAGCGCGGAAGCTGGGGGATTCGAACCCCCGGTACGGTTACCCGTACGGCAGTTTAGCAAACTGCTGGTTTCAGCCACTCACCCAAACTTCCAAGTCTTCAGCTGACAGCGTTTTTCTCAAACGCGGTGCAAATATAGAGGGTATTTTTGAACTGTGCAAACTTTATCAGAGTTTTTATTATGCCATTCAATGCGGCTTCTACCCTATCCGAGGGTTATTTCATTGATTTTAAAACCGATAAAAGAAACAATTAATTTAATTAATTTTTAGACTATGAAAAACTTTTCCTGTTACTGCCGCAAACGAATCAGCATTTACCTATATTTGCTACGATTGTTACATTTAATAAAACATACTAGAAACAGAGTTTACTTACGCTTATTTACTATATTTGCGCTAAACATTTAAACTATCCCTATGAAAAAACTAATTTTTATCGCAGCTTGTATTTGTGCTTTCATGTACATTTTCATTCTTAAGCATCAATCCTCGAGTACAGAAGAGAACGTAGAAACCGTAGAAGCTGAAGTAGATGAAACACAATTAGAGAAAGAAGACACTAATGTAAACGGAAACCACCTTACGTTTAAAGGAGTACCAATAGACGGTACTTTGAAGAATTTTGTGCGCCGAATGGAAAAGGCTGGCTTTTATCACGACGGAGATAAAGGTGGAGCGGCTATGCTTACAGGTGACTTCGCTGGATATAAAGGTTGCACAGTCATTGTCTCTACATTAGACCAAAAAGATTTAGTAAGTCATATCACAGTATGGTTTCCACAGAGAGAAACCTGGGGAAAGCTCTCGGGCGATTACTATGTGCTTAAAAAGCTGCTTACGAAAAAATACGGAAAACCGTCAGCCTGCACGGAAAAATTTCATGATAACACTTTAAACGATGATGGATCAAGAATGACCCAAGTATCATTAGACGAATGCAAATACAATAGTACCTTTAAATCTACTAAAGGCACTATCAATTTATCAATAGCCCACAGAAGTTTCAACGACTGCTATGTAGAGTTACGCTATTTCGATAAAATCAACAGCGGAATAATTACCAATGAGGCATTGAAAGACTTATAGTTATACATTAACAATAAGCCAACAAGCATTTGTAAATCAACGGAAAGTAATATGACGATTTGCCAGGAAATTAATGGCACCATACACGAATAATCCAAGGAACTGAGCAAGGTATTCATTGCAATCGAATGCCTCGACAAGTAATATCAAGAACAAGAATTGAGCGATATATGCAACAGCAAAAGCGCCGGAGAAATATAATATCTGGCGCCATAGATTATTCTTCTTTTCTATGGTGGGATGTAGAGGGAATATCCAATATTTACTCCATATAAAGTTATTAATCTGAGCTACCACGTATGCTACGACATTGGCAATGGTGTAATGCTCTCCAGCAAAACACATCATCAGCCATATCACTAGAGCTGTAATTATGGCATTCAGCGTGCCTATGGTTGCAAAGCGTGCTATACGTACAGATTCTTTCATTTAGTAGGAATAAGTTGGATTATACTATTATCAAGCAAACAGAGGCACGGGTTCGATATCAAGCCCGTGCCTTTCTGTTTTAGTTTAGAACAATATTAATTGTTATTCTTTGTCTTTATGTCGAGTTTCAGATTCAATTCATCCAGTTGCTTCTGATCGAGGAAACCAGGAGCGTCGAGCATAACATCGCGTCCAGAGTTATTTTTCGGGAATGCGATACAGTCACGAATTGAATCAAGACCTGCAAACAGTGACACCCAACGGTCGAGGCCGTAAGCCAAACCACCGTGAGGAGGCGCACCGAACTTAAAGGCGTTCATCAAGAAACCGAACTGTTCTGCCGCCTTTTCTGGAGTGAAGCCCAAGATTTCGAACATCTTAGCTTGCAACTCTGAGTCATGGATACGAATAGAGCCACCACCTACTTCTACACCGTTTACTACCATATCGTATGCATCTGCACGTACAGCAGCAGGGTCAGTATCAAGCAATGGAATATCTTCGTCTTTTGGGTGAGTAAACGGGTGATGCATAGCCATCAAGCGACCTTCTTCTTCGCTCCACTCAAACATCGGGAAGTCAACAACCCACAGACAAGCGAATTTGTTCTTGTCGCGGAGTCCCAACTGATTACCCATTTCAAGACGGAGTTCGCAAAGCTGCTTACGGGTCTTCATCACATCGTCACCGCTAAGAATCAGAATCAAGTCGCCCGGTTTAGCGCCGAACGCTTCTTTCATCTTCTGAAGAACTTCTTGTGAGTAGAACTTATCTACGCTCGATTTAACGTTTCCGTCGGCTTCTACACGGGCATAAACCATACCCTTAGCACCGATTTGCGGACGTTTTACGAATTCTGTCAGATGGTCGAGTTGCTTACGAGTGTAGTGTGCGGCACCTTCTGCGCAGATACCGCCGATGTATGCAGCGTTATCGAATACAGAGAAGCCATAACCCTTCATTACATCCATCAGTTCTACGAACTTCATACCGAAACGCAAGTCGGGTTTATCGCTACCGTAATATTTCATAGCGTCGGCCCAAGGCATACGCTGGAACGGCTCTGTCAGTTCTACACCACGAAGGGTCTTGAACAAATGCTTAGCCATACCTTCGAACAATTCGATGATATCGTTCTGTTCTACAAAGCTCATTTCACAGTCAATCTGAGTAAACTCAGGCTGACGGTCGGCACGGAGGTCTTCATCGCGGAAACACTTCACAATCTGGAAGTAACGGTCGAAACCTGATACCATAAGCAATTGCTTCAATGTCTGCGGAGACTGAGGCAATGCGTAGAACTGTCCCGGGTTCATGCGTGAAGGTACTACGAAGTCGCGTGCGCCTTCTGGAGTAGAACCGATAAGCATAGGAGTTTCAACTTCGAGGAAGCCCTTACCGTCTAGGTAACGACGAACTTCCATAGTCATTTTATGACGCAACTCCAAGTTCTTACGAACAGCGGTACGGCGCAAATCCAAATAACGGTATTTCATGCGGAGGTCATCGCCGCCATCGGTATTATCCTCGATAGTGAACGGAGGAGTAAGCGCCGAGTTCAGGATATTCAACTCTGAAACGATGATTTCAATTTCTCCTGTAGGGATGTTGTTGTTCTTGCTTGAACGCTCGCTCACTTCGCCTTTTACCTGAATTACGAATTCACGGCCCAAGTGGTTGGCACGTTCACAAAGTTCGGCATTCACCTCTGTGTTAAACACCAGTTGAGTGATACCATAACGGTCGCGGAGGTCGACAAATGTCATTCCGCCCATTTTACGCGAACGCTGTACCCATCCGGCCAGTGTCACGTTTTTGCCTGCATCGGCAAGTCTAAGCTCGCCGCAAGTATGACTTCTGAACATATATTGTTTAAATTAATGAGTTCTAGTTTTACTAAGTTCGGGCAAATTTAGCACTTGTTTTTCATTTATGCAACAAGAATATATTAGAGATACCTCACAAGGTTTCGTCTTTCAAAAAAAATACCGCATAATTCAAGCGGACACTATGCGGTGTGCGTCATGAAATCATGCGGTATCTCAATTTATACGGTGTAATACTCTCTCTTACGACTTTCCGAGCGGATTTAATATTTTGCTTTGTGCTACATAATCTGGAGTAGCGGCGTAAATATACATCACGCTTCCGTCTTTTATAGCGTCTATAAGCGGGCGACACATCTTGCTGGGCACGGCAGGACAGCCCAAACTTCTGCCCAATCGCCCTCCACCCTTGCCTATAAACGAAGGGTCGGCATACGATGCGCCGTGAACTACTATGGCACGGCGGCGGGCATGGTCGTTTATCCCCTCTTCCAACCCGTCGAGGGTAAGAGAGTAGCCATGCTTTCCATTATATGTAGCATCTGTAAGATAAAAACCTAATGAACTCTTGTAAGATCCGTCTTCATTAGAGAACGAAGTGGCATAATTATCTCCACTATTGCGACCGTGAGCTACAACCGACGACAACAGAAGTTTCCGCTCTTTCATGTCGAAAACGAAAAGGCGGCATTCGGTAGACGGTCGAGAGAAATCGATAAGTGTAAGCACCTCACGACGGCGCTGCGTGATGCGATAGTAACCAGACACCGCTTGGCGGAATGCGGTGAAATTGACTTTACCATCCAGTTGCATTTCGTCGTAAAGCAGCGAAGCCGTTTCTTTCTTTTCCGGAACGGCAGACGCAGTATTGGCTTTTACTTGCCGAAGCTCTACTGCCGATTGAAACAAGAATAATAGAATAAATATAATGCGTATAATAATCATGATGCTATGCGAAACAATATCGGGCGCAAAAATACTGATATTTCAGGAGATTACGACATGCTATTCTGTTAAAAATCACTATTCTATCACCACGACCAACGATGATTCCGCAGGTAGATATTCGTAAACAAACTTAGCGTGCGAAGTAGCGTTTCTAACACACATATGCGAACGAGGTGTGGTGCCAAGCGACCAACTGTATTCAATTTCTGCCGTAGCTGGCAGATTCACCGGAACCCCATGGATATACGCCCCATTAGTAAATCGCGACGCATAAGGAGCATATCCGGCAGTCTTAGAACCTCCGTCTTTCAGGAAATACATTTTTCGCTTCTTTTCTTGCACCAAAAACATTCCGAGAGGGGTTTCTTGCGCATAAGGCGGCCTGCGCATACCAGTGGTGGCAGGATTCATACTACGAATCGCCCATTTGCCACGATTCAATCGCTCTAGAACGGCAATGTTCTGATTACGTCGGTCTACAAATGCCACATGATGAAAGGCGGTAGTATCCGACAGCATCTTAACATATCGCAAAGGTACAAGCCATTGCCCGTCTATAGTTACAAGTTCTATTTTATGAAATCCTCCCCTGCTTTCGCGTAACCACGCCAAAGAACCATCGCGTCCGTAACGCACTGGTACTATGGAATCTGATTCGAAATATAGCGGAACCGACTGATAACGCTCCACACCCAAAGTATCGGCTACCCTTCCATACACATTACGCACGAATTTACCAACCAATGGAGCTTCACAATTCATATTCTTATAGTTTTTGAGCACTACCCACCGCGCAGAATCGCTCTGCATATTCTCTATAAAGGCAAGGCATTTACGAATCGTTTCCCACTGAAAACTCCTTACCGTATCACCGTGAGGATATTCGTCGGCCAACGTATGCTTGTCATACAGAAGCGAATGATTTAGTTGTATATCAGCACCTTTTAGAGGCTGCTCACGTATTATTTCTTCAGGTTGTAAAGAGACAAGAGTGTCTATCCGGCTTTCTGTTGCTTCCGCCACCGGGATAATTTCGGACTCTGTTTTCTTGCATCCGCAAAAAACTGCCGCACACACCACCAGGAACATTATGAAATGCAGTCGTCTCATAGCTGTATGGCTTTAAGGTTTATCTATCGTATCTCTTTTGCAAATATAAGAAAAATGTGTAAGCAAGTATCAAAAACAGCGTTTCATTCCAAGAAATGTTAGAAATCTTGCGAGCAAAAAACAGTGATTTCTTATTCAATTCTCTATCTTTAACCTAAAGATATACATCTTTAGCCTAGATATATACATCTTTAGGTTAAAGATACATATATCCAGGCTAGATTTATAGTTTTTACGCCAACAGAAACAACTTTCTATTAACACGTTTTCAACTTCTTCTTAAAAGCGTACCATCATTTCTACTACCAGTTTGTCTTGTTCTGATTCTTTTGCGTGCGAAATGTCGTGATAGAAATACTTTTCGTAGTTTAAGCGAAGGTCTGCCTGAAATGGCTTTCCGAAGCTGAAAGTAAGACCGCCGGTAAAACGGTGGCGTTCATGGTCGGTGATATACAACGCTCCGTTGGCGTCTGTCTTACCGTAGTTATTATTCCCCATATAATCGAAACGACCCAAGAAAGATACCTTTTTAAATATCGACTTCGGCTTTTTAATCCAGAGGTCGTAATTTACGAAAGCATCGACAGCCCATACATTATCAAAATCGGTGTGAGCGAAGCGTTTATACATGGCTTCCACCTCGAAATGCCAGTTGTTGCGGTCGAGGTATGTACCTAAATCATACATGTATACATTATTTTCTGTAGGCCGAATGCGCTGTGTACTCAAAGTAATGTTATACCCTTCGAACGGATTAACTATCAATTTAGCCGAATATGAAAGAGTTTTGTGCCATCCTTTTTGCTGAGTCAATCCCGAGCCGTTGAACAATCCAGCTTCTACAGAGAATGGCAAACCTTCTTTATTGGAATATTTTACGGTTGCACCGGCATCGCGCAAGCTACCCATTTGCTTGGCTATGAAAGAACGATTGGCGAAATACTGCAAATGCGGAGAACGATGCGCGTCGATAGTAAACGGAACTCGCATCTGTCCTACAGTAACATCCAAGCCTTTCACCGGAGTTACGCGGGCATATACATCGAGCATCTTGATAACGCCTTCATCAGAAAGGTCGATTTCTGCCTTGTACGTTACTCTATCTGGAATCACTTTTCCGTCTACACTTACACGGGCATTGCGCACCTGAAAACGTTGGGTAGCGTTCGTAGTCTGATATTCGTACTTTCCTCTGATTGTTCCATGTACCTGAGGCAGATAATCCTTAATCTTCTGTAAGTCGATAGTCTGGGCATTGGCCGAGACCATAAGAAAAGCAGCAAGTACTGCTCCTAATTGTTTTTTCATGTCGTTATTATCATTTTTCACGATACAAAAGTACGGCGCACGTATAATGAGAAAATGTCAAAAGTGTTACAATTCGGTTACAAAACGCAGAGTCTCCACTTTTTCCAGTCTGTCGTGCAGTCTAGGCATGGCCGACTTACGTATACGTAGCTTCATCATGCAATCCATATCGTACGACTGCTCTAATATCTCGGGCGATTCTTCTTTTACAATTCGCATCACATCGTTCATAAACGGATACTCGAATACCACGCTAACATCCTCGTCTACCGTCTTCTCTATCACGGTAGCTTCGGCTATTGCCTGAGCCGCGGCTGTGCGATACGCTACAATCAGTCCGCTGGTGCCCAACTTTATTCCTCCGAAGTATCGCACCACTATAATCAGTATATCGGTAAGTTCGTTAGAGTTTATCTGACCCAAGATAGGCTTTCCGGCAGTGCCCGACGGCTCGCCGTTATCGTTAGCCCTAAAATCCTTCCGCTCCGCACCGAGCATATAGGCATAACACACGTGGCGCGCATCGTAGTATTTCTTTTGATATACTTCAAGATGTGCCTTTATTTCGGACAATGTACGTACGGGCAAAGCGATAGCAATAAACTTGCTTCGCTTTTCAGTGTAGATAGACTCCGATTCGGACTCTATGGTTTTATAAGTATCGTCTTGCATATTATTTATTATCGGATTCTATGCATCAATCTGATTTTCTGCAACACTTTAGAACGAATCATCTGTATAAGAGACTTGCCTACGATGATAAGCGTAACGGCTGTAAGAATCAGCACGATACCCCAGATAATACGTGGAGTAAGCTTTTCACCGAACACGGCTACACCTATTACCAATGCGGTAATAGGCTCCAACGCTCCCAAGATAGCCGCTGGAGTAGAACCTATATAATGAATAGATTTAGTCATAGTAATGAGCGAAATTACGGTAGGGAACAACGCCAATCCGATAGGATTAATCCACATAGCAGGAGTAGATATCACTTCGAGGTCTAATCCTAAGCGAAGGCGCACCAAGAACAAGCCTGTACCGAATACCAAGACGTAGAAAGTCAGTTTTGCGATAGGCATATCTTTAAGAACCGAACGGTTTACACCTATTATATATATAGCATAGGTAAGCGAAGAAAGGAATACCATAAGTACGCCTATCAAACTAAGAGTCTCGCCTCCATCACCTTTATAAAGCAACGAGATTCCGGTAACGGCCAGCATAATAGACAAAGCGGTGATAACCGAAATTCTTTCTTTAAAGAACACGGCCATAAGTATAGCTACCAACACCGGATAAACGAACAATATGGTAGATGCGATACCTGCATCCATATAATTATACGATACGAATAAGGTCAATGACGAAAGGGCGAAAAACAACCCCATTGCTACCAACGGCAATATCTCGCACTTGCGAAGACGGAAAGAGCAACCTTGCACCTTCATCAGAATGGCAAGCATCAGCATACCGAAGCCATAACGATAGAAGAGCACCGAGTCGGGACTCATGCCCTCAGCATAAAGTGGAAGGGCGAAAAGAGGGTTAAGACCATAACTTGATGCTGCGATAGCACCGTACAAAAAACCTTTAAACGTTGTATTATTGGGCATGACTTTAAAAGAAAATGTAAAAACCGCCGCAAAGGTAAGTAAAAGGAATAAATAAACGTATCATAATGCGAAAGCAACAGCTTAAAAGACGTTAATTAATGCGCTCTCAGGGTATTCTAAGACGATAATATGAATTTATGGTAATATATTCCGGAATTGGGGTATATCATGAATGTGATAATATGCGTATTTTCGCAATTGAAAAATTAGTCATAACAAAACTTATAAATATATGTATATAGAAAAAATTAAGTCGCCAGCCGATTTGAAGGGATTGGATATAGAGGCACTGAACATTGTTGCCGACGAGACTCGCCGGGCTGTACTGAACCGTGTAAGCAAACACGGCGGCCATATAGGTCCAAACTTGGGATTTGTAGAAGCAACCGTAGCCCTGCATTACGTATTTAACGCACCAAAGGATAAGTTCGTGTTCGACGTAAGTCACCAATGCTACCCTCATAAAGTACTTACTGGCCGTGCCGACGGATTCCTTGGCAATGTAAACGAGATGAACGCCATATCGGGCTACTCTTCTCCTGCCGAATGCCCCGAATACGATAACTTCGAGGTGGGACATACATCTACTTCTGTAAGTCTTGCCACCGGACTTCAGAAAGCCCGCGACATAAGAGGTACCGACGAGAACATCATCGCCATCATCGGCGACGGCTCGCTATCGGGAGGCGAAGCCTTCGAAGGACTGGATGAAGCTTCTGAACTTGGCACAGGCATCATCATTGTGGTAAACGATAACGAAATGTCTATAGCCGAGAATCATGGCAGGATTTACAAGAACCTCCGCGCCTTACGCGAAAGCAACGGCACATGCCAGCACAACTGGTTCAAGGCTTGGGGATTTGAATACAAGTATCTGGAAGAAGGCAACAACATAGAAAAGCTTATAGAAGTATTCGCAAGCGTAAAAGATACAAAGAAACCTACTGTGATTCATATCCATACAGAGAAGGGACACGGATATGCGCCTGCTGTAAAAGATAAAGAGGCATGGCACTGGGGAATGCCTTTTAACCTTGAAGACGGAAGTCGCCCGGTTAGAAACGCCGACGGAACAATTCCTGTAATAATTCCTTGCGAAAGTTACGAAGAACTATTATCCAACTGGATGCTACAGGAGATGAAGAAAGACAAAACCCTTATCGCCGTGACTGCCGGAACTCCCACTGCCGCAGGCTTCACTCTGCAGAAGCGTAAGGAAGCAGGCGATCAACATATAGACATGGGTATTGCCGAAGAACAGGCTGTAGCCATGATTTCGGGTATGGCCAAAGGAGGATTGCACCCGGTGTGGACTGTATACAGCACTTTTATTCAGCGCACTTACGACCAGATAGCACAAGACCTATGCATTAATTCTAACCCAGCCGTTATCAATGTGGTAGGCGGTGGAGTAAACTCGATGAACGACATTACTCACATTTGCCTCTTCGATATCCCGATGCTTTGCAGCATTCCCGGACTTATCTACCTTGCACCTACCACTTGCGAGGAATATTTCGCTATGCTACGTTGGTCTATCCTACAAGATAAGATGCCTATTGCCATACGTGTGCCTAGCAACGGCGTGATTCATACTACAGAAGCTGTGGATACAGAATATAGTTACGAATCAAAATATAAGGTAATGCATCAAGGTTCTAAGGTAGCCATAATAGCCGCAGGTTCTTTCTATCAGAAAGGCGAAAACGTGACCCGACTGCTTGCCGACAATGGTATTGACGCAACCCTCATCAACCCACGCTATCTGAACGAAGTTGATGCAGATGCGCTTGATTCACTTAAAGCCAACCATCAGCTTGTGGTTACTCTGGAAGACGGATGCAAAGACGGCGGCTTTGGCGAGCGCATTGCTTCTTATTACGGCACATCGGATATGAAAGTACTTGTGGGCGGCGTAAAGAAAGGACTCTACGACAGATACGACGTAGAGCAGTTGCTTTCCGACAACCGCTTGCTCGACGAACAGATAGTAGAGGATATATTGAGCATTATCAATAATTAGTTTAGCTACATTATGAGAGATTTTCATTTCAATACGGTACAAGAATTCAACGATTATTACGGATTAGAAACTCTACACCCTTTGGTAAGCGTTGTACGCTTCAATAAGCCAGCAAAGGTTGAAGAAGCTATGTATCATTATGGACTATATGCCTTATTCTTGAAAGAAAACAAGGGCTGCAAGCTATCGTATGGCAGAACAGAATACGATTTCGATGAAATGACCGTAACAAGCTTCGCTCCAGGGCAAGTAATTCATGTAGAACCAAATCCTGAGGTAATAATACCGAAATGGACGGCTATCGTGTTTCATCCAGACTTACTTAACCGTACTTCTTTAGGCAAGAACATCAGTCGCTATGAGTTCTTTGACTACACATCGAACGAGGCTTTACATCTCTCTGTAGCAGAAATAGAAATATTCCGCGGAGTGCTATCCATGATTCAGCAAGAGTTGAATCGTAGCATTGACAAGCACTCCAAAGAATTGATAGTAAATAATATAGAGCTCCTGCTAAACTACTGTCTCCGTTTCTACGACCGCCAATTTATTACTCGCGAAGAAATAAATCACTCTGTAGTAAAGAAGTTCACCGCCCTACTCGATCAGTATATCGCTAACCAAGCCCAGCAAGAAGGCTTCCCATCCGTCGCCTACTTTGCCGACAAATGTTGCTACTCGCCCAAGTACTTCGGTGAGCTAGTAAAAACGGAAACAGGCCGCTCTGCCAAAGACTTCATTAGCGACCGTATGCTTAGCGCGGCCAAGCAATTACTCAACGACGAATCGCTTAGCATAAAGACGGTGAGCCAGCAGCTCGGTTTTGAGTACCCTCAGCATTTCGTAAGGTTCTTTAAGGCTAAAACCGGACAGACACCTTCGGATTATCGGGAAACAGCGTAATAATAAACAATTGCAAATGAAGAAAATAGGATTACTCATAGTACTTGCAACAATTTCAATTAACGTTATGGCACAAAAGAAAATAATACAGACTGCAGGACACGATAAGCTCGGTGAGTTCGCTCCCGAATTTGCCCACCTCAATGATGACATTCTCTTCGGAGAAGTATGGAGTCGCAACGACCTTCTCTCGCTACGCGATAGAAGTTTGGTGACAATCACGTCACTTATAAGTCAAGGAATTACCGACAGTTCATTGAAATATCACCTCCAGTCGGCTAAGAATAACGGCATTACCCGTACCGAGATAGCGGAAATCATCACCCACATGGCATTCTACGCCGGATGGCCTAAAGCATGGGCGGCATTCAATCTCGCTAAAGAAGTGTGGACTGATGAATCTGACACAAGCAGCAAAAACGAAAACAACCAACTGTCTTTCCCAATCGGAGAACCAAATACGGCGTACGCTAAATACTTCATCGGAAACAGTCACCTTGCCCCACTTACTCCTAAGAATCTTGGCGAAGGCGAAAAGACCGTTCTACCAATGAGCAATGTTACCTTCGAACCGGGTTGCCGCAACAATTGGCACATACATCATGGAGCTAGGCAGATATTGATTTGCGTATCGGGCAAAGGATGGTACCAAGAATGGGGTAAGCCAGCCATCGCTCTCAATGCAGGCGATATCATAGACATACCTGAAGGTGTAAAGCATTGGCACGGAGCACAGAAGGATTCTTGGTTTCAACATATCGTCACTCATGTAGAAGTTGAGAACTCATGTCCTGGCTCGGCACCCAACGAATGGTTAGAGCCTGTAAGCGATGAAGAATATGATAAATTATAAAAAGGAAACAATATGAAGAAAGTAATAGTTATATCTACCAGCCTACGTACCGGTTCTAACAGCGACGCACTCGCTGAAAAGTTTATGGAAGGCGCATTATCAGCCGGACATGATGTAGAAAAGATTTCGCTTGTAGGTAAGAGCATCGCTTTTTGCAAAGGATGCATGGCTTGCCATAAGTTGGGCAGATGCGCCATCAACGACGATGCGAATGCCATAATGCAAAAAGTACTGAACGCCGACGTAGTTTGTTGGGCTACTCCTATTTATTATTACGAGATGAGCGGACAGATGAAAGTACTCATCGACCGCATGAACGCATTGTACAGTCTCGACTATAAATTCCGCGATGTATATATGCTCACTACAGCCGCTGAAGACGAGCCAGAAGTACCGAAGCGTGCCGAAGCCGGACTGACGGGATGGATAGACTGTTATCCTAAAAGTCGTCTGGCAGGAACATTGTTCTGTGGTGGAGTGAATGCGCCTCGCGATATAGCAGGCAACGAAAAGTTGCAGGAAGCTTATGATTTAGGGAAAAGTATTTAATAAAGTCGTCTTACTTCGAACGATGCGCATGCTTACTTCGTTCGAAGTAAGCGCTCACTTCGAGTCGGTCAACGTGCTTACTTCGGTCGAAGTAAGACGACTTTAATGTATTCTTTGCGTGTTTGCTACTTCTACATTACCCGCTTCTCCAGAGCTTTCTGCAGATTGTCGGTAGGCTGAAGTCCAAGCTTCTTTCGTATATTTCCGCGCTGCGTGTTGATGTTAGATTCCGATTTGTTTAATATAGAGCATATTTCGCCCAATTTCTTGTCGCGCAATATCAGTTGGCATATTTTGATTTCCGACGGCGTAAGCTCAGGCAAGAGTAGCTTTAGTCTTTCGCTTTCTGTCTCGTTCATCCGCATAAACTCTATTACATTATTTATAAGGTTCTTCTGCGACTTCTCACCAAGCAGATCGAGTAGTTGGGGTATGTTTTCGGTAGAATGCTCTTGTTTGGCCAGTGCTATGTATGCCTTTACCTGATTCTTGTTCAGTCGTAGTATCTGTAGTAGTTCGGCTTCATCATTTTTCAGCGTGGTGTTTTCTTCTGTCAGCCTCTTGGCGTTCTTTACAATCATTAGGGCTAGCAGACTGATAAAGCCTAGTATCAGCAGTAGCATGAAGAAATAGTCGGCCAATGCCGAGTTACGGGTAATGAACATGCTGGCTACGTATGCCGAAATTGCTATACTTGTCATCCATTGGGTAACGTACGTGAGATAGGTGGCAAGGGTGATAATGATATTTGTAGATAATATCATCATATTTACCAAGATAACCATCAGACTATCGGGTAGTGACGAGTCGAGTGCGCAGTATACCGTATCAATAGAAATACTTATCTGTAGCGCGATAGCCATACTGGCGATGGTTTTTGTAAGACCGATTATTCCGAAAGCATAGCATACGGATAAAACGATGAATATAGCCAGCACTACAGAATTGGTGGCAGTAAAGACGGGGTGAAATGAGCCTGAAATGCCCATTATGTTCAATATCAATCCCAGCATGATGGTTATGGCGTAACCAATCATGATTAGCTGTCGCTGCTTATTGATGAAGTTTTGCTCTTTATCTCGGAAAACTTGAAACTTATCTGCCAGCCACGCTATTATCGGAGTGTCTTTCTTTTTTCTCTGCATAGTTATAGTTGCAAATGTGTTTTTTACGCCCTAAAAATACGCAAACAATTTTAATTTGACCTATTTTGACCTATAAAAAACGCTGGCTTATGGCGTTTTGACTATATTTGAGGGTAGCATAATTAGGCTAAAGCGATGGGTTTCTCTATATTTGTGGCATAGCAAAAAGGTGAGAATCTTTAAAAGAATGAGTTGCGTTAAGCATGGCGAAAGCTATTTTAAAATTTTCACATCGCTAACTATAATATGATGGTTCAATAGGATCAAAGATATTAAGATAGAGTATATAAGATGCATTATTTAAGTATTATTTATGAGGAGAGATACATAGTTAACAAGTAATTAGATTATAATTATTTTTTTAGTCTCGTTTTCTTGCCGCTTTGAGAGATTACCGGCAAGTATAGGGAGTGGTAGTGCGTTTACCTTTTTTTATTACCCCCTATTTATGATTTTATACGTTTTGATGGAGATGTAGAAAACGGATGCAGTTGTCGTTGTGGTAATGGTGGCTGTGTTCGTTTCTTTTTTTTGTAAAGTCTAAGCCGATATTTTTTGGTTCGTTGAATTATGTTTGTATATTTGCTGCATAAAATCACATTTCATGAAAAGAGAGACAATATTATCATGGGTTAACATTTTGATAGGATGCGTTATCTTGGCATCCGGATTCGTGTTCTTCATCAATCCGTATAACATCGTTCCCGGTGGGGCGTACGGAGCCAGCATCGTGCTTCATAACTTGTTTCCTTCCATTCAGGTAGGAACATTCGGTTATATGTTCGATGTTCCGTTACTTATCATTTCGGTAATCTTCTTGGGGTCGAAATTAGGTGCGCGTACCATAGCCGCAGCTCTTATTACCCCGTTGATAATGAATACTCTCTCAGCGCTAGTCTATCCCGATGAGGCTTCGCTCGAAGCCCTCGACCCCGCGCGACTGTTGGGTGGTACGCTCGATATGAGCAACGACTTGATGCTGGCTTGTGTGATGGGTTCTGTATTAATAGGTATAGGTACGGGTATTGTGATACGCAACGAGGCTACTACCGGCGGAAGCGATATCGTGGGTATGCTGTTGCAGAAATACGCTCACATCCGTTTTTCGAGAGCCATCCTGATGGTGGACGGAGCCGTGGTTTGCTTCGGACTGGTGGTTATCGGTTTCGGTATAGGTAATGAAGCGGATACTACTCCGGCATCATGGCATCTGTCTTTCTATTCGCTCATCGCCATCTTCATCATTTCGAGGATGATAGCTTACGTGATAAACGGTGAGAAGAATGATAAGCTGATATTCGTAATCAGTGAGAAGAAGATGCACGAGTTGCACCGATATATATTAGACGACCTCGACCGTACAGCTACTTGCATAAAGAGTAGCGGCCTCTATACTGGCGCCGACAAAGAAATGATATTCCTTGTGGTGAGTTATAAGGAGGTGGCAGGCGTTAAACTGGCCATCAAGAATTCGGATCCGAACGCCTTTGTGGTAGTTACCGATGCTTACGATATATTCGGCGACAGATGGAAAACTCTTCCTTCGGCAAACGAGATTCAACCGGAATAGAACAATAAAATTTTTATAGAGTCACTTCATTGTGAATTTCTAAAAATCAGCTTCGCATACTATCTTAGTTAGAGTCTGAGTAACCGGATGGACAAATTCTATCTGTGCGGCGTGCAGATAAAGTCGGTCGGCAGGCTTACCGTAAAGGTTATCACCTACTATAGGGCAGTGCAAGCCCTCAGAATGTGCGGCGTGCACACGCAGTTGATGCGTTCTTCCGGTTAGTGGGAAGAATGAAACCAACGTGCGTTGCTCTGTGCGGTGTATCACTTGGTAGCGGGTTACAGCTGGCTTGCCAAGCTCGTGATTCACCATCTGCCGAGGACGGTCGTCGGGGTTGAGGCAGAGAGGAAGGCGTATCATTCCGCTGTCAGCGTCTACATGTCCGTCGAGTAGTGCCGTATATCTTTTCTTTATCTGGCGGGTGGCGAATAGCTCTTGCAGGCGTTGGTGTACTTCCTTAGTCTTGGCTGCCAATAAAATGCCTGAAGTATCCATGTCGAGACGATGCACAAGTAGCGGACTGTCGCTGTCGGGGTAAAGCTCTTGCAGTTGCTCAAGTACCGATGCCAGTCCGTCTTTTCCCGGAACAGAAAGCATTCCTGCCGGTTTATTTACGGCTACTATCCACTCGTCTTCATATATAATATCGAGTTTACTGTCGCGATGTTTGTCGTCTTGCAACGGATTCTTCTCTACGTTGAGTCCGATAAGCGCATGGCTCAAGATAGGCGCACACTTGTTCTTGCACGAAGGATAGAAACATCCGTCGTGTCTTATTTCGTCTTTAGGAGAAACGCCTTGCCAGAATTCACCCATCGCAAGCGGTTGCATATCGTGCTGATATGCATATTGTAGCATCTTTGGCAATGCGCATTCGCCGGTTCCGGCAGGAGGGATGGTATGCGTGGTTTCAGCGAATATCTGACAGATGTCTTTCTCTTCGCCTTTAGCGTTGAGTATACGGAACTGCTCGAATAGCTTTTGTTGTAATGCAGCCGACCGCTGTTTGCGTTCTGTTTTCCATGCGCTAATCTTGTCGGTCCACTGCTTTAGTGTGTCTGCGCATCTGTCTACTTCCTCTTTTAGTTGTTTCTCCAGTCGTTTGCATTCGGCTTTCTGAAACTGACTCTCTTTTATAAGCTCCTTCTCTTCTTCGGGAGTGAGAGTGCTGCTTCGTCTTTTCCCCTCTCGTGCGGCTTTCGACTCTTTCATCATCTGCTTGTAGTCGGCCAGTCGATGAGCGGCATCTTCTTCTGTCTGTCTTAACGACTGCTTGGCAGAAAGATAATCCTTGTCGTGCTCCGCTTGAGCTATGCGGCGGTTAATCTCGGAAATATTGGCTTCTTCTATGCGGAAAAAACCATCCGGTTGAAGCATATCGTAGATGGGCGGTACAAAGTAATCATGATGATTGCTTCCTGCCAGATTTCCGGAGAATGCTGCCAAGAAGCCAATTTCGTTCAGAGCGGTGCGCACTATCAGTACACCGAACATCTTCCCTTTACTTATCTCCTCATGCCAGTCGCTTCGGCTTTGCAGATACGCCTGCACCTGCTTGGCGGCAAGTTGCGTAAGCGGATGGGGTAGGTAATGAAAGGGATAAGTAAAAGCCGATGGCAACTGAATGCCACCGGCTGTGTTATCGAATAAATGTAAGTACTTGTTTTGTGATGAATCCATAAAAATCAAATCATTTCTCGCTGACGGCAGAAGCAACCTCCAAAGCGGTCGTCTACGTTTTCTATAGGTTCCTTGAACAGTCCGTATACGGCAGAACCCGATCCCGACATGGCAGCATAAACGGCTCCCAAGTCGTACATCTCGTCTTTAATAGCGGCTATTTCCGGGTATTGGAAGAACACGCTGTCTTCAAAGTCGTTTTTCATTGTGTCTTTCCAAGTCTCTATCGGCTGACGGATAATATCTTTCAGTGAAACTTCGGGACGCGACGGACGTACCTTGGCGTAGGCTTCCTTAGTAGATACAAAGATATCGGGCTTAACCAATACAAGGTGATATCCGCTGAGCGAGATTTCTATTGGCTCGAAGATATTGCCTATTCCGGTGGCGAATACAGGCTGGTTCTGAATGAAGAAAGCGCAGTCGGCTCCTAATTTAGCGGCATATTTCTCCATCTGCTCTATATTCATATTTAGGGCAAACTTCTCATTGAGCAACTTAATCATGAAAGCGCAGTCAGAAGAGCCTCCTCCCAGTCCCGCTCCTGTTGGGATATGCTTGAACAGATGAATATCCACCGGCGGCAAGTCATGATCTTCCGCTATCAGGTTATAGGCTTTTACTACCAGATTATCTTTCGGATCGCCATCTATGCCGTTGCCCGACACGCTGAGGTGCACTCTTTCATCGGCATGAGTAGACTTATTTACTTCAAGAGCGTCTTGCAGAATTATGGGGTAGAATATGGTTTCTAAATTATGATATCCGTCGGGACGCTTTTCTACTATGTTGAGGCCTAAGTTAATTTTGGCGTTAGGAAATGTTATCATGGTATTTGTTCTTTTTAAGTTTGTCCAAATATACGGCAAAGTTTTTAAAATACTCGGTTAGTGGGAGAGAATTTTCCTATCTTTGCACTTCACAAATGGCTTTAATGACTATCATATAATGGCAGAAACTATAAGAAGAACAACCCGGGTGCCGAAAAAGGCGAAAGATAAACCGGTAGATGAATACGGACATTTGCAACCTCAGGCACCAGAACTGGAGGAGGCTGTGCTGGGAGCGTTGATGATTGAGAAAGACGCTTATTCGTTGGTCAGCGAGATTCTTAAACCCGAATCGTTTTACGAGCGTCGCAATCAGTTGATTTATGCGGCTATTACCGACTTGGCTATTCAGCAGAAGCCTATCGATATCCTTACCGTGGCAGAGCAGCTACGCGTTCGTGGTGATCTTGACGAGGTAGGCGGACCTTATTATATTACGATGATAAGTGGTAAGGTGGCATCATCGGCGCATATAGAGTACCACGCACGTATCATCGCGCAGAAGTATCTGGCACGTGAGCTGATTACCTTTACCAGCATGATTCAGACTAAGGCGTTCGATGAAACGCAGGATGTAGACGACTTGATGCAGGAGGCCGAAGGTAAGTTGTTCGAGATTTCGCAGCAGAACATGAAGAAGGATTATACGCAGATTAATCCGGTTATTCAGGAGGCGTATGAAATGCTTCAGAAAGCGGCGGCACGTACCGATGGTTTGAGCGGATTGGAAAGTGGTTTCCATCAGTTGGATAAGATGACGTCGGGATGGCAAAACTCCGACCTTATTATTATCGCGGCTCGTCCGGCGATGGGTAAGACGGCGTTCGTGCTTTCTATGGCCAAGAATATGGCGGTTAACAATAAGATTCCGGTAGCTTTGTTCTCGCTTGAAATGAGCAACGTGCAGTTGGTAAACCGTTTGATTGTCAACGTGTGCGAGATTCCTGGTGAGAAGATTAAGAGCGGTCAGTTGGCTCCTTATGAGTGGGGACAGCTCGACTATAAGATAAAGGAGTTATACGACGCTCCGCTTTATGTAGACGATACGCCTTCATTGTCGGTATTCGAACTACGTACAAAGGCCCGTCGTTTGGTGCGCGAGCATGGAGTGAAGGTTATCATAATCGACTACTTGCAGTTGATGAACGCCAGCGGTATGTCGTTCGGTAGTCGTCAGGAAGAGGTTAGTACCATTTCTCGTTCGCTTAAAGGATTGGCTAAGGAGCTGAACATTCCTATTATAGCGCTGAGTCAGTTGAACCGTGGTGTAGAGAGCCGTGAAGGTATCGAAGGAAAACGACCTCAGTTGAGCGACTTGCGTGAATCGGGTGCCATAGAGCAGGATGCCGATATGGTTTGCTTTATCCACCGTCCGGAGTATTATAAGATTTATCAGGATGAAAAGGGTAACGACCTTCACGGTATGGCCGAGATTATCATTGCCAAGCATCGTAACGGTGCGGTAGGTGATGTATTGCTTCGCTTCCGTTCTGAGTTTGCGCGTTTCCAGAATCCGGATGATGATATGATTATCCCGATGCCTGGTGAGGAGCCGGGCGTGATGCGCTCTAAGATGAATTCGGGCGCGTCGAATGCTTCGTCGGATTCGGCGTTGTCGTCGTTATCGGCTGGAGATATTCCGATGCCGGACCCATCGGGAATAGTTCCGTTTTAGAATAAAAAAATCGTCAGCAAACCGCTGACGATTTTTTTATGTCGTTTATTCTTTCGGCAGAGTAACTTTGAAGTTCTCGTTTTCTGTGTGCTGCTGACGGATAATGTCAGTCATCTGTTTAACCAAGTCGGGGTGCTGACTGGCTATGTCATGGTCTTCGTGGATATCGTTGGCAAGGTTATATAAATAAGGAGTGCCTTTTTTAACCACCATTTTCCAGTCGCCCATGCGAACGCCTATTTGGTCGGTCTCTTCAAATTCCCAGTAAAGGAAATCGTGCTTCTTTTGCTCTCCGTTGCCTAATAGGGTAGGAGCGAACGATAAACCGTCGAAGTAGTCGGTAGCTTTCTTCTTGTTGGTGTACTTCTTTACGTAATTCTTCACGCCTATTAAGTCGCAGAAAGTAGGCATTAAGTCGTAGAATGCCAATTGATGGTCGTTTACGCTTCCAGCTTGTATCTTACCCGGCCAGCGCACTATGAACGGTATGCGTATTCCGCCTTCGTAGCATTGACGTTTCAATCCGCGCAACTTGCCGTCGCGTCCGAAGAATGTAGGGTCGGCTCCTCCTTCTTCGTGAGGACCGTTGTCGCTTGTAAATATCACGATGGTGTTATCATCAAGTCCCTTGTCTTTCAGTTTCTGCAGCACTTCGCCCACGTATGCGTCGAGGCGAGTAATCATTCCGGCGAATTGTGCGTGGGTATGTACAGACGGGTTATATCGAGAACCTTCCTGTCCGCCCCAAGTCTTGTCGTTAAAGAATTGTTTCTGATAGTTTATCAAGATAGAGTCTTCGGGCTGAGCTAATTCGGCATGAGGCAGCGTATATGTAAGAATGCCGAAGAAAGGCTGCTTTCCGTCTTGCTTATCGAGCCACTTCATCGCTTCCTGATGAATCATGTCTGCCGAATACTGGGTGCGCTTAAAATAATCTTTCCCGAACATCGGATAAATGATATTCTCTTCCATTATCACACGTGTCACGGCGGTATCGCCTGCCGCACGGCTGTATCGGTTTAAGAAGTTGGGGTAATAAAGATGCGCTTGGAACTGACAGATGTATCCGTAGAATTCATCGATGCCTCGCTTGTCGGGGGTAGATACAGAACCTTCGTATCCGCCTGCCCATTTTCCGAACATGCCTGTGGTATATCCGTTATCCTTCATTATTTCGGGGATGATTATGTGTTCTGGGTCGTAAGGATGTTGTCCCACGCGCGAGAAATCTTCGTTTATGCCATATTTTACCATGGGCACGTTCTTCCAGTACTCCTTGTTGCCTCTTACTTCGCAGTGTCCGCTGTGTTGTCCGGTCATGAACGAAGCTCGCGACGGTGCGCTTACGGGGCTTCCGGCGTATGCTTGGGTAAAGAGCATTCCCTCTGTCGCCATACGGTCAATGTTTTGGGTGGAGATATACTTCTGCCCGTAGCATGCCAAGTCGCCATACCCCATATCATCGCACATGATATAGATGATGTTTGGTTTGTCGGTTTTCTTTGGGGCTGATATTACTGAAGTCGCTGTAAGCAGTCCGCTTCCTAACAGGATAAATCTAAGTGGTGTCATTCGTTGATGTTTAGATTATTAATGATGATGCACGGTTGTATGCTGTCTCATGCATGCCGTGCCATCTGCAAATATAAGAAATTTATTTTTTTTGTAACACCATTCTTTGAATCGAGATGAGTATCGCTCATATAAATAAGGTATTAAAATAATGCGATGTGTAGAAAAAATCCGTCGTGCATCGTGCAAACCAAATTATTTATATAACTTTGCACATCGTATTTTGATGTACAATGGACTATTGTATAACGACTGAAATAAATAAAAACTATACATATCATGAATATCTCTTATAATTGGTTGAAAGAGTATGTCGATTTCGATTTGACACCCGAAGAGGTGTCGGCAGCTCTTACTTCCATCGGATTGGAAACAGACGGAGTAGAAGAAGTCCAGTCTATAAAAGGTGGTCTTGAGGGATTGGTAGTTGGCGAAGTGCTGACTTGCGAACCGCACCCTAATTCTGACCACATGCATATTACAACAGTAGATTTAGGCGAAGGCGAACCCGTGCAGATTGTTTGTGGAGCCGCTAATGTGGCAGCCGGACAGAAGGTGATAGTTGCTACTCTTGGCACTAAACTTTATGATGGCGACCAGAGCTTTACAATCAAGAAGTCGAAACTGCGTGGCGTAGAGTCTAACGGAATGATTTGTGCAGAAGACGAAATCGGCGTAGGTACTAGCCACGACGGTATCATCGTGCTTCCGCAGGATGTAGTTCCCGGCACATTGGCCAAGGATTATTATAACATTAAGAGCGACTATGTGTTCGAAGTGGACATTACTCCTAACCGTGCCGACGCTTGCTCTCACTACGGTGTAGCTCGCGACTTGTATGCATGGTTGGTGCAAAACGGTTATCAAACATCGTTGCATCGTCCTGAAACAAGCGAGTTTAAGGTAGACAACCATGATATGGATATCGATGTAGTGGTAGAAAACACCGAAGCGTGTCCTCGTTATGCTGGTGTGGCTATCAAGAACGTTACTGTTAAAGAAAGTCCCGAATGGTTGCAGAATAAGCTTCGTCTTATCGGCGTTCGTCCGGTAAATAATATCGTTGACATCACTAACTACATACTTCACGCTTACGGACAGCCTATGCATTGCTTCGATGCTGATAAGATAAAAGGCGGAAAGATAGTAGTGAAGACTTGTCAGGAAGGAACTAAGTTCGTTACTCTCGACGAGGTAGAACGTAAGCTTTCTGAACGCGACTTGATGATTTGTAACGCTGAAGAGCCTATGTGTATAGCAGGTGTATTTGGCGGTTTGGATTCAGGTACTACAGAAGCTACTAAAGATGTATTCTTGGAAAGCGCATACTTCCATCCTACATGGGTACGTAAAACAGCTCGCCGTCATGGATTGAGCACTGATTCTTCGTTCCGCTTTGAACGTGGTATCGATCCTAACGGTACTATCTACGCATTGAAAGAAGCGGCTATCTTGGTAAAAGAATTGGCTGGCGGTGAAATCGCTTCTGATATCAAGGATAACTATCCTGCTCCTGTTGCTGATTTCGCTGTAGAACTGTCGTACGAATATGTAAACTCGTTGGTAGGAAAGGTAATTCCTGCAGAAACTATAAAGAGCATCGTTACATCGCTCGAAATGAAGATTGTGGCAGAGACAGCAGAAGGCTTGTCATTGTCAATCCCTGCATATCGTGTAGACGTACAGCGTCCGTGCGATGTGGTAGAAGATATTCTTCGTATCTACGGATATAATAATGTGGAAATCCCTACTTCATTGAAATCGAGCTTGAACGTAGAAGGTGAAGTAGACAAGTCTGTTAAGCTTCAGAACTTGGTGTCTGAACAGTTGGTAGGTTGCGGATTCAATGAAATCCTGAACAACTCTCTTACTGCCGCTTCATACTACGATGGTCTTGAAACTTACAAACCTGAAAACTTGGTTCGTGTAATGAACCCGTTGAGCAACGACCTGAACGTAATGCGTGCTTCTCTGTTGTTTGGTGGTTTGGAATGTATCAAGCACAACGCAAACCGTAAGAATGCCGACCTTCGTTTCTTCGAATTCGGAAACTGCTACCACTTCAACGCTGAGAAGAAGAATCCTGAAAAAGTGCTTGCAGCTTATTCAGAAGAGCTTCACTTGGGCTTGTGGTTGACAGGTAAATACATCAGTAACTCATGGGCGCATCCTGATATGAATTCTTCTGTTTACGAACTTAAGGCGTATGTACTGAACATCTTCAGTCGTTTGGGCGTAAACTTGGGTGCTATGGTATTCGGCAACTTGTCAGACGATATCTATTCTGTAGCTATCTCTATCCATACTCGTGGCGGTAAGCTCGTTGCTACATTCGGTGTACTTAGCAAGAAACTCCAGAAGGCATTCGATATCGACAACGAAGTATATTATGCCGACATCAACTGGAAGGAACTGATGAAAGCCATCAAGGGTAAGAAGGTAACTTATACCGAAATTTCTAAGTTCCCGGCTGTTAAGCGCGACTTGGCGTTGCTGATTGACAAGAAGGTACAGTTTGCTGAAATAGAAAAGATAGCTTACGAAACCGATAAGAAGCTCCTGAAGAGCGTGGAACTGTTTGACGTATACGAAGGCAAGAACCTTGAAGCAGGCAAGAAGAGCTACGCTGTAAGCTTCGTGCTTCAGGACGAAAACGCTACGCTTAACGACAAGCAGATTGATAAGCTGATGCAGAAGTTGATTACTAACTTACAGAACAAGTTGGACGCAAAACTGAGATAATGAATAATCATAAATAAAAAACATATAAAAACATAAATCCAATGGGAAGAGCGTTTGAATATAGAAAAGCTACTAAGCTGAAAAGATGGGGCCACATGGCCAAGACATTTACTCGTCTGGGCAAGCAGATTGCTATTGCTGTAAAGGCAGGCGGTCCGGAACCAGAAAACAACCCTACACTGCGTTCGGTTATCGCTACTTGTAAGCGTGAAAACATGCCGAAGGACAACATCGACCGTGCTATCAAGAACGCGATGGGTAAAGACCAGAGCGAATACAAGGGCATGACTTACGAAGGATACGGTCCTCACGGAGTAGCTGTTTTTGTTGATACTCTTACAGACAATACAACTCGTACTGTAGCCGATGTTCGTTCGGTATTCAATAAGTTCGGCGGAAACTTGGGAACAACTGGTTCTTTGGCTTTCTTGTTCGATCATAAGTGCGTATTTACTTTCAAGAAGAAAGACGGCGTAGATATGGAAGAGTTGATTCTCGACTTGATTGACTACAACGTAGAAGATGAATTCGACGAAGATCCGGAAGAAGGAACTATCACTATCTACGGTGACCCGAAGAGCTATGCAGCTATCCAGAAACACTTGGAAGAATGTGGTTTCGAAGATGTAGGTGGTGACTTTACTTACATTCCTAACGACTTGAAAGAGGTTTCTGCAGAGCAGCGCGAAACTATCGACAAGATGATTGAACGTCTTGAAGAGTTCGACGATGTACAGACAGTTTACACTAACATGAAGCCGGAAGAAGACGCTGAATAATATTAAGGCGACTTTCTTTTGAAACATATACTTCCCCATACTTCCTTTTATGCAGAAGTAAGTATGGGGATTTTTTTTAAATTCTATAAATTATGAAAATCAAATATTATTGTGGGATACTTTCTTTGTTATTCCTTTTAATTACTGGCCTCTCTGCCTGTAAAGATGATAGCCCTAAAGATGTGGTTAATGAGATTAAAATGTCAGTTTTACCGCAACCGGGCATCATGTATGGTCCGTTTGATAGTAAAATGGAGCACCCTAGAGAGTGTATGGTCGTAATGTCGGAAGACTATCCGGGAGATTATTCGCTTATGGAAATGAACCGTATCGAAGGCTTTACATACGTGAAAGGTCACGAATATTTTCTCTCCGTAAAGCGGACTATTCTTGCTAATCCACCGGCAGATGGCTATAACCGTACATATTCGCTGTTAAGTATCCTTCAAGACCGAATCGTTACAGAACCCGGAACGAAAGATGACAAGGAGATTAATTCTGAGGCCGATATAGAGTACAATGATTTGTGTCCTTTCAATAAGTATTCTATCAGTGCAAAATATACCGTCAATGAAAATGGCGATATCTTCTACGAAGACGGACGCAAACTGCCTGCCTACAAGTCGGCACGCATTGGGCTGGAGAATGTCCTTGATAAGGGCGATGCTAATTGGATTAAATTCCAATCGATATCTTATCAGGCTTATTATTCGTTTGTAGTATCTCCTTTTACCGATAAACTACGTTTGGTATATAACGAGTCAGATGGCCCATTGTTTAAGGAGGTTATTCCAGAAGAAGAATTCAGTCAGATTAAATCCATGAAATCGGGCGAAGAAGTTCGTTACGCTCTCATTCTTGCTAACATACATAAGAAAGGACTGCAAAAATTGGAATTTGTTGTAAAGAAGCAATAAGGCGGTATATCATAAGTGAATTAATGCTGGCTGAAAGAACCCGACATTTTCTATAAAACAAAAGCGAGAAGGCTTTAAAAATCTTCTCGCTTCTTTTGTACACCCTCAGGGATTCGAACCCTGGACCCACTGATTAAGAGTCAGTTGCTCTACCAACTGAGCTAAGAGTGCATCGTTTTGTTTGCGAGGTGCCTGGCAGATTCGAACTGCCGTAGACGGTTTTGCAGACCGTAGACTAAGCCACTCATCCAAGGCACCATGTTTGTTTGTCGTTGGCATTTCTCTCAAATGCGATGCAAAGGTAGGTGTTATTTTTTAATTATGCAAATCTTTGTGCTAAGTTTTTATCATTATTTTCGCTGCTAAATCACTGCGTAAATGGTATTGGATTAATAATCAGCCGGATAAACCTATAAAATAAAAACACAAAAAATGCAGCAGAAACTCGTTTGAAACAATGCGATGGTGTGATTTTATCAATGCGATGCATAAAAGACATCACCGTATAAAAACAAAATCCGCCCATTCGGCGGATTTCAATAGTAAAATCATGTAGATTATTTTTTCGTTGTCTTGTTTTTCTCGCTTTTGCATTTGGCAGATAGCGGACAATCGGAACATCCGCAGTTGCAGCCGCAGCCTTTCTTCTTAGAGCGGAAGAAGTCGAGAAAGTGTTTCCCTACGTAGACTACGCAGAGAAACACTATTATATATACTATGATATCTTGTATGCTCATTTTTAAAACTTAAATAAACAGACTGCCTATCCTGAATACTAAGAACGCTACTACCCACGCCAGCATGGTGGTATATACTGCGGCAAACGCTGCCCACTTCCAGCTGCCCGACTCGTTCTTTATGGCGGTAAGCGTGGCAAGGCACGGGAAATAAATCAAAATAAACAGCATGTAGGCGTATGCCACTAAAGGAGTGATAGGAATTCTTCCTGCCAGACTAACGGAATCAGCGTCTCCGTCGTTAGCGTAGAGCACGCCCAGAGTACTTACCACAAGCTCCTTGGCACCTACACCCGACAGAAGTCCGATACCCATCTTCCAGTCGAATCCTAACGGCTCTATCACCGGCTCTATGGCCTGTCCCAACTGACCGATGTAAGAATTCTCCTGTTGCTCGGCAACTGTGTTGTATGCGTCGTGATTAGGATAATATCCCAAGAACCAAATTATTATAGACGCTACCATGATAATTCCACCCATCTTTTTCAGATACTGCGCACCTTTCTCCCACGTGTGGCGTAATACCGATTTAGGAGTCGGCATACGGTAGGGTGGAAGCTCCATCACGAAAGGAGCGTCGTCACCTTTCACTATGAACTTACTCAGAATACGCGCCATCAGTATCGCTAATAAGATGCCCACCGCATATATAGACAGCAGGATGAGGCTTTCCTTGCCTGGAAAGAACGCTCCGATAAGCACCAAGTAGATAGGCAAGCGAGCGCTGCACGACATCAACGGGTTGATAAGCATGGTTACAAGGCGCGACTTGCGGCTTTCTATGATACGCGATGCCATGATAGCCGGCACGTTACATCCAAATCCCATGATAAGCGGAATGAACGACTTGCCGTGCAGTCCCATCTTATGCATAATCTTATCCATGATAAATGCCGCACGAGCCATGTAGCCCGAATCCTCCATCAGAGAAATGAAGATATAAAGCAGCAAGATATTAGGCAAGAACACTATGACTCCTCCCACACCGCCTATTATACCATCTACCACCAGGTCTTTCAGCGCACCGCTAGGCATATAGGTCTGTACCAAATTGCCAATCTGAGCCACCGTCCACTCTATCCAGTCTTGAGGATAAGCTCCGAGTATAAACGTGCACTCGAACATGATGTACAGAAACAAGAAGAAGATAGGATATCCCCATATTCTGTGCGTCACTATGCTATCTACTATACGAGTAAACACCTCAGGGTCGTCGTTCTTCTCTACGAACGTCTCCTTTAGCGCACCGCTGATAAAAGCGTATTTAGCGTCGGTAATGCTTTGCTCGCTGTCCTCGCCGGTATCAAGCTTTATCTTTTCCGCCTCTTTGTTTCGGGTGCTGATAATCTCTTTACCGTTGGGCAGCTGTGACACCATGTTCTCTATATCCTTATCGTTCTCTAGTAATTTGATGGCCAAAAAACGGGTAGAATACTTGTAACGGATGTTTTCGTTCTTGCAGATAAGCGATTTTACTGCGTCGATGCTCTTTTCTATTACAGGACCGTGGTTGATATGGATATGGCGGATGTAGTTTTTTCCGTCGAACTTGTTGACCTCTTCGTCGTGGCTGCCGAATTTATGGTCGGGCACATATTTGTCGTGCCACTCTTTATACTCTCGGATAGCCTCGTTCTGAATGTTCTTCTTCTGGCCCATAAAGTCGATACCCTCATACAAGGCGATGATTACATGGAACAGATTCTCTATACCCTCTCCGCTACGGCTCACGGTAGGCACGATAGGCACACCCAGCAGATTGCCCAATTTATGATAGTCGAGTGTGTTTCCGCTCTTCTCAAGCGCGTCGAACATGTTTAGCGCAATCACCATACGCACGTTCATGTCGATAAGCTGCGTGGTAAGATATAAGTTGCGCTCCAAGTTACCGGCATCTACCACATTTATTATGACATCTGGAGTCTTGTCTATGATATGCTTTCTTACATAAAGTTCCTCGGGGCTATAAGCCGACAGCGAGTAAGTACCAGGCAAATCCACCAAGTTGAACTGATATCCCTGATAGCTGAATGTACCCACTTTGGCATCCACCGTCACACCGCTATAGTTACCTACATGCTCGTGACCGCCCGAAGCTACATTAAACAAAGACGTTTTTCCGCAGTTAGGATTACCCACCAGCGCCACGTTGATGGTGCGTCGTTTGCCTTGCGCTATCTCTTTCATTTTCTCCTCGCTTACGGGAGTGTCTACCGCTATAGGGTCAAGATACGTAGTCTCACCCTGAGAGTTATTGCGTGCTTCTTCTTCGCTCACCACCTCTATCATGGCAGCCTCGTTACGTCGAAGCGAAATCTCGTATCCCATGATTTTGTATTTCACGGGGTCTTTCAACGGAGCATTGAGCAGGACTTCTACGGTTTTTCCTTTGATGAAGCCCATCTCTATGATTCTGCGCCGGAACCCACCGTGTCCCATCACTTTGATGATGACACCTTTTTCTCCGGTTTTTAATTCGGATAGTCTCATTTTGTCTAAATCTGATTTTGGCACAAAGATATACGAAAGCGATTTTTTGTGCAAAGTATTTAGATTGTTTTTAAATTATGTTATATCAGTATACTTTCATATTGCTTTTACCGATTACGCTTTTGTACTCTCAGCTTCTAGGGTACACGAAGCTGAGGCTTGAATAATAATAGTTCGATTCCTTGCGATTTAAAAGTTGAAAGGTTTGAAGAAAAACTATATTCTTAGCTTAGGTTTATATATACTTAGGCTAAGAATATATAAACTTAGGTTGAGTTTTTATATACTTAACCTAAGTATAGAGAATTTGATGAGAAAACGCTGGGTTTTCATTGCGAAAGGGCACAAAAAAACGCTGCACAACAATGCAGCGTTTTTTTGTGATAAGTCATTATTTCTTCAATTCCAAAAGTTCTTTTCCTGCTTTGTCAGTCAGGATGATAGAACTGTCAGCGCCAGCCTTGAACTCCTGTACCTTGCTGATAGCTTCTACAATTTTGTCTTCAGTTGCCATGTCGGCACACATCATCATGGTGCGCATTGTTTCTCCGAATTTCAGTGAACTGTTGTTCTGCTTGTAATCACCGTTTATGATGTTACATCCAGCGTTGCCGTGGAACTGCTTCTTTACAGTATCGAATTCCAAGTACGGTTCAGTTTCAACTTCACCTATTGCAGTTCCGTCTACTTTCACGATATTCCATTTACCTTCCAATGAAGGGACGTTGGCCGATTTTTGACTACCTGCACATGATGCAGCGAATGCGGCCATACCAAATGCCGCCATGCCTAAAACTAATTTTTTCATACTTCTGTTGTTTTTAGTTGTTGTGTTTAATTTTTAATTGTTAAATGCAAAGTTATGCAAAGCACTGCATCGCACCATTCTTTTTTTTACAAAGTTGCCGAAAATGTTTTAAATCTATATATTTGCTACATTAAAATAAGTATTAAACGTTAAATCGTATTATTATGAAGTTATCAAAATTATGTACGGGGCTATGTCTATCGGCCTCATTGTTCGCCACACCGGCATTCGCTCAAGAGGGTTATCGGCCTGCTCCAGAGAATGTACAGGCGCGTCAGAACTTTGCAGATCACAAATTCGGTATATTCCTTCACTGGGGTATATACAGCATGTTTGCTCAGGGAGAATGGTATTTGCAGAACGCTAATATTGACAACAAGGAGTACGCTAAGGCTGCAAAAGGTTTTTATCCGGCTCAGTTCGACGCTAAGCAGTGGGTTAGTGCCTTTAAGCAGGCGGGAGCTAAATACATCTGCTTCACTACACGCCATCACGATGGATTTTCTATGTTCGATACCAAATATTCTGATTATGATATTGTTGACGCCTCTCCGTTCAAGCGCGATATAGTGCGCGAGTTGGCGGATGAGTGTAAACGTCAGGGCATAAAGTTCCATCTGTATTATTCGCATATCGACTGGACTCGCGATGATTATCCTACTGGCCGTACCGGACGTAATACAGGCAAAGACCCGAAGAAAGAAGACTGGAACTCATATTTCACTTTCATGAATAATCAGCTAACGGAGTTGATTAAGAATTATGACCCCGATGCCATTTGGTTCGATGGATGGTGGGATCATGATGAAGATGCCGTTCCGTTCGATTGGCACCTTGGCGAGCAGTACGCTATGATGCATAAGCTGAAACCGTCGTTGCTGATTGGTAACAACCATCATCAGACTCCTAATCCGGGCGAGGATATTCAGATATTCGAACGCGACCTGCCGGGAGAAAACTCAGCCGGACTGAGCGGACAGTCTATCAGTAGATTACCGTTGGAAACTTGCCAAACCATGAACGGCATGTGGGGATATAAAGTTGTAGACCAGAACTATAAGTCGGTTAAGACCTTGATTCAGTACTTGGTGGGAGCTGCCGGAAAAGGCGCTAACCTGTTGCTTAACATAGGCCCTCAGCCCGATGGAGAATTGCCGGCTACCGCTCTCGACCGTTTGAAAGGCATGGGCGAATGGTTGGAAAAATACGGAGAAACTGTTTACGGCACTACAGCAGGCGATGTACCTACCCGTCCGTGGGGTGTTACTACACGTAAGGGAGACAAACAATATGTACATATCATGTCGCTCGAAGATACTTCATTGTTCTTGCCTATCACCTCGAAAGTGAAGAAAGCAGTGGTGTTCGACAGCCGCAAGCCTGTATCGTTTAAGCAGACAAAAGACGGAATATTGCTCGATTTAGGACTGAAACCTCAAGACGCTGATTACATTGTTGAACTCACAATGACAAGATAATCATAGGTTTTTTTTTCGAAATCTGTTTTTTCTTGTATTTTTGCACCGCTGAACCGCAAAGGCGGTGCAAAAATGTAAGAATATAAACTACTTATACATATTATGGACAATAAATTTACTGAATATTCTCAGCTTAATCTTTCTGACGTAAATAAGGAAGTGCTGAAGAAGTGGGATGAGAATGACGTATTCTCACACAGTATGACAGAACGTGAGGGCTGTCCTTCGTTTGTTTTCTATGAAGGCCCTCCTTCGGCTAATGGTATGCCGGGTATCCACCATGTGATGGCTCGTACCATTAAGGATACATTCTGCCGTTATAAAACAATGAAAGGTTTTCAGGTAAAGCGTAAAGCCGGATGGGATACACACGGACTCCCTGTAGAACTTGGTGTAGAAAAGACTTTGGGTATTACAAAAGAGGATATCGGTAAAACTATTTCTGTAGCTGAATATAACAAACATTGCCGTACGGACGTTATGAAGTTCACTAAAGAGTGGACCGACCTTACTCACAAGATGGGTTATTGGGTTGACTTGGATAATCCGTACATCACTTACGATAACAGATACATCGAGACATTGTGGTGGCTCTTGCAGCAGCTGTATAAAAAAGGCTTGCTTTATAAGGGTTACACCATCCAGCCGTATTCTCCGGCTGCCGGAACAGGACTTAGCTCGCACGAGTTGAACCAGCCCGGATGCTACCGCGACGTGAAAGACCTCACCGTGGTAGGTCAGTTCAAGATAAAGAACCCTAAACCGGAAATGGCTCAATGGGGTACTCCGTATTTCTTGGCTTGGACTACTACTCCGTGGACTCTTCCTTCTAACACCGCTCTGTGCGTTGGCCCGAAGATTGACTATGTAGCCGTGCAGACTTACAACGGATACACCGGAGAGAAGATGACTGTAGTATTGGCTAAGGCATTACTCTATACACACTTCAACAAGAAAGCCGAAGACTTGGCTTTGGAAGACTACAAACCAGGCGATAAGCTGATACCGTTTAAGGTAGTAGGCGAGTACAAAGGTCCGGATTTGGTAGGCATGGAGTACGAACAGCTTATGCCGTGGGTTAAGCCTGTAACAGTAGACGAAGACGGCAACTGGAAAGACGCTTCAGACAAGGCTTTCCGTGTAATCCCCGGTGATTATGTTACAACAGAAGACGGTACAGGTATCGTACATATCGCTCCTACATTTGGTGCCGACGATGCTAATGTAGCCCGTGCTGCAGGTATCCCTTCATTGTTCATGATTAACAAGAAAGGCGAAACCCGTCCGATGGTAGACCTTACAGGTAAATTCTACTTGTTGGATGAACTCGACGAAAAGTTCGTGAAAGAATGCGTAGATGTCGAAAAGTATAAAGAGTATCAAGGCCGTTGGGTTAAGAACGCTTACGACCCTCAGTTTACTATCGATGGCAAATACGATGAAAAAGCTGCTCAGGCAGCCGAAAGCCTTGATGTATACATCTGCATGATGATGAAGCAGAACAACTTGGCTTTCAAGATGGAAAAACATGTTCATAATTACCCTCACTGCTGGCGTACAGACAAACCGGTGCTTTACTATCCGCTGGATAGCTGGTTTATCCGTTCTACCGCTTGCAAGGAACGTATGATTGAACTGAACAAGACTATTAATTGGAAACCGGAATCTACAGGTTCAGGACGTTTCGGCAAATGGTTGGAAAACCTGAACGACTGGAACTTGAGCCGCTCACGCTATTGGGGAACTCCGCTTCCTATCTGGCGTAGCGAAGAAGGCGAAGAAATCTGCATCGGCTCTGTAGAAGAACTCTATAACGAGATTGAAAAGTCGGTTGCTGCAGGCTTCATGACAGAGAATCCGTATAAGAAGCTTGGCTTCGTTCCGGGTCAGTATAATAAGGACAATTATGACAAGATTGACTTGCACCGTCCTTACGTAGACGATATTATCTTGGTTTCTGCCAGCGGTAAGCCAATGAAGCGTGAGTCAGACCTTATCGACGTTTGGTTCGATTCGGGTTCTATGCCTTACGCTCAGTTGCACTATCCGTTCGAGAACAAGGAACTTATTGACAGCGGCTCTTATTATCCTGCCGATTTCATTGCCGAAGGTGTAGACCAAACTCGTGGATGGTTCTTTACTCTTCACGCTATCGCTACCATGGTATTCGGAAGCGTAGCTTATAAGAACGTAATCTCTAACGGATTGGTTCTTGATAAGAATGGTAATAAGATGTCTAAGCGTCTTGGTAACGCTGTAGACCCATTCGGAGCTATCGAGAAATTCGGTTCAGACCCATTACGCTGGTACATGATTACCAACTCATCGCCATGGGATAACCTGAAGTTCGATACTGATGGAGTAGACGAAGTACGCCGTAAATTCTTCGGAACATTATATAATACATATTCGTTCTTCGCATTGTATGCCAACGTAGACGGATTTACTTATTCAGAAGCCGACGTGCCTATGAACGAGCGTCCTGAAATCGACCGTTGGATATTGTCTCTCCTTAACACATTGATTAAGGATGTAGACGCATGCTTCGCCGATTACGAACCTACTAAGGCAGGTCGTTTGATTACAGACTTCGTAAACGATAACTTGAGTAACTGGTACGTACGTTTGAACCGTAAACGTTTCTGGGGTAGCGCTATGAGCACCGACAAGCTTTCGGCTTACCAGACTCTGTACACTTGCTTGGAAACCGTAGCTAAGCTGATGGCTCCTGTAGCTCCGTTCTACGCCGACCGTCTGTATATGGACTTGATTGGAGTAACAGGTCGCGATAACGTAGTATCTGTTCACTTGGCTAAGTTCCCTGTAGCTGACGAATCTTTGATTAACAAGGAACTCGAAGCTCGTATGCAGATGGCTCAGGATGTTACTTCTATGGTATTGGCTTTGCGTCGTAAAGTAAATATCAAAGTACGTCAGCCGCTGCAGTGCATCATGATTCCGGTTGTCGATGAAGATCAGAAACGCCACATCGAAGCAGTAAAAGACCTTATCATGAGCGAAGTGAACGTTAAGGAAATTCAGTTTGTAGAAGGCGCATCCGGAGTACTCGTTAAGAAGGTAAAATGCGACTTCAAGAAACTCGGTCCTAAGTTCGGTAAGCAGATGAAGGCAGTTGCCGCAGCCGTAGCAGGCATGTCGCAAGAAGATATAGCACAGTTCGAAAAGAACGGTAGCTTTACATTCTCGCTCGACGGTGGAGACGCTGTAGTTGAAGTAGCCGACGTAGAAATCTTCAGCGAAGATATCCCGGGATGGCTGGTTGCCAACGAAGGCAAACTTACTGTTGCCCTCGAAGTAACCGTAACCGACGAGCTTCGCCGCGAAGGTATCGCACGTGAATTGGTTAACCGTATTCAGAACATCCGTAAGAGTAGCGGATTTGAAATAACAGACAAGATAAACATCACATTGTCTAAGAATCCTAACACTGATGATGCGGTAAATGAATATAATAGCTATATTTGCAACCAAGTACTCGGTAATTCATTGACCTTGGTTGACGAAGTGGCAGACGGTACAGAATTGAACTTTGATGACTTCTCACTTTTTGTAAAAGTAGAGAAACTGTGATATGAACTAATGGGAGAATAAGCGTTTGCTTATTCTCCTACCTTTACAAACCATTTAAAATTTAATCTTATGGCTGAAAAGACAAGATACTCGGATGCAGAACTCGAGGAGTTCCGTGCCATTATCATGGAAAAGCTTCAGCTCGCTGAACGCGACTATGAGAAATTGAAAAGCAGTATAATGAACACCGACGGCAATGATACTGACGATACATCACCTACATACAAGGTGCTCGAAGAAGGTGCAAATACATTGTCTAAGGAAGAAACAACCCGCTTGGCGGCACGACAGCTGAAGTTCATTCAGAACCTACGTGCGGCATTGGTGCGTATCGAAAACAAGACTTACGGTGTTTGCCGTGAGACCGGAAAACTTATTCCGAAGGAAAGATTGCGTGCTGTTCCTCATGCTACATTGAGCATTGAAGCTAAGCAGGGAAAGAAATAATATCATTTAAAGCTATTCAATGCCGGATGGCAAAACACACCACAGATTGCGCGGATTCATAATACTCGGGTAATCTGTGGTGCTTTTCTGTAAAGGCAATGTGTAGCTAGTATTGAACTATAAACTATATGAAAAAATTTCTGACGCAAGGACGTTTGGCTACTCTGATAGTTGTAGCGGTATTAGTGATAGATCAGCTTATCAAGATTAGTGTGAAGACTAACATGGCTTTACACCAAAACATACATATAACCGATTGGTTCTATATCTATTTCACGGAGAACAACGGTATGGCTTTCGGCATGGAATTTCTGCCCAAGATATTTCTTACCCTGTTCCGCATAGTAGCTGTGGGACTCATCACATGGTATCTGCATAAGGTTACCACTCATTCAGAGAAGTTCAAGACCGGTTATGTGGTTTGCCTTGCCTTTATCTTGGCAGGAGCTATCGGTAATATAATAGACTGCGTATTTTACGGAGAGATTTTTTCGCAGAGCACAGCGTCGAGCATAGCGCAGTTCGTGCCGGTAGGGCAGGGGTATGCCGATTGGCTTCATGGCAGAGTGGTGGATATGTTCTATTTTCCCATTATCGATACATTCTGGCCCGACTGGTTGCCTATATGGGGCGGACAGCGTTTCATCTTCTTTAGCCCGATATTTAACTTTGCCGATGCCGCCATCAGTTGCGGTATAATCGCCTTGCTGTTGTTCTATAGCAGCTATATAGGCAAGAGTGTGAACGGAGAAGATAAGGTAGTAGAAAACAAGAAATCGGAAAAATGAAAAAGAAAGTCACCATATTGATGCTTTCCGCTTTCATGGCGACTATGGTAGGCTGTGGACGGAAAATACCTGAAGATATTATCCAGCCTGCCGATCTGGAGAATCTGCTGTACGATTATCAACGTACTTCTTCAATGGTTAATTCGTTGCCTTATACAGAAAACTATAAGAAAGAGGCATATTACCGTTATGTGTTCGAGAAGCACCACGTTACCGAAGCCGAGTTCGACTCGTCTATGGTGTGGTATTCACGTAACAGTGATGTACTGGCCGGAATTTACGAGAATCTGCAGAAACGCCTTGATAATGAAGTCAGCCAAATGAAAATAAAAATGGCGCAGCGCGATAATCAGGTCGATGTGTCAATGTCGGGCGATACGGTAGATGTATGGCAAGACCGAAATATGCTTTGGCTCACCGCTTCTGAGCTGACTAATAAGGTGCAGTTCGATTTTAAGGCCGATACCACGTTCCGCGCTTCGGATGTTATGGAGTTGACTGCCGACTTGCGCTTCATTCCATTCGATAAGGAAATAGGCTCTTCGCCCAAGGTGGTGATGGGTATAAACTATTGCTTTGAGAACGACAGCGTGCAGGGTATGACACAAACCTTCCGCTCTTCTGGCCCGTGCCGACTGTATTTCAAACCCGATTCTGCCTTTGCTATTCGTAGCATTAACGGATTCATCTATTATACCTCTGGCAAGAAACCGTCGGGCAGCGTATTGCTTAATGATATCCGCTTGATGCGCTATCACAAGATAGAGCCACGTTTCGAGTCGCTCGATACACTTCAGACCCGATAAGCAAAGACGATGAGAAAAGTAGCAAGTCACAGAATACTTGATTTAAAAACAGGTGCGATACTAGCCATGCATGTGGTAGAGATAACCACCGACGGGAGCGTGGCTCGTACCTATCCGTTATGCGGAGAAAACCAGAATATAGAATGGCTTCCGGGGCTGCTGATACAGTCGCCCGAAGCCCCCGTTCTGGAGGTGGGCGAACACTTCGCCGAATTCATTCAGCGTATGCCAAAAAAAACTATCGGAAATGAATCCGATAGTAAACTCTATTGGGTAAGCCCTTTTAATGTATCGCAGATGGAGTTTTGTCCATCTACCCGCATTGTGCCATTAAAGGGTTAACGCCTTTCTTCTGAACTCAGCGCATACTATAGCCGTAGCCACCGCTACATTCAGCGACTCGCTGGTCTCGCTTCCTTGTGGATAGTTAGGGATGAACAGCTTGCGGTTAATCTTCTGCGCTATCGATTTGCTGATGCCGTTACCCTCGTTGCCCATAACAATCAGTCCGTTCTCGCTCAACTCTTGAGAGTACATGTTGCCCCCGTCAAGGAAAGTTCCGTAGATGGACACATTCATTTCTGCCAATTTATCAATCATATCCTGTAAGTCGATGTAGTGCAGTCGTACACGCGCCACGGCTCCCATAGTAGCCTGTATCGTTTTAGGATTATAAATATCAGCGGTACCCTTTGAACAGAATATATCCTTAATTCCGAACCAGTCGGCTATGCGTACTATCGTACCTAAGTTGCCTGGGTCTTGCACATCGTCAAGCGCCAGACAGAGCGAATGCGCCGCCGTTTCTGCCGAGAACTCATAATGCGGTTGCTCAAATACAGCCAGCACATCTTGCGGAGCCTTCATCAAGCTTGCCTTGGCCAGCTCCTCTTCGCTCACTTCTATCACCTCTTTCGCTTCCGCCTTAGGGTTCAGTTTCAGCCAATTCTGCGTAGCGCATAGCAGGCGGCACGGAAACGCCCCCATAAGGTCGCCTACCAGTTTATGCCCTTCCGCCAGAAATACCTGTTCTTCTTTTCTGTTCTTCTTTAACTCCAACGAGTGGATATACTTTATCTTGTTTTTGCTCAGCATGAAGATTCTTCTCTTGTTTTGATTTGAATACGATGAACTTTTCCGAACAAAGCTAAGAAGATATTTTTAATAAATATCTATATTTGCATGTAATTTTGCATAACCTCGCTTTAACGGAATGAAAAGACATAATCTTTTTTCTATATATTTTGTATTACTGATGTCCTTGCTTGTGGTTGGATGTTCGCCGGGTAAGTTCATTCCGCAGGGGGAATGCTTGCTTGATAACTTAAAAGTAGAATCGAACAACAAGGAAATCAAGCCGTCGCAAATGTCGGTGTACGTTCGTCAGACTCCAAACGCCAAATGGTTCAGCCTCTTTAAATTGCCTATGCACATATACTGCGCTTCGGGTTCCGACTCTACCAAGTGGATGAACCGCTTCCTGCGTAGACTGGGCGACGCCCCTGTGATATACGACAGAGCAAAAGCCGTAGAAACCCAGACCGAGATGCAGAAGGCTATACAGAATATGGGCTATATGGGGGCTACTGTTCGCCTGAAAGAAGACCGCATAAGCAATAACAAGGTGAGGGTGAAATACGTTATCGATGCCGGAAAGCCTTACATAGTAGACCGCTTGTCGTATAACATTGACGATTATCGCATTCACGACTATCTGTTTGCCGATACCACACGTACCCTGCTTCATGAGGGCATGCGATTCAATGTAAACGTGCTCAATGACGAGCGTCAGCGCATCACCAACCTGCTTCACGATAATGGATACTATCGTTTTCACAAAGACTTTATCACCTATCGCGCCGATACCGCATTGAACACCTATAAGGTACAGCTCGCCATGAACCTGCTGCCTTATAAAAAGAAAAAAGAAGACACCCCCACGCCTCATAAGCAGTTCAAGGTGCGTAGCGTAAACTATGTGCTCGATGCCGACTTGGTGTCTATGTCTACCGATACTCGTCCTAAAGACAGTCTGCAGTACGGCGGACTGAATGTGTTCTATTCAGACAAACCTTTCCTCAGACCTAAGGTACTGTGGAATGCCAATTTCATTCGTCCGGGCGAGCTTTACACCAACAGAGGAGTTCGCAAAACATATTCAGCGTTGGGCCGATTACCAATCCTTAAATTCTCGAATATCAGATTTGAAGAAGTAGAGCATAACGACTCCATTTACCTTGACGCTTACGTAGCCTTGGCAAGAAACAAAAACCAGTCGTTCTCTTTCGAGGTAGAAGGAACCAACTCTGCCGGCGACTTAGGTGCTGCGGCTTCTGTAGAATACACGCATCGTAATATCTTCAGAGGGTCGGAAACCTTCTCCGTAAAACTGAGAGGAGCTTACGAGGCCGTTACAGGTATAGACGATTACGTAAACAGCAACTATCTGGAGTACGGCATAGAGTCGAGCCTTAACTTCCCCGAATTCAAGTTCCCGTTCTTGTCGTCAGCGTTTAAGCGACGCATTAACGCCACATCCGAGGTAAGCGCCAAGTACAACTGGCAGATCCGTCCCGAGTTTGAGCGCACATCCGCTTCGTCTGCATGGAGCTACCGTTGGCAAGGAAAGCCCGGAGCGGCTCATCGTTTCGACTTGCTCGATATCAGCTATATCTATATGCCTAAGGTGTCGGCCACATTCTCCGATTATCTGCAAAGAATGGCTGCCATTAATCCGCTTGTAGTCTATGCTTATAAAGACGTCTTCATAGTGCGTATGGGATATACATATACATACAATAGCCGCGGAAAGTCTACCGGAAACAGCTTGCGAAATTCGTACTCGTTCCGCTTCAATATCGAGGAGTCGGGCAATCTGCTTTATGGCATCTCTAAGGTGTTCAACAAGCATCCCAAAGACGGCGATGCGTTCAAGCTGGCAAACATCGACTTTGCCCAGTACGTAAAGATGGACGTAGATTTCGCCAAAAACTTCGTGATAGACGATCGCAACTCGTTTGTTTTCCATACAGGTCTTGGCATAGCTGTGCCATACGGCAACTCCAAGAACCTGCCTTTCGAAAAACAATACTTTTCGGGCGGTGCCAATAGCGTGCGCGGATGGAAAGTACGTTCCTTGGGTCCTGGAAGTTTCGGAGGTTTAGGAAACTCTGCCGATTATATCATGAATACCGGAAACATCAAGCTCGACTTGAATCTGGAGTATCGTACCTTCTTGTTCTGGAAACTGAACGGAGCGGCGTTTGTTGATGCCGGAAACATCTGGAACCTTCCGGGAAAAGGACTCTCGTCAGAAGGCAACTTTAACTTCGTCAATTTCTACAAGGAATTAGCCGTATCATACGGATTAGGTATACGTTTCGACCTCGACTTTCTGATACTTCGTTTCGATGCAGGTATGAAAGCCGTCAACCCGATGTACAAAGGACGCGATAAATTTCCTATAACATCACCTAATTTTAAGCGCGATTTCGCCTTCCACTTTGCGGTGGGCTATCCGTTCTAATACACTACAAAAAAAGATAAGATTATGGAAAAGAAAGGATTATATACAGAAGAAGAGTTGGAAGTCTTTTTGAAATGGTTCACCGAGCAAAAGCTGCCTAAGACCATGCAAATAGACGACGCTACCTATACGCCCGATTTGAAAGAAACAATAATCAGTCTTACGGGTCAGGCCCGACTATGCTTTAAGAACCCTAAGATGCAAGGGTGCATCCACCTTCTGAACAGAATAAAGAGTAAGCTGGAAGAACAAGCCTGATATAAAGAAAAAGCCAATCCATTCACAATTCTCATCATGAATGGATTGGCTATATTTTTTGATTTATGAATTATAAATGACAGGACACTGAAAGTCGTTAAACAATAGTATTCCAGTTATTATCTTAATTACTAATATCCGGGATTTTGCGTTATAGCAGGATTCATGTCCATCTCACTTTGTGGAATCGGCCAAAGCAACTGGTAAGTTTCATTGGCATTAAGTCCCATATACGATTGTCCCAAACCATTTCTTCTGATGAAAGTCAGATAGTTCGGAGTTTGAAGCTTATATCGCAATGTAGCTATTGCTTTTAGAATATCAGAATCATCTACAGAAAGACTCTTGGTTTTACATACCATCTGGATGTACTCTTTAGCCTTCGTTGTATTTCCTGTATGATACAAGCATTCTGCAGCGGTCAAAATTACATCCTTATAATCAAGGCACGGATAACATTGCTCATTCTCATTGCTACCAGCTCTAGTGCCTATTTCAAATCCAAGAATACATTCGGAATCTTTCTTATAATTCACAGGTGCCGATTGAATAAGACTGTAGTAACCATTACCGATTACTTTCTCTAAAAGAGGCAATGCCGAATCGAATTTCTTCTGGTTACAGCGAACATACGCCAACAAAACTCTTGCTACATCTTTCGAAACGAAGAACGCACTGTTTGCATCAGTAAACGCGTCATTCTTTTTCTCCTCAAGGTATGGTATCGCTTCCTCTAAAAGGTTAGATAAGGCAGCAAGAATATCACCTTCACTCATAGGAGCTGGCCTGTCAACAACGCTTGCTAATGGCTCTGTATAGAAAGGCAATTTACCCCAGTGCGATGAAAGCATATAATAATTAAGAGCAATGTAAGTATTCAAAAATGGCTGATAGCAATCTAATTCATTTTTATCGTATTTTTTTATCTCTACAAGTTGAGAGATTGATTTATAATAATAGTTCCAACAGTTTGCTATACTATTATCATTCGAAGAAAATGGTTTATGAGGGTTTTGCGCATACTTTCCTTCCAAATATCGTTCAGTTTTTACCGCATCTCTCATGTACCCCAAAATGCCATTCACAACCTTAATACCATCAGAACCCAGTTTTGGCGTATTTATCTTTATGTTTTGGTTGCCACTTTGCGTCATGGCAATTTCCGCAGCAATTACGCCTCTGGCATTATAGATTTTAATCGACCAAGATTCAGGTTTGCGAGACAATGTAGCACCTACATGAATCTTTACCACATTATTTTCTATACTTGTTACCTTTTCGCTTTCCGGAACGCTTGTATTAGCACCTTCTTCATAGAAGTTGCTAAAAAAATGTTCCGGTGAAACAGATTCTGAAGGGTATTGATCTAATCCTGTATCCGACCCTTTTATTTCCGAAGGGGGGTCCAAGAAATATGGTTTTTCCGATTCAATTTTTACCGTAAAGTCACCACCTTCCGCTGGTACGCTTATCTGATTTTGGCTGAGTTGCACTGTCGATGATTCATCCAACTCATTTCCGGCTATTCCGTCATTATCCCAGTCAAAGAAGCTTGCCAAGTCCTTTACGCCAACTTCGTATCCTAACTCTTTGTAGCGTTCTTTTATATTTGTCGCTATTTTGTCAAGCCTTCCGTTCAAATAGTTGCGTGTAGACTTAAGCTTTTTCTTTGTGGTATCCGAGAAAGTACCTGTGGTGCTGAATTCATTGCTCAGCAAAGAAAGATATTCCACTATTTCCGCTTCCGAACGATCTGAAAGAATCAATGACGATACGGCAATCAATGCCCCGGCAGCATCGTCGCCCGAAGTTATAGAGAACTTGCTTGCGTCTTTTGTGGCATATCCTTGCAAACCGAATTGAGCAAGCAGTTCACGCTGTGCCTGCTCGTTAGCTTCTTTAAAAGTCTTACCCTCATTAGCTATGAGATGATTGATACGCTTACTTTTAAGATGCGTCAAAACATTTACATTAACGGTCGAATTGTCTGACAGGTCAACAATAGCATCCAATTTTATAGTACCGGTAGATAGCTTTCCGTCCACTTCATTGAAGAAATATCCGTCGGCTGTAAGTTTAGCATAAGGAGTATTTACTTTAAGTGAGCCAAAATTAAAGTCACCCGTATTGTTTTCTATCGTTGCGGTATAAGAGTTTCCGGTGGGCACCATATATTGGTCCAGTGTTCGCATATCTATTTGAGAGCCACGCACTAGCGGACCTTTTTCCACTTTTCCTTTAACAATATGAACTGTAGGTACGAATACCTCTTTTTCGCCCGTCGCTTCATTGGATTCGCTGCACGAGGCTAATCCCACTGCCGCCACTACAGCAACCCAAATGTTTCTGAATAATGCCTTCTTCATGATATTTCCCTTATAATTGTATATATGTGCAAATGTAAGCTTTTTTATTTGTAAGAATGTGTTTCCCAACAAAAGAAGTCTCCAATCAATTATTAAATAGAATTTCACTGTATAACATCTACGAAAAAGAATACGATGCGTCAATCAGCACATCGCATTCTTTCACTTGTCCATTCGCATATTGCAGTGCTGCACATTGCATTCTTTTCCTCTGCACATCGCAATGTTTTTTTCACTCCATTCCAGACTTATTCATGTTGATAAGGGCCGTTGCTCAGAAATAAAAAGATGCTGTATAAAGGTGTTCATCGTGAGATGGGAAAGCACTAAATTGCCGTATGCTGAACCGCATGTATCTCTTACTCGATTTCTATTCCTGTTGATTCTCTATAAACCGTTTTTGCTTCTAAAACGATAGTCTTATCTGCTATCTCAGGATGCTCAATTTTCTGCACAATCAGATTGCTGGCTTCTTCTGCCATAAGTTTAACAGGTTGCTCTACTGCAGTAATAGAAGGGTGTACCAGTGTACATAAATCGGTGCCTGCTATGCATGCCATAGCTACTTGCTCTGGTATTTTAATATTGTGCTTTTGTAAATTACTCTTCGCACCTAAAGCAGACATTTCTGTAAAACTGAATACAGCATCAAACTCTATTCCTTTTTTCAGTAAAACATCTATTGCTTTTTCTCCTCCATCAAAATCTACACCGGCATCAATTACATATTCTGCCTGATATGGTATGTGGAATTTTTCTAATGCATCTATATACCCTTTTTTTCTTTCTAAAGCATTCTGTATATACGAAGGTCCTGCAAGGTGAATGATTTTTTTTCTTCCATTCCTGATAAGATTCTCCACTAAAAAGAAAGCTTTTATATAATCGTCAATCTTTACTCTTGAAACAGGTAATACAGAAATCGTTCTGTCAAAGAAAACCATTGGAATTCCTTTCTGGATAAGTCTTTTATATGTATTTATGTTTTCTTCGGTGTGGCATACGCTGATTAGTATTCCTTCTACTCTGTAATCTTCGAACATCTGTAGATTGGCAAGTTCCGCTTTAGGGTTTTCATGCGATTGAGCCAGCGTTACCCTATATCCTTTCTTGTTTAGCTCCTGCTGTGCATAGGTGATGAAATTCATATAAAACGGAGTCAACATTTCGGGAACCACAATGCCTATGGTACGAGTGCTCTGTTTGCGAAGATTTACCGCCAGTTCATTTCGGCTGTAGCCCAACTTTTCGGCCATGGCAATAATCTTGTCTCTGGTTTCTTTGCCTACATTCTGATTATCTCCGCGTAAAGCTCTTGAAACTGTAGACTTAGAAATGTTCAAGGCTTCTGCTATGTCTATGATTGTTACGTATTTCATAGTATGCAATCTTTAATTGGTGCAAATATACATATTTCTCTGAAATATTGGGAACGGTTGCGGATATTGGGAACGGTTGCGGGAACGGTTGCGAAAAACTAATCTTAAAATCTTGTTTTTTTCTTGATATTCAGCCGATACATTTGTCACAGAAAACATAAAAAACAATTGTCTTAATACACATGAAAAGCGAATCAAATCAATCAAAAGTTCCTTTCATAAGTAAGTTGGCTTATGGTATGGGAGATGTAGGCTGTAATTTCAGTTGGATGTTTGTAGGTAATTTCCTGATGATTTTTTACACCGATGTTTTTGGAATCGGCATGAGTGCTGTAGCTACTTTAATGCTGCTCTCTCGTTTTTGGGATGCAATAAATGACCCGGTAATAGGTGGACTCAGTGACAAAACTCATACCCGATGGGGGCGCTATCGTCCTTGGCTCTTGGTGGCAGCACCGCTTACTGCATTGGTTTTAGTGCTTACATTCTGGGCACATCCAGATTGGAGTCAGACCAATAAGATTATCTACATGACGATAACCTACTGTATATTGGTGTTGGGTTATACTTGCGTAAATATACCTTACGGAACTCTGTGTGGAGCAATGACACAAAATATGACCGAGCGTGCTCAGATTAACACTTCTCGTTCTGTTAGTGCCATGATAGCTATTGGCATTATCAATATCATTACTATTCCTTTAATAGAATGGCTGGGCAACGGTAGTCCTAAGCAAGGTTATTTGCTGATTGCTATTTTATATGGCGCTATTTTTGCCGCTTGTCATTTGTTCTGTTTTGCCAAGACTAAAGAGGTGGTAGAAGTGCCGGTAACGCAGAGAATTCCGTTGAAAGTACAGCTGAAGGCTGTGGTAAAGAACAAACCATACTTGTTGGCTTTGTTGGGTCAGATACTTTTCGGTTTCATTTTATATGGTAGAAATGCCGATTTGCTATACTATTTTACCTATGTAGAAAAGGATATGGTATTGTTCTCTTATTATTCTATGGCTATTATCATACCTTCTATTATAGGGGCGGCTTGTTTTCCTAAGGTCTTTCAGTGGACATCGAATAAAGGTTGGTCTGCTTCTGTCTTTGCTTTTGGAACAGGAGTTACCATGATGGTTCTTTATTTTTATAGTCCTATATCGTCGCCCGTTCCATTTTACATTTTCGCTGCACTTTCTCAGTTCTTCTTTTCGGGCTTTAATACTGCTATCTATGCCATTATCCCCGACTGTGTAGAATACGGAGAGTGGCGTACCGGAATTCGTAACGATGGTTTTCAATATGCATTTATATCGTTGGGCAATAAGATAGGTATGGCGCTGGGTACTTCGCTGTTAGCACTTACATTAGGAGTAGCCGGTTACGTGGCTAATGCCAATCAGAATGCGGAGGTAATTGCCATTATGCGTCATTCGTTCAGTACTATTCCGGGTGCTTTGTGGGTTGTTACATCTCTTGCTCTGTTCTTTTATAAATTAGATAAGCGTGTATATAATAGAATTTTAGGAATTATAAAGTATCGTATTCTGAAGCATAAAAAACATCAGCGTCAGTATGATGTGGTAGCTTTAGGAGAACTACTTGTTGACTTTAATGCTCAGCGTTCTAACGACTTTGACAGCGTAGTGTACGAATCAAATCCCGGAGGTGCCCCATGTAATGTATTGGCCATGTTGAGTAATCTGCATAAGCGTACAGCCTTTATAGGTAGAATAGGAAATGATTTTCTTGGCGATGTATTGATGCAGCGTGTGCTTAAGTTGGGAATATCTACCGAAGGTCTTTCTAAAGATAATAAGCGTAATACTACTCTGGCATTTCTTAACGATGCGGACACAGATCCTCATCAGTATCTGTTCTATCGAAACCAAACGGCCGATATGAATTTAGAGGAAGATGATTTTGATTCTGATATCTTGTCGCGTACTCGTGTCTTTCATTTTGGTTCACTTTCGTTTACGCATAAGAAGTGCAGAAAAGCTACTCGAAAAGCCATTCGTGCTGCTAAGTCTAACCATCGTTTAATTTCGTTCGACCCCAATTATAGACCTGCTCTGTGGGAGAATGAAGAAGAAGCTCGTAAGTGGATGCTCTATGGCTGTTCGGTGTGCGATATATTGAAGGTGGAGAAGTCTGAATTATTATTTATTACTCAGCAGCCAACTGTAGAACTTGGAGTTAGGGTCTTGAAAGAGAAATTCGCCATTCGCCTAATTTTAGTGACATTGGGCGAGGAGGGAAGTATAGCTTTCTTAGATGACAAGAAGGTTGAACAGAAGGCTTTCCTTACAGACAAGACTGTAGATACAACAGGTGCTGGAGATACTTTTATGGGATGTTGTTTAGCGTATATTCTGGATAACGGAATAGACCTTACAGAGGTTCAGTTGAAACAGATGCTGATTTTTTCAAACGCAGCCGCATCATTAGAAACCACACGTAGAGGGGCAATCAGAGCGATGCCTACGTATGAGAAATTAGTAGATTATATTAAGCAGTTGCATATGTAAATATCGGTCTGGAAAAATAATGATTTGTTTAAAATTTTAAAATATTAATGTAGTATGAAAGGTACAATGAAAGTAGCCGTTATGAACGGCATTGGTGAAATGGGTTATACAGAACGCGAAATTCCTCAGCCTAAAGACAATGAAGTGTTAGTTAAATTAGAGTATGTAGGAATCTGTGGCTCGGATATGCATTATTACGAAACTGGTCGTATAGGCGATTATGTAGTGAAACCTCCTTTTGTTTTAGGACATGAGCCTGGTGGTACGGTAGTAGAAGTGGGTAAAGCCGTTACACATCTTAAAGTAGGCGACCGTGTAGCGCTAGAGCCGGGCAAAACATGCGGACATTGCGAATATTGTCGCGAAGGAAAATATAACCTTTGTCCTGATGTGGTATTTTTTGCCACTCCTCCTGTAGATGGCGTTTTCCAGGAATACGTAGCACACGAAGCCGATTTGTGTTTTAAGTTGCCCGATAATGTAGACACCATGGAAGGTGCTTTGATAGAACCTTTGGCTGTAGGTTTTCATGCTGCTAATCAAGGAGGCGCACATGCCGGACAGACAGCGGTAGTATTTGGCGCTGGTTGCATTGGCTTGGTAAGCATGATGGCGCTAAAGGCAGAAGGCGTATCTAAGGTGTATGTTGTAGATATTATGCAGAAACGTCTGGATAAGGCTTTGGAGTTAGGCGCTACAGGTGTTATCAACTCGAAAGAAAAGGATGTGCTAGAGGAAATCAGTAAGATTACCGACGGTAAGGGAGTTGATTTGGTTATTGAAACCGCAGGTATGGAAATCACGACTCGTCAGGCTATCCATGTCACTAAAAAAGGCGCTACCATTGTGCTGGTGGGATATTCTAAGAGTAGCGAAATGACATTGCCGCTAAGTCTGGCTCTCGATAAGGAGCTTACATTTAAAACTGTGTTCCGCTACCGTCATATTTATCCTATGGCCATCGAAGCTGTTGCTTCGGGTAAGGTTAATCTTAAAGGCATCGTTACCAATGTGTTTGATTTCGATGATATTCAGAATGCCATGGATAAGAGTGTTCAAGACAAGGCGAACATCGTGAAATCTGTAGTGAAGTTTTAATTAGTATTAAGTAATAAAATGATGTGTCTGTACATAGCAGGCACATCATTGAAAAGGAATTGAGTATGAAGCGTATTTTAGGCTTGTTGTTCTTGTTGGTGAGCATTAATTCTGCTGCTCAAGTTCATATGGATGTTAAGTTGGCTACAAATCATCTTTGGCGTGGCATTGAAGTGACCGATGGTATGGTTTTTACCGGCGATGTTAATTACACGTTGTTAGGCGGATTGGTCAATTTAGGATTCTGGGGAGGCACCAATACTCAAGGCTCGTATAAGGAATTCAATAATCATCTGTCATTTCAATACAAGGGTTTTTCTTTGGCTTTTTGGGATACATATAATTTTTCAATAGGAGCATCATATAATAATAAGGAGTTCTTTAACTATAGAGCACATAGTACCGGGCGTTTTCTTGATGCAAGCGTAGGATATTGTTTCGGAAATAGATTACCTTTATCTTTAAGTTGGTCTACAGTCATTTTTTGGCGCGACCGTAATGCTGATAACACTGCCAATAAGTATTCTACCTTCTGCTATGCGGAATATCCAGTTTGGGTAAAGGATAGATGGAAAGTTGATGCTGGTATTGGTGGAGCTTTTGCATTGAATAAAAAAGATAGCAAGGAAAACTTTTATGGAACTACCGATGGCATAGTTCATGTTTCATTGAAAGCGACATATAATTTTGTTTTGTTAGAACATGAAATGCCTGTGCATGCTTATATTATGTGGAATCCGCAGGCAAACCGTGCTTTCTTTCAGTTAGGAATGCAGTTATTTACTTTTTAAAATTTTATAACTTCACTTGATAATAATGAACCGGAAGAAATCGCTTCTTAATGCGTCTTCCCTGTTTAGAAAGGTAAACAAAAAAATAGGAGACAAACACTTGTGATTAGTGTTTGCCTCCTACACGATTATGAGCTTTTAAGATTATTCTTTGTCTTTCAGCGCATCGAATACCAAGCCTTCCAGCTCTTCTGCCAATTCGGGGTTATCCTGGATGCATTGCTTTGCAGCGTCGCGTCCTTGTCCCAACTTAGTATCGTTGTAGCTATACCATGAACCGCTTTTCTTTATGATGCCCAATTCTGCACCTAAGTCTACGATTTCACCGCTACGCGAAATACCTTCGCCAAACATGATATCGAATTCTGCTCTGCGGAAAGGAGGAGCTACCTTGTTCTTCACTACCTTTACGCGAGTCTGGTTACCAATTACTTCTTCACCGTCCTTTATAGGCTGACCCTTGCGGATATCGAGGCGAACAGAAGCGTAGAACTTCAGCGCATTACCACCGGTAGTTGTTTCAGGGTTGCCGAACATTACGCCAATCTTCTCGCGCAACTGGTTGATAAAGATACAAGTAGTGTTGGTTTTGCTGATAGCCGATGTCATCTTACGCAATGCTTGCGACATCAAACGTGCCTGCAATCCTACTTTGTTATCACCCATATCGCCTTCTATTTCAGCCTTAGGAGTAAGAGCTGCTACAGAGTCGATAACGATAATATCGATAGCCGATGAACGGATTAACTGCTCGGCTATTTCAAGAGCCTGTTCTCCGTTGTCGGGCTGTGAAATCCACAAGTTATCAATGTCAACTCCCAGCTTGGCAGCATAGAAGCGGTCGAAAGCATGTTCCGCATCGATAAAAGCAGCTATACCACCTGCCTTCTGTGCTTCGGCGATAGCGTGGATAGCCAATGTGGTTTTACCAGAAGATTCCGGACCGTAGATTTCTATGATACGGCCTTTAGGATAACCTCCTACGCCAAGAGCGGCGTTAAGTGCGATAGATCCGGTAGGGATTACCTCTACTTCCTGAACATGGTCGTCGCCCATCTTCATGATAGATCCTTTACCGAAAGTCTTTTCTATCTTGTCCATAGCGGCCTGCAAGGCTTTCAGCTTTTCGCCATTGTTGACTTTAGCTGTTCCTTCTACGCCGCCTTCAAATTCTAATTCGTCTTTCTTTGCCATTCTTGATTGTGTTTTTATTATTAAAGTTCCAGGTCTCCGTCGAATACCTCATGCCACGGAAGTCCGCACTTGTTCAATTCTTCCATGAATGGATCTGGGTCGAACTCTTCTACGTTCCATACTCCCGGACGTTTCCACAAACCTTTCAGGAACATCATGGCACCAATCATAGCCGGTACACCTGTAGTGTAACTTACGCCCTGCATACCTGTTTCTTTGTAGGCAGCTTGGTGAGAACAGTTATTATATACATAATATGTATGCTCCTTACCGTCTTTGATACCACGGATACGGCAACCGATAGAAGTTTCGCCTTCGTAGTTTTCGCCCAAATCCTGTGGGTTAGGAAGCACAGCTTTAAGGAACTGCAGCGGAACAATTTCCATACCGTTGTAGTTGATAGGCTCTATGCTTGCCATACCTATATCTTGGATAACCTGCAAGTGGGTAAGATAAGCCTGACCGAATGTCATCCAGAAGCGTGCACGCTTGATGGTAGGATAGTTCTTAACCAAAGACTCCAACTCTTCGTGATACAACAAATATGAGTCGCGCGGGCCGATGTTAGGATAAGTCAAGTCTTTATGAATTTCAAGCGGACCAGTAGTTACCCATTTGCCATCTTCGTAATAGCGTCCGTTCTGAGTGATTTCGCGGATATTGATTTCAGGGTTGAAGTTAGTAGCGAAAGCCTTGTGATGATTTCCGGCGTTGCAGTCTACGATATCAAGATAATGCATCTCGTCGAAATAATGCTTAGCTGCATAAGCTGTGTACACGCCACTTACTCCCGGGTCGAATCCGCAACCCAAGATAGCGGTAAGTCCGGCTTCTTCGAAGCGTTTCTTATATGCCCACTGCCAGCTGTATTCGAAATGAGCCTCGTCTTTCGGCTCGTAGTTAGCAGTATCCAGATAGTTGACTCCTGCTTTCAAGCAAGCCTCCATTATAGTAAGGTCTTGATAGGGGAGAGCTACGTTAATAACGATTTCGGGCTTAAAACTATTGAATAAAGCTACAAGTTCGTCCACATTGTCTGCGTCAACTTTAGCGGTTTTGATGTTAGGGTTACCGATTGCTTTTACAATCGCGTCACATTTAGACTGTGTACGGCTAGCAATCATGATGTCAGTGAAAACTTCAGGATGCTGAGCCACTTTGTGTGCAACGACGGTACCTACGCCGCCTGCCCCAATAATTAAAACTTTACTCATTTTTATGTATTGCTGAATTTTAATTCCCGGTAAACGTTACCGATTATGGTTCAAAGATAGTGTAAACCCGAGATATACAAAAGAATTTATCTTTTTTTATTGAAGTTTTATGCTGTAGCATCGCCTGCGTATTACTTGTATGGTCTTATATTAAAACAGTGTATCGTTCTGCATGAATACATGTGTATTCTCTGCCGGATGTGGAGTTGCGTGTAAAATGTCATCTGATTGTGTGTAAGGGTAATTGGAAGACAATAATGACCGTTTGTATGGTTATGAAAAAATATTTTATTCCCCTCAGATATTGGCTGAGAATTTTTCTATAATTTTGCAGCGTGAAAATTTACCTCAGTTCGGGATAACCGAGTGTTTTATACAATATAAATGCAGCGTGAAAA
>ENA-OPMN01000074-OPMN01000074.1-human-gut-metagenome-genome-assembly--contig:-NODE-74-length-50731-cov-5.561528_pt1 | contig 50731 bp, 54 predicted proteins | sample MGYA00241524_ERZ501745 | MGnify/ENA primary metagenome ERZ501745 (study PRJEB25962, sample SAMEA2042567) | human gut metagenome | biome: human gut; feature: human-associated habitat; material: faeces...
TTTCACGCTGCATTTATATTGTATAAAACACTCGGTTATCCCGAACTGAGGTATAGCTAAAGAGGGCTATGTTTTTTGTTTGGTGACATTAATGTGATGATAATTTATTGTGTCGTTTTAGTGCTTGCGAAACTTGAGTTATTATATATAGACTAGTATATTGAATTAATTAGTTATGACTGAGGAAGAATTTATAAGCGGTTTGAAAAGTGTAGATAAAGCTCCTTTTTTGTTTTTAGGTTCTGGTTTTTCACGGCGTTATATTAATGCGCCTACATGGGAGGGGATATTAGAGAAATTTTCTAAAAAGCCTTTAAACCAATATAAATCAATATTGAATACGGATTCATTACCATTAATAGCGACTGAACTCTCTAAAGATTTAACAGCTGATTTTTGGGACTTGCCTAAAGACGATATTTTTTTTGTAAATCATAAGGATGATATAAATAATCAGAATTCTGTATTGAAATTTCGAATTTCTGATTATTTGAAAGATTTATCATTAAAGCAATTCTTACCTGGTTATGAAGAAGAATTAGAATTATTGGCAAATTTGAATATTGATGGTATAATAACAACAAACTGGGATGATACAATTGAAAGAATATTCCCTAAATATAAGACCTTTGTTGGCCAAAAAGAATTATTGTTTTCATCAACTTTTAGTATTGGTGAAATATATAAGATTCATGGTTCATTCCGAGATCCGTCAAGTATGATATTAACAGAGGAAGATTATAAAGACTTTAAGAATAAATATCCATATCTTGCGGCTAAGCTTATAACCATTTTTGTGGAGCATCCTATAGTTTTTATTGGTTATTCTTTATCTGATCCGAATATTCTAGACTTGTTAATGTCAATCGTGAAATGTCTTGATCAGGAACATATTTCAAAACTGCAGAATAATTTAGTTTTTGTTGAATGGAATCCAAGTCAGGATAGTATACAGATTGAAAAAATTAATATATCAATGATGGAAGGCATTTTATTACCTGTGACAAAAATTCAGACAGGTAATTTTAAATATGTCTATCAATGTCTAAGCTATTATGAACGTAAAATACCTGTAAATGTTTTGCGTGAATATAAAAAACAATTTTATGATATAATCGTATCTGAAAAGCCAGAGTGTAACATACTTGCATTACAGGGTGATAAGGTAGATATGGATTCAAGAATTCAAGTTGTATATGGTTTCGGTGCAATTGATAAATATATGTCGGCAAATGGTTATATCGGTTTGTCGGCTATAGATATTATGCGTGATGTTATAAAAGATGTCAGCAGCTATGATGCGTTGAATGTTTTGACCAAAAGTATACCAATGATTACGAGACAATGTCCTAATAGTTATATTCCTATTTATAAGTATTTGGCATCTGTTGGTATCAATAGTGATGAAGCTTATAAAAGTAATTCATTGGGATTAAATTATAAATTGAGGAATGGAGCGGCTTTTGCTACATATAAATTTACGGATGATGATAAAAAGAAATCATTAACTGAGGCTATTGAAACTTATAATGGTGGAGATAAGTGGAAAGCTATTGCGCTGATTCCTTATTTAGAAGTAGGAGTTGAAGATCTTCCTTTGTTAGCCTCATTTATAGATGAGAATATAAATGAGTTTCTCGTTAGAAAAAATAGCTTTTCAACTTTTATGAGAAAATTGGTGTGTTTTTATGATTGGAAAAAATATGGTTGGAGACAATAGGGTAATATTGATAAAAAGGTGTTTAGACATTGGAATTAAATTACATCTATGAGATATTAATAATTGATATTGATTGAACAGTTTATCTGATGCGGATCAATATTAGCATGTAAGTTACTCAATTTAGGACTTGGTTTTGAAAAAAAGTATCTTCGGCGCTGAACTTTAAAGATAAAATTATGTACAGCAGTGAAGATTTGGAAAGATTCTATTTCCTGTGCCAAACAGAGGTAATGCCGAATGGCGTTTCCATAGAGCAGTTCTGTTCACGTAATGAATCTCGTTGGTTTTTATCTGTTGAAATTGAAAACATCTAGCTCAATGATAATGCAATATTGAATTGAATTCGTTATCTTTGTATTGACAGACCATGAGGTTTGTGACAATATCAAGAACATCAGTGATTTTAAATCTATAAATGATATGACCACTCTCGAGATACAAAACGTTGGGCCATTACAGTCTGCATATGTTGAATTCAAAAAATGTACTTTGTTCATTGGAGAGCAAGGTGCAGGTAAAAGTACTATCGCTAAATTGTATTCTCTTTTCACTTGGCTTGAAAAGGGATTGTTAAGACATACGATTTCAGAAGGTTCGGTAGTAAAATATAATTGGTTTAAAAACAAGTATGCTGCATATCATAATCTGAAGTCATATTTTTCTGAACATTCATACATTCTATATACGGGTGAGCAATATGTATTTGAATACAAAAATGAACATCTGGATATTAGGCGAAATGATTCAAATGGAGAGTTGAATTCTGCGAAGGTGATGTATGTTCCTGCAGAGCGTAACTTGCTGAGCGTAGTGGAGAGTGGTAAATTGCAAAGTGGATTGTCTGAATCAATGCAAACATTGATGGAGGAATTGAACAATGCCAAAGCTTATTATGCCAAGGGTGTGGATTTGCCTATCGGTGGTATGAATTTTACATACGATAGACTAAACAAGGTGAGCTGGTTAAATGGAAAGAATTTAAATGGCAGGGAGTTTAAAATAGCATTGAAGGAAGCTTCAAGTGGTTATCAGTCGTTGATGCCTATGACGCTTGTTTGTCATTATTTATCAGATCTTGTTCAGAATAGTGGGGCTGAGACTATGGACTATAAAGAACAGCAACGCTTGCAACAGGAGGTGGATAAGATAATGGAGGATAATAAAATATCCGATACTGTAAAAAATGCAATGCTTCGAAATATATCTGCAAGGTATAGATATACTGAGAATGTGAATGTGGTGGAGGAGATGGAGCAAAACCTATATCCGGAATCACAAAAGCGTGTATTGTTTGACCTGCTTAGCATTAACAATAGATTGGAACGAAACAAATTGGTATTGACAACTCATAGTCCGTATCTGGTGAACTATGTGACCCTTGTTGTGAAAGCCGCTATGATAGAGCCGCAGATTCCTGCAGATGCTGTTGGACTGAAAGATTCATTATATAGTATAGTTCCTGCAGAATCTATAATGAATGCTTCTGATTTGGCTATATATGAATTGAGAGATGGCGAAGCAAGATTATTGGGAAACTATGATGGTATTCCTTCGGATTCTAACAATCTAAATCAACAGATGGCTGAGACAAACTATTTGTTTGACCAACTGCTTGACATCGAAGAACAAATACAGGAGGCATAAATATGGAGGATGTAGTAGATTTCTTTATCCCTAAGTGCCAAGTGCTTGGAATAATGGAAGAAATTTTTGGTATTTGTGATGATGATGACAAGGCAGAGAAGACTCCTGCATATGTCAGTTTCGACAACGAAGAGAAATGGGGCGCTATTATAAAAAACTATAGTGGAAAGCCATTGAATTTTACAGCTGTGGACAATTGTGTTGTTGTTCGGAGAGAAAATGACGATATGGAAAACCGTTGTGATGCAATGTTGTCAAATGCTGATAATTTGGTATTTATAGAGTTAAAGAACGAACGCCAGAAATGGTTTCCTCATGCTGTGGAACAGTTGCAGAAGACAATAGAGGTTTTCAAGCTATATAACGATGTTGGTATGTATAAAAGGAAGCGTGCCTTTGCTTGTAATGTTAGACATCCGAATTTTGCATATAGTAACAAGGAACAGAAACAAAGGTTTTATCAAACAAATGGTTTCAGACTATATGACGAGATGACAATAGAATTCAGATAGAGTTCTTTTCGCTGTAAGCGGGTTGGATGAAACAATAATAAATCCCCGTCCGAATGACGGCATAGTGCAGAGCGATACTGCGACGGGGAGCAACTTCTTATTTTTATTATTTGTATTCTTTTGGGTGGAGTAGGGTTTTGTCATTCCACTAACGCATAATAGTATATTTTTTAATTGATTTTTAGGTAGGTATTCTGGAATGGAGTATCTACTCTAAATGGTATTGTTCATCAGAAAAAGTGTATTCTTCCTCACCCGAGTGGCGGCAATGCGCAGAGCGATACTGCGGTGGGGAACATTGGCTCTCTTTCGCATAGAGATGTCTATCGGGGCATGTTGTGCCTATAAAGCGCGTTTCTTCTACCTGAATTTCATAGTAAACTTAATAGAATGATTATCAAAAGACTCTTTGACATTGTTGCATCCCTGTGTGGGCTGCTCTTGATTTGGTGGATTTTCCCCATTGTAGCGTTTTTAATCCACAAGAAGATGCCGGGCGGTCCTGCGTTCTTCTGCCAGAAGCGGGTGGGCAAGGACGGTAAGCTATTTACTTGCCATAAGTTCCGCTCTATGACGGTAAAGCATAGCGGCTCTTCGGTTTCGGTGGCGGGCGACAGTCGTATTACTCCGTTTGGAGCAAAGCTTCGTCATTACAAGATTGACGAGTTGCCCGAGCTGTGGGATGTGTTGATTGGTAACATGAGTTTTGTAGGTCCTCGTCCTGATGTGCCGGGTTATGCCGATAAGTTGCAGGGCGATGATAGGGATGTGCTGAAGCTTCGTCCGGGCATTACTGGTCCGGCTACGCTGAAGTATCGTCTGGAGGATGAGATGATTTCGGAATATGTGGCAAAGAAACAGGCGGAGGGTGATAAGCGCCCCATGCAGGAGATTGCCATAGAGTATAATGATGAGGTGATTTATCCGGATAAGGTGCGCCTGAATTGTTATTACTATCGTCATTATTCGTTCTGGAAGGATATCGAAATGATATTCGCCACTGTGCTGGGCTTCAAGGTGAAGTTTGCCGGCGAAGAGGTGTGACGGTATAGTGTAAATGTGTATATGTATCAACAATTATAATATAGTATAATTATGTCTGAAGAAAGAAAAACAATTTATCTCTGCCTTGCCCACATGAGTGAGGCTGGTTTGGAACAGAAATATGTGAAAGAGGCTTTCGACACTAACTGGGTGGTGCCGATGGGGCCGAACGTGAATGCTTTCGAGCAGGATTTGGAGGCGTTTGTTAATAGCAAAAGTGACGGTACTGAGCCGCTTGATAGAGAGGTGGTGTGTCTGAGTGCTGGTACTGCTGCGGTGCACTTGGCTTTGATAGGTTGTGGCGTGAAGGCTGGCGATGAGGTGTTGGTGCAGAGCTTTACGTTCTGTGCTTCGAGCCATCCTATCACTTATCTGGGTGCTAAGCCTGTGTTTGTGGGTTCGGAAGGTGAGACTTGGAATATGGATCCGGCGTTGCTGGAGAAGGCTGTCCTGGACCGTAAGGAGAAGACTGGTAAGTATCCGAAGGCTATCGTTCCGGTGGCGCTGTATGGTATGCCGTATCGCATAGACGAGATTATGGCTATTGCTGATAAGTATGGCATAGCTGTAGTAGAGGATGCTGCCGAGGGTATGGGCTCGCGCTTTGATGGTGAGGTGCTGGGTACTTTCGGTAAGTATGGTGTTCTGTCGTTCAACGGTAACAAGATGATTACTACTTCGGGTGGTGGCGCATTGATTTGCCGTAACGCTGAGGATGCTAACGAGGTGATGTGGTATGCTACTCAGGCTCGCGATGCTTATCCGTATTATCAGCATACGGCTATCGGCTATAATTATAGAATGAGTAATGTGTGCGCAGGTATCGGCCGTGGCCAGATGACGGTGCTGAATGATCATATAGCTCATCATAAGCATGTGCAGAAGCTCTACGAGGAGTTGTTGAAGGATGTTCAGGGTGTGCATATCCACAAGCAGCCTGAAGATAAGCGTTATGACTCTAACTTCTGGCTGTGTGCGGCTACGCTGGATGCTGACGTGAAGATTCAGGGCCAGGAGAATGCTTATAAGGAAGTTATCAAGACTGCGGTGGGTGGCGCTGCTGGTGTTATCCATGCGGTGGATTCGGCTACTACCGACTGTCAGCCTAACGAGAACGTTGAGGCTCTGCGTGTGTTTATGTTGGCCAAGAAGATTGAGTGTCGCCCGGTATGGAAGCCTATGCATAAGCAGCCTGTATACGAGGGTGCTCCGGTTTATACTAACGGCATTGAGGAGGATATCTTCAAGGTGGGATTCTGCTTGCCTGCCGGTCCGTACGTTACGGATGATGATGTGCGCTATATAGTAGAGTGCATCAAGGAGGCGATAGTGAAATAAGTTATATTATATATAAGGTATCGTAATGGGCGGTTAACGGACGCACTGGTGCTGAGGCATGTGTGTCTGTTAGTCGCCCTTTTGTTATTAGTGTATTATGGTGAAGCGTTTTATACTTGCGGTGTGGAAGTTTTGTTCTTATCTCTTCATTCCCCGAAAGGCGAAGAGGTGGGGTGAAGATTGAATAAAATCAGATTTATTGGTATGTGATTTGTGTAAGCCACGAAAAAAAAGTAATTTCGTATTATTCTAAAAACGTTTGTATATGAAGTTTCCAATCGGCATACAGGATTTTAAGAAAATACGCGAAGGTGGTTTTGTTTATGTAGATAAAACGGCTTTGTTGTATAAGCTGGCAAATGAAGGCACAATTTATTTTCTGAGTCGTCCACGACGGTTCGGAAAATCGTTGCTTGTATCGACATTGAAGTATTATTTCGGTGGCGAGAGGGAGTTGTTCAGTGGGCTTGCTATCGATGCACTGGAGAAGGATTGGAATAGTTATCCAATTTTTCATGTGGACTTTAACAGTACTAATTACACGAAGAGTGGAGATGCATTGTCTAAACTGATTAAGGGTACCGTTGAGGATTGGGAACGGCAGTATGGTTATGTTGGCAACGAGGAGTTTGATTATGGAAAACGTTTTGCCGAACTGCTAAAGCATGTTCATGCAACTACGGGCAAGCGTTGTGTGGTGCTGGTTGATGAATATGATAAGCCGTTGCTTGATGTTCTGGATTCGGGAATGGTGGAACAGGGTGGAGACGGAAAGGAGATGCTGCTTGAAGATATCAACCGTGAGATTCTGAAGGGCTTTTATTCTGCTTTTAAGTCTGCCGACCAAGATCTGCGCTTTGTGCTGCTAACTGGGGTGACAAAGTTTTCGCAGGTAAGTGTGTTCAGCGGTTTCAATCAGCCTGCAGATATCAGCATGAGTACGGTGTATGATGCGATATGTGGTATTACGGAGGAGGAGCTTGAAGCGGTGTTTCATGATGAGATGGATGCGATGGCGGAGGAAATGAATGTGCCGGAAGATGAGGTTCGGCTTATGCTGAAAAGGCATTATGACGGTTATCATTTCAGTAAGCGGAAGACGGATATTTTCAATCCGTTCAGTTTGCTTAATGCGTTTGCTAACCATAACATACAGGATTATTGGTTTAGAACGGGTACGCCTACTTATCTTATACGTTTGCTGAATCATACGGACGAGAATCTTAATGAGCTTACGGGGAAATATTATGATACGTCGGAGTTTATCGACTATAAGGCGGATGTGGAGCGTCCGTTGCCGATGATATACCAGAGTGGTTATTTGACTATTAAAGATTACGACCGTGATTCTGATTCTTATTTGCTTGACTTGCCGAACAATGAGGTGAAGAAGGGGTTCTTAACGCTAGTTGCTTCAAACTATCTTGGAGCAAAGGAATCGGCTAGTACATTGGCTATACAGTTGGTGCGTGCCATACTTAGGGACGATCTGGATACTTGGCGTAAAAGTCTGACTGCATTTTTTGCCAGTATTCCTTATACTATGCGAAGAAAGAATATGGAAACTGAGAAGGAGCGTTATTTTCACTATACGTTTTACTTGATTTTTCGTATTCTTAGTACTTATTTGGTGCTTACCGAAAAACAGCAGAGCGAGGGCAGAGCGGATTGTATCATTGAGACAAAAAAGGTGGTGTATATATTTGAATTTAAACTGGACGGTACGGCAGATGACGCTTTACGACAGATAGAAGAGAAGGGGTATGCACGTCCTTACGAAGCTGATATGCGTACTGTACGGAAGGTTGGCGTTAACTTTTCTTCGAAATCGGGAACGATAGACGACTGGAAAGAAATTTAAATAGACTTCCTTTTTTTATGTGCTCAAAGCGTATTTTGAGTTTTTTCTGCTAACTTTGCATGACTTTTATATAGACTTGATAATTATGATTAGGATTAAGAACAATTGGCGAGTGCCTAAAGGTCAGGAGCTGACCGAACTGGATAAGAAGGTGCTTTATTATCAGAATAAGGGATATCTGGTGCCGACTCATCAACTTATCAAGACTCCGGAACAGATAGAAGGCATCCGCAGAAGTGGTATGCTGAATACGGCTGTGCTGGATAAGGTGGCTGAAGAGATTCATGCTGGCATGAGTACAGCTGAAATCGATAAGATAGTGTATGATTATACTACTCAGCATGGGGGCGTTTGTGCGTGCCTGGGCTATGAGGGTTTCCCGAAGAGTGTTTGTACTTCTATAAATGAGGTGGTGTGTCATGGTATTCCGTCGGAAGAGGAGATTTTGGAAGAGGGCGATATCGTGAACGTGGACTGCACTACCATCCTTGACGGGTATTATGCTGATGCTTCGCGTATGTTTATCATCGGAAAGACTACTCCGCAGAAGGAGAAGTTGGTGCGCGTGGCTAAGGAATGTCTTGAGGTTGGTATGGAAGCCGCTAAGCCGTTCAGCTTTGTAGGTGATTTGGGACATGCTATTGAGAAGCATGCCAAGAAGAACGGATTCTCTGTAGTACGAGACTTGTGTGGTCATGGCGTGGGAGTGGAATTCCATGAGGAACCGGATGTGGTGCATTACGGTCGTAAGGGTACCGGAATGTTGCTGGTGCCGGGTATGGTGTTCACTATAGAGCCGATGATTAACATGGGTACGTGGGAGGTATTCATCGATGAAGAGGATGGCTGGACTGTAGTCACTGAAGATGAATTGCCTTCGGCTCAATGGGAACATACGTTTGTGATGACGGAGAATGGTTTGGAAATTCTTACGTATTAATCGGAATCGGTATACACATTATCATATATAATAAATTATGAGTGATACTATCATATTAGGTATTGAGTCGTCTTGCGACGATACTTCTGCCGCTGTTATAAAGAACGGTGTGTTGCTGTCGAGTGTGATAGCGAGTCAGGCCGTGCACGAGTCTTATGGTGGCGTGGTACCCGAGTTGGCGTCGCGTGCGCATCAGCAGAACATTGTGCCGGTGGTGCACGAGGCTCTTAAGCGTGCGGGGGTGACTAAGGAGCAACTCAGCGCGATTGCCTTTACCCGCGGACCGGGATTGATGGGTTCGTTGCTGGTGGGTGTGTCGTTCGCTAAGGGATTGGCGCGTTCGCTTGATATTCCTATGGTGGATGTGAATCATCTGCAAGGACATGTGTTGGCGCATTTCATAAAGGAATCTGAAGATGACGATAATCAGCCTAAGTTCCCGTTTATATGTTTGTTGGTATCTGGCGGAAATTCTCAGATTATCCGTGTGGATGCTTATAATAAAATGACGGTGCTGGGTCAGACTATCGATGATGCAGCTGGTGAAGCTATTGACAAGTGTTCTAAGGTGATGGGCATGGGTTATCCCGGTGGTCCTATCATCGACCGTTTGGCACGTCAGGGTAATCCTAATGCTTATACGTTCAGTAAGCCTCACATTCCTGGCTTCGACTATAGCTTCAGCGGACTGAAGACTTCGTTCTTATACTCGCTGCGCGAATGGCTGAAAGATGATCCCGACTTTATAGAACATCATAAAGAGGATTTGGCGGCATCGCTCGAAAAGACAATCGTAGATATTTTGATGGATAAATTGCGTAAGGCGGTTAAGGCTACAGGTATTAAAGAGGTAGCTGTGGCTGGTGGTGTATCTGCCAACAATGGATTGCGCAACGCATTCCACGAACATGCTGACAAGTATGGCTGGAAGATATTCATTCCGAAATTCGGATATACTACGGATAACGCTGCGATGATAGCGATAACTGGTTATTATAAATATTTAGATAAAGACTTCTGCTCGATAGATAAGCCGGCGTATTCGCGCGTAACAATCTAAAGGCTGGAGGAATATTGTAAAACGGAAAATAAAAACAGATTATGTCAGTAGAAACAAAAACACTCAGTAAGGAGATAAGTGAGATCTTCTGGAGAGAAGGCTTTACCTTGGCTACTGCTGAAAGTTGCACAGCAGGAAATGTGGCCGCTATTATAACTGCTATCCCTGGTAGTTCTCGTTTCTATAAAGGTGGCGTAGTGGCTTACGCCAATGAGGTGAAACAGAATATGCTTCATGTGAACCCGGAAACTCTGGCTGCTCATGGGGCGGTAAGCGAAGAAACGGTAACCGAGATGGTGAAGGGAGCGATTGAGGCTTTCGACACGGATTATGCTATGGCTACTTCGGGCATTGCAGGTCCGGCGGGCGGTACTCCAGAGAAACCGGTAGGAACTATTTGGGTGGCTGCAGGTAGCAGAGATAAAGTAATTACCGCAAAATTAACGGAAGACGAGGGACGCGACAAAAATATTCAGGCGGCGACTAAAAAAGCACTGGTTTTGTTGCTCGAATTGTGCCAAGAATAACAAAAAGAGGAGTAAAATCGCAATTAGTTGGTGAAAAACTTGTGCGTATAAAATAAAATCACTTATTTTGCACTCCGTTTGAGAGAATATAGAAATAAAACTATAAAAACAAGATAGAAATGTCGAAAATTTGTCAAATTACCGGAAAGAAAGCCATGATTGGCAACAATGTTTCACACTCTAAGAGAAGAACAAAAAGAACTTTTGATGTGAACTTGTTTACTAAGAAATTCTACTATGTAGAACAGGATTGCTGGATTAGCCTGAACATCTGTGCTAATGGCCTGCGAGTTATTAACAAGAAAGGCTTGGACGCTGCGCTGAATGAAGCTGTGGCTAATGGCTACTGTGATTGGAAAACTATCAAAATTATTGGTTAATTAAAAGGAGAGTTAAACTATGGCTAAGAAGGCTAAAGGAAATAGAGTTCAAGTAATTCTGGAATGTACAGAAATGAAAGATAGCGGTATGCCGGGAACTTCTCGTTATATCACTACTAAAAACAGAAAAAACACTACTGAAAGATTGGAGTTGAAGAAGTACAATCCTATCTTGAAGAGAGTAACAGTTCACAAAGAAATTAAATAATAAACAATAAGAAACCATGGCAAAGAAAACAGTCGCAACCCTTCAGACAGGTAGCAAAGAAGGACGTTCTTATACTAAGGTTATCAAGATGGTTAAGTCTCCGAAAACTGGTGCTTACATTTTTGACGAACAGATGGTTCCTAACGATAAAGTACAGGACTTCTTTAAGAAATAATAAGCTGAAATATATAGCTGATAAAAGTTCTTTTCATCGACAGATGGAAAGAACTTTTTTTGTTTGTAAACAATATTAGTTATATCTTTGCATGAGTAATAAAATGGAATAATATGGGACTTTTTAGTTTTTTTTCGAAAGAGAAAAAGGAAACTTTAGACAAGGGGTTATCTAAAACCAAAGAGAGTGTGTTTGGTAAGATAGCTCGTGCCATCGCCGGAAAGTCGAAAGTGGATGATGAGGTACTTGATAATTTGGAAGAGGTACTGATAACTTCGGATGTGGGTGTGGAAACAACGCTTAAGATTATCAAGCGTATTGAGAAGAGAGTTGCGCAGGATAAGTATGTAAATACGCAGGAGTTGAACAATATCTTGCGTGAGGAGATTGCTGCCTTGCTTACAGAGAATAATACTGTCGACAATGACGGCTTTTCTTTGCCTGAAGATAAAAAGCCTTATGTTATAATGGTAGTAGGTGTGAATGGTGTTGGTAAAACTACTACCATCGGTAAGTTGGCTTACCAGTTTAAGAAATCTGGTAAATCGGTTTACTTGGGTGCTGCCGATACATTCCGTGCCGCTGCCGTAGAGCAGTTGGTGGCTTGGGGTGAACGTGTGGATGTGCCTGTCATCAAGCAGAAAATGGGTTCGGACCCTGCTTCGGTGGCGTTCGATACGCTTAGCTCGGCTGTAGCTAATCATGCTGATGTGGTGATTATCGATACTGCTGGTCGTCTGCATAACAAAATTGGTTTGATGAGCGAGCTTACTAAGATTAAGAACGTGATGCAGAAGGTGGTGCCCGACGCTCCGCACGAAGTGTTGCTGGTGCTTGACGGTTCTACAGGACAGAATGCGTTTGAACAGGCTAAGCAGTTTACCTTGGCTACAGAGGTTAACGCGATGGCTATCACAAAATTGGACGGTACTGCCAAAGGTGGGGTAGTGATCGGTATCTCTGATCAGTTTAAGATTCCGGTGAAATACATCGGATTGGGTGAAGGAATGGAGGATTTGCAGATTTTCCGCAGAAAAGAATTCGTAAGTTCTTTGTTTGGTGATAATTCGGATAAATGAGAAAGAATACAATCGACATAATTACCTTAGGGTGCTCTAAGAATCTGGTAGATTCAGAGAAATTGATGAAGCAGCTGGAGGCTAGCGGATATAAAGTGACTCACGATAGTGAGAATCCGCAGGGCGAAATAGCTGTTATCAATACGTGTGGTTTCATTGGCGACGCGAAGGAGGAATCCATTAACATGATTCTGGAGTTTTGTCAGGCTAAGGAAGAGGGACGACTGAAGCAACTGTATGTAATGGGCTGCTTGTCGGAACGCTATATGAAAGACTTGCAGATTGAGATTCCGCAGGTCGATAAGTTTTATGGAAAATTTAACTGGAAGGAACTTCTGGCCGATCTTGGCAAGAAGTATCATTCTGATTTCGAGATAGAACGTCATCTTACTACCCCTAAGCATTATGCTTATTTAAAGATAGCTGAAGGATGCGACCGTAAGTGTTCGTATTGTGCTATTCCTATCATCACGGGTCGTCATGTATCTCGCCCCATGGAGGAGATTCTTGACGAGGTGCGTCAGTTGGTATCAGAAGGGGTGAAGGAGTTTCAGGTCATTGCGCAGGAACTGACTTATTATGGCGTTGACCTGTATCAGAAGCAGATGTTGCCTGAGTTGATAGAGCGCATGGCTCAGATTCCGGGCGTGAAGTGGATTCGTTTGCATTATGCGTATCCGGCTCATTTCCCTACTGATTTGTTTAGGGTGATGCGCGAGAATGATAATGTGTGCAAGTATATGGATATAGCTTTGCAGCACATCAGTGATAATATGCTTAAGTTGATGCGTCGTCATGTTACTAAGGCTGAGACGTATGAAATGATAGAGCGTTTTCGTAAGGAAGTGCCGGGCATTCATCTGCGTACTACGCTAATGGTTGGTCACCCGGGTGAAACAGAGCAGGATTTTGAGGAACTGAAGGAGTTTGTGCGTAAGGCTCGTTTCGACCGTATGGGTGCTTTCGCTTACTCTAACGAGGAGGGTACTTATGCCGCTGAAAATTATAAGGACGATATTCCGGAAGAGGTGAAGCAGCAGCGCCTTGATGAGTTGATGGAGATTCAGCAAGAGATTTCCGCAGGCTTGAGTCACGCTAAAATTGGTGATGAGTATAATGTGATTATCGACAGAAAAGAAGGTGATTACTATATAGGCCGTACTGAGTTTGACTCGCCTGAGGTGGACCCGGAAGTTTTGATTAAGGATGAGGGCAAGCGTTTGTGCGTAGGTTCTTTCCATAAGGTCAAGATTTACGATGCTGATGATTTCGACTTGTATGCTACAGTGATAAAATAAGTATAAAAACAAGAAAGGGTTTTTAGTGAATAATAAAGAGTTGGTTAACGAGCTTTCGTCTCGTTTGGGATATACTAATAAGGATGCCGCTACATTGGTTTCGTCGATAGTGTCGATAATGGGCGATGGTTTCTCGAATGGAAAGAAGGCTTCGTTCGATGATTTCGGTCAGTTCGAAGTGAAGAAGAAGATGGAGCGAATCATGGTGAATCCGTTGACCCAACAGCGTCTTTTGGTTCCGCCTAAGTTGGTACTTACATATAAACCAAGCCCGATTTTGAAAGATAAGTTTAAAAATACCTCAGCCGATGAATGAAGAAGAACTAACGTTGCAAGATCTGATAGATTTATTGGTTAAGCGTCATGATATGGAGCGGGCAGATGCGGATGCATTTGTCAAGCTCTTTTTTTCGTTGATAGAAGAGGGGCTGGCGGCTGATAGGTATGTTAAGATAAAGGGGCTTGGAACGTTCAAGCTTATTGATACGCGTATTACGTTTTCTCCAGATTCGACGATGAAGGACTTGGTGAACAAACCTTTTTCGCATTTTGAAACGGTGGTGCTGAATGATAAGACTCACTTTGATGATATGCCTGAAAATGAGTTGCCTATCTCTGATGTAGAGACTGACGAATCGGTAAAAGATGCATCGGATTCTACTTCGGAAAACGATAGTGACGAAGCTACGTTATCAGAAGAAGTGGAATCTGTTTTGGAAGAAGTGTCGGATCAGAGTGTGGAAGAAGAAAATCCTGTATCGGCTAAAGCTAAAGAAGGACAATCGTTTGTTCAATCTGAATCTGAATCTGAAGCTGTAGAGCGTCGTTCGGCTTCTTCTACCAGCATTCCTTGGTGCATGGTTGCTTCTATTCTTTTGGTTGGTGTAATAGCAGGCGGTTTTATGGTTTGGAGTATGTTTAGAACTGCTTCGACAGTAAAGATGTCTTCTGTAGAACCGAAAGAACTTATTGCTGTTATAGAGCATGATAGCGTGGCGAGTGATACGCTGACTGTAGATAGCGCAATGGTAAGTAAGGAGGAGGCTGTGGCAAATGAGCGTCGCCAAGATTCTGCAAAAGTTGTAGCGATAAATCCGGAACGGGAAGAAGAACTGAAAGGTGGTTTGTCATTATCGGATGCGGTGACGTATGCTATAGTGGGCACACGTGCTACGCATCAGTTGCAATACGGCGAGACGCTTGTAAAGTTGGCACGCAAGTATTATGGCAACAAGAAATTGTGGCCGTACATAGCGCGGTATAATAAGGAGGCGCTGGCAGATGTGGATAACATACCTGTGGGTACTACGATAAGGATTCCGGAACTCTCTGAAGAGAAAACTAAATAGCCGAAAACGTTTTCAGACTAATAAGTCTAAAGTTTTAGGATGCTTTGTGTCGTTTGGTAAAAATATTTTTTTGTTTTTATCAAGCGACAATGTTTTTTAATAAAAATTAGTTGGCTCTGTTAATAGAATGCCGTACTTTTGGCTTTGCAAAAAAGCCATGTAATGATGGCGTGAAATAGTATAAAATTTGAGAACATAAAAATATTAAATTATGGCTGAAGCTATTGATATTCGTGAATTGAACGAACGCATAGAGCGCCAAAGCGCATTTGTAACCAATTTGATGACTGGCATGGACCAGGTTATCGTAGGTCAGAAACATTTGATAGAATCGTTGTTGATAGGTTTGCTTTCTGATGGACATATCTTGCTTGAAGGTGTTCCTGGGTTGGCAAAGACATTGGCCATTAAGACATTGGCATCACTTATCGACTCAAAATACAGCAGAGTGCAGTTTACTCCCGACTTGTTGCCAGCCGATATTATCGGTACAATGATTTATAGCCAGAAAGATGAGCAGTTCATCGCTAAGAAAGGTCCTATCTTCGCTAACTTCGTATTGGCCGATGAAATTAACCGTGCTCCGGCTAAGGTGCAGAGTGCTTTGCTCGAAGCCATGCAGGAACGTCAGGTTACTTTGGGAAAAGAAACTTTCGATTTGCCTACTCCGTTCTTGGTAATGGCTACTCAGAACCCTATTGAGCAGGAAGGTACTTATCCGTTGCCAGAAGCACAGGTAGACCGTTTTATGCTGAAGGTGGTGATTGACTATCCTAAGTTGGAAGAAGAAAAGAAGATTATCCGTCAGAATATCTCTGGCGAGAAGGTAGAGGTTCGTCCTATCCTGAAAGCTGAAGAGATTATCGAGGCTCGCAAGGTAGTGCGTCAGGTTTATCTGGACGAGAAGATTGAACAGTATATCGCTGATATCGTATTCGCAACTCGTTATCCTGAACAGTACGGATTGAAGGAACTGAAGAGTCTGATTGGTTTCGGTGGTTCTCCGCGTGCTTCTATCAACTTGGCATTGGCTGCTCGTAGCTACGCTTTCATCAAACGTCGTGGATATGTAATTCCGGAAGACGTGCGTGCGGTGGCACACGATGTATTGCGTCATCGTATCGGATTGACTTACGAAGCTGAAGCTACCAACGTTTCATCCGACGAAATTGTAAGCAAGATCTTGAATAAGGTTGAAGTGCCCTAATCTGTAGGAAACTTGCCTTTAGCCGTTGGTTTGGAGGATGACGGCTGATAAAGATAAACTCGACCACGGGAGGAGTGGGGCACAGTGCCGCCGCTCAATCTCATGGCCGAGAATGTAATTTATAAATAGAGGAGCGTAGGCTTAAACCCATAAAATAATGGAAACAAGTGAACTATTAAAGCGTGTACGTCAGATAGAAATAAAGACTCGTGGACTTTCGAGCAATATCTTTGCAGGACAATATCATTCGGCTTTTAAAGGTAGAGGTATGGCCTTTTCGGAAGTGCGAGAGTATCAGTACGGCGACGATGTGCGCGATATAGACTGGAACGTCACGGCTCGTTTTGACAAGCCTTTCGTAAAGGTGTTCGAGGAGGAGCGTGAGCTTACGGTTATGCTGTTGGTCGATGTGTCGAACAGTCTCGATTTCGGAACTGTAAAGCAGTTGAAACGAGATATGGTAACGGAGATTTCCGCTACCTTGGCGTTCTCGGCCATTCAGAACAATGATAAGATTGGAGTGATTTTCTTCTCGGATAAGATTGAGAAGTTTATTCCGCCTAAGAAAGGACGTAAGCATATCTTGTATATAATACGTGAGTTGATCGACTTTAAGCCGGAGAGCACACGTACCAATATTCAGTGTGCTATAGAGTATCTTACTAATGTACAGAAGAAACGTTGCACGGCGTTCATGCTGAGCGACTTTATTGATGACCACGATTTTCAGAATGCGTTGACGGTGGCCAACCGTAAGCATGATGTGGTGGCTCTGCAAGTGTACGACCGCCGCATGGAGGAACTGCCCGATGTAGGATTGCTGAAGTTGCGTGATGCAGAGACCGGACATGAGCAGTGGGTAGACACTTCGTCGAGAGCGGTAAGAAACGCCCATCATGCGTGGTGGATGCAGCGTCAGGAAAAGCTGAATGGCATTTTTACTCATAGTAATGTAGATTCTGTTTCAGTGCGTACAGATCAGGATTATGTAAAAGCTCTGCTAAACTTATTTGCTAAACGAAACTAAGGTGTGACTATGAAGTGTATCTTATCATATAGAAGAAATCTAAAAAGAATTTGCGGTGTATTGTTGCTGTGCTTGGCTGCTATAGAGGGATTTGCCCAGGTTACGGTAGATGCCAGCATCGACTCTACACAGCTTTTTATCGGTCAGCAAGCTAAAATTAAACTGCAGGTTAGCATGAATGCAGGGCAGAATTTGCTGATGCCTCAATTCCCTGACACTATTGTTGCCGGGGTAGAAGTTGTAGATGTTGCCAAGCCCGACACTCAGATGCTGAACGGCAACAAGCGTTTGCTTATCTCGCAAGAATATACAGTGACTTCGTTCGACTCGGCTTTGTATTATCTGCCGCCGTTCGAGGTAAGTGTTGACAATAAGTTATATCGCTCTAAAAATCCGTTGGCGCTGAAAGTGTATTCGGTGCCCGTAGATACTTTGCACCCAGACCAGTTCTTCGGTCCTAAGCCTATTCAAGAGGTTAGTATTACGTGGGGTGATATCGATACGTTGGTATATTCGCTTCTCATTATGCTGATATTGGCAGGCGTTTCGGTGTTCTTTGTTATCCGCTACCGCGACAATAAGCCTATCATTAAGATTATTAAGATAGAACCTAAGTTGCCGCCTCACCAGATGGCCATGAAGAAGATAGACGAAATCAAGTCGGATAAGGCTAAACTGCGTAACGATCCGAAGACGTATTACACTGAACTTACGGATGTTATACGTACTTACATAAAAGATCGCTTCAACTTTAATGCGCTAGAGATGACCTCTACAGAGATTATAGAACATTTGATGCAGGTGAAAGACCAGCAGTCTATCGCCGAGTTGAAATCGCTTTTCGAAACTGCCGATTTGGTGAAGTTCGCCAAGCATGCTCCGCTGATGAACGAGAACGATATGAACTTGGTCAATGCGGTAGATTTCATTAATGAGACTAAGGAAGAAGAAGATCCTAACGCCAAGAAAGAACCTACAGAGATTCGAGTAGAAGAAAAACGCTCTAAGCAGGGACGCATCATACTGATATGCAGCATTGTGCTGACTAGTGTGGGAGCGGTAGTTGCCTTGTATTTTGCAATACGTCGTATCATTGAATTGTTCTTTTAATATTTATAGATTATGATTTTTGCTAATATAGAATATCTGTTTCTGCTGCTGTTGCTTATACCTTATATAGTATGGTATTTTATGCGACGCAAGAAAACGGAACCTACCATGCAGGTGTCTACTACCCGCATGTATATGAATGCGCCCAAGACGTGGAAGGTGTACTTGCTTCATGCTCCTTTCTTACTTCGTATAGTGTCGTTCGTAATGATAGTATTGGTGCTGGCTCGTCCGCAAACTACTGATAATTGGCAGAATACGGAGATAGAGGGTATCGATATCATGATGGCGGTCGACGTGTCTACCAGTATGCTTGCCGAGGATTTGAAACCGAATCGTCTGGAAGCTGCAAAGCAAGTGGCTTCTGAGTTTATCAACGGTCGCCCTAACGATAATATCGGTCTTACTATTTTTGCAGGTGAGGCGTTTACCCAGTGTCCGCTTACGGTAGACCACGGTGTGCTGCTCAACTTGTTTCACAGCATTCACGGTGATATAGCCCAGAAAGGTTTGATAGAAGACGGTACCGCTATCGGTATGGGATTGGCCAACGCTATAAGCCGCCTGAAAGACAGTAAGGCAAAGTCGAAGGTAATCATTCTGCTTACCGACGGTAGCAACAACCGTGGCGACATCTCTCCGCTTACCGCGGCAGAGATTGCTAAGCAGTTTGGCATACGTGTGTATACCATCGGTGTAGGAACTAATGGTACAGCACCTTATCCTATGCCTACATATGCGGGAGTGCAGTATGTAAACATCCCTGTAGAGATAGATGAGAATACGCTTACACAGATAGCTGGAGCTACAGATGGAAACTATTTCCGTGCTACCAGCAACTCTAAACTGAAAGAAGTGTATAAAGAAATCGATAAGTTGGAAAAGACAAAACTGAATGTTAAGGAATTCAGTAAGCGTGAAGAAGCTTTCGCTCCGTTTGCGTTGATAGCTTTCATCTGCATTCTGTTGGAACTTGTCTTGAGAAATACCGTATTAAAGAAGATACCTTAAAAAACAGAAGATTATGTTTCGATTTGGAGAACCCTTATATTTATATTTATTGTTAGTGTTGCCATTCTTGGCAGTGCTGTTCTTTTATTCGAACTATAGAAGGCGTAAGCGCATCCGCCAATATGGTGATCCGGAACTGTTGGCGCATCTGATGCCCGATGTTTCAAAGTATCGCCCCGACGTGAAGTTCTGGTTGGTCTTCTCGGCTTTGGCTATGGTGATATTCATGATGGCCCGTCCGCAGTTCGGCTCTAAGATGGAGACCGTTAAGCGTCAGGGTATCGAGACGGTGGTAGCGCTGGATATCTCTAACTCTATGTTGGCCGAGGATGTAAAGCCAAGTCGTTTGGATAAATCGAAAAAGTTGATTTCACGGCTTCTTGAAACGTTTAATAACGATAAGGTAGCGTTGATAGTATTTGCAGGCGATGCTTTTACACAGTTACCTATAACTAGCGACTATATTTCGGCTAAAATGTTTCTTGAAACTATCAATCCTTCGCTTATAAGTACTCAGGGTACAGATATTGGTGGTGCCATCAATCTGGCTATGAAGAGCTTTACTCCGAACGAAGGGGTAGGACGCGCTATCGTTTTGATAACCGACGGCGAAAACCATGAAGGTGGAGCTACAGAAGCGGCTACAGAAGCAGCCAAGAAAGGTGTTAACGTGTTTGTCTTGGGAGTAGGTTCGCCCGAAGGTTCGCCCATTCCAACAGAAAGCGGATCGAACGAGTTCAGAAAAGATAGAGACGGCAACGTTATCGTGACTCGCCTCAATGAACAAATGTGTCAGGAGATAGCGAAGGCCGGTAACGGTATGTATGTACGCGTAGATAATACCAACAATGCTGAACGTGCTCTGAACACCGAGATTAATAAGTTGGCCAAGGCCGACGTAGAAAGTCAGGTTTATACTGAATTCGACGAACAATTCCAGGTGTTGGCATGGTTGGCACTGATTTTGTTGGTTATCGATCTGATAATTTTAGAGCGTAAGAACCCGCTCTTGAAGAATGTGAAACTCTTTAAACAAGATTGATTATGATGTTATATAAAGGATGTCTGATTGTAGGGATGCTGATGGTTTCGGCAACGGCTTTCGGACAGAAAACCGTTCGCGACTATCTCCGAAGCGGAAATAAATTATATAAGGACAGTACATTTGTCAAGGCAGAGGTTGATTACAGAAAAGCTCTTGAACTTGACCCTAAGTCGACCGACGCCATGTATAATCTGGGCAACGCATTGTTGATGCAGCAAAAGGCGAAGGATGCGATGGAGCAGTTCGAAGCTGCCTCAAAAGTAGAGAAAGATAAGAAGAAGCTTTCGCAAATCTATCATAACATGGGTGTGATATTGCAGTCTTCTAAACAATATCCGCAGTGTATTGAGGCTTATAAGAAAGCTTTGCGTAATAATCCTGCCGACGATGAGACTCGCTACAACTTGGCTTTGGCGCAGAAGTTGCTTAAAGACCAGCAGCAGAATCAGGATCAGAATAAGCAGCAAGAGCAAAAGCAGGATAAGAAGGACGACGATAAACAGCAGAAAAACAAAGAACAGCAAGACCAGAAGAAAAAAGATCAGCAGAATCAGAATCAGCAACAACAGCAAAATCAGAATCAGATGTCTAAGCAGAATGCTGAGCAGTTGCTGAAGGCGGCTATGCAGGACGAAAAGAACGTGCAAGACAAGGTGAAAAAAGGCGTTCGCATTCAAGGTCGTAAATTGGAAAAAGACTGGTAACATATTGATAATAATATAAAAAGATAATAATAATGAGAAAACTGATTTTCTTACTGCTATTGATTGTTTCTGTCGTGCGGGTATATGCCGACGACAAAGCGACACTGAGAGCCGATGCGCCTGAGGTGGTAGTAAGTGGAGACCAATTCAGACTGGAGTTTACAGTTAATACTCAAAAGGTGAAAGATTTCCGCGCTCCTAGCATCAAAGGGTTTGATGTGCTGATGGGGCCGAGCCGCTCTATGCAGAGCAGTACTCAGGTTATTAACGGTAAGGTTTCGTCTACCAGCTCCATCACTTATACGTATATTTTGATGGCTAGTGATGCCGGCACCTATACTATTCCGGCTGCTAGTATCGAAGTCAACGGCGAGAAGGTGTTTTCTAACGCCATAACTATTAAGGTCCTTCCGCCAGATAAAGCTGGAAATAACAGCGGTAACTCTTCTTCTTCGCGTTCATCATCTTCTTCGGCAAGAGGACGTGCGGGACAGATTTCGGGTAACGAACTGTTTATCGTGGCTAATGCCAGTAAGACTAACGTGCATGAGCAAGAGGCTATTTTGCTGACTTACAAAGTTTATACATCGGTTAACCTGCGTCAGTTGCGTGGCGATATGCCGGATATGAAAGGCTTCCATACTCAGGAAATTCAGTTGCCTAACCAGAAGGTGTTCCAATTAGAGCATTATAAGGGACGTAACTACAACGCTACCGTATGGAGTCAGTACATCCTCTTCCCGCAGCAGACTGGTAAGTTGGAGGTTCCTGCCATTACGTTCGATGCGGTTGTGGCACAGCGCACTGAGTCGGACGATCCGTTCGATGCTTTCTTCAACGGTGGTGGAATCGTTGAGGTGCAGAAGAAGATTGTTGCTCCTAAGCTTACTATCAATGTTCAGCCTCTTCCGTCTAAGCCGGTCAACTTCTCGGGTGGTGTAGGAGAGTTCAGTATCTCTTCTTCTATCAACTCTAAAGAAGTTCGTACCAACGATGCTGTAACCGTTAAGTTGGTTATCAAGGGGTCGGGTAATATGAAGCTTATCAGCACTCCGGAGCTTAAGTTCCCCGAAGATTTCGAGGTGTACGACCCTAAGGTAACTAATAATTTCGACGTTTCTACAGCTGGTCTTACCGGCTCTCAGACCATCGAGTACTTGGCTATTCCGCGTCATGCAGGCGATTTCACCATTCCGCCGGTAGAATTCACTTACTTCGATTTGAAGAGTAACGCATATAAGACACTGAAGACAGAGGCTTATAATCTGAAGGTGGCTAAGGGTAAAGGCAACGCTGATCAGGTTATAGCCGACTTCACCAGCAAGGAAGATGTAAAGGTATTAGGTCAGGATATTCGCTTCATCAAGTTGGGCGACACAGATTTGCAGAAGAAAGGCGACTTCTTCTTCGGAACTCTTTCATATTGGTTGTGGTATATCATTCCGTTCATACTGTTTGTAGTGATGATGGTATTCTTCCGCAAGCAGGCAGCCGAGAATGCAAACGTAGCTAAGGTCAAGACTAAAAAGGCAAACAAGGTAGCCGTTAAGCGTCTGAAATTGGCAGGTAAGTTATTGGCGGAAAATAAAAAGAACGAGTTCTACGACGAAGTGCTGAAAGCTTTGTGGGGATACATCAGCGATAAGCTCAGCATCCCAGTTTCTCAATTGTCGAAAGACAACATCGAGGCAGAACTTACCAAGCATGGAGTAGCCGAAGACATTACCAAGACATTCATCGGAGCACTCGACGAATGCGAATTTGCGCGTTACGCTCCGGGTAGCGAAAGCGAGGCTATGGATAAGGTTTACTCAATGTCGGTAGATGCCATTAGCAAGATGGAAAATAGTATTAAACATTAAAGATAGGAGAACTGATAGATGAAAAAGATATCTGTTATTTTATATTTCCTGATAGGAATGATGCAAGTGTTATCGGCTGCTCCTACCAAAGCCGAGGCGGACAAGGCATATCAGGATAGTCATTATGCCGATGCTATAGAGAAGTACGAAGCTATTCTGAGCGAGGAAGGCGAATCGGCTGAGCTGTATTATAACTTGGGAAACAGTTATTATAAGAATAAGAACGTGGCTAAGGCAGTGCTCAATTATGAGCGTGCCTTGTTGCTCGATCCGGGAAACGCCGACGCTCGTTTTAACCTTGAGATGGCTCGCAGCAAGACAACCGACAAGGTTACTCCGGTGAGTGAGGTATTTATCGTGACTTGGGCAAAGGCTGTCGTTAACTGGCAGAGCGAGAGTCAGTGGGCTGTATGGGGTATAGTAAGTTTCATCCTGTTGCTTGCCTCTTTGGGCATGTATATTTTCGGAAAACAGATTGTCTTGAAGAAAATAGGTTTTACCGGAGCCGTGGCTTTCCTGATGATTACCATCTGCGCCAACCTCTGTGCCAGTCAGCAGAAAGATGAGCTTATTACTCGTGACGGTGCCATCATCATGTCGCCCAGCATTACAGTTAAGAGTACTCCTAATGAGAACGGTACCAATCTGTTTGTGTTGCACGAAGGCACTAAAGTATATATCGATGATAACTCTATGAAGGCATGGAAGGAAATTCGCCTTGAAGACGGAAAGAAAGGATGGGTTCCTACATCGTCTATTGAAATTATTTAATTTGACAAACCGAAAGAGAGACTATAAATGATAGACATACAGCAACTTATACAGGCTGATCAGCATTTGTTGCTTCAGCTTAACGGCAGTGACTCATTGTTTTGGGACGGCGTGATGTGGACAGTCTCCGATACCAAGACATGGATTCTGGCTGCGGTAGTGTTGCTGTATGTCATCTTTAAGAACTGCAAACTGTCGCAGGGCATGTTGGTGCTGCTTACCTTGGCGTTGGTAGTGTTATGCGCCGATCAGTTCTCTTCAGGATTATGCAAGAATTACTTTATGCGATTCCGCCCTTCGCAAGAACCTGCTCTTACCGACTTGGTTCAGGTGGTGAATGGATATCGTGGTGGATCTTACGGATTCATTTCGAGTCATGCCGCCAACACTTTTGCCATTGCTGTGTTTGTATCTTTGCTGATTCGTAATGGATGGCTTGCATTTACAATGCTATTTTGGGCGTTAGTTCCATCTTTTTCTCGGATATATTTAGGCGTGCATTATCCGGGTGATATTATTTTCGGTGCTCTTGCGGGTAGTGTTATAGCGGTAATAGGCTATGTTATTTTTCTGTTTCTTCAGAAAAAATTGTTCCGTAATCCGCAGTACATTTCCAGTCAATACACAGGCAGTGGTTTCAAGACTTCCGATGTTTGTATGATTCAGTCGGCGTTACTCCTTTCTTTTATATCTGTTATTGTTGCGGGAATGATAGTAGCCCGTAATTCTTTTTTCTGATTGTCCTTTTTGCCAAGGCGCTTCTCTGTTGTCTTTTAGTTGATGTTTTTGTAAAAAAGTTCGCTTTTACTTGCGAAAATATTATTTTATCGCTACATTTAGAACGTGATACAATAACGCAAGTGTTTAACTTCTAAAATTTGACTACTATGAACAGAACAATAACCTTCAACGAACTTAGAAAGATTAAAGACTCATTGCCCAGTGGAAGTATGCATCGTATTGCGGATGAGCTTAATATTAGCGTAGAAACGGTGCGTAATTTCTTTGGTGGACATAATTTTAAAGACGGAAAATGTGTAGGTATTCACTTGGAACCGGGTCCCGATGGCGGATTGGTTATGCTTGATGATACTACCGTATTAGACCGTGCTCTGAGTATCCTGAGAGAGGAAGCGGAATAAATTAATCAGACTAATTTTTTAATATATGGAGTTATGGAAGAGAAACTTGTTACATTAGCCATCCTTACGTACTCCAAGGCACAAATACTCAAGACTGTGTTAGAGGCTGAAGGCATTGAAACCTTCATTCATAATGTCAACCTTGTAGAGCCCGTCATATCGTCGGGCGTGAGAGTACGCATTAAAGAAAGCGATTTGCCGCATGCTCTTCAGATAGTGGAGAGTGCTTCGTGGCTGTCAGAAGAGGTGGACGCTCTGGGAAATACGGAGAAGAAACGTGGTGATCATATTCTTATTCCTATTGATTTCTCGGAATATTCATTAAAAGTATGTCACTTTGGCTTTGATTTGGCGAAGAAGCTTAATGCCGAGGTCGTTTTTCTGCATGTATATTTTGCTCCTATTTATATGCCCACTTTGCAGTATGAGTCGGGCATGTCTTTAGATACTCCCGATTTTGGAGAGAAAATAGATACACGGGGGCAGGTAACCGCAATACACGAAAAGCTGAAAGGCTTTGCAGAAAAAGTGGACAAAGAAATGGCGGATGGTACATTGCCTAAGGTGAAATACTGTTGCCTCTTGCGCGAAGGGATTCCTGAAGAGGAAATCTTGACATATGCCGAAGACGAGAAGCCGCGGGCCATCATTATGGGTACGCGTGGAGAAGGGCAGAAGCATCTTGACTTGATAGGCAGTGTTACCGCCGAAGTGATAGAACGCAGTCCGGTGTATGTGTACGCTATTCCAGACGATGCTCAGTCTTTGTTAGTTGATGATATTAAGAAGATTGCTATTTTTACAAGCTTTGATCAGCGTGATTTGATTGCATTCGATTCGCTGATACGTACTTGGGGAGGTAAGCATTTTGAGGTGTCATTCATTCATATCTCGTCGCATGAAGAGAAGCGGGCATGGAATGAGGTGAAACTTGCCGGCATACAGGATTATTTCAAGCGGTTATATCCGGATATAGAGTTTGGTTATTTTCAGATTAGCGATAATAACCTGTCGGAAGAGACGGATCGTTTGATAAGGGAACAAGGTATTGATGTAATTTGTGTTACTCATTACAAGCGGAATATTTTCGCTAGATTGTTCCGTCCGGGCATCGCCAGGAAGATGCTGTTTCACAGTCATACTCCTTTATTGGTAATTAAGTGATGAAACAATAAAGCCGATCATTTTAGTCTTTTTGAGGACTTGAATGGTCGGCTTTTCTTTTTATTCTTTACTTCCTTTCGGTGCGGCAGGCTTTCTGTTTCTTGGTCTGTTTCCTCCGTTTGGTTTTCCACGTCGCTTGTTATTGCTTCTTCGGTTTCCCTTTTTGGTAACCGGAGCGTATTCTGGAGCTTCGCCTAACTCTGTGGGAACAGGAATTTTATATATATCAGTGCCTAAGAAATTCTCTATTTGCTTAAACTTGGTCTGCTCTGTTTCACTAACAAAGGTGATGGCACATCCGTCATTGTTGGCACGGGCGGTACGACCGATACGATGCACATAGTCTTCGCTGTCGTGAGGAACGTCATAGTTGATAACCAAGCGGATATCGTCGATGTCGATGCCTCTGGCTACGATATCAGTAGCAACCAATATATTGATGCGACCGTTGCGGAACTCGTGCATTATGGCGTCGCGTTGACATTGTTCCAAATCGGAATGCATCTCGCCAACATTCAGTTTCAATCGCTTCAAAGATTTCGTTACCTCTTTCACCTTCAATTTTGACGATGCAAATATGATAACCCTCTCTGGTGCTTGATACTTGAACAAACTCTCTACGATACCTAGCTTCTGAGTTTCGTAACAAACATATGCCGCCTGGATAATCTTTTCCGCCGGCTTAGAAACAGCTAACTTCACCTCTTCGGGATTATTCAAGATGCTCTGAGCCAACTGCTGAATCTTGGTAGGCATGGTAGCCGAGAACATTATGGTCTGACGCTCCTTAGGTAAATACTTCACTATTTGCATAATATCGTCAGAGAATCCCATATCGAGCATACGGTCGGCCTCATCAAGGATGAAAAACGAAACCTTAGAAAGATCTACATACCCTAAGCTAAGGTGACTAAGCAAACGTCCTGGAGTGGCGATTACCACATCCGCGCCTAATGTAAGCCCCTTCTTCTCTTGCTCAAAGCGTACACCGTCATTTCCTCCATAAATAGCTACACTCGATATAGGCATGAAATAAGAGAAACCCTCCATCTGCTGGTCAATCTGCTGAGCCAATTCGCGTGTAGGCGACATGATGACACAGTTGATGGCATCTGCAGGGTACCCGCCTTTGCTGAGCTGGTTGATGACTGGGAGCAAGTAAGCCGCAGTTTTTCCAGTTCCGGTCTGCGCTACTCCTATCAGGTCTTTCCCTTCGAGTATAACAGGTATTGTTTTTTCTTGCACAGGCGTACACTCCCTGAAGTTCATGGCATCCAAAGCATCGAGCACGCTGTCTTCTAAGTTTAATTCGGAGAAATTCATATATTTATATTAAAGTCTAATTTTCTAAGTATCAACGGTTGCCTCGTTCGTCAAGATACGAGTCCTTGAATCCGAGGAAGTACAGTACTCCGTCCAGACCTATAGTGTTGATAGACTGCTGAGCGTTGGCCTGTACCTTTGGCTTGGCATGGAAGGCGATACCCAATCCGGCTACCGAGAGCATCGGAAGGTCGTTGGCACCGTCGCCCATGGCTATGGTCTGCTGTATATCCACATTTTCCACCTGAGCGATAAGCTGCAGTAACTCTGCCTTTCGTTTTCCGTCGACTATGTCGCCAACGAAACGTCCTGTCAGTTTTCCGTCTTCTATCTCCAGATTATTGGCATATACATAATCTACGCCGAAACGCTCTTTCAGATAGTTGCCGAAATAAGTGAAACCACCCGACAGGATAGCTATCTTATAACCATATTTCTTAAGTACATACATCAGTCGCTCTACGCCCTCGGTGATAGGCAGATTCACGGCGATATCCTTCATCACCGACTCATCCAAGCCCTTCAATAGAGCTACACGCTCGGTAAAGCTCTCCTTGAAATCTATTTCGCCACGCATCGCACGTTCCGTAATATCGCGCACCTGCTTTCCTACGCCGGCACGTTCCGCAAGTTCGTCTATTACCTCAGTTTGAATCAGTGTAGAGTCCATATCGAAACAAATCAGTCGGCGCATTCTGCGGTACATCGTATCCTTCTGGAAAGAGAAGTCCATTCCAAGCTGTGCGCTCAGCGTCATAAGTTCTTCGTGCAGCTCGTTCATATCCGATGGAGTACCACGTACTGAAAACTCTATACATGCACGCACCTTAGCCAGATGTTCATCGAGCGGGATACGTCCTGTCATTCGGCGAATGCTATCGATGTTCAATCCCTGTTTAGCCAGCGCACTTGTGGCCGCCGCTATTTGCTGAGCCGTAAGTTTACGTCCCAAGAGGGTAAGTATATATCGGTTTTTGCCTTGCATCCCAACCCAAGTGTTGTATTCTTCGCGCGAGATAGGGTAGAAACTCAGATTAATGTTAAGCTCAGAAGCCTTAAAGAGCAACTCCTTCATCACGTTTCCGGAATCTTTTTCTTTTGCTTTAAAGAGAATGCCTAAAGAAAGTGTATTATGAATGTCGGCCTGACCGATGTCCATTATGTCTACATCATATTTGGATAATATCTCCGTAACCGAAGCTGTCAGTCCGGGTCTGTCTAAACCGCTTATGCGGATGAGTATTAATTCTGTACTGTTCTCCATTAGAATGATAAAAATCGAATAATGCAAATATACACTTTTATTATGAACCCAACCGTACGAAACGCCATTTTTGAGGCTTTTGGGCCCTTAGAAGGTTAAATTTATGTTAGAAAACATATTTTTAGCGATAATTTTTATGTGGGTAATTGAAAAAACAGTATTTTTGCACCGGTTTCTTATGGTAAAACATGAATTCGGCTAGCCGAAAATTGTTTTCAGCAGATAACATTCCGAGCAGAAACCGCTGTTAAAGGACAGCCTCGGATAGTATTAACTAAAATCAAATTACATGATTAAAAATGTAAAATGGTTTTTTGTTGTATTAGTATTCAGTTCCTTAATCTCTCTTTCATTTAGCAAGGAGAGTGTTCCGACAGAGAAATTGACTTCGGGCGACAAGCTTCCCGAGTTGCGTCTCTGCGAAGACATGCAGTCGCTCAATATGCATGCACCTTCAAACGGTTTCTTATTATTGAGCTTTTGGGCAAGTTATGATGCGGCGTCCAGAGAAAATAATGCCGCATTGTCTCATTTGGCAGGTGGTGACGCCAGAGTGAAAATGGTTTCTGTTTCCTTCGACCACTACGCTTCGGTTTTCGAATCGGTGGTAAAACAGGATGGGCTTGATGCCGATGCTTGTTTTTTGGAGACACGTGGTACCGATTCGGAGCTATTCGATCAGTTTGATTTGAAGTCGGGTTTTACGAATTTCCTGATTGATAGCAATGGAATGATTGTTGCTAAAAACATTACTCCGGCCGAGTTGGTTTCTTTCCTGAATGAATAAAACGGGAAGATTCTTTTTATCTTGAATACAACAAAAAGCAAAAAAGTTGCCTAAAAGAGCGTTTCGGTCTCTTTCGGCAACTTATTTTTTTTCTGATTATTTTGTTTTGCTGACCATGTGTAGCACATTACCTTTCTTGTCTATCATATACAGGCAGAGTTTGTTTTTCGACGCTGCTATTACTGAGAATCTCGGTTCGTTAGAACAGGTCGCCATCCATATCAGAAGTTACCACCTTATTCAACTCGATAGTCTGAATCATATCCGACGGAATAAGGTCGAGCTGTACATTACGTGTATCCCCTTCGGCAGAAGGCATTCATAAATACGTCTAATAGTTTACTGGGCGCAAAGGTATGGACGGTGTTTTACGAAATTGTTACAATAAATTTACGAGTCTGAGACATTTTGTGAATCATCAAAAAAAATACCGCGACTCATAATGTAGGGGTGAGTCGCGGTATTTATGATAGATTTATAGCGTTTCTATATCTTTCTTAGACAATCTGGTAGCTTGCGAAATAATATCGATAGCTACTCCTAATTTCTTTAAGTTGCGGGCGTTCTCTATGTTTGTTTCCATTCTGCCTTTTTCCAAACCTTCTTCCATGCCTTCAGCGTGCCCTTCAGCCCGTCCTTCAGCAAGCCCTTGTTCACGTCCTTCTGCAAGTCCTTGTTCACGTCCTTCCATACGACCTTCCATGCGTTCGGTCTGTATATTACTTCTGAGAATGACAACGTTGTCTAAATGACGGTAGTATGCCGACAACTCATCTTTTGTCATGCAGTCCAGCTTTAACCGTTCTCTGGCTTCTTCTAGTCCGGGAGCGGTAGCGTCAGAAGGAATGTTGCCTGTGTTCAGGTAATAAATCCATTCTTCTAATGGACTCTTCGCTACTTGATTGAAGTCGTTCACCTTTAGAATATAATACTCTGGGTATAGTTGGCTTACTGCATCAACCTTGAATGTTTGCTTCTGAAAAGGCGTTAGTTGCAGAATGTCTCCGTTATGGATGCCTTTGAACTCAGTCTTTCCATGGTACACGAAATCCGTTCCGTGGCCTAAAGAGAAATATACAATGTTAACGCTGTACACTTTGCGTACTTTATCGTACCCTTCGCCACGATTTATATATTCTGTAACTAACTTAGATGTACCAAACAGCATACGCTGAAAATAGGCGTATTCATTATTATTCTGTACCTCTATAAGCACAAGTTCACCCTTGGAATTTTCGGCAAGCATGTCTACACGATTGTACTTGTCGAATTCGTCTTCCTGATTACTTTCGCTTTCCAGTAACTTCTGGATAGTGATTTTTTCATTCAATAGGGTAGTGAGCAAGCCTTCTAGTACGCTGAAGTTCGCCTTGTTGCGGAGCAGTCTTTTCATTGCCCAGTCGAATCGGATTACTTGATTACTGTTGTTCATGTCCTTAACTTAAAACATTGATATGAGCAAAGGTAAATAAAAAGACGTATAGCAGCAAAAAAGAAATCTTAATTTCTTGTGTTTGCGGTCTTTGTGGTTATTTATTGATAATTCTATCACTGCTCTCTTTGACTGTCGCTGCACAATATAAAAAGAGCGATTGTATAAAATAAAAAATCCACCTTCAAAACTAATTGAAGATGGACTGCGGTGCGTACGGGACTCGAACCCGTGACCCCATGCGTGACAGGCATGTATTCTAACCAACTGAACTAACGCACCATTTAGAGTTTGTTTTTTGTTTGCTATCTCTCTCGATTGCGGGTGCAAAGGTAGCGCAATTTTCTCAAACTCCAAATATTTCGGCAAATATTTTCAAGAAAATCTTCTCGGAAGGCGGAAAATGATGAAAATTATCGCCACAAGCCCCAATGTTATGGGATAGTACAGGTAGCCGATGATGCTGATGGGTGAGAGGTGTGACAGCTCGGCGGCTATCAGCATCTGCGCTCCGTAGGGGATTATACCTTGTATTACGCACGAAAATGTGTCGAGCAGACTGGCGCTTTTACGTTTGTCTATTTTGTACTGCTCGGCTATGTTGCTTGCCAAGGGGCCTACGGTGATGATGGCTATGGTATTGTTGGCTGTACACAGATTTGCCAGGCTGACCAAGGCGGCTATGCTGAACTCGGCTCCGCGCTTGTTGCCGATGTGCTTGGTAAGCTTGTGCAGAATGAAATCTACGCCTCCGTTAAAACGGATCAGCTCCAGCATTCCGGCGGCCAGAAGCGTAACTATGATGAGTTCGCCCATGCCCATTATTCCGTCGCTCATGGCTTTGAACCAGCCGAACAGGTCGAAGCTACCGTACATCATGCCGATGATACCGGCTGACAATATACCAAGAACCAATACTAAAGTGACGTTCATTCCGGCTATGGCAGTACCCAGTACTATAAGATAGGGGATGACTTTAGGGAATTCTACGCTTGCGGCTTCGGTGGGAATTTCAAATTCCAGACCGTATATCACGTAGTACGCCAGTATAAGCAGTGCTGCGGGGATGGCTATGAAGCAGTTTACGCGGAACTTGTCGCGCATTACGCAGCCTTGGGTGCGGGTGGCGGCAATGGTGGTGTCTGAAATGAACGACAGGTTATCGCCGAAGAAGGCTCCTCCGGCAACTATGGCGGTTACCATAGGCAGACTGGTATCGGTCTTGGCGGCTATTCCTACTGCCACAGGCACAAGGGCCACGATGGTTCCTACAGAAGTTCCGATAGACAGTGATATGAAGCATGATGCCAGAAAGATGCCGGCAAAGAGCAGGTTATCGGGCAGCAACTGCAGGGTGAGGTTTACGGTAGCGTCTATGGCACCCATTGTTTTGGCTGTCTGTGCGAATGCTCCGGCCAGGATGAATATCCATATCATCAGCATGATATTCTTGTTAGCCGCTCCGATAGAGAACTGCAGGATGCGGTCGTTCAGGCTAAGTCCCTTTGTGGTAGCTATGGCGTATGCCGAAGCGGTAATGAAGGCCACGGTAATGGGGACTTTGTAGAAGTCGTTGATGATGATGGAGGTTATCAGATAGAGACCCAGAAAAATTACGAGGGGCATAAGCGCCCATCCGTTGGGCTTGTTCACGATAGGGGTAAGTTTGTTGAAATCCATTCTCTTTTTGCGTTTTGTTTGTATCCTTATAAATAAAAACGCTGCAAAAGTAAGCAATATTAACGAGTTTTACCGCATATTAAGTGTATATAATGAAAAAGCTTGTCCCGATATCGCCTTGGTGTGGCTAATATCAGAACAAGCTATCTGTCAGTTATTCATTATGTTATCGGGAGTATTCCGAGATATTCGTTCGGTTAATCTTCGAGCAAGTATTCTATGGATGTCACTACGCGTACCTTTTTAAGGTAAGGAGTATTCGCATCTCTATCTTCTATGCTAAACTGTCCTTGATAGGCGGTACGTATTTTCCCAAGCTTGCTGTCGGAGTCTTTTGCGAATTTCTCGGCAGCGGTGCGTGCGTTCTTTGTAGCTTCTTCAATCATCTGCGGCTTGATTTTGTTTAGCCCTGTATATGCATAGTTAACGTTATATCTGTAGTCGCCCGATGTGATGGCTATGCCACGGTTCAGTAATTCTCCTTGTTCAGTTATCAGGCTTCTTACCAAATCTACCTTGCTAGATGTCACTGTGATTACGGTGGTTACGTTATAGCGGAACTGCATGTTGCTGGTGTCGCTGTATCTTTCGGCCTTCATATCTATGATTTCAGGAGCATTTATGCTGATTTCTGATTCGGTTATGCCTTTCTCTTTCAAGAAGGCGACGATTGTTCGATTAGACTGCTTGATTTCGGCGTATAATGACTCCATGTCGTTGCCAAGACATTTGTATACTAATGGCCATGTAACCTTGTCGGCTGGAACTTCCATTTCGGCCAATCCTTTTACGTTTACACTGCGCTTTCCTTGTGTGAATGTGCTGAATCCTCCTTTAATGCATAGTCCGAGTAGCAGGAATCCTACTGCGATGACGATAGATTCAATTCTGAAATTTTTCATGTCCGTAGTAATTTAAAAATTAGTAGTCGTTTTTTTAGTTCTTCAAATTCTTCATTTCTACGAAGATATGTAATATTACTGAGTAAAACAATATTCTGACGCGTGAATGTTTTCTTTATTTTGCTCTTATTTGTCCGTCTCCTTCTATGATCCACTTGTATGTGGTTATTTCTTCGAGTGCCATCGGTCCGCGTGCGCCCAGCTTCTGTGTGCTGATGCCTATCTCAGCTCCCAGTCCGAATTGTGCTCCGTCGGTGAAGCTTGTTGGGGCGTTCCAGTATACGCAGGCTGCGTCTACTTGGCTCTGGAAGGCACGGGCGGTGCTTTCGTTATCGGTGATGATGCACTCGCTGTGTCTGGAACCGTAGAGGTCGATGTGCTGTAAGGCTTCTTCTACCGAAGAAACTGTGCGGATGGCCATCTTGTAGTCCATGAATTCCGTTCCGAAGCTGTCGTCGGTGGCGTGTTGCAGTAGCTCGATGGGGTAGTGCCCTCTGAGCGATTGGTATGCAGGCTCGTCGGCGTAGATAATTACGTGGCTCTCAGATAGCGGTTGGCATAGCTTGGGCAAGTCGCTTAGGCGGTCTTTGTTAATCAAGAGGCAATCGAGGGCATTGCAAACGCTCACTCTTCTTGTCTTGGCATTGTTTATGATGCGTTTGCCCATTTCGGTATCTCCGTCTTTATCGAAATATGTATTCACCACTCCGACTCCGGTTTCGATGACTGGGATGCGGGCTGTATCTCTTACAAAATCAATCAGCTTACGTCCGCCACGGGGGATGCAGAGGTCTACGTATCCTTTGGCGTTTAGCAGTTGCATGGCGGCTTCGTGAGTAGCCGGAAGCAATGCCACCGCATCGGTAGGAATATCGTGCTGTTTCAGTACGTCATGAATCAGACTGATGGCGGCTTGATTTGAGAAGTCTGCATCTCGTCCTCCCTTCAGTACGCAGGCGTTTCCGCTTTTAAAGCAGAGCGAGAACACGTCGAACGTTACGTTGGGGCGTGCTTCGTATATTATGCCTATCACTCCGAAGGGTACGCTTACGCGATGCAGGTGCAGTCCGTTGGGCAGAGTTCTCTCTTTGCTGACATGTCCCAGAGGGGATGGCAGTGTGCTTACGTTGCGTATGTCCGAGGCGATGCCTTCCAAGCGCTTGGTGGTGAGCTGCAGACGATCGTAAAGAGGATTCTCCGGGCTCATCCGCTCCAAGTCTTTGGCGTTAGCTTGCAACAGCGATTCCTGGCTGGTGATGATGGCGTCGGCTACAGCTCTTAACACTTCGTTTCTTTTGTCGTCGGAAAGCAGGGCTATCTTTCTGCTGGCAGTCTTTACTGCCGAAAATATCTCGTTCATAGGCTTTCGGTATTTATTGGTCGTTTTTGATTGTAATTTGTTACGGATTGATTACAAGATAATCGTAATGTACTATAGGCTTCTGGTCGTGCTGTCCGATGCATTTCCGTGCCTCGTCGCTGCTGTATCCGCTTCTTCCTATGCCGATGGGTTCTCCATTGTCGGAAATAATGCTCACGATGTCTCCTTCTTCGAAATCTCCTTCTATGGCGGTTACTCCCACAGGCAGAAGACTTACCGCTCTGTCGCCGCATAGTGCTTCTGTAGCCTTACGGTTTATGTGGATGCTTCCTTTTGTGAAGCTTCCGCTGTGGGCTATCCATTTCTTCATGGTAGAAGCCGTAGCGTTTGGGTTAGGCGTGAATTCGGTGTGCGGCGTGTCGGGCGCATTACTGATAAGGCGCATCAGTATGTCGTCGCGCTTGCCGTTGGCTATTATTACCTTGATACCTTCGTCGGCTATCAGGCGTGCTATGTTGCACTTGGCTGTCATTCCGCCTCGTCCGAATCCGCTTTTCTCCTGCTGAATGTAGTCGCTCAGGTTGCGGTCGGGTGTTACGATAGGTATTATTTCAGAGCGTGGGTCTTTAGGCGAGCCGTTGTATATGCCGTCTATATTACTCAGGATAATCAGCTCGTCGGCGTCGAGCATAGACGCTATGAGTCCCGACAGTTCGTCGTTATCGGTAAACATCAGCTCGGTTACGCTCACCGTATCGTTCTCGTTGACTATCGGAATCACCCCGTTGTCGAGCATCACCTCCATGCACGCCCTCTGGTTGAGGTATTCGCGCCGGGTAGAGAAGCTCTCTTTCATGGTGAGCACCTGTCCCACGTGGATGTGGTACTCGCGGAACAAATCGTAATATAGGTTGATTAGTTTGGCTTGTCCTAAAGCCGAGAACAGTTGGCGCTGTGCCACATTATCCAGTTTGCGGCTTACGGCGAGTTCGCCTCGTCCGCTGGCCACCGCTCCGCTCGATACCAATATCACCTCGTGTCCCTGCTGGCGGAGCCATGCTATCTGGTCCACCAACGCCGACATGCGTGTAATGTCGAGCTTCCCGTCGTCGCGTGTCAGCACGTTGCTGCCTACTTTGATAACTATTCGCATTGTCTAATTGTTTTTGGTATTTGGCAAAAATACAAATAGTTTTCACAAAAAGAAAAGAATGCTGTCTTTTTGCAAATAAAATATACAATATTATAGAATGATGATTGCAGGAGTGCAGTAGGAGAGGCGTTCTGCGGATGGTATAAAACAAAAGTCAGATAGAATCTTTCGATGCTATCTGACTTTTATGAGAGCGGAAGACGGGGCTCAAACCCGCGACCCTCAGCTTGGAAGGCTAATGCTCTATCGACTGAGCTACTTCCGCATCTAATTTGTATTTTATGTTGTGGGCAAAGATGGATTCGAACCACCGAAGGCGAAAGCCAGCAGATTTACAGTCTGCCCCATTTGGCCACTCTGGTATTTGCCCTTACGCAGTGTTGAGAACTTGTTTTTCTCAATTGCGATGCAAAGGTACGATTATTTTTTTAATCTGCAAGCGAAATCCAACATTTTTATTGCAGTAATTGCGCATTCGTCGCCTTTGTTGCCCAGTTTTCCGCCGGCACGATCTTCGGCTTGTTGCATATTATTTGTGGTGATGAGGCCGTAAATCACTGGAGTGTCGGTTGTTGCGTTAAGATGTGCTATACCTTGTGTAGCTCCGGCGCATACATAGTCAAAATGTGGGGTATCTCCTCTTACTACGCAGCCTAAAGCGATAACTGCGTCTACTTTTCCGCTCTTTATCATCTGTGCGGCACCGAAAGTGAGTTCAAAACTGCCGGGAACTGACTCGATGAGTATGTTTTCGTCTTTCGCTCCGTGGCGTTTCAGGGTCTTTACAGCACCGTCAAGCAAGGCTCCGGTGATATTGTCGTTCCATTCAGATACTACTATACCGAATCGCATGTTGGTAGCGTCGGGCACTGAGTTGAAGTCGTATTCAGACAGGTTGTGATAGATTGTTGCCATATTCTTCTGTTTTTATGTTTACGGTTTCTTGTTTGTTTATGTTGTTATAAAAGAAAAGCTCCACAGACTGCACAGACCATTGACACCCACAATAGGGAAGAGTGTCGGTATCCGTGAACTCTGTGGAGCTTTATATGTAGGCTTATGTAAGCCTCGTTTTTTCGGGTTTACTCCTTATTTAATAGAAGCGCGGTCGATATATTTATCGATGTCCATTGCCTGCATAGAGTTGCCGTACTTGTTTTTGATCTGTTTGTATGCTTCTACAGCTTCAGAGTTCTTGCCTTGTTTTTCAAGAATCTGACCAGCTTCGAGCAAGTAAACAGGGCTAAGCACTACGCTGTTTGCTTTTTCAGCAGCTTTCAGCAGAGTAGCGGCGGCTTTGTCCAGCTGGCCCAACTGAGCGTAGCAGTTACCGATTGTGCCCAGCATTGCAGGAGCTACCATGAAGTCGCTTGCGCTGAATTTATCCAAATACTTAGCTGCGTCTTCGTACTGAGCGAGCTTAGCGTAGCATACGCCTGCGTATGCGTTAGCCAACTTACCTGCTTTAGTACCGCTGAATTCATCGGCAATTTTCAAGAATCCCATGTTGCCTAGGCTATCGCCCTTCAATGCAGCTTCGAATTCGTCGTTACCGAAATATCTTTCGGCCATGAAACTTGCTTCCGATGCTTTCAGTTCATTGGGTTCGCTGATGAAATGCTTGTATCCCAATGTTCCGCAAACTATTACTACAATTGCTACTACAACACCTACTATGATGTTTTTGTACTTAAAGAGGAATGCTTCTGAAGTCATCAACGCTTCTTCTACATCCAACGGATCCTGATTGTTTTTCTGATCTGCCATTTTTATTTTAATTATTATTTATTATTCAGTTTTCTCAAAAACGGCACAAATATAATCAATTTCTTTTTTATCGCCTTATAAAAGCATAAAAACTTTAGGTCCTATTTACGGTGCTTGCCTATATTATAATAGGTGTATGAAAAGCGTCGCTGGTGGCTTCTTGGCTTGTTTTTATGTTGGGGATATGAGAGAAATGAGTGATGCGTTATATAGAGTTGCATTGATTCTATAATAAAGTCGTCTTACTTCGACCGATACGAGCGCTTACTTCGACCGATGTGAGCGTTCACTTCGAGTCGGTCAACGTGCTTACTTCGGTCGAAGTAAGACAACTTCATTAAAAAGTTTCATGACTTACAGAAAAAAACGGTTTTTCTCTTGGGGGGGGGTAAATGTAAAGTGTTATATTTGTGGAGGAATACGACCGATTCTGTCTGAAATAAAACTGGATTTAATAAAGATAGAAGCGTTATGCCTTCTTCTCGTATGTGCGGAATTCAGATAATTATCATTTGCATTTTGTTCCTGAAGTTTTGTACATCCAGGATATGTTGGCATACAGTTCCACGCTTCATGTTAGTTTAGTAAAAGCTCTATGAGAACTGAGAGCTCTAAATGTTATGAAAAATATAAAATTACTGGGTATGCTCTGCATTGCTGTTCCTTTGTTAAGCAGTTGCCAGATTTACAGTGTAGTAAAAGACGCTACCGACCATGAAGAAGGGCGCGTTGTAATGAAAGATGGTACAGAATACGTAGGGCGTGTAAAAATGCCGAAGTGCAACACTCAAACTATTCGCCTCAAGACAGAAGATGGACAAAAACTAAAATTGAAGAATACAGACATTGCAGTGCTCGGCGTGTGGAAAAAGACGCATACTGACAAATGTCATTTTCTTGTGTGCCATCCATATGAGACAACTAAAATGTTCTCTACCAAAAAGAAGAAAATTATAAAGCCGCAATGGATGTCTGTTGAAGCACAAGGCGACCATGTGGAATTTTATTGCTGCAGCTATAAATATAGCATACCTAAAGACGGATCGCTTGTGATTACCAGTGTGCAAAATGGGAATATTATGTTTGTTGCCCGTAAAATAGGAGAAGAAACCGGATGCATTATTGGCTATAAGGGTTCTGGTAGCAAATACTGGCGTAGTCAGCTTGTGGAATATCTTGCTGATGACCCCAACTTGTGTGCAAAGCTAAAAAATAAAGAAATTGATTCTAGCGATTTGCAGACGATTGCCGATTTGTATAATCCTGAAAAGAAATGAAACTGAAGTCGTTTTTGCTTTTTCTGCCTTTCTTTTTTGTTGGAACAGATGCTCTTGCACAAGTAGGCTATACTCATATTGAACTACAAGGTGGTTATGAATTGTTTCCCGATATGAGCAAGAAGTCTGGTGGCAATTTGAATTTTGGTGTCCGTTATGCTTTCAGTGAACGATATTTCATGGCTACTATCATGCACTGTGGTATTAATAACGGCAGCTATGAGGGACAATATGCTGGAGAAGCGACCAACCTTAAGCATACTATGCGCGAATATATGTTAGGAGTAGGTCCGGGCATATATTTATATAACGGAGGCGATCAATGGATTTATGCCGATGTGCTTGTGGGGTACGGCTTTGGGGAAGAACTGAAAAGTTCGGAAGACAGCGAAAGGCGTTCGTTAAATGGGCTTGCCACTGCTGTTCAGATAGGGATAGAACGGCAAACTAAGAGCGGTTGGATAATCGGTATCAATACGGGAGGTTTTCTTGTAGGTGGGAAGATTAGGCCGACGGTCTGTCTTAAATGTGGAGCTTTGTTTAGTATTTAACAGAAATATCGCTATTGTGGCTATTGTGCTATGGTAGCGATATTTTCTTTGAAAATGTTTTCTATTTAATGTCTGGATGTGCGTCTCGCGTTTTTTTTGCTAATTTTGCCCTGAATTTACAATCAATGATTATGTGGCTTAAACGCATCTCTATACTTAATTATAAAAACTTGGAACAGGCGGAGCTGGAGTTCTCGCATAAACTGAACGGTATTATAGGCCGAAACGGAATGGGTAAGACCAATCTTATGGATGCCGTGTATTATCTGTCGTTCTGCAAGAGCGCTACAAATCCGGTCGACTCGCAGAATGTGATGCACGATGCTGATTTCTTCGTGCTTCAGGGGTTTTACGAAACCGACGACGGTGAGCCGGAAGAAGTGTACTGTGGACTGAAGCGCCGTCAGAAGAAGCAGTTCAAGCGTAATAAGAAGGAGTACTCTCGCCTGTCAGATCACATCGGACTTATCCCTTTGGTGATGGTTTCGCCTGCCGATTCGTGCCTTATATTAGGTGGAAGTGAAGAGCGCCGCCGTTTTATGGACGTAGTGATTTCGCAGTTCGACCGTGAGTATCTTGATGCGTTGATTCGTTATAATAAGGCGTTGCTTCAGCGCAACACTCTCTTGAAGGCTGAGGTAGAACCCGATGATGAGCTGATGTCTGTATGGGAGGAGATGATGGCTCAGGCAGGCGAGGCGGTGTATCGCAAACGATATGAATTCATCATGGAGTTTATTCCGGTGTTTCAGTCGTTCTATTCTTTCATATCGAAGGATGGCGAGCAGGTTTCGCTCCAGTATCAGTCGCATGTGGCGCAGGGCGAATTTCTTCAGCAACTGAAGGAGGTGCGTCAGCGCGACCGTATATTGGGTTATACATCGCGCGGAGTGCATAAAGACGATTTGCTGATGTCGCTTGGCGAGTTCCCCATTAAGCGCGAAGGTTCGCAGGGGCAGAACAAGACGTATCTTATAGCGTTGAAGTTAGCTCAGTTCGAATTCCTGAAGCGCACCGGAAGTCGCACTACACCCATAGTGCTGCTTGATGATATATTCGATAAGCTCGACGCATCGCGTGTAGAGCAGATTGTAAAGTTAGTTTCGGGCGATAGTTTCGGACAGATATTTATAACAGATACCAACCGCGATCATCTGGACCGTATTCTGCACGAGGTGAACGGTGATTACCGTTTGTTTGAGGTAGAGAACGGTGAGGTGACATTGCGTGCAGAAGAGAAAGGAGGCGAATTATGAAACGTGGAAATACAGAACACATAGCCGACGTGATAATGCGTATGTTGCGTCAGGAGGGACTTGAGACTCCGCTCAACGAGTTCCGCATAGTTGATGCGTGGAATGATGTAGTGGGTCCGGCCATAGCACGCTATACGCGTAATGTGTTTATCAAGAACCAGACCCTCTATGTGCAGGTAGCGTCGTCCGTCATCCGTCAGGAGTTGCTGATGAGCCGTGAATTGCTGATGCGTCACCTTAACAACAGGGTAGGTGCACAGGTGATATATAATATCGTCTTTACTTAACCTGTCCGTTTTCGCTCCACACTTCATCCATAGGCGTGTCGAAGTCTTCGTGTGGAAGTGTGTTCTCTGCCACTTGAAACTGGAAGCAGATACCTATTTTATAAGGTGAGATGCGTGCCAGCAGTCGGTCGTAATATCCTTTGCCACGTCCCAAGCGGTTTCCTTCGCTGTCGAACGACACTCCTGGTATGATGGCGAGTTCTATTTCTTCTTCTTCGCGGAACTGCTCTCCGGTAGGTTCGTCTATGTTGTACGCTCCTTTTTGCAGGCATTCTGCACCGGTGTATATTCTCAGTTCCAAATCATCGTCCTTCACTACGGGCAGAATAATCTTTTTCTGCTTGCTCCATTTCTCTACAAACTCGTGTGTCTGCACTTCATCGGGCAGTGAGTGATATAGCAATATTGTAGAAGCTTGCTTGAACAAAGGGTGATTTTCTATCAGCTCCAATAAGCGTTTCGACCATTCATTCCGGTCAATTTCAGTAGTAGCTTTTTTGCGTCGGCTTATCTCCTTACGCAATAGTTTTTTCTCTTCTTTCAGCATTATGTTGTTCTTTTAGCGTTCTGTAGTTGTGATAAAAAATAGGCGCGGTGGCGATTCGTTTTCGGTTTCGCCACCGCGCCTATTTATGTTGTAATGAAAACTTTATTCCTCTTCCTGCTGTGGAGCTTTAGGGAATGCTTCGCCTTTTTCAAGTACCTGCAAGGCTTTCTGTACTGTTACGTCGCTCTTGTTGAGATACTTTATGTATGATTCTATTCCTAACATGTCGTAGACTACATTTCCTATCAACACTTCGTTGAGCAGTGTTCTCGATTTAGCTATCAGGTTGTTACGGCGTTTCAGTCCTCTGCTTTCTGCATACTGTGCGAACTTCTCTATAAGGTTCTGCTTCTGCAGGAATTTCACCAAAGCATCAGCATTATCATACTCTTGCATCTTGGTGCGGTTCTTGTCGGTATAGTCAAGAGCGAATCTTGGCAACAAGCCTCTGGTAGCGGCCATTCTGTAATAAGAAGTTATGCCGATGGTATCTTGCGGAACGAATATATCGGGCATGATACCTCCGCCACCGTAAACCGTACGTCCTAGGCTAGTGTGATATACCTCGTTCTTGTTCTGCTTGATGCTATCTGCCGAGAAGAATTCTCCGTGCTCATATCTTGTTATCAGATCCATTTCGTATTCAGCGTCATTGCCTTTAGAGTATGGCTTCTGAATACATCTTCCTGATGGAGTATAGTAGCGAGCGATGGTAAGACGGATAGCAGAGCCGTCGCTGAACTCGATGGGCTGTTGTACCAATCCCTTACCGAACGAGCGTCTTCCCACGATGGTACCACGGTCGTTATCCTGTATCGCTCCGGCGAAAATCTCACTTGCCGAAGCCGAACCTTCATCGGTCAGGATAACAAGAGGCATCTTCTGACTGCTTCCGGTGCCGTTCGACATATAGTTCTCGCGCGGCGATTTACGCCCTTCAGTGTAAACTATCAGTCGCTTGTTTGGCAAGAACTCATTTACCATCTGTATAGCTGCCGTCATGTAGCCGCCTGTATTTCCACGAAGGTCCACTATCAAACCTTTGCAACTGCTGGTAGCTAATTTAGCTAAAGCGGCAAGCAACTCCGGATAAGTAGTCTCACCGAATTTATTAACCTTTATATATCCGAATTTGTCGGTAATCATGTATGCCGCGTCGATGCTCTTTACAGGAATATCACCACGTACGATGGTAAAGTGCAGAATCTCTTTCTCGCTTGGGCGCATGATGCCCAACTTCACTTCGCTGTTCTTAGGACCCTTCAAACGACGCATCGCTTCATTGTTCGTTACGATTTTACCAACGAAAGCCGAGTCGTCAACCTCCACTATGCGGTCGCCTGCCAGTAGTCCCACTTTCTCCGACGGACCACCCGGTATCACATTATTAATATGTATGGTGTCGTCTTGAATGGTGAACTGCACGCCGATACCGCTGAAGCTACCCCTCAGGTCGGAAGTCACCGCCTCAAGGTCCTTAGCCGGAATATACGACGAGTGCGGGTCGAGTTCCGCCAGAATCTGCGGCATTGCCTCCTCTACAAGGTTTGCCATGTTTACAGTATCCACATATTGGTCGTTCACTATTCTAAGCAAGGCATTCAGCTTGTTAGACGATGTGTTGATGATGCCCAATTTGTTTCCGGAGAAATGATTAGTGTAAAATGTGCCTATCAATATACCTACCACCATGCTTACGGCTAGTAGGAGAGGCATCAGTCTGTACTTGTTATTGTTTGTCATATCTTGAAGTATGCTATGTTTTTACTCTTGTTCCGGATTAAGATAAACGGTCTCTACGTTAGCTCTTTTCAGCAACTCTATCCCGTCTTCCAATCTATATTTCTCTGCGTATACCACACGCTTTATTCCGGCCTGCACTATCAGTTTGGCGCATTCTATGCAAGGCGATGCGGTGACATATAGCGTAGCACCCTCGCTGCTGTTGCCCGAGCGTGCTATCTTGGTGATGGCATTAGCTTCAGCATGAAGCACGTACGGCTTGGTTACACCGTTCTCGTCTTCGCATACATTCTCGAATCCCGCTGGGGTACCGTTATATCCGTCGGATATAATCATCTTGTCCTTCACTATCAGCGCCCCAACCTTACGGCGAATGCAGTAAGAATTCTCCGCCCAGATGTTGGCCATACGCATGTATCGTCTGTCAAGGATATCTTGTTTATGATCTTCCATATCAATATCGTTTTATTAGTTTCTGAAGTCTTGCGGATAGAATTGGATGAAGTGCTTTTTCGCTCCGTCGAACAACTTTATTGTTTTTGAGTCGCCACGATAATACTTCGCTTCGGATATCTCATTGTAGAAGATAGCGTCTCGTCCGGCGTTAGGCGTACGGTTGGCCTTAATGCTGATAGAGATACTATTATCCTTGCCGTTAGCGCTCCATGTTCCGGTAAAAGTAAAGCTGTCGCCCCTGCCTTCTACCTTTCCTTCATCCGAAAACTGAATGATGAACGCGTCTCTTTTAGATTCCTGATTGATGTATTTCTTATCGTCTACGCTCAGTGTCTCAGTTACTTTATTATCATTCTTCCAGTCGCGGTCAGCGTTGTACGAGCTGCTCCAGTGCCAAGTCTGGCCGTTGGCGAAAATCTCGTTTATGTCATCTTCCTGATTGCATCCGCACAATATCGCCATCGGTATTGCCAGCAGTGCGAATAAAAAATTCCGTTTCATAAATGTATTGTTGTTTTATGATTTGATTCCATTTCTTCTCAACAGCGCATCGATGGTAGGCTCCTGCTTGCGGAAGCGTTTATAGAGTGTCATCGGATGCTCAGTTCCTCCCTTAGACAAGATGTTGTCGCGGAACGACTGGGCTACTTCCTGATTGAAGATTCCTTTCTCCTTGAATACCGAGAAGGCATCCGCATCGAGCACTTCCGCCCATTTATAGCTGTAGTATCCGGCAGAGTATCCGCCCGACATGATATGACCGAACTGTACGGTCATGCACGCTTCGTCCAATTGTGGCAACAGTTGTGCGCGGGTCCAAGCATTATGTTCGTAGTCTTTTACATCGCCATCGAATGCCGTACGGCGTGTGTACCAAGCCATATCGAGCAGACCGAAGCTTACTTGACGCATACATGCGTATGCCACATTGAAGTTAGATGAATCTACAATTCGTTGCAACCACTCTTCGGGAATTGCCTCACCGGTTTGATAATGACGGGCGAAAGTATTCAGGAAGTCCTTCTCAATGGCAAAGTTCTCCATAATCTGCGATGGCAGTTCCACGAAATCCCAGTATACGTTGGTTCCGCTCATGCTCTTGAAGCGAGTGTTGGCAAACATGCCGTGCAGTGCGTGGCCGAACTCGTGAAGGAATGTATTAACCTCAGAGAAAGTCAGCAACGCAGGCTTTTCTGCAGTAGGCTTCGTGAAATTCATCGTAACCGAAACATGCGGGCGGCTGTTGGTTCCGTCGCTGTCTATCCATTGCTCTTTATAGCTTGTCATCCATGCACCCGAGCGTTTTCCGGCACGCGGATGGAAGTCGGTATAGAGCACAGCCAGATAGCTTCCGTCTTTATCGAACACCTCGTACGCCTTTACGTCGGGGTGATATACCGGAATCTCCTTATTCTCTTTGAACGTGATGCCATAGAGTCGGGTAGCGAGGCCGAACACACCGTCTTCTACCTTCTTCAGTTCGAAGTAGGGACGAAGCGCTTCCTCGTCGAAATTATATTTCTCGTTCTTCAGCTTTTCAGAATAGAAAGAGAAGTCCCACGGCATAAGCACGAAGTCGTCACCTTCGGTTTGTTTGGCCAGAGCTTCCACTTCTTTCACTTCCTCCTTGGCTGTAGGCATATAAGCGTCTATCAACTCATTGAGCAGATTATATACGTTATCGCTGTTCTCTGCCATTCTCTTACGCAGTACGAAGTCGGCATAATCGGTAAATCCCAACAACTGTGCCACTTGCATACGCAGATTCACCAGTCGCGCTACTATGCCATAGTTGTTCAACTCATCATCGTGCGTACACTGAGTATTATAAGCCTTATGCAATTCCTCTCTAAGACTACGGTTGGTGCTGTACTTCATGAAAGGCACATACGATGGCGCCTGTAGCGTTATAATCCATCCGTCCTTGCCCTTCTCCTTAGCGGTATGAGCAGCCGCTTCGATAGCGCTCTCTGGCAATCCCGCCAACTGCTCCTTATTAATAAGGTGAAGTTCGTAGCGGTTGGTCTCCTTCAAGTGATTCTGCGAGAATTTCAGAGTAAGCTGACTCAACTCCGCTGTCATCTCACGGTAAGTAGCCTTATCCTTTTCGTTCAGATTAGCTCCGCGGCGAATAAATCCATCGTAAGTATTCTGCAGCAACTTACTCTCTTCGGCAGTCAGGTTCAACTCATCTTTCTTAGCGTACACCTGCTTTATGCGGGCGAACAACTTCTCGTTCAGACCGATGTTATTGCTATGCTCCGACAGTAAAGGAGTCATCTTTTCGGCTATCTCTTCCAGTTCATCGCAAGTCTCAGAACTCATCAGGTTGTACATTACCGTAGTAACACGCTCCAGCAACTCGCCGCAATTCTCTAAAGCAGCGATAGTATTGTCGAAAGTCGGTGCCTCCGTATTCTCTATGATAGCCTCTATCTCCTTGTCTTCGCGTGCTATGCCCTCTCTGATGGCCGGTTCATAGTGCTCCAACTTAATCTTATCGAACGGCACCGTGCCGTGCGGAGTATTATAATCGAGTAAAAAAGGATTTTCTGTCATGGTTTTAATGTTTTATGTAATCGGTCAAAGCCTGCATATCGTAAATCTGAATCTCCTTTCGGCCCAGGCTTATCAATCCGTTCTCTTTAAGTTCGTTCAGTTCTTTCGAAACGTTGATTCTCGTGTCGTCTATCAGTGCAGCCAGGTCTTCCATCCTTATCTTCAGAGTTTTCTCTCCCGTCTGAAGGATGCAGCGTATGGATAAGAAATTGATTATCTTCTCCATGCTCTTCCCCGAGCATGAGTTGCACAACTTCCGCGATAATATCTGCGAGTGATTACTAAGCAGGTTCAGGTAGTTAAGGCGGAAAATCTCGTATTTGGAGAATACGTTCAGAATATCTTTCTTATCTATCGAAACGATGGCCACATCGGTCTTTGCCGTGTAAGTAGCCTGATACGTCTGGTCCATGCCGAACAGCGAGTAAGGCTCTATGGCGTATGGCGCTTCTAAAGTCTCGGTCAGCGTATATCCCTGCGAGTCGTTCTTCGCTTCACGATACACCTGTCCTTCCAGCAAGAACAGTATAGCGGCGCAGTCTTCTCCCTGACGGACAACGGTATTTCCGGTCTGGAATTTCAGAAAATGAAACTTCGCCTTCTCTATGATGCTTGTAAGTTCCTGTATCCCCAAGCCTTGAAATAGCGGCAGCAACAGCAGTTTATCGTACATTGTAACTTTCATGCGTCATTCGTTAAGTTATGATTTATCATTCAAAGATATAGATAATATCCTTTTATTTTACCGCTTTTACTTTTTTTAGTGTTTTTCTTCGGTCGGCTCAGCATCCGCTGCCGTCTATGTTGCATGCGGCTCCCATGGTTACGGGGCGCGAATGGAGTCCCGCTTCTTCGGCTATTAGTGTTACGCTTCCGTCTTCTAATACAAAGCATGGTATGCCTACCCATCCGTTCTTCTTGGCCTCATCGAAAGCCGCACTGCTGTCGCGCAGACGTAAGAATTCTTTAAGGTCTTTTACGTGTCGGCCTATGTCTATTACCGTATATTTATCGTTTCCTTCTACCTGTTCTTCCACGTATGTACAGTCGGGACAAGTGGGCATTCCGTATATCTTTATCATGATTTCTGCTTTTATGGTTAATTATTAATGTTGCAAAAATACAATATCATTATGTGAAAAACGAAAAACTATCCATTATCTTTGCACGACGACAATTTAGGGTGATAATAAAACGATGAACCAACAATATCCTTCAACTTTATTAGAAAAGGCGGTGGGCGAGTTCGCCAAACTTCCCGGCATAGGCCGGAAGACAGCCATGCGACTGGTACTGCACTTGCTCAGACAAGAAACATCTACTGTAGAAGCGTTTGGCAGCGCTGTAGTGCGACTGAAGCACGAGGTGAAGTACTGCCGCGTGTGCCATAATATCTCTGACACCGATACTTGCCAAATATGTTCAAACCCGCAGCGCGACGCTTCGACAGTGTGTGTTGTAGAGAATATCCGCGATGTGATGGCGGTAGAAAATACTCAGCAGTATAAAGGCTTGTATCACGTACTTGGGGGCGTTATCTCGCCGATGGACGGCATAGGTCCGTCCGACTTGCAGATAGACAGCCTTGTAGAACGAGTAAAATCGGGGGTGGTGAAAGAAGTGATATTGGCTTTAAGCTCTACCATGGAGGGCGATACCACCAACTTCTTCATCTTCCGCAAGTTGGCACCTTACGACGTTAAGATAACCATGATAGCCCGAGGCATATCGATAGGCGATGAACTGGAGTACACCGACGAAGTTACGTTGGGACGCTCTATAGTAAACCGACTGCCTTTTACCGGAACTTTATAATAAACTAACCAACCAATAAATAGAATTATGGATAAAGAAATCAAAAGAATACTGTCGGCATTGAGACTGGAATACGGAGTGTTTTGGTGTCTCTGCGTGCTTACTGCCGTGATGTACGAAACCGACATACTGCCACAAGGCCTCTTGTCAGACGATGCCCAGACAGCCTACATGATGCAGGTAACCGGCATCTTGCTGGCTGTATTGTTCATTCCGCTGTCATTGCGCATGTTTCACCTATCAAAGGTGCGCTATGTAAGCAAACTCCCCGTAATGGACGCTTTGAAAAGCTATCGCCGATGGAGCGAAGTGCGCCTCTGCCTGTTGCTGGCTCCGGCGTTGCTGAACCTCTCTGTATATTACTGGACAATGGATACAGCGGGACTGCTCTGTGCCGGAATGGTACTGTTGGCCTCTTTGTTCTGTGTGCCCGGACGTAATCGCCTGCAGTCGGAACTTGGATTGATTCAACCAGAAGAAAGCGAAGCAAAATCGGCTGATGATGCGGAGTGACCTTATAAATAATGGTGCGATTCGCCTTCGTGCTCCAGAGCCGGAAGACCTCGACTTTATGCTCTCTATAGAAAACGACACTCAGCTATGGGAACATGGAGGAGCTACGGGTCCTTACTCGCGCTACCAACTCAAGCAGTTCATAGCCGAATCTCAGAACGATCTCTATACCGACCGCCAACTACGCCTGATGATAGAGAAAGATGGCGAAGGAACGGTAGGCATGGTAGATTTGATAGCGTTCGAACCCCGTCACCGTCGGGCAGAAGTTGGCATAGTGGTGAGTAGCGAGTTTCGAGGCAAAGGCATCGGCAAAGCGGCCTTGGCGTTACTCCATTCGCATAGCTTCGGTCTGCTGGGACTCCATCAGCTATACGCTTACATCCTTTCAGATAACGCCCCATGCATGTCACTGTTCGCTTCGGCGGGCTATGTGCAGAGCGGCATCATGAAAGACTGGATGTACGTAAACGGCAGATACGCCGATGTATGTGTGATGCAGAAATTTAGTAAATAGATAATTAACCCAAAAACAACTTTTATTATGAAGAAATGGATGTTGGCCGTACTCTTTGCATGCGGTATGGCGTTGCCTAACACAGCGTGTGCGCAACAAGTTACTCCCGACGCAGTGGGGTATATAGTAAAGGTGGGCGATGAGGCTCCCGATTTTGAAATGACACTGACCGACGGCAGTAAGGTAAAGCTTTCTGAACTGCGCGGAAAAGTAGTAATGCTTCAGTTCACTGCCAGCTGGTGTGGAGTGTGCCGCAAAGAGATGCCGTTCATAGAACGCGATATCTGGCAGAAACATAAAGATAACACCTCTTTTGCTCTTTACGGCATAGACCGCGACGAGCCGCTTGAAAAGGTAAAGGCGTTTGCCACACAGACCAAGGTAACATATCCGTTGGGCCTCGACCCCGGAGCTGATATCTTCGCTAAATACGCAGAGCGTAAAGCAGGTATCACCCGTAACGTATTGATAGACCGTGAAGGTAAAATCGTTCTGATGACTCGCCTCTATAATGAAGACGAATTCGCCGCTCTCTGCAAGAAGATAGAAGAGATGCTGAAGTGATATAAATAAGATGTAAAGAGGGTGGATTTATGCCACCCTCTAATAATATATATTTTAAATTGCTTTATTTAACAAAAATCCCATGTTTATAACATATTGGCTTTTTTCAATATGGCTCGGGCTATTTTTACTTGCTTGCTGAAATCTGTTTTCTCCTTTTTTAGGTAGGCTTTATCTGCTTCTTTCACGAAACGCTCTGCTTCTTTCCCTTTCAGGGTAGGAATTGCTTTAATTTCTAATGCCATAGTACTTAATATTTTAATTGTTACTGCAAAAATAAGTATTTTTAATCAAACTACTTCCAAGTTGCCTATTTTTCTGATAAACAGTATCCTTTTTGCGAAAGGATTTTTTGCAATGCTCGTCCGAGCATTGTTCAAGTGGTGATATATTGCATGATATTGACTTTTGTTTCCCGTTAACATGAATTCTCGATTACCATTCTAGTAAATCTATATCTTTAACCTAAAGCAAGCGAAGTGATTTTACCAACACACACACGCTATTAAAAAAACAATGCAATGAAATAAAAAAACAATGCGAATGGACAAGTGAACCATTGCGATGGTTCGATTTAAGCATCGCAATGGTTTCTATGACACTAAAAAATGATTCTTATCCAATCCCCCGACTTGAATTTTTTGAAGAAAAATCAAGTTGTTTTATAATTATATTTTAATAATATATATATTTTATTTAATAGGGTGCACTTTTTGAGACACTTTGTGTCCAAAAAAGTGGCTAATGTCTCTGATTGCTATGAAGCGCAACTATCTGATATGTAAATTTATAGATCAAAAAAAGAGTTGGCCAATGAACGGGGCGGTTTGTGGTGC
>ENA-OPMN01000096-OPMN01000096.1-human-gut-metagenome-genome-assembly--contig:-NODE-96-length-42442-cov-6.691651_pt1 | contig 42442 bp, 36 predicted proteins | sample MGYA00241524_ERZ501745 | MGnify/ENA primary metagenome ERZ501745 (study PRJEB25962, sample SAMEA2042567) | human gut metagenome | biome: human gut; feature: human-associated habitat; material: faeces...
GGAGGTTACTGCTTGCCTAAAGATACCAAGCAGCTCCTTGCCAACTATCAGGATGTTCCCCAGAACATGATGTCTGCTATTGTTGAGTCTAATAGAACTCGTAAGGATTACATAGCAGATGCAGTTCTTCGCAAAGCTGGATGGTATGACTATTCAAGCAACAACCAATACGGAGCAGAACAAGGCAATTGTGTAATCGGTGTTTACCGTTTGACGATGAAGTCGAACAGTGATAACTTCCGTCAGTCGGCTATTCAGGGCATCATGAAACGTATCAAGGCTAAAGGTGCAGAGGTTATTATCTACGAACCAACCCTTGAAGACGGCACAACATTCTTTGGAAGCAATGTAGTTAATAACCTCGATGAGTTCAAAGCTCAAAGCAAGGCTATTATAGCTAACCGCTTTGATGACTGTTTGAAGGATGTGGAAGAGAAAGTTTATACTAGAGATATTTTTAGAAGAGATTAAATGGAAAACTTACATTTAAGTAATAAATTAAATTTATCATTCGAAGATAAAATCTTTTCTATTTCTCTTCATAATTTTAGAAACTAAAGAATTTTAATGATTAAGTATCCAGCTTTAAATAAAGTCTGGATACTTAATTACATTGAGATATTCAGGACAAAACAATAAAATATCAACAACTTAATGAGTCATAGAAAAGCATCTACTTTTTTGTGAATTCAAAGCAGGGCACTTACACAAAATAATCTGATAATAATATGTCAAATCAGTCTTCAAATAGTAAACGTATAGCAAAGAATACAATGCTATTATATTTTAGAATGCTCTTTATGATGGCTATTTCTTTGTATACATCTCGCATTGTACTCAATGCCTTGGGCGTAAATGACTATGGTATTTACAATGTAGTTGGAGGTGTAGTTGCTATGTTTACTATATTATCAGGGTCATTATCCGCGTCTATTAGTAGATTTATAACATTTGAAATAGGAAAAGGTAATACAGAAAAATTGGGAAATGTTTTTTGTACAGCAGTTAATGTGCAAATTATATTGATTATATTCATCACATTTTTAATGGAAACTATTGGACTATGGTTTCTTAATTCTAAGATGGTTATACCTGAAGACCGCTTTTGGGCAGCCAATTGGGTGTTCCAATTCTCTGTTGCAACATTTGCAATAAATCTTTGGAGCGTTCCATATAATGCTACTATTATAGCACATGAAAAGATGTCTGCTTTTGCATATATAAGCATTTTCGACGCAATTGCAAAATTGGGAGCGGCATTCCTTATCATGATTAGTACTATTGACAAATTAGTATTATATGCTTTTCTGATAATGATCACAGGATTGGCTCAAAGATTGTTATACTCTGCATATTGTAAAAAAAACTTCAAAGAATGTCGTTTCAAACTATCATTTAATACGGACATTACAAAAGAGATGTTTGGTTTTGCTGGTTGGAATTTTATAGGCGCTTCTTCTGCTGTTTTAAGAGATCAAGGGGGAAATATTTTAATAAATCTCTTTTTCGGTCCCTCTGTTAATGCTGCTCGCGGAGTTGCTATGTCTGTAAATTCTGCTGTATTGAATTTTGTTTCAAATTTTATGATGGCTCTTAATCCGCAGATAACTAAAAATTATGCCTCTGGAAATTATTCCTATATGTTTAAACTTGCATTTCAGGGTGCAAGACTAAGTTATTACATATTATTAATTTTAGCAATGCCAATAATATTTACCTCATCTTATTTGCTCTATCTATGGTTGGGCATAGTTCCTGAATATGCTTCAATTTTTGTTTGCTTAGTATTATTATTTACTTTAAGTGAATGTCTTGCTTCTCCTCTTGTTACTATTATGTTAGCGACAGGAAAAATTCGAAATTATCAAATTGTAGTTGGTGGTTTACAATTGCTAAATCTCCCCGTTAGTTATGTCCTCTTGAAGTTAGGATTTCCTGTTGAAACAATATTTATAGTTGCAATTGGGATTTCAATTGTGTGTGAAATAGCAAGACTTGTCATGTTAAAATCTATGGTCGGTTTACCTATTAGGCAATTTATGAGGGAAGTTTATTTTAATGTTATAATAGTTACGGCTGTTTCATCTGTTTTGCCATTATTGCTAAATCGAATACTTATAGTAGATAATTTCGTTACGTTTATTTTTACTGTATTAGTAACAGCTGCTTATACTATTATTATTATATATATTATCGGTTGCTCCAAACAAGATAAGTGTTTTATAAAGAACTGCTTCTATAAGGTTTTATCAAAAATAAAAAATGAAAGGTCATAACTATTCTATTGATATTTTGAAATTTATATGCGCAATACTTGTAGTATGTTTGCATACTAATTCTAATTTGCACAATACTATAATGCCGATTACAAGATGTGCTGTTCCTTGTTTTTTTATGATTTCAGGTTTCTTGTTATATGAAGAAAATGGAATAAATAAGAGCCGTTTATTGCGTAATATAAAACATATTTTTAATATAACAATATGGGCTACTTTACTGTTTTTCGTATGGACTGAAATATTGTCAATAAAGAGTAATTCATTTTTTATACCACATACTATGCAGTGGTTAGAATTTGTTTTTCTTAATGAAAACCCTTTTGGATTTCATCTATGGTATTTAGGAACCTATCTCTATGTCTCGATGATAATGTACATTGTTGAAAGAAAATAGTACTATCATTATCTGTTTGTAATAACACCTTTTCTTTTATTGTGTGATTTAATATTTGGAAAGTATTCTCTTTTATTACTTAACAGGGAAATCCCTTATATTTGTGTACGTAACTTTATTTTTGTTGGTATACCATATTTTTCAATTGGGATGTTGATGAAAAGATATTATTCAAAGATTACTAATATAAATAGGTTTATATTAATGGGGGGTAATACTTTTTGTCTTAACTTCATTTCTAGAGAGGAATATTTTAATTAGTATAGGTAAAAATTCAATAAGAGACCATTATATAAGTACGACATTTCTTGCAATATGCTTAATGATGTCATTACTTACATTCAAAATAAAAGATAGAACTCTATGTTCATCGATAGGTGAGAAAAATTCTTTATATATTTATATATTACATCCGATATTTATAACTATAATGTTTTCATTTGTGTGTGCTTTGCCAAATCGATTTGTAATTATATATGAATGGATATCACCTATAATTATCTTTACTGTAACATTAATATTTACAATAATCCTAAGAAAAATAAAGATAATAAAATGATAAGTGTTCAAAATCCAAAAGATTGCTGTGGGTGTTCGGCATGTGCTAGTATCTGCAACCATAATGCAATAACAATGAAGCCTGACGTGTTGGGATTCTTATATCCTGAGGTTGACTTAACTAAGTGTACAAATTGTAGCCTATGTGAGAGGGTTTGTGCATTTAATGATAACTACGATACCAGTCTCAATTTACAGACCCCAATAGCATATGGTGCACGACATAGAGACATAAACGAGGTCATGAAATCTCGTTCAGGAGCAGTTTTTGCAACTTTATCTGATTATGTTTTAGAAAAAGAAGGTGTTGTTTATGGTGCAGGCTATACTGATCACTTTCGTGTTGTACATAAGCGCGCTACGACTAAAGAAGAACGAGATGAATTTAGAGGAAGTAAGTATGTACAAAGTGATATGAATAATGTTTTTCGTTTAATTAAGAAGGATTTAAAAGAAGGTTTGATTGTTCTTTTTTCAGGAACACCCTGTCAAACATCTGGGTTGAACAGTTATATTGGTAAAAAACTCCGATCTAATCTTATTCTTATAGACATAGTCTGTCATGGTGTTCCAGGACCCTATCTTTGGAGAGATTATATTTCATATCTTGAAAGAAAACAAGGTTCCTCTATTACATGGGTAAATTTTAGAGATAAAGAGATGTTTGGGTGGGCAGCTCATCATGAAACATTTAAGTTTAACAATAGTGATGAGAAGAAATGGTTTAAGAAGGTTTTTTATCAACATATTATGTTTCGTCACTCATGTGAGAATTGTCACTTTTGTAATACAAAACGTCCTTCAGATATTACGATTGCAGATTTTTGGGGTTGGCAAAATACTAAATCTGATATAAATTGTGATGATAAAGGACTTAATCTTGTTCTTATAAACACAGAGAAAGGAAAAAATATCTTTGGAAAAATTTCTGGTAAATTACGTATAATAGAAGCAAGTCCAAATACGTATATGCAACCAAATTTACAATATCCTTTTAAAGTTCATAGGAAGAGAATGCAATTTGAAAAAGACTATGTAAAATATGGATTTGAATACGTATTTAATAAAACATATAATGAGTATTCTATATGGAAGAAACTGATTGATTTATTCAGAAAAAAAATACGAAATATTTTAAATAGATGAAGATAGGTATACTTACATTTCATAGCGCATATAATTTTGGAGCTGTGCTTCAATGCTATGCTTTATTCTCAACCCTAACTGAATTAGGGCATAATGTAGAAGTTATTGATTATCGCCCTGATTATTTGGCAACTCAGAAGGAAACTTTTCATTGGTATACATTTATTAACAGAAGTCCTTGGAAACTTACAGAACGTGTTAAAGATGTGTTGAAAGCCAAAAGCCATTATGCAAAGTTTGAAAAATTTAGCAATGCAAATCTACATCTTTCACAATCATGTAACTCTCAAGAGGAACTGAAAGAAATCTGTAATAAATATGATTGCGTAGTTATTGGTAGTGATCAAGTTTGGTGTGATAAGTTCAATAATAATGATTGTTCATGGTTTGGATTAGACACACAAAGAAAGATAAAATGGGTTGGATATGCAGTAAGTGCAGGAAAAACAAAATATGATACAAATAGATTGAAAGATTTGATACAACGATTCCATGCAATTGGAGCACGTGAATTAGATTTGTACAATACGCTTGTTTCATGTTCACAAGGCAACATAGACATAGACCATGTGTTAGATCCAACTCTTTTAGCACCATCAGATATATGGGAAAAATGGCATACTCCAATTATAAAAGAACCTTACATATTGACATATCAAGCTCGTGAGTCTGATGATGTGTTTAGATTGGCTAGAAGTATAGCAATACAGTTAGGGGTAAAAAAAATAATCCCCGTGGACTTATATCCTAATGTGAAAGAGAATGGTCTTAAAACTTATGTTTGCTCACCTGGCGAGTTTGTTGCCTTAGTTAAGAATGCAAGATGTGTAGTAACAACATCTTTTCATGGTACAGCATTCTCTGTTATTTTAGGAACCCCGTTTTATACATTGAAGTTGAATGATGGATCAGATGGACGTGCACAAAACCTTCTTGACAGTATCAATCTTTCTGATCGTATGATTGATATTGGTTCGGATATTACATTTAGTGAATATAATTCTGTTATAGTACAGAAAGAGTTAAATAGACAAAAGGAACAGTCATTGAAATTTTTAACAACAGCATTACAATGAATATAGCTCTTTGTACCGACGATAATTATGCAAAATATTGCATGATTACAATAGTGTCAATTTTAGAAAATAATGCAGATACTAAATGCCGTGTTTATGTCCTTACTGATTCGATCAGTGAAAAGAACAAGAACTTGTTTAAGTATCTGTCCGGCTTCTATAAGCAACAGATTTTGGTAACAGTAATACCGCCAAATTCTTTTGAAAACCTCAAGGTACGTTCTCGTTATCCTAAATCAATGTATTATAGATTTCTACTCCCTGACATTGTTCATGACGAAAAGGTCCTCTATTTAGATTGTGATATAATTAATAGAAAGTCGCTTTTAAACTTTTATAATACAGATCTTACTGGTAAAGCAGCAGCTGTTGTTGAGGATGCGCAAGGTGATGATGTATTATTACACAATAGAATAAAATACTCTGGTATCTATTTTAATAGTGGTGTTATGCTTATGAACCTTGATTATTGGCGGAAGCATAATATAAAAGAACAATTGGTTAAGTTTATTGAGAACAATCCAGATCGTTGCTATTATCCAGATCAAGATGCGTTGAATATTGTATTGACTGATAAAGTGATATTTACTCCATACATATATAATTGTCAACAATCATGGTATATGCCCTTTGATAGAATACTTTTTTCTTATACAAAATGGGAACAGGTTTACAATTCAATACAAGATCCTGTGATTGTTCATTATACATCTACAAATAAACCTTGGTTTAAGGAATGTACACATCCCCACAATGAATGGTTTGTTCAATATGCAATTATTCATAAAAAAATAGGTTTCAAATCAAAAAGAAGAATCTCAATAACACGTTCTTTTATAAGTAAACTTGTTGAGTATATAATATATAAATTACAGAATAGCATTTTAGTAATTAAGAGGCAATGACGTATCCTTTAGTAACAATAATAATCCCGGTATACAATGCAGAGAAAACACTATCGCGATGCATAAATTCTGTATTAAAACAAGATTATCAAAACATTGAGGTTTTGATAATAGATGATGGAAGTACTGACAATTCTTTTAAGATATGTCAAGCTTATGCGCAAATGGACGATAGGATAACATATGTTCACCAAGAGAATTCCGGTGTTGCTTCAGTTCGTAGCAAAGGATTGTTATATGCAAATGGTGATTACATCATTCATGTTGACTCTGATGATTGGGTTGAAAAAGAATATCTTAAGTGTTTAGTGCAAACAGCTCTAACGGCAAATGTAGATGTTGTTGTATGCGATTATTATGTAAACACTCACAATAATCAAATCTTGATAACCCAACGACCACAACATCAAGACGGAAAGACTTTCTTTAAAGAGTTTTTCAGATCTGGAATTCATGCTGCCCTTTGGAATAAATTGGTTAATAGAAATATGTTAAAAAAAGAGCACGAATACTTTTTTAAAGGTATTAATTATTGCGAAGACATACTTTTTTGGTCCCAAATACTTTTATACGAAAATGTAAAGATTGGCTATTGTCATAAGGCATTGTATCACTATGATAATTATACAAATGACACGTCGATAACACGTAACTATTCTATAGATACTTGGAATATGCGCTGCGCATATTTGCATAGACTAAAAGAACTTTTAGATGATAAATTATACAAGGTAGAGATAGGTCTTACAGAACTTCAGTTGTGTAGAGAGGGTCTTATATATGGTTACATGTCTTTAAAAAAAACAAAAAAGGCAGTATTGAGAAATTATAGATACATACATATTATGCCAATTAGCAAAAAGAAGAAATTGGGATATTACCTACTTCCTTTATGCAAACAAGTAGCGACAAAACTATTATTATAAAATGAAGAAAATTCTAATTATACAAGAGTCTCTTGATGGTGGAGGGGCTGAAAGAATACTGATAGAATATTTGAATAATATTGATTATACAAAATATAATGTTTCATTATTATTGGTATTTGGCGGTGGTAGATACATTACTGAAATAAACAAGAATGTCCATCTTTATGAAATGTTCAGCCATAGAGTCAAGCCTAAAATGCGTATACAAGAGGTATTGTTGTTAAATAGTTTTTCGCTTGCAATATGGTCAAGATTGATTTTGAAGTGGCGTAAATTCGATACAATTCTCTCGTTTATGGAGGGTCCAGCTTTATTGGTACACAAAGTTCTCTTGAATTATGCAACTCATCATGTGACATGGGTACATACAAATATGATTACCAACCCATGGAGCGAACGTATAATGGGTGGATTCAAGAAAGAAAATGAGGCTTATAAATGCATGAATGATATTGCATTTGTTTCAGCCCAAGCAAAGAGTGCGTTTGTAGAAAAGTATCCAGATGTTTCTGCCAATAAGGTTGTTATCAATAATCCAATTGATACAAATAGAATATTAATGGGGGCAAATGAATCCATCATTAAGGCTTCAGATAGCTTTACTGTTTGTAGTATAGGAAGAATGGTTGAGGCCAAAAGATTTGATAGACTTATAGATGCTGCTCGAATTTTAAAGTCAAAAGGTTGTAATATCAGATATTGGATTTGTGGCATAGGAAAACTCGAAGGACAATTGAGAAATCAGATTCATGAAAATAACCTTGATAATGAATTTGTTTTATGGGGCTTTCAAAAAAATCCTTATCCTTATTTAAAAGCTGCGGATTTATTCGTTTTGACATCAGATACAGAAGGATTTCCTACTGTGATATGTGAAGCTTTGGTATTAGGAAAGCCTGTAATATCTACAGATGTCCCTGGCACAGAAGAATTATTAGGTAATTCTAAGTATGGTATTGTATGTTCTAAGAATGCGGAATCTGTTGCAGATTCTATATTAAAATTATATAACAATAAAGAATCGCTTAGCAGATATAGGTTGCGTGCATTGGAACGTAGTTCTTTGTTTGACATGAAAAGTGTGATGGATAAATTCTATAATCTAATTAGTGATGGATGTAATAAAGCAGTATAACTCTGTAGATTTATTCAAATTTATAATGGCGTTTTGTGTAGTGACTATTCATACAAATGTAATAGGAATTATTGATAATATACTTATTAGACGTGTTGCTTTTATGATAGTACATTGCGCAGTACCATTTTTCTTTATAGTATCCTCTTATTTCCTAAGTATTAAGGACTTTTCTAATTGGGGGGGGTATTTTGAGAAATTAATAAAACTCTATGTAAAGTGGAGTTTAATTCATTTTATAGTAAGTGGTATTATAAATGAGAATTTTTCTTTAAATAGTTTATTAGATTTTGCCCATCAGTTGGTGTTTATAGGATATGCTCATTTGTGGTATATATGGGGCGTTTTGATAGTGCTGCCAATACTACTTCAACTATTAAGAAAAAAGAAATTAAAAGCATCGTGTTTCTTAATAATTTCACTTTCGTCTTATATCTTGCTTAGGCTTGTGCTTTTTTATGGATATCATTTTAGTTTGCCATATAGTAAGTTTGTTTATGCAGCCATGATGATTGTTAGTATTAAAAATATTCTAATTGCGATGACATATCTTTCAATGGGTATATTTATTGCCAATTATAATATAAACCCATTGTTAAGAAACTCATGTATCTTAGTGGGGGTATTAATAGCATTATTAAATATAGATAAATCAGGTAATGAGATATCGTTATATGCGCCTTTAATTTCTTTTTGCCTTTTTTCAGTGGTAAAAGAAATCCAAATGAGTGGCTCAAAAAACATATTTAGATGGTTTAGAATTATGAGTTCATATATATATTTCATACATGGTATAGTTATATGTTTTGTTGCTAAGATATTAACAACGCCTTCTATAGAAAGTTGGTTTAGTGTTGTGATTATTACGTTTATCATTTCATCTTTGATTGTCTATATAAAATCAAAGGGAGTGTTGAATTGGATTTAATAAGACTGTATTATGTTATTATTTCAAAGTATTATTGTATATACACTGTTTGCTTGGCTTTTGGCCTATAATGCAAAATTATCTATTCGAGATAATACTGTACAAGTTCATAATTATGGTTTGCCAAAGCATTTGTGGATTTGTCTCTTCATTTTTGCTTTTGTCTCAGGTATTAGATGGTATGTAGGAGTTGATTATCCTTCTTATTTGTTCGACTATGAGCAAATGTTGAATGGAAATTATCAAGTACGTTCTCGTGGTATAGAATTAGGCTTTCTTTGGCTTTCGAAACTATGTGCTACATTAAAATTACATTATACATTGTATTTTGCTATGTTTGCATCTCTTCAAATCTATTTTATACTATTGGCATTTAAGCAAAGACGATATTTGTTGCCAACGATGTTGGTTGTGTTGATAATGGGTGGATATTATTTTTCAATGATGAATGGAATTAGACAACAACTTGTTGCTTGTACTTTTATCTGGGCTACAAAATTTATAATTGAAAAGAAAAAAATTCATTATCTTATATGGGTAGCTATCGCTTATCAAATGCATCACTCGGTTTTATTGTTAGTTCCAATATATTTCTTTGCTTATTACAAAACTAAATGGAACAATACAAAGCTAAATGTTTCTATTTTTATTTTTTGTATACTTATGGGTAATACGCCATATTGGATAGGTAAGATGATGGTTTTTAGTAATCTCCTATCTTGGATGGGATATGATAATTATTTGGAAAATTTGACAGATTCAGATACATTTAGAAGTTTTAGTATTGGACCTCGTATGATTGTAGTTTTGGCTACATATATTTTCTGTATTATCAATTATAATAAAGTCAGCTTGTATTTTAAGGATAGGGCTTTTGATTTGTATTTTAAATTGTTTATGATAGGCTGTTGTGGATATTATTTGTTTATAAATACAACCCTTGTATTCTTGAGACCGATAGAGTACTTTACGATTTTTGCTCTTCCTGTATGCGCGTATACACTGATATATTTGAAGAGGAAAAACGCATTATACTTCTATATAATGGCATTCTGTGCGATGGCATTTACTTTTTTATCATGTTATGCTGATTATAATGTGGTAGAAGAAGAAAGAAGAATGCAGTTATTTCAGTTTTGCTTTGATCATTGGGATGGAATTTAAATTAATATTAAATTATGCCAAAAGTTTCAATAATAGTTCCTTGTTGGGGTGTTGAAAAATATCTCGATAAATGTGTAGAGTGCTTAGTAAATCAAACTCTTAGTGATATAGAAATAATACTAGTTGATGATGAAAGTCCAGATCGTGTGCCTGAAATATGTGACGAGTGGGCTAAGAAAGATAGACGTATAAAAGTAGTACACAAGAAGAATGCAGGTCTAGGTATGGCTTGTAATTCAGGTCTTGATGTTGCAACTGGCGAATATGTTGCCTTCTGTGATTCTGATGATTGGGTTGAACTTAATACATACGAAACCTTATATAGTAAAGCTAAAGAGGAACATTTGGATGCTGTGTTTTCTAGTTTCAAATTTGTAGATATGAATGGTGTTCCTTTGATGAAAGACAGCTTATCATATTCGAATGAAAAACTAAACTCTACTGTTACTATTCATTCTATGATGAAGGGAATGATAGCTTCTAAACCACATGATATAAATGAAAGGCAATATCAAGCTTCAGCAAAAGTAGCTTTGTATCGCAAAAGAATAATAGACGATAATGGAATTCATTTTGTTTCTGAAAGAAAAATCCCCTCTGAAGATTTGTTGTTTAACTTGAATTTCTTATCAAATTCTGCAGTTGTTTCTACTATTTCCGAAAAATTCTATAATTACAGAATTAATCCTGCTTCAATAACACATAGTGTAAAAAGGAATGCTTATCAATTGTCAAAAACACTTATGCAGAAACTAATGTTCTTAGTTGGTGAGTATCATTTAGGAGAAGATGGGCTTAACAGAGTTTATAGATTGTTCATTGCTATGAATCGTTCGTTAATCATACGAATACTCAATTCAAACCTATCACCTTCAGAACAATCCGACATGATTAATGAAATAACTAAAGATGATGTTTGGAAAAATGTATGGATATCTTATCCAATTAAAGAAATGCCAATTAAACATAAATTGTTTCTTTGGCTTATGTGTAAGAAAAGTACTATTGGCTTGAGAGTGTTATCATTAATTAATAAAATAAAGAAGTGAGTATAGATATATCAGAATATGGTACTTTATAAAAAGGCATTAATTCGGTTAAAACAAATGTAGTATGAAGGTATTAGTAGTAACAAATGTTTATCCAAGTGATAAACATCCATATCATGGCATTTTTGTGTCAGAACAGCTTAAAGCAATAAAAAGGTTGCATACAGATATCGATTTTGATGTCTTTTATATAAATGGATTTGAAGGTAAGTTGCAATATGTCAAATCTATATGGAAAATAGCTAAAACAGTCAATAATGGCGAATATGATTTGGTACATATCCACTATGGATTGGCAGGAATGTATCTTTATTGGCCGTTTATAAGGAAGGTTCCAACAATTGTTACTTTCCACGGTAGTGATATTCAGCCTAAAGGAGGTAATGGAAGAATATCCGAAATGGTTTCTATTCATACAGCAAAAAAAGTTGATGCCGCAATCATACTAAATGATGAGATGGAAACTATGGTTAAACCATATTGTAAAAATACTCATATGATTCCTTGTGCTGTTGATTTAGACGTATTCAAACCAAAAGAAAAGACCATATGTCACAAAACAATAAATATTGTTTTTCCTAGTAATCATGAACGTAAGGTAAAGAATTATCCATTGTTTTGCGAGGTTATGGAAATATTAAAAACGAATTATGGGTTGAATGTAGAAGAAAAAGAATTAAAGGGTCTAACTCGTGCGGAAATCGTTCAACTTTATTCAAACTCAGATTTGTTGTTGATGACTTCTAATTCAGAAGGATCTCCACAAGCTGTAAAAGAAGCAATGGCTTGCAATCTACCTTGTGTTTCTACCCCAGTTGGCGATGTTCGTTTTTTACTGAGCAACGTAAAAGATAGTTATGTTTCCAGTTCACATAATGCTACAGAATTGGCAGAACTTGTAGTAAAGTCATTACAAAGAACAGGAAATGGTATATTGGGAAGAGAAAAAATATCTAACTTGCATTTAGATGAAAAGTCTATTGCAAATGAGGTTTATAAAATATATTCATCACTATTATCAAAACAAAAAAATAACTGAAAAAACAATAGCAATGGCAAAATATGTGACTTTAAAAAGAATCTATCAGCGTGTTTGGTTGTTACTATCAAATCTTCCAATGTCTGGTCATGGGGTTCGACCATGGTTTGTTAAAATGGGAGGGGTTAAAGTATTAGATCCTAAACATACTTTTATCGGTACTGATATTGATTGGGATACGGTTCATCCTGAAAAGATTATAATTGAATCTGGAGTGCGTTTGACTGCTCGCTCGTGTATTCTAACACATTTCATTAATCCATCAAATGGTGATTATACATGCGGTGAGGTGCATATTAAAAAGAATGCATTTATAGGAACAGGTACAATAATAACTAAACCTGTGACAATAGGAGAAAGATCGATTGTTGGTGCTGGGAGTATTGTTACAAAAAATATCCCAGATGATGAGGTTTGGGCTGGCAATCCTGCGAGATTTATAAGAAAACGATAAGATAATGAAAATAACAACCAACTCAATAGGTGAAATTGGTGAAATGATTGTTTCGATAAGGTTAATGGAATATGGTTTAATGGCTGTCTATCTATTAGGAGGCAAGGTTCCTGCTTTTGATATTTTGGCAGAATTAATTCCTCAAAATAAAAACGAGAAACCTTATCAATTCCTTGTGCAAGTAAAAAGCACACTTGATAAAAATCCGTATGTCAAAAAGAACGGCAACATACGTACACCTGTTCCAGATAAGAAATTGAAGAATTTAATAGGGCGTCCTTTACCTACCTATGTGGCAGGAGTTGACTTGAATACAAATGATGTGTATTTAGTTCCTGCTTTCGATAGAAATAAAAGTTATAAAAATTCCATTCCCACAAATTTTAAACTTGTAGCAGAAGCTAAGAATAGAAATAATGAGAAGCAACTGAAATGTCTTAAGGATGATGTTATAAAGTACTGGCAAGGATTGAATGTGGATAGATATAAACCTAATTTCTTATCAACATTATGACATATAACACTAAAGAAATGCGTACAATGCAAATAGCAGCTATAGCTATTAAGACTATATTACCCAATGTCCGATTAGAGTTGGTTAATGGAGGTGTGTTTGACATCTTAGCAACATTGCCAAATGACGGATTTAGATTTGGTGTAGACATAGTATCAAATTCATTCCCCGAAACAAAAAGATACAAACGATACCTTGACTATTTGGATAATTTGGATTATTCGGAGAGTGAAAATCGTTTGCCAATTCTGCTAATGGCTGTAAATGAAAGTACAGAAACAGTAATGATTGGTATACAGGTTGGTTGGAGGTTTGGACGTCCAATAATTTTCAAAAAACCGACAATGATGAGTGTCACTCAGGAAAATGCAGACAAAATTATTAATTCAGTAAAAATGATGGATAATACAATACGTATGTTATCGGAGCATGGCATGAAGATAGTTAAGACTATTGCTGTAGAGAGTATACAACATAATGGAATGGCACATCATGCCAAGGTAGTTTATCTACGTGATTTTACCGAACAATACAAGATGAAACAAAAAATAGTGGTTGATGAAAGAGAAAAGTTCAACCGCTTATTTAATGGGATTCCTGAGGATGAATATCCCAATGATTTTTTAGATGACTCAATATTGGAAATGGTAAATCAGAAATTTCCTGAAGCGAAACTAACAAGCAGTATGATGTTATTTTCTTCGGACTTAAGAGAACTTCAACAGCTTGCCCAATCAATAATAATGAAAGCAGAAATGTTTGTAGAACCAAATCTTACAAATATGTCCAATGCTGTGCTATCCCTGTTAGAAGGCGTAAAATTTCTGCATTTCAATATTAATTTTTTTGTTGATGCACCTTATTGTAAAGCGACTTTTGAGAACCTTTCGCTTCATAAAATAGAACCAATGGAAGGCTGGTTACGAACATATAACGAATATGATGAGGCACTCAAAACCTTACATAGTCCAACAGAATTTTTTATATAACAAAATGAGTAAACTAAACAATACGGTAATGTTTGCCTGTAACCAAGGCGGACATTTTTCCCAAATGATGGCTTTGCACGATTTGTTTGGTAAATACGACACTGTGCTTGTAACTGACAATGTACGTGCTACAAAGCAAATGCCAGCATTGAAGGAGATAGGTGCAATAGAGATAATGGAAGGGGAATCTTCCAGAAGAAAAGAATTGAAGGATGATGACACTGGAAGCAGATGGTCGTTCTTAGGTGTATATATAAAAATGCTGTTAGCCAGTAGAAAGTTGTGGAAGAAATATAGACCCAAGGTGATTGTTTCTACTGGTAGCAACATAGCTGTTCCTTTGTTTATAATTGGTAAGCTGCATGGTAGCAAGATTATCTTTATTGAGACCCGTGCAAAGGTGTATGCACGTTCGATGACGGGAATATTAGTTAGGCGTATGGCTGACCAGATATTTGTGCAATGGCCAGAGATGCTGAAGCTTTATCCTGAGGCAAAATATTGTGGAACATTAGTATAATCTCATTCGATAATGGTATTCATAACATTAGGAACTCAAGGCAACCAGTTCCCTCGTTGCCTTGAAATGGTGGAGAAGTTGATAGAAGAACTTCACCCTAATCAAGAATTTATAGCCCAGTTGGGCAATACACATTATTCTTCAAATAAGATAAAGTGTTTGGATTATGTACCAGAGACAGAGTTTAAGGAGTATATAGCCAAGGCAGATGTTGTGATAAGTCATGCTGGAAGTGGTGCTTTGTTCAGTGCTATTCAGAAAGGCAAGAAGTGTATAGCAGTAGCACGTTTGGCAAAATACAATGAAATGCTTAACGACCATCAGACAGAACTTGTACGCAAACTGTCGGAAGAAGGTTATATTCTTGACGGTACATATTCTATTGTAGAAGCGTGGAAAAAACTTGATGGCTTCGTTCCACGTAAGTGTGATTTTGAATGCACTTTGCCACAAGAAATAGGAAAGCTTATTGATAAGTGGTTGAAATGAGGATTTCCTAAATCGAGCCTTTCATTTATTTCATAGTTGTGGAGGATTTTATAATATGTAATTTATAGGTGAAAACATTATATGTATAGACATTTTTTTAAAAGATTTATTGATTCAATCCTTGCCATATGTGGCTTGGTGGTATGCTGTATTCCAATGGTAATTATTGCCATATGTATTAAGTTGGATTCGAAGGGACCGGTATTGTTTAAGCAAGTGCGACTTGGCAAGGGAATGAAACCGATTACTGTATTTAAGTTCCGCACTATGTGTAACCATGCTTATGAGATGGGCGGTATTGCTACGAGTGCATCAGACTCTCGTATAACTAAGGTGGGTGCTTTTTTGCGTCGTACAAGTTTGGATGAATTACCTCAAATGTTCAATATACTAAATGGTACTATGGCGATAATTGGTCCTCGTCCAATATTAGATTGGGAGTTTGAGGAATATAATGATAAAGATCCTCGTTATATTAAGCGTTACGATGTTAAGCAAGGTATGTTTTGTACTGTTGATGTGGTAGACCGTGCAGCAGAACGTGACATGCAGTTTGAAATGGATGCGGATTATGCGGAAAAGTTGTCGTTTGCATTAGATGTAAAAACATTCTTCGGAATATTTGCTCCAGTGCTTACTGGAAGAGGCGTGTATAAGGATGAGAACACTTCAGCTAAAAAATAGTTTGGTTTGAAGTATTGAGTTTTAAGTAAGAATAAATATAAAAATAAGTAGATATGGAATCATTGAATAATCATTTAGTGATTGTAATAGCATTGGAACATTACAATCCGTTGAGTCAGTTGCGTGCGTTGGGTGAGAATGGCGTTCGCCCTGTGTTTATAGCCATAAATCATAAGGTTAGAGTGGCAAGTGCAAGTAAGTGGCCAAGCAAGGTTCATCTTGTAGAGACAGAGGAAGAGGCATTCGAGGTACTGATGAAAGAATATGGTGATGTGGCTGAAAAGACAGGATATAAACCAATAATTTCTTTTTCAGATGATAAGACTGTGACATTTTATGATCAGCGATATGACGAACTGAAAGACAAGTTTATCATGTTTAATGCAGGACAAACAGGTCGCATTACTCAGTTTATGCGTAAGAAAGAAATCGTTGATTGCGCACGTCGTCATGGAGTTCCTGTTGCTCCAGACTGGTTGGTGAATAATGGTGAAGTGCCAGCAGATATTGAATATCCTGTTATTACAAAGGCATTTTCTCCTGTTGAGGGATGCTATAAAGGCGACTTCCACATTTGTCAGAACGAAGAAGATTTGAAGAAAGCATTTGCTACTATTGAGAGTGAGCAGGTGTTCATCCAGAAATATATCGACAAGAAAACTGAAATGACCTATGAGGGATTTAGCTATAATCATGGCAAAGGTATGTATGTAGGTGTGCAGACACACTATCAATATGCAGTGAAAGGATATTACAGCCCTTTGCAGTATTGTCAGCCACGTGTAGACGCAGAGTTGCAGCATAAACTTAACTCTATGCTAGAAGAAATTGGTTTCGAAGGTATTTGGGAGATTGAGTTCTTGGTAGACAAGGATGACAAGATTTATTTCCTTGAGATTAATTTCCGTCATGCGACATGGGGATATTCATCCAATGTAGCAGGAAGTCCACTTCCTTATCTTTGGGCAAACGCTATGTTAACAGGGCAGGCTCCTGAACAAAAGACTTTTGAGCCTTTTATCGCTATGGTTGAGCCTATTGATTATGGACTCCGTGTGGAAAAGGGTTTGTGCTCTTTGCAGGAATGGCTGACTGATTTCAAACGTGCCAAGTGTACCTATTATTATAACGAGCAGGATATGAATCCTTGGAAAGTAGTTTGTGATAATTGGGACAAACTTAAATAAGATGAGAAGAATATTATTCTCTATTTGCATGGCGATTATAGCCATTGCGGTTCAAGCTCAAGTTCCAAATTTCGGAAGTACGGCAGGTAACCAGAATCTGTATGGCTATAGCTCGATGAAGTATAGGGCTAAGGCAAAAACATGGGAGACATATTCTACTTTGCAGTATGGGGTAACGGACTATATGAATATTGGTGCTGATCTTTATGCCAATGGAACAGATTCATATATCGGTTATACATTTCGCACTGGCAAGAAGATAAGCTCGTACTTTAGTATTGGTGCACAGTTTACACCATCATTTAACTTGGGTGAAAATCACAAATTTGCTTACATGACTGAAGCTTTGTATATGAACGGCAATATAACAAATGACGGTTCTTTGTTTTGGGTAACGGATACATGGCTAGAGCAAGCAAACCATAAGTTGTCGTCTGCAAAGCAATGGACTTATTTGGGATATACCTGTCCGTTAGGAAATAAAGGCAATAGTATAACTCCAATGGCCGGGGTTATTCACGATTGGAAATTTAAATCGGATGTGGATTTATCGTTCGGGGCATATTTCAGTCATAAGAATATCAATTTCTACGTTTGGACGAATGATATTCTAACTGATCATCCCCGGTTTATATTGGCTGTAGAATTTAAGTTTAGCAATAAGTAAAAAATAATATGTCATTAAAAAGAGTATTAGGTTTCTGTGGTGCTTGTATCGCTTTTTATATTGGTGCAGGATTTGCTACAATGCAAGAAGTAATGCAATATGAAGCATCATATGGTAGTAGGTTTTGGATTGTAATAGCTGTAGCTGCATTAATTTACGTTTATACCAATATTTCGTTTGTAAATAATGGTAATCGGTTGAAACTCAAGAATGGTGGTGATATCTATGAAGCGTATTGCGGAAAGTGGATAGGTAAGTTTTTTAATTATTTTTCTGCTCTTTTTTGCTATATGAGTTTTGTAGTTATGTGTGGCGGTGCTAATTCAACTGCCGTTGAACAGTGGGGATTACCAAATGGAGTGGGAGCTGTAATATTGGCAATTCTGGTAGTGATTACTGCTATTGCTGGTTTGAATGGTATCGTAAAAACATTAGGTGTACTTGGTCCTGTGATTATCATGCTCATTATAGGCGTGTCACTTTATACAGCCGTAAAAGGTTGGGGTAATTTTAATACCGGCTTGGAAGCTGTGGATACGAATAAGTATGCAATAGCACAGGTAGGAAATGGAAATCCTTTTGCTTCTGGTGCTAGTTATGGTGGTTTCGTGATTCTTTGGTTCGCTGCTTTTTTGGGCGGAATCGGAGCGCGGCATGACAAGAAAGAAGTGAATGCAGGTATGATACTATCAACGGTTGCCATATTTTCTGTAGCTGCAGTATGCTGTATTGCATTGATTGCTAATATAGATATTACTTGGAATGCTGGAGTGCCTGCTCTGACATTGGCTAATACTATTCATCCTTGGTTAGCAGAAGCATTTGCTGTTATCATTTTTATTGGTATTTATACCTCTGCATGTCCGTTGCTTTGGACAGGCATACGCAAGTTGTCGAATGAAGGAACAAATAAGTATAAGTGGCTAACTGTTGTAGGTGGTGCGTTAGGTTGCGTGATTGCTTGTTATGTGCCTTATCGCCCCTTGCTAAATGTGATATATGGATTGAACGGTTACTTGGGATTTATTCTTGTGGCGTTTATGATTGTGAATGACATGAGAGTTTGGAAAGCGAGTAAAAAATAAAACAAAAGATGAAAAAAATATTGATTACCGGTGCCAATAGCTATGTTGGCACCAGTGTAGAGAAATGGTTGCTAAAGACTCCTGGAGAGTTTGAAGTTGATACTGTTGATACAATGAACGAGGCTTGGAAAAAGGCAGACTTCACAAAGTATGATGCCGTATTTCATGTGGCAGGAATTGCTCACGTTGACCCAAAGCCAGAGATGGCTCCTTTGTATTATAAGGTGAACCGTGATTTGACTATTGAGATTGCAAAACACGCTAAGGAATGTGGTGTAAAGCAGTTTGTTTTTATGAGTAGCGAGATTGTGTATCATGTAAGTAAATCGCTTAAACCTCATATTATGACACTTGATACAAAGCCCAATCCGAATGATTTCTATGGTGATTCCAAACTTCAGGCTGAGAACGGTTTGAATAAATTGGCTTGTAGTACCTTTAAGGTAGCAAATCTTCGTCCGCCGATGATTTATGGTCCTAAATGCAAGGGTAACTTTTTGCGCCTTGGTTGGCTTGCTACTAAGACTCCGGTATTCCCTAACTGGCATAATAAGCGCAGTATGCTTTATGTGTATAATCTTGCTGAATTTGTGAAGCAAGTAATCATTCGTGAACTTTCTGGTACTTTCTATCCGCAAAATCGTGAGTTTTCTGACACTGTTGAGATAGTAAGGTATTTTGCCAAGAAATACAATCATAAGATTTGGATCAGTAAATTGTTTAATCCTGCTGTATTGGTTGGCTCTTGGTTTTTGCCTCAGGTTCCAAAGATGTTTGCTGATTCTTATTATGAGCCAAGCATGACACAATATGATTTCGATTATCAGGTGTTTAGTCTTGAAGAGTCAATGAAAGATTTGGAAGTTACCGAGGAAAATCGTCATATGTAATTCTGATTTTTAGGGTATAAGAATCAGATTCATACTATTTCTCAGATTTGTGAATTAGAAATAACATTCAAAAACTATGAAATACTTATTAGTAGTGGCCCACCCAGATGACGAGGTGCTCGGGGCAGGCGCATCGATGTGGAAGTGGTCGCACGAGGGCGACGAGGTAGATGTGGCAATCATGTGTACGGAGGCGAAGGCGAGGGCTTTCCGTCCTTCGGATGCTGAGCTGGAGGGTGATACGGATGCGGCGACTAACTTTATCGGCGTGAGCAAGAAGTATGAGGGTACTTTCCCGAATATCGAGATGAACACTGTGCCGCACTTAAAGTTGGTGCAGTTCATTGAAAGGGCTATCCGCGAGAGTGAGCCGGATATCGTGATTACTCATCATCCGGCTGATACGAATAACGATCATCTGCAAACTTCTATGGCGTGCCAAGAGGCGGTTAGATTGTTCCAGCGTCAGCCTACGGTGAAGCCGGTTAAGGAATTCTGGTATATGGAGGTTCCTTCATGTTCGGAATGGGCTATCAATGATGCGATGAATCTGTTCCGTCCTAATTGCTATGTTGAGGTAGGGCAAAATGGCGTGAAGGCTAAGTGTGAGGCGCTGGCCATGTATCGTGGTGTGATGCGTCCTTATCCGCATCCGCGCAGCGTGGAGTATATTACTGGTTTGGCTGCCATGCGTGGTAGTCAGTGGGGATGCAACTATGCGGAGGCGTTCCAGGTGGTGTTACGCAGATATTGATTGGCATGAAATTACTGAAAGCTATTTGGGCGTTCTGCGCTTTTCTCTTTATTCCGAGAAAGGCGAAGCGTATGCCCAATGATTGATGAAAGATATGGAGATAAATAAAGATTTGATAGACAAACTCTTTGTGGAGGCTAAAGAGAATCCTCGCTTGCGTCAGAACCTTGACTTGCGTACTTCGGCTGAAGATGGCAGTCAGCGTATGCTTAACGCTTTATTGCCGGGTACGGTGGTGCCCATTCATCGGCATCCTAACAGCACGGAGAATGTGTTTCTGCTATGCGGTAAGCTGGTGGAGGTTATCTATGATGAAGATGGTAATGAGAAGGAGCGCATTCTTCTGGACCCAGCTGCGGGTAGTTATGGTTGCGTAGTTCCGCAGGGTGCATGGCATACTGTGGAGGTATTGGAGCCGTCGGTTATCTACGAGGCTAAGGATGGCAAGTATGGGGAGGATGGCAGTGGTGCCAAATCTTGATTCCCCGAAATAGAGTTTAAACAACAAGAGCTGCAACCCGAAAAGTTGCAGCTCTTGTTGTCTATATATATAAGGTGTGGCCTATTCCAAAATATACGGCCCGGTAGGCAGAACTCGGCGAAGGGAGATGATTTCCAAATCGCGTCCGTTGACGATGCCTTTTTCGGCTAGAGCCATTTCTACTGTTTTTAGTGCAAGCTCAGGATGATTGTTGTCCTTGCTGAGGTGACATAGCCAGAGGTATTTCAGCCCTTGGGGATAGTTCTCGGCAAGGAACTGGGCGGCGTCGGCGTTACAGAGGTGACCGTTGGGACCCGCTATTCTTTCTTTCAGGTATTGCGGGTAAGGGCCTATCTGAAGCATGGTTTTGTCATAGTTGGCTTCCAGTACCAAGTAGTTTGACTGTACGATGTGGGCTGCCGCCGTTTCGGTGATATGGCCTATGTCGGTAAGGAAAGAAAACGTCTTTCCGTCTATGCGAATGGTGTAGCCTACGTTGTCGGTGCCGTCGTGGGGCACCTCGAAGCAGGTTATCTCGAAATCTTCTACCGTGATGGTCTCTACTTTATGGATGAACTTGGCATGGGCATCGTCTATCTTATCGGTCATGCAGTAACTGCGGCGCATGCCGCGATGCACTTCTGGGGTGGAGTAGACGGGGATGTTGTGTTTCCCTGCTAAGTGTCCTGCCGCCTTTATATGGTCTGCGTGGTCGTGGGTGATAAACACTGCTCGCACAGTACTGAGGCTTAGCGAGTATTCCTTGAATATCTTCTTGATGGTGCGTATTCCTACGCCCGCATCTATCAATATGCTGTAAGTGTCTGTTCCTAAGTAATAGCAGTTGCCGCTACTTCCGCTTCCCAGACTTAAAAACTTTATATTCATTCTTGTCTTTTATTTTGTGGAAGGGCAAAGTTAACAAAAAGAAAGGAGTCGACCAAATGCGGATGACTCCTCTATACTGTTTGCCGGTGGGCTATGCGGTGGTTATTCCTTCAGCCATCCGCCTATAAGGTCGATGATTTCCTTTTGGGTAGGCTCGCCGAATGTAAGGATGCGTGTGTAGTGCGATCCGCCCGGACGCATATATACATGCAGGTTCTTCTTGTTCTTGGTGAAGGACTGTCCGTATACGCCCGAAGCTGTCCACGGGTCTACGTCGCCATAGATATAAACCATCTTTGGGTCGTTCTTGCTGAGAAATTCTACTGTGCGCTTGTAGAGTTCGGCCGAGAACATAGTGTTTTCGGTGCCTACTGGTAACATCAAGCGTTTCAGGTATCCCTTGGCGGTCTTTATGCTGAGGTATTTCTTGAACGGCTTGGTGTAGTAGCTGTAGTATCCCAGTTCTTTAGCTGCCTGAACGTTGAATGATATGCTGGGGTTCTGGTTGGTGAAGTATCCCGGATCGGAAATTCTCAGCAGATAGTCTAATGCTTGCTTGTCGGTAGCGTCGTTTGTGGGGATTCTCTTGATGTTATAGCCCCACTGCCAGAAGGCGAAAGAGTATTCTAGTACCGTGAAGTCGAAGATTTCGTCTATAGGAGCGTTGAATACGTACTTGTTATCGGCGCAATATTTCTCGAACATAGGCATTAATGCTGCTTTTCTCTTGAAGAGAAGCAACTGGAAATCGAGCACCTTCTGTCTGTTTTCCTTGGTAGATACCTGATGTTGCAGGAATTTTTCGGGACGGCTGTCTTCTACGCCTTTGTTCAGCGGAGCAACGTATGGCACGGAGATGTTCACGTCGTCGGGGAAGAAGGCGCGGTAGAACATGGTAGTCTGTCCGCCTTTGCTGATACCTGTGGCTATCCACTTGCCGTTGTATAGGGCGTGGAGAGTATTATTAATATTGTGTAGGTCGTAGAGCGAGTTCTCTACGGTCAGGAAATCCCAGTTGCATGGGCTGGGCATTGATTTATCGAAGTAGCGATATTCCGCACAGATTACGTTGGTGTCGAAAATCTGAGAGAGTTCTTCTATGTAGCCTTCGCGCATTGCGTAGTTGGCGTTATATCCTTCGGTTACTAATACGGTGGGGCGGTCGAATCCGCGGTGGCACAGTATTACTCTCTGTTCGAAGCTTCCTTTTGATGCGTCTTTAGCGTCGAGTTGCTGCTTTATGAAGAATACATATTTCTCGGGGAAATGCTTACTCTTCAATGTTTCTACGTTGCTTACTCCAGGTAATGCCGCCAGACGCTTGCCTGCTTCTCCTAGTTCTGCCGCTATCATCTGCAATGGCAGTATGAGCAACAGCATCAGCCATAGGGCTGGTTTCATAAAAAATGATTTCTTCATAGTTTGTTTGATTTATTATTAGTATCCCGTAAGGCTTATAGCCGAGGATATGATTACAAAGCTACCTAATTATTCTGTATTATATGGTGGTTTTACAATTATTTGTTAATAGAAGTCATTTATGATACACCCTTTGGTTTCAGCGTTCACATTATTTATATATAGGGATTATGTGATGTTTCTGTTTATAGTAAAATAATAAGTTTGCGTAATTATTTACACTGAATTTATTGACTTTTGGGCTTAATTCTGTATAGTGTAAAAGAGATATAGATAATAAACGGTATATTTATTTGTTTTTCGGCTGTTTTTGTGTCCGATTGTCTATTTTTATAGGTCTATTTTGGAAGAAAATGATATTTTTTTCGTACTTTCGCATCGCTTTTGTAAAGCCCCAAGAGCATATTTTAGCGAAAATTGTACAAATGCAGGTGAGGTGTCACTAAAGTTTAATAGATTTTACCGAACGAGAACGAATAATAATTAATATTTATAAACAACAATTGAAACAAACAAAAATGAGAAGAATTTCCCTGTTGCTTGTCTCTCTTATTGTGTTGACTATCCAAGCGGCCTTGGCGCAAAGCTTTAGCGTCAAGGGTACCGTTGTTTCCGCTGGCGACAACGAACCGCTGATTGGTGTGACAATCCTTCAGGAGGGTACAACGAATGGTGTTGTTACTGATTTTGACGGTAACTTTACCATCGAAGTAAAGGGTGCTTCTAAAGCCACACTGGTTATTTCTTATATCGGTATGGTTACACAGAAGCATTCTGTCAATGCACAGACGAAAACGCTTAACGTTGCGTTTGCTTCCGACACCAAAGTGATGGATGATAGCGTATGGTGTTCGTAAGAAGGGTACCATTGCGGGTTCCGTTTCGTCTGTGAAGTCTGAGAAAATTGAAAATGTCCCTGCGGCTAGTTTCGACCAAGCTTTGCAAGGACAGAGTACCGGTCTTCAGGTTATCAGTGCATCTGGTGAACCTAGCAAGGCTGCCACCTTCCAAATTCGAGGTACTAACTCTATCAACTCTGGTAAGTCGCCTCTGTTCATCCTGGACGGTGTGCCCATCTCAAGCTCGGACTTTAATACTTTAAGCCCTAACGATATCGAGTCTATCTCTGTATTGAAGGATGCGTCGTCTACTTCTATCTATGGTGCTCGTGCTGCCAACGGTGTAATCGTTATTACATCTAAGCGTGGTCTTGCTATGGATAAGGCTAAGGTGACACTTCGCGCACAGTATGGTTTCTCACAGTTGGCGCAGACTAACTGGAAGATGATGAACACCGCTGAGCGTATTCAGTTTGAGAAGGAAGTAGGGCTGGATGCAGGTAAAGACTATAACCTCTTGTCGAGAGTGAACGTTAATTGGCTTGACGAAGTATTTAACGATGCCGCTCCGCTGCAGAACTACGAACTTTCTATTAACCGTGCTACCGATCGTTTGAACTATTATGTTTCTGGGGGCTTTTATGATCAGGACGGTATCGCTCAGAATTCTACTTTCCGCCGTTATAATATGCGTGCCAACGCTGACGTGAAGGCAAGCAACTGGTTGAAGGTGGGCGCTAACACCATGGCAGTGTACGAAGAGGCACAGCAGGCCGATGACGGTTCTTATACTACCGTTACTCCGATTTCTGCTTGTCGTTTCATGCTTCCTTACTGGAATCCGTACGCATCGGATGGTAGCTTGGCTTCGCTTGCTGCCGGTAATTGGGCGGGTACTAGCGAGAACCCTATCGTTTACATGGACAAGAATCCTATAAAGAATAAGAAATATAAGGTGTTGTCTACCGTATATGCTGAGATTTATCCTATCGAAAACTTGACTATCCGTACTCAGTTCGGTGCCGATTTCAATCACTCTACAGCATTTATGCAGTCTTTCCCGAGTCTTTCTTCAAACAACGGACAGGGTCTTGCGGCTCGTCAGAGCAGTGATATGCTTAGTTTGACAGAGACTACTACCACCAATTATCGTTTCTCTCTGAAAGATATTCATTCTTTCAATGTGATGTTGGGTCAGGAAGCTGTAAATTATCACTCTGAAGGATTTAACGTATATTCTCGCGGACAGAACAATGACTTGCTGACTAATGTATCATCGGGTACACGCGCTAGCCGTTGGTCGGATTCTTCTTCCGATTACTCTTATATGTCATTCTTTATGCGTGGCGAGTATAATTATAAGGAGAAGTATTTCGCTGATTTCTCTCTCCGTACCGATGCTTCATCAAGATTTGGTAAAGACCATCGTTGGGGTACATTCTGGTCGGTAGGTTTCATGTGGAATATGAAGAAGACTGAAATGCTTGAGAAGTATGAATGGCTTACCAACGCTCAGTTGGCGTTGAGTACAGGTACTTCGGGTAACTCTGAAATTCCTAACTACTACCACTTGGCTTTGGTAAACGGTGATGCAAGCTATGATAATATTGCTGGTCTTTATCCTGCACAGAGCGGTAACGAAGAATTGGGTTGGGAGTCTACTTGGGCAAGCAACTTCGCTTTGCGTCTTGGATTTATCGATCGTATCAACTTCAGCGTAGAAGCTTACTACAAGCGTACTTCTAACATGTTGATGCGTGTGCCCGAATCGTATACCGTAACCGGCGAAGGTTATCGCTGGAAGAACGTGGGTGTGATGAGCAACCAGGGTATCGAGTTGAGCGCAGACGGTGATGTGGTTCGTACAGACGACTTTACTTGGAATGTAAGTGCCAATGTGTCTTACAACTGCAACCGTTTGAAAGAATTATATAATGGTGTAACAGAATACGTGAACTCTACTACCGGTTTGAAATATGTCGTAGGTCACTCAGTAAGCGAGTTCTACCTGAACCGTTACGCAGGCGTTAACCCGGCTAACGGTGAACAGCTTTGGTACGATAAGGACGGAAACGTTACTAACGAGTTCCGCGAAGGCGACAAAGTTATGACTGGCAAGACTTACGATGCACCTTGGATGGGTGGTTTCGGTACCAGCATTCGTTGGAAGGGCTTGCAGTTGTCGGCTCAGTTCAGCTGGATTGGCAAACGTTACGTTATCAACAATGACCGTTTCTTCGAAGAAAGCGGTGTAACATTCGGTACAGCCTATAACCAGTCTAACCGTTTGCTGTACGATCGTTGGAAAAATCCGGGAGACATCACTGATATCCCTCGCTGGGGTGAGATTAATCAGCTGGACGACCGTTACTTAGAGAACGCTTCTTTCTTGCGTATGAAGAACCTAAGCTTGTCGTACTCGTTGCCACAGAGAGTGTTGCGTAAGAGCTACTTCTTCTCTTCGGTTCGTATCTTCGGACAGGCTCAGAATCTCTTCACCGTTACAGGCTTCAACGGTCTCGACCCAGAAGTTTCATCGAATGTTTACCAGGCACAGTATCCTGCATCACGTCAGTTTACTATGGGTGTAGAAGTGTCATTCTAAACAAAGAAAGGAGATAAAAAAATGAATATAAAGAATATAAAGACATACATTCTGTCGGCAGGCTTACTCTTGTCTCTCTCTTCGTGTCTTGACAAGTATCCAGAGGATTCTATCCGCATGGACCAAGCTATCAACACGGTAGACGATATCGACAAGTTGGTTATAGGTCTTTACGACAGTTTTAAGAGTAGCGCCTTGTACTCAGGTCATCTTACTATCTTACCCGATTTGCAAGCAGACTTTGTATATTGTGTTAAAGGTTACTCTAATACCTACGGTGATATCTATCGTTGGAAAGATATTAAGGCTACCAACCCTGAGATTGAGTCTGTATATGCAGCCCTTTACGGTGTAATCAATACAGCTAACTTCCTGCTCGACAATGTTGAGAAGGTTAAGGCTGACACCAATGATGACGATTTGCTCGATAAGTTGGAGCAATATCAGGGCGAGGCTCGTTTTGCGCGTGCCTTGGCTTATTCAGAACTTATCAAATGTTTCTGCAAGGCTTACGATAGCGACGAACAGGCTGAGAAAGAACTCGGTGTGGTTATCACCGAACACTATTGGGGCAATGAGCCGCAGAAGCGTGCCAGCCTGAAGGAGTCGTACGAGTTTGTATTGAAAGACTTGGAAATAGCTGCCGAATATTTGAAGGTAGACGAGGACTTTACAGGCAATCTTTACGATGAAATCTACTTCAACGAATATGCTTGTCACGCTCTTCGCGCGCGCGTATCATTATATATGCACCGCTGGGATGACGCTATCAAGTATGCATCGAAGGTTATCAATAGCAAGCGTTATATATTGGCAAGCTTCTCTCAGAAGATTGGTAACGTAAGTCTCTATCAGTATCAGTGGACAGCTGGTAACTCTACAGAAGGTATCTGGAAGGTTGGCTTTACCGTAAATAGCTACGGTGGTGCACTCGGAACCATCTTCGATAACTTCAACTTCGTGACTTATCGTCCCGACTATGTGCCTGCTAAATGGGTAATCAACTCATACGAGGCTAACGACCTTCGTCCTACAGCTATCTTCAAAACTCGTGTTACAGGTTACGAACACGGTTTGCAGTGGCCTTTGCTCAGCAAGTACTTCGGTGACTCTGATTTCTTGAACAACAACATCCTGCATGTGCATCAGCCTACAGTATTCCGTCTTTCAGAGCAGTACCTGATTCGTGCCGAGGCATACGCCATGAAGAAAGACTACGGCAAGGCAGGTAAGGATATCACAACTATCCGTCAGGCTCGTTACTCTACATACGGTGGTAACACTACTCTTAGTGAAAGCAACGCTATGGATGTTATCGCGGCAGAACGTGTCAAGGAACTCTATATGGAAGGTTTCCGTCTGAACGACTTGAAGCGTTGGCATAAAGGATTTGAACGTAAAGTTGCAGACCAGCCGGCGGCTAACTTCGTACAGAGTAACCTGAAGGTAGAAAAGGATGATCCTCTCTTTGTTTGGCCTATACCGCAGCATGAGTTGGAATCTCCGGGTTCACAAATAGAACCTAATGAAAGTAATAAATAACAGATTATTAATAAAGAGACGATCATGAAGAAAATTATGATGAGATGTTTGTCGGCTTCGGCTGTACTCATCGCTCTTGCGAGCTGTTCGCAAGACTATACCAAATATTCTGGTCCGAGTCATATCATGTTCTCTGATACGCTCTATCAGTACGCTGTGCAGGAATCTAATGAAATTTATAATGTTCCTGTATCGGCTACCGAGAAAGTTGACTACGATCGTACCTTCGCGGTAGAGGTTATAGACAAGCAGAGCAATGCCGTAGAAGGCATACACTACCGTTTGCTCAATAACACCGTCACCATCAAGGCGGGAGAGATGGTAGGAAACGTGCAGATGCAGGGTATCTATGACAATATCGGTAAGACCGACTCGCTGGGTGTCACCCTTAAGTTGGTGGTTCCACAGAAGTATAATTGGACTGACCTTTACAAAGACTATGCTCACGTGGTTATGCAGAAGTCTTGTCCTTTCGATATTCACAATTTCTCAGGATGGTGTGTGGCTACTTCTACATTCTACAGCCAATACTTGAATAACGTAAAAAACCGTTTGATCAAGACCGAAGTGGTAGAAGGAGAGGAGAACACAGTGCTTCTTAAGGATGTATACTATAAGGGATATAACCTTAAGCTGAAGTTCAACACCAATAACCCGTTGGAACCCAAGGTTGAGATGGATGATCAGATAGCCGGTCCTACAGGCGAGGCGTTCGGTACCATCTATGGCGACGGCAAGTTGCGCATCAGTCAGCCTTCTGTTTACACCTCTTATTATAATACTTGCCAGAACTACGTGTTCCAGTATGTAAGTATGAGCGTGGATAATAAGGATGGCTCTAGCTTCGGTAATGTAGGTGTCTTCATTACCATGTTTGAATGGATTAGCGATGCTGAAGCAGAGAAATTAAAAGAACAAGGATTTTAAAATTATAACAAAGCAATATGAAAACATTGATTTCAAAATATTGGCTCGTACTTATGGCGCTGGTTTCAGTGAGCGTGTTCACCGCTTGCTCTAGCGATGACGACGATGCCGTAACTCCTGTGTTCCCACAGGTGCAGACTATCACAGGTGCTGCTGGCGACGAGCTGGATTTCACTTTCGATGCCAACATGAACTGGAGCCTTTCTTCTTCTGCCATTTGGTGTAAGTTGGTACAGGGCGACAATACCGCATTCGTACTTAACGGTGCTGCAGGTAAGCAGACAGTAAAGGTTAAACTTACTGCCGATGAAGAAAGCAAGGATATGAGCGTGGCTCAGTTGTACCTTACTATGGGTGGTCAGAAAATATCTATTGCCGAAGTTAGCCGTTCGGCTGCAGGCTATGAATTGAAGGTATACGTTAAGACTTCTGAAAATGAAGAAATCGACGTTACTAAAACAGGTCTTACTGTAGGTTACAAGAATATCGCTGGTCAGCCTATCTATAACAAATTCTATATAAAGTCTAACTATCGTTTCGCCGTTACTAACACTCCGGCATGGGTTGACATTGAAGGTGGTTTCATGGTAGGTACACCTAACAAGGAAGCCGAAGGCGGTTTAGCTTTCAAGGAAAACGCTGGTCTTAGCGCTAAGTACGCTATAACTAAGGATGACAACTATACTATCACATTTACTTCAGAAGATGGTAAGGCTGCCGTAACAGTACCTGTTATATTCGACGGTATGACAGCTGACATTATGGATATCACTTATCCTACTTCTAATCAGTGGGCTGTATGGAATGTATCTATGGACGGTGCGGTATATACTCAGAATGGTTCAAGCCTGAATAATGACGCTACAAACGCTTTCACATTCAACAAATTCGTTCCGTTTAAACTTTCTACACTGAACGACGCATACCAGCTTGTAGTGTTCGAAACAAGCGATTGGGGGTTGAGAGAAGACATGGTGGGTGTTGTTCAGTTGCAAGGCGAAAAGGGAGACATGAAGCTTACTGTAGCTCCTTTGGCTAGCGGTAGCCGTGAATTCTTTGTTTATGCTTTGCCACAAAGCGTATACGAAAGCTTAGGAAACGGAACTGACGATATGTTGGAAGAAGACTTCACTACCGTTAAGAGCGACTACGACCGTTACTTCTTGATGAACATCGTTCAGAAAGAAAAGAGCAATGGTGGAGCAGAAGTTCAGCTTCCTATTGTAACAAGCATGGGCATGGATGTGAATTGCGCTTTGACAGAAAGCGAAGAATTTAAGATGTATGCCGAAGGCCTCTTTAGTTATACAGGAAAAGATGTATTCGAAGCCACAGTTTATGGTGGTTACGTATGTATTTATCCGCAGATAGATGGTTGGAATCCGACAAAAGGAAACGGATCATATATTATTGGTGATGGTACAGGTAATCCGGTAGAAGGTGCTGAGGTAGGTCAGGATGAAAAGGGTATTTATATCGGTTTCCCAACTGATGGACTTACATTTCCTATCATGGTTGGCTTTAATGATGCAAATTTCGTTTGCCAGCGTGTAGTCTTTATTACTAATATGGGATTTAGAAGCATTAAGAAATAATGAAGATATTCGAAAAATATAGCAAGGCATTTTTGTTGCTCCTGGTAGCTGCGTTTACCATGGTAGTGACAAGCTGCTCTGACGATGATAATGAGGGATGGGACAACACATACGGATATGTGCAGTTCAAGCTCATCAAGAAAGCTTCGTCGAGCGAAACACGTGCCGCTGCCATAGACAAACTTGAGAAATTGGATGATGCCAAGAAAATCAAGGTTGTTATGGAGCATAACGGTACGACTGTATCTCAGACATTGGTGCTCAATTCTTATAATGCAGAGAATGCTGAGTACGGTTTGAGAAGTGAAAAACTGCAACTTACTTCTGGTACTTACACCGTCATCGGTTTCTATCTGTATGACGCTGTAGACGAGGAGTTGCTGGCATCTTCTGCCGATAACACCTTTAATGTAATAGGTGGCGGTATGACTGTAGAAGAACTTACTGTATCTGCGGTAGAGCGTGGTAAGGTTAAGTTCAACCTTGTGAAAGAGTGGCAGAAGTCTCGCGCCGGTGAGGGTGAGTATCTTTTCTCTAACATCCGTTTGATTGACGTAAACGTAACTAACCTCTTCACTCGCGAAACCTTTACTTTCCCTAACATGAAGGTGAAGTATAAAGAAATGAGCGAAGAGCATCAGAACCCGGATAACGCTAACGATAAGTATATGCAGATAGGTACCGCATATTGCGATACTACTGTATGGCTTCCTGCCGGTACTTATCAGGTTACATCTTATACTACATACGGAAAGACTGGTGCTGTTAAGACCAAGTACGAAACTCAGCCCGTTAACGGTAAGTCATTCGTCGTTAAGGATAATAAGATTACTGACGATGCTCAGGTGCCTGTATTGCTCTCTAAGACTAAAGAATATATCAAGGACTATGAAGCATTGAAGGCTATTTGGGAATCACTGAACGGTAAAGACTGGAGCTTCTATGGTGACGCTACTTTCAAGGGCGCTAACTGGAACTTCAACAAGGAACTCGATATGTGGGGCGAACAGCCGGGTGTTACTCTTAACAGCAACGGACGTGTAATCGGTCTCGTTATTGCAGGTTTCGGTGCAAAAGGTATTGTGCCCGATGCTATCGGTCAGCTTACAGAACTTCAGGTATTCAACCTTGGTTCGCACGACGAAAAGATTGGTGCTAACATCTTCAACGAATATAACGCTACTAATCTGGATGCTGCCAAGAAGAACGCTATGCGTCACGACTACGAAAACAAGTTCTTGAAATACGACCCACGTGCCTTTATGTCTGAAATGATTGTAGAAAGCTTTAATTCAGATCCTAAGGTTGAAGCAAAGAATAGAATCAAGAAAGACGGACGCATCAACTTGAAAGATGCTCAGATTGGAACATTGACTAACCGTATTACAGGCGTGTCAAAGGCTATTTATCGTCTTACTAAGTTGCAGCAGTTCTACATCGGTAACTCATCTATCACTTCTGATGAGGTTTGTGCTAAGTTCTATAATGCAGACGATGCTACTTACGGCAAGTTCGCTGAAGAATTTACAGAAGAAGCATGGGATAACATGACCAACCTTACCGATATCGAGCTTTACAACTGTCCTAAGATCTCTCGCTTGCCGGATTTCTATTACAACCTTCCGGCTTTGCAGGCAATGAACTTGGCACGATGCAAAGGTATCTCTGCAAATCAGTTGAGAGCCGACTGGACTCGTTTGGCAGAAGAAAAGACAGGTAAGACCGTTCAGATTCTCTACTTGAGCTACAATAACCTCGAAGAGTTCCCAGAATCATCTGCTCTTAGCAAGATGGTTAACCTCGGTTTGCTCGACTTGGCTTATAACAATATCAAGAAGTTGCATCCGTTCGGTACAGGAGTGTCTTTGTCATCTCTTTATCTGAACAACAACCAGATTGAAGAAATCCCTGCCAATCTCTGTGCGTTTACCGACGACGTAGAAAGTCTGACATTCGCTCACAATAAACTGACTAAGATACCTAACATCTTCGATGCAAGCTCTGTCCGTCAGATGGGTTCTGTAGACTTCTCTTATAATGAGATTACAGGCGTAGATAATAGCAATGGTACATATAAAGGTATCAATGCCGCTTCAATCAGCTTGTCGAACAACAAGATAGAGAAGTTCCCTTCAGAATTGTTTGCTGCAGGTTCTCCTATCACTACGCTCGACTTGAGTGCTAACCAGATGCGTACTATTCCTAAGGGATCAATCAAAGGAAAGAATGCTCATCTTTTGCAGATAATCGACTTCCGATTCAACAAGTTGACTTCTCTGTCTGATGACTTCCGCTCAACTACATTGCCGTACATTACTAATATGGACTTGAGCTACAACTGCTTCACAGAGGTGCCAGTAGAACCATTGAACAGTGCTGTTCTCCGTGCGTTCGCCATCAACCACCAGCGCGATGATGTCACCGACCAGCGTTGTCTGCGTACTTGGCCTACAGGAATCACTACTTGTCCAAGCTTGATTCAGTTCCAGATTGGTTCTAACGATATCCGTAAGGTAGAAGAAACATTGACTTCGCACCTTTACATCGTTAACATTGCCGACAATCCTAACATCTCTATCGATGTAACAAGCGTTTGTCCGTACATCAAAGCTGGTATGTACATGTTGTTCTACGATAAGACTCAGGATATCCGCGGTTGCGATGCTTTGGATCTTGAAAATTAAACCCAATAAGAAAGTTGTAATATGAAATATATTAATAAATTGACATTAGGTATCGTTCTTGCTGCAGGTCTTTTCACAGCCTGCAGCGATGATGACGGTATCGAAATCCCCGGAGGCCTTGCCCTTGACAAGCAAGAAATAGAAATAGGTCCCCAGGGCGGTACAGAGTCGATTGCCGTTTTAGCCTCACAAGACTGGGTGGCAAACACCTCTGAACCTTGGCTGATGCTTTCGCCTGCCAATGGCGTGGGTTCTGTAGAGGGTACCATCAAGGTAGATTCTACTCTTTCTAACACGCTCCGTAGCACCGAACTTCAATTCGTTGGTGCCAACGGTCAGCGCTGCAAGCTTACAGTTACTCAGTTTGGTTATGGCAAGCAGATTTTCTTGAAAGAGCCTACCGTAGAAATTGAGAACACTGATTCTTACGACAACCGTTCTTTCCAGAGCGTAATCTCTGCCAACGTAGAATGTAAGATTGGTAAAATAGAGTATTCTTACGAAGGCGATTTGACTGAAGAAGAGAAAGCCGATAACACAAAGGAACTCGAAGGCTGGCTCTTGAACAGTAAGGACGAAAACAAGTTGGTTGGTACTAACTTGGGTATCGTTTTAGATAAGAAGTACCGTCCACGTAGTGTTAACTTCAAGTTCCGTTGGGCTATGAATATCGTGCCTGTAACCCGTGTGGCTAAGGTACACTTGGTTCCTGCCAACGCAGAAGATCAGTTAGTCGATACTAACGGCAATCCTACTGGAGAAGTTGTTTTGACAGTACGTCAGAAACCAGCTCTTAAGATTGAAGATAATCGTGCCGGAGACTCATTGTCTATCATCATGATTAACCAGAAGTTGGGTTGCATGGCTACCTTCGATACCAGCGATAATATGCGTAACTGGAGTAGCGTAAGCCTATGGGAGTCTACCGATGCCTTCGTTAAGGAGCATCCCGAAGCTTTGGGTCGTGTTCGTTCTGTTAAGTTCAGCATGTTCAACTTGAAGACTGGCGAAAAACTTCCTAAGGAAGTGCGTAACTTGAAGTTCCTTGAGACATTCTCTCTTGCTTCTAACGAAAATAACCAGATTCGTGAAGTAGAGTTGGGCGAGGAAATCTGCGAATTGAAGTACCTCAAGAACTTGATTGTTCAGGCTTACGGTATGACTAAGTTGCCTGCTAACTTCGCTAAGTTGGGACAGAGCCTTGAATCGCTCAACTTGGTAAGTAACAACTTCAATAAGTTGTCCGACATTACCAACGTAGTTAATGAAACCAACTTCCCTAAATTGCGTAACTTCACATTCTACGCACAGCGTCGTAACGATGTGATTATCGACTTGTCTACATTAAATAAGAACGGTGATGGCGACTATGTTTACAATAACAACACTATCGGTCTTTATGGTAAAGTAAGCGCAGGTACAGCCGATCGTCAGGCACTCTTGAAGCTCCTCACTTGGGAAAAACTGAACGTGTTGGAATTGTCTTACTGCTTCTTGGAAGGCGAGCTTCCTACTGATAAAGAAATGACCGACGCTCTCGAAGCTGCTGGCAAGGCTACTCGTTACAGCAGAGCCGACTTCTCTGAAGACAAGGCTGATTACCGTGATAAGTTGGTAGGCGATACATGTAAGTGGTTGCTCTCAGGCTGGGATAATCCTGTAACCTGCAAGCACAAAGACGGTTCTGTAGTATGCGAAGAGGTTTGTCCTCCTGATGTGCCACGCGTGTTGCCTAACTGCCGCCGCTTCTCTGTCAACTTGAACTTCTTCACTGGCGAAGTGCCTAATTGGATTCTTTTCCACCCGCACTTGGTAGAATGGAGTCCGGCTATCATGGTATTCAATCAGCAGCCACGCGGTAAGAACAGTACTGGTCAGGCAGTAGGCTTCTCTAACATGACAGAAGAAAACTTCAGCCTCAACTACTACTACGGAACATCCGATCCTGGTACACAGTGGAATGTTCCAGGTGTAGCTTATCCGCTTTACTACCGTGCATACGTAGCAGCAGGCGATGTAGAAGAAACTTCTGTTATGGCCATGTACAAGAGATAATGAATACGTTACTAAAACAAGTAAAAAGATAAATTCTAAAAATATAGAACTAAACAATGAAGAAAGAGTTATTCTATATACCAATGGTCGCTTTGGCTTTGGCAGGTTGTACAGACAACCTGTCGAGCCTCGGCTCTCCCGAAGGCAATTCAGAAGTCATCATCCCTGCTGATGCAGAGGCGGGTGAGTTGCTGATTAAGTTCAGCCCGGAGATGAGCGATATCCTAGACCAAGCGCAGTTGAGCAAGTCTCGTTCTGGCAAGGCTTCCCGTTCGGGAATCCCTTCTACCGACGAGGTACTCGACATCTTGGGTAGCTACAGTTTCACACGTGTGTTTCCTGTAGACGCCAAAACAGAGGCTCGTACCCGCGAAGCTGGTCTTCACCTGTGGTACACCGTTAAATTTAATAAGGGTGCCGACCTGAAAGCTGCCGCTGAACGCCTCAAACAGTTGGGCGAAATCTCTAAGGTGCAGACTAACGGCCGCATTAAGCGTGCTTATAAAACCGACAGCAAACGTATCTATCTTAATGAAGAAGCACTAAAGGCTAAAGCGGCATCTCGCGCTATAGCCGAAGGTACTCCTAACGATCCGGGCTTGTCTCATCAGTGGCACTACAACAACTTGGGTGCCGGAAATTATGGTTTCGAGAACCTTAACAAGAACCAAGCTGGTGCTAAGGCTGGTTGCGACGTTAACGCTGTAGAAGCATGGAAGACTTGTACTGGCGATCCTTCTATCATCGTAGCTGTGCTCGATGAAGGTGTGATGTATACTCACCCTGACTTGGCTGCCAATATGTGGTGTAATCCGGGCGAAAGCGTGCAAGGCGCTCAGACCGATGGCGACGGCAACGGATACGAAGGCGACCTCCACGGTTATAACTTCGTTACTGATAGCGGTGATATCACTTGGACAGACTCTAACGATACAGGTCACGGTACTCACGTTGCCGGAACCGTAGCTGCAGTAAATGGCAACGGAATCGGTGTTTGTGGTGTAGCAGGTGGCGACGGAACTCCTAACTCTGGTGTTAAGATAATGTCTTGTCAGGTATTCTCTGGCGAGAACAGCGTAACATTGGCAGGCGAGGCGAGAGCTATCAAATATGCTGCCGATAACGGAGCGGTTATTCTTCAGTGTAGCTGGGGTTACAACTCTTCTGAGTCGAGCATCATCAGCGGATATACACCGGGTCCGGCTACCGAAAAGGAATGGGCTGAGACTTATCCATTGGAAAAAGAAGCGCTCGATTATTTTATCAATCACGCAGGTTCTCCTAACGGAGTTATCGATGGCGGTATCGCTATCTTCGCTGCCGGTAACGAGTATGCAGGCAATCCGGCTTTTCCGGGAGCTTACTCTAAGTGTGTATGCGTATCTTCTGTAGCAGCTGACTTTACTCCTGCTTGCTATACAGACTACGGTACACTCGTTACTTTGAGCGCTCCGGGCGGCGACTTGGAATATTACGGTAAGATAGGCGAGGCAGAAGATGAGTTTTGGACAGAAACTACCGAGCAGAAGGGTGCAATCCTTTCTACTATGATTCAGAACGGTAAGCCTGCTTATGGTTACATGGAAGGTACTTCAATGGCTTGTCCTCACGTATCGGGTGTAGCAGCTCTTGGCTTGTCGTACGCAGTTAAGCAGCACCGTCACTACCGTGCGGCCGACTTCGTAAGCCTGATGAAGAGATCGGTTAAAGATTTGGATGGCTACTATACAGGTGGCGCTACCAAGACTTATTATATGAATCACACTACAGTAGGTGCTTCTCCTGAAATTGTAAGCCTTTCTAAGTACATCGGTAAGATGGGTACTGGTTTGATTGATGCAGTTCAGCTATTGAATAACATCAAGAATAAGGAGAACAGTTCTGACATGAAGTTGCCTAACGTTTACATCGGTCTCGAAAAAACTACTACTTTGAACCTTCCTTCATATTTCGAAGGTGTGGAATCGGGTTATACTTGCTCTGTAGCCGATGGTAACGTAGCTTCTGCTACTATCACAGGTACTACTTTGACCGTAAAAGGTCTGGCAGTAGGCAGCACAACGCTGACCGTATCAGTTGGTGGAAAGCAGCAGACTGTGACTGTCATTGTACGTAAGGCTGCCAACAATAACGGTTGGATGTAATCTAAAACGGTAATTACTGAGATGAAAAAGAGATTCACTATAATCCTTATCGTTCTCAGCCTGATGGGCTTGGGTCATACTTGGGCGCAGCAGCTCAAGTTTGACTGTCAGCTCATAGATGCCGGTACGATGACCGAGGACGATGCGCCACGTACTTATTCGTTTGTGGCGAGAAACGTTAGTGACTGCGTGCAAGAGATTTCGCGCGTACAGACCACTTGCGGATGTACAAAGTATGGTGTCAGCAAGATGAAGTTGCAGCCGGGCGACAGTTGCAAAATTCAGCTTACGTTTACTCCCAACGGATATCCCGGTACAATCGATACCCGTGCTTTCGTTTACCTGAAGGATGCCGGAACGGAACCGGTCGCTAAAATCGGACTGCGAGGAATGGTACTTCCAAGCGCCGACATTTGGTATCGCTTCAAATATAAGATGGGCGACCTCCGTTTGAAGCAATCAAAGGTAACATTCAGCGAGTTGAAAGCAGGCAAGAAGCCCGAAGCGAGAATACTTTGCGGCAATAGCGGCAAGAAGCCTTTGCGTATTTCAAGTCTTGTTCTTCCGCAGTACGCCGATGTAAGAACAGAGCCGGCGGTAATTCAGCCGGGCGAAGAAGCCGACTTGGTTATCACGCTTGTGGTAGACAAGATTCCGCCTGCTATGAAGCCCGACTTCACCTTCCCGATAATATTAGAAGGGATAGATGCCAAGCCAAGCGACAGAACGATTACGGTTGTAGTGAATAGAAATCAGTAATTATGAAATAATAAGAACAGAAAGAATTATAGAATATGAAACATTTAATCAAACTTTTCAGCCTGTTGGTAGTAGCGCTCCTTACTGTTGGTTTCACAGCTTGCAGCAGCGATGATGATATTATCGTAGAAAAGGCTCTGCCAGTTACTCCTGCCAATCTTGACGGAGTATGGAAGATGACGGAGTGGAACAACGGACAGCCTATGCAGGAAGGTACTTATTGTTATGTCATTTTCCATCGTCGTGATAACACTATGGAGATGTACGATAACTTGAACAGTATGTATGCAGTACATACCACAGGTTCCTTCTTCATAAAGCAGGATCCGTACTTGGGTTACATTGTAGGCGGTACTTACGATAATGGTGTAGGCGACTGGAATCAGCAGTACATAGTGCGCGATTTGTTCAAGAGCGGTTCAATGATTTGGACATCCAAGAACGACGAAGGCGATGTATTCCGCTACGAGCGTTGCGACAAGGTTCCCGATGAAATAGTTAAGGAAGCCAGTGATATGGAAGAATAATAAAAGGTCTTCTTGAAATACCTTTCTAAAATAGAAAAGACGTACAAGGGTTTAAATGCCGCTTGTACGTTTTTTTTTGTAAATAACAGGTCTTACATAAGTAGCGTATGACTTTATCGGCCATTATTAATCATTTATCGACCATTTTATACGATGTAGACCGTATAAAATGGTCGATATTTTGTTCATGTTCTCGGTAAAATTCATCTGTACGGCTACTTTTTCATAATGATAAAGCCTACAAAACATTTTTCATGTAAAAGATTGAACTCTTATACGATTAATAAATTGAAAATGAATTTTCTTTGTTAGAAACTCTTAGATAATGATCAAAACTCTACTCAATTAGAAGTATTGGATTTTCTACTTTTTTATGGCAGCATATAGATAAGAGGTAGAAAAAAACACTATATTTACAACAGGAAATACGTCTTATGTTGTATCTGGAGAAGTATTAAAATAGAGTAACCTTTATTCTTTATGAAAAAAAACTATTGTAGTTTGACAGCTTATTGTCGATATATTATATGTATGTTGTTAATCTTTTTATGGTTGGCTACAGATAGTTCAGCTCAAGTTATAAAGCATTTCGATTTTAAGGATGAACAGCCTTTTAACACATTGACATCTGTATCTCAAGATTCAATAGGAGCAATATGGCTAGGGTCAGATAGTGGAATTTTTTATTTTGATGGATATGAACTTTTATCTTTTGACTTTTCAATGTCTAGTCGTCCATACGTAAACTTTTTGTATAGTGATAAAGGTTCTTTATATATAGGAACTAATGAGGGACTTTATGTGCGCAGTAATTCGAAGGGGGATTGCTTGTTGTGTTCACCTATTCTAAAGTCGAGAAATATTATTGCTTATAGTCAAGTAAGCGATTTGTGTGTAGTTGCTACAGATCGAGATGTTTTTCTATTTGATAGACAGTGGTCGTTATTACAAAAAATTCCTATTTATAGCGAAAATTTAAGTAATCACGTTACTTGTTTGGAAGTATTTAATGATAGAGACTTGCTGTTGGGTACGGAAGCGGGACTTGTTTGGATAAGAATAGAGAATAGGTCTGTTGGTGAGAAGAAAACGTACTATAGCGGTCATAAAATAGTAAAGCTGTTTATTGATAGTCATAACCGATTATGGATGTGTAAGGGAGAAGAGGTTTTGTGCGGAGAATTGGATTGCGAAAACTTTTCGGCTTCACTTTTAAAACAAAAGCATATAACGTATAATCATGAGGTTATCTCTTTTCTTGAAGTTAATGAACAGATATGGATAGGAACCCGTGGCTATGGAATATCTATATATGGCGTGGGAGATGGTGGGCAGTTAGAGTCAAAAGGTAAGCTTTATGTCGATCGTAGTGGAGATGATGAATTGAAGAATACAGTTAATGCAATGTTTAGAGATAAGATGTCACGAGTTTGGCTTTGTACTTTAGATGGATTGTATCTATATGGAGAGGAGAACTCTAACTTTCATTTAATTCGGCATGTAAATAGTGAGCGAAACACGCTCTCGAGTAATATTATATCATCTATTTATTGCGATGAATATAATGATTTATGGTTGGCCACATCGAATGGGATAAACAGAGTTTTATGGAAATCAGAAGATGACTATTTTATTGAGAAATATATAGATGATCGGAATGTGAACGATTTAATGGCCGGTAATAAAATGCAGTGTATTACACGGATTGATAAGCATTTATTTCTGATCAGTACTAAAAATAATATTAAGTTTTTTGATTTAAAGAAAAAAACTTTTAGGGATGACTTGTCTTTAAATAGAACATTAGACCAATATGGTATGCGTTATGTGCGTTCTGTGTTTAAGGATACGCAAAATAATATTTGGTTGGCATTTTCGGAAGGTGGAGTAGGATATATTCATGCGGTCGATGGTAAGTTCAGACGTTTAAAGTTTCCGGAAAAAATAAAAGATAAACATCGGGCTTTGTGTCGTGACGGACAAGGAAATCTTTGGTTGGCTTCAGATAACCGTGGTTTGTATTGTATGACATTAAATGAAAATCTAGAGGTGATAAGTACGAAGCTATATCCGAAGTCAGAATTTGTTGAGTCATGGATTACGGCTTTATATATTGATCATCAGAAAAGATTATGGGCAGGTACATCCAACGGTTTGTATCGTTTGAATAGCGAAACTGATAAGTTTCAGGCCATTAATTTCCCGTATTCACGTAAGAACCCATATATCGGAGGTATTATTCAAGACAAGATGGAAAATATTTGGGCTGTAGGTTTGCATGGTATTTACAAGATAAATTTTGAAGATTTAGTGGTGTACTATGAGTTGAATGCCAATCAGCCTATTTCAAAAACGTGGTATATATTAGGCCTTGCCGTAAATCGAGAGGGAAAAATCTTTGTTGGAGGGGTGAATGGACTCAACTATTTTAATCCATTAGAACTTTCACCAAGTAATGATTCACAGACTATTCATATATCTAATGTCAAAGTTGCAACAGAAAGAAGGACAAAAGTAAATTCAATAAACTGAGCGCAAGATGTTAATCGAACAGGACACCTTACATTAGCTTATGATTATAAGCAAGTATCTGTCTGTTTTTCATCTCTTTATTATAATGATCCCATGAAGATAGAGTATGCTTATAAACTTGATGGTTATGATAAGGATTGGATAAAGACAGAACCGCTTAAAAATTATGCCGTTTATTCTGACTTAAAACCGGGAGTTTATGTGTTTAAGGTGAAATCAACAAATTCTTCAGGTATTTGGCTGGATAATGTACGTTCCGTTCGAATAGAAGTTAAGCGAGCTCCTTGGCTTACGTGGTGGGCTTATATGCTATATACCTTAGGTATGATAGGTATTTTGTTATTAGTGACAAAAGTCTTTAATTTAAGTGCCAAACTGAAGCATAGAGATGCATTGTCAAAATGGAAATTGAATTATTACACTCATTTGTCTTATGGTCTGAAAGTTCCTCTTACGCTAATTTATGCCCCACTGCAATATATATTGAAAAATTTCGAACAGATGTCGGAGACGGATATAAAGCGGATGCTGAAAACAATGTCTAAGAATGTATTTAATTTACCTCAGTTCGGGATAACCGAGTGTTTTATACAATATAAATGCAGCGTGA